>ERZ779669.308-NODE-308-length-31225-cov-5.264710_pt1 | contig 31225 bp, 38 predicted proteins | sample MGYA00511372_ERZ779669 | MGnify/ENA primary metagenome ERZ779669 (study PRJEB29588, sample SAMEA1967891) | human gut metagenome | biome: human gut; feature: human-associated habitat; material: faeces | place: Denmark | collected 2008/2010 ... | reverse complement strand
GTGATAAGCTCAAGACTCTCCTGCTCCGAAATCTTCTTCTCTTCCATTTTTTCTAATTATATAAATGGGAATTATTTAACACACTACAAATCAGTGAGTTAATAACTATGTTTATTTGTTTGCTGAAAATTTGCAGTCTTATACTTCTTCATATAATTCAGTTTCTTTTTCTTCTATATATCCATCTAAAAAGTCTATCCAGTCCGTTTTTGTCCGTAACTCTTTATCAGTATTTACACTGAAACCATTAGGGATAAACTTTGTGCCGAAGTTTGAAACTATCCATTTTACATATTGGGCTACGATTAAATCTGTTTCGTCTTTATCAGTATCTATGATTTTCACTTTGCCAAACAACGGCACGTCGTCACCAGCTTTTATAAATCCTACACAGGGTAAGTTTTCTTTGGCCGACCACTTTCGGTAGTCCGCTACTTCGTCTTTGGATATATACCCCAAAAGTTTATTATCATTCCTATATACGGCGATAGCATTTTTATCGTATGGGTTGTTAGGCTCAGAACAAACGTAACCTAAGAAACCGCCTATGTCTTTCTTTCCGTTATGATGCTGTACGCCTGCTATCTTTGTATAATATGTACCATCAGCAGAACCAGCAGTAACTTTTACGGCTGTATTGGTTTGTGGGACTGGCTTATTTTTCTTATTCTTTATTTTGTGAACGATAAAATAGATAGTATATGCCACTATTGATACGATTGATAGCATACCCAAAAACGCATTATCAATCCAAAATGCGATTATCAATAAGGCGAAAAGTAAAACGAATATCATTTTTTCAGTATTTCTAATAACGTTTGTATCTGCCTATCTTTTTCGGCCAGCATATCACGTACAAAACTTTCGGGTAATGTGTTATTATCGCTATTTACTTTGCTATTGACGTTGTGACTATTTACAGCTTGCGCAGATGTAAGCGACATTTCACCTTTTCCACGCAATAACCATTCAAGCGATATTTCCGGCAAGGCTTCGGCGATTAGTAAAATTGTACTTAACGACATTGAAGTATCGCCGTTTATCTGATTATTTAGCGTTTTTTGATTTACCCCGAACCTTTTAGCTAAGCTGGTTGGGTTTTCATTATACGCATCTAAAGCGGTGCGCAGGCGGTTTTTTACTCCTTTTTCTTCCATTTTTCACTTTATAAGTAAAATTCTACTCAAAAAATTTGGTAGTTAAGTAAAATATTACTTTCTTTGCACCAACAAACAAATAAACAAAGTCGTTAGCGCGTAGAAAGGGCTGCCGACCTGAGTAGGCCAGCCAACCAAACCAATTTAATTACCGCCTACAAAGTTAGGCAGTTTTTTCTATTGCGCCAACAAACGAACCAAGTTTTTAACTGTAAAGTATTGAAAAATGGAGCAAAAGAAAGAAAAGATTACCCGTGACCGCCTACGAGCCATGAAAATAGGCGAAGCGATTACCGTCCAGTGCAAAGACGGCTACGACATGGATAGCCAGAAAAACACCGCCTATGCAATGCAGAAGATGGAGAACTGCCGGTTTGCCTGCAAGTCAGACGGACTGACCCTAACCGTAACGAAGCATGGTAACAGTTAAGCCGGTGTGTGACCCCGATAGACGCTACAACCAGAAAGAGGCAGCGGAACTTCTGGGCGTGGAGCGGCATACCGTGAAACGCTGGGAGGATAACGGCTGTATCAAATTCTTTGTGCGCAAAGCGGGCCGGGCAAAGTTCACCACCGGGCGGCACATAATCAAGTGCTGGGAAACTACCTATTTATAACAATTCAAATTTACAGAATATGAAACAGTCATTTTACTATACAGTGCTTTTCGCGCTGGGCTTCATTGCCACTTTGGGCATTTTTTCAGAGCCGGACACGGCGTTAGATAACGTGCGATGGTTTACGGTCTTTTTCGTGACAAAGGCCGTGGGATTTGCAGCAGGGTATGCAGCATACCGCCTACTGGTACGCTGGGAAAAGCAGGGCAAAATACAAGTGTTAGACGATGACGAAATTTAATCACCAATAAATCAAATTTAGTATGCAACCAATTCAGATTAACGTACAGGTTAATATCGGACTTACCAGCGAACTATTTACGCTGCTTTCGTCCGTAGTGAACCGTCCGGCGCAGGTGGCAGAACTGCCAGCCGCACCGAAGCCAAGCAAACCGGCGAAGTCGCAGACTAAGCCGGAAGTAGCCAACAAGCCGACCGGGAGCAAAGCCGAAACCGTAACGGATGCGCCGGAGCCTCAACCGACACCAGAGCCAGAGCCGGAACCGCAGGAAGCAGCCGACCCCGAACCCACACAAACCGAACAGGCAGGGCAAAAGGAGTACACGGAAGTAGATGTGCGTGCGGCGATGGATAGGACACGCAGGCGCATAGAGGGCGAGAACTACAAGGAAAAGACCGACAGCGAGGGTTACAAGCGGTGGCATAGGACGCTGACAGGGTGGTTTAAGAACACGGCCGCCATGTTTGGTGCGGAAAAGCCCAGCGCATTGCCGGACAGCGAGAGCCGCGCCAAGTTTATAGCCTGCTGCGATGCGGTGGCTGTGAAGAATGATGAGTTAGTAGAAGATTGTCCGTTTTGACCTATGGGAAAGCACGCATTATTAAGTCCGTCCGCAGCGCACAGATGGATTAACTGTACAGCCGCACCGAGGCTGGAGGTAAACGAGCCGGACAGCGGCAGCAGCTATGCCGCCGAGGGTACGTTAGCACACGCCTACTGCGCTATGAAACTGAAAGAGTTTTTGGGCTACGACATTTCCGATGAGGTGGCAGAGATTAACGAGCTTAACGAGGAATACCACACGGGCGAAATGGACGAATACACCGACACGTACAAAACTATCGTGCTGGAGAAATATAACGCCGCACGCGCCACTGTGGAGGATGCGCAGCTGCTTATCGAAACATGGCTGGATTTCAGCAACTACATCCCGGACGCTTTCGGAACTGCGGACGCTATTATTATCGCAGACGGCACGATGGAGGTTATAGACTTCAAGTATGGCAAGGGCGTGAAAGTGTCCGCATACCGTAACCCCCAGATGATGATATACGCGCTGGGCGCATACGACCGGTTTAACTTCGAGTACAAAATAGACCGTGTACGCATGACGATTATACAGCCGCGTATCGACAACCTCAGCGAGTTTGAGTTATCTATATCCGACCTGTTGGCGTGGGTTGACGAAACACTGGTGCCGAAAGCACGTGAAGCCTACGATGGCAACGGGGCGCAGAACCCCGGCAACTGGTGCCAGTTCTGCAAAGTGAAAAGCAAATGCCGTGCGCTTACCAAGCTATGCACGGAAGCCATTACCAACGACCCGAAACTGATAGGCACAGACGAACTGGCAAAAGACGTACTGCCTTTGTTGCCCACGGTTAAGACGTGGTTAGCCGGTGTGGAAGATTACGCCCTGCAACAGGCGTTAAGCGGCGTACAGCTACCGGGCTGGAAAATCGTAGAGGGCCGCAGCATACGGAAAATAGTAAACCAAGACGCGGCGGCCGTGGCACTCAACAAAGCCGGTTACAAGACTATCGAGATATACAAGCCGCAGGAACTGCGCACCATTACCGAGCTGGAGAAACTGGTAGGTAAGAAACAGTTTGCCGCTATCTGTAGTGAGTATATCGAGAAGCCGCAGGGCAAACCGACACTGGCCCCGGAGAGTGACAAGCGTCCGGCGATAGACCCGGTGCTGGATGATTTCAAGGACGTAAATGTTTAGCGATGCAGACAGTATTTGATTTTGTGATGCAGCACCCCTTTTGGGCATTGTATCTGGCTATCCTGCTGGGTATAGCTGTACATGGATTTAGAACGAATAAACAATAAAAACGGCCCGGCGTTCCGGGAGTGAATAAAAAGTTAAAGATATGATTACACCGATTGTAAAAGACACTAAGGTAGTGTTCGGCCCGTGCCGATTGAGTTACACACACGTATTCAGCAAGTATGCGCCGGATGGCGATACCGCTAACGGCAAGTACATGACAAACGTACTGATACCGAAAGAGGAAAAGGAAACCATAGCCGCGTTACAGCAGGCTATAGAGGCCGCAAAGAAAGCCGCCATAGTGTCGAAGTGGAGCGGCAAAGAGCCTAAGAAGCTGGATATGCCGCTGCACGATGGCGACACGGACAAAGAGGATGACACCTACGAAGGACATTTGTACGTCAACGCCAAGAGCAACACGCGCCCCGGCATTGTGGATAAGAATAAAGCCCCGATAGTGGACGAGGACGATATTTATAGCGGCGTATGGGCTATAATGTCCGTGACTTTCTACGGCTACGACAAGAACGGTAACAGGGGCGTAGCGTGCGGCCTCAACAACATTATGAAGTACAAAGACGATGAGCGTCTGGGCGGCAGGGCTTCGGCTGAAAGCGACTTTGCCGATTTGGATATGGAAGATGACGAAGATTTATAAACTGGCATGACCCACCCCGGCGGTAAGGATTAAAGGCCACGGAGCCGCCGGGGTTTTCCAAAAAAAAGAAACAAGATGTACGACTTACTTTTTAACATAGCAAAACAATGTCACACCGCAGCCACAAGGCGCGGCAAAGACACCACAGGCGTAGGCTGTATCAAGTCTTTGCGCATAGAGTTGGGCGAATACTGGAAAGCCGCCGACAGAAGCGCAGAAACACCCGAATTTGACGAGATAATAGAAAAGACGGGCAAACTATCGGACGAAGATTTTGCGGCTTACTACGAGGCTAATTTGCACAATACGGCGGCAGACGAACTGGCCGACATTCTTATAGTGGCCGCTACGTGGCTGTGGGAAGCCAAAACGGAAGCTGGCGGCAATTTCAAGCCGGAGCGGTCTATAGATGTAATGCTGCTATCCGGGGCTGTTCAGTTTGTCTGCGGACGCATGGCAGACCGGCACGACATAGAGCGTCTGCGCAAAATGGTTAATCTGAAAATGCGATTTAACAAGTTGAGAAAGGATTAGCCGGATGCGAGAGATAGGTATAGACATAGAGACCTACAGCAGCTACGACCTTACCAAATGCGGTGTTTACCGATACGTGGAGGCCCCGGACTTTGCTATACTGCTGTTTGGCTACTGCGTTGACGGCGGCCCGGTGTCGTGCGTTGATTTGGCGCAGGGCGAACAGATACCACCCGAAGTATTTGCCGCACTGACCGACCCGGCGGTAATAAAGACAGCGTTTAACGCCGCTTTCGAGCGTGTCTGCATAGGCAGGTACTTTTTCGGCAAGCCGTTAGACCCTGCACAGTGGAAATGCACTATGGTACGCGCCGCACGCATGGGGCTACCGCTATCGCTGGAGCAATGCGGCGAAGTGCTGAGACTGGAAAACGGCAAGATGAAAGAGGGTAAGACGCTTATACGCTATTTCTCAACCCCTACCAAGGGCAAACGGCACTTACCGAGCGATGCGCCCGACCGCTGGGACGTTTTCAAGCGATACAATATCCGGGACGTTGAGGTAGAGCAACAGATATTAGCCAAAGTGCGTAGGCTGGAACCGGCTGCGTTTGACGAAAGACTGTACACGGTTGACCAGATTATCAACGACCGGGGCGTGCTGTTAGACCGGCAACTGGCTGAAAACGCTACGCGCTTTGATGATGAGTACAAAGCGCAGCTGCTGGAAGAAGCCAAAGCACTAACAGGGCTGGAAAACCCTAACAGCCCGGCGCAGATTAAAGACTGGCTGCACAGGGTTACTGGCTTTTCGGTTGACAGCTTAAATAAGAAAAATTTAGACGATTTGGAAAACCAGCTTATCTACTGGCCGAAAGCGCAAAAAGTATTAGGCATACGGCGCGAAATGGGTAAGACCTCAACGAAGAAATACTGTGCTATGCTGGAATGTGTCTGCGATGATGGACGCATACACGGTCTGTTACAGTTCTGCGGCGCGGCACGTACCGGGCGGTGGGCTGGCAGGCTGGTACAGGTGCAGAACCTACCGCAGAACCATTTGCCCGATTTGGACTACGCACGCAGTCTGGTTAAGGCAGGCGATTTGGACGATTTCGAGCTGAACTACGCTAACCCCACTTATGTACTATCCGAACTGATACGCACGGCGTTTATCGCCAAGCCCGGCTGCACTTTCCATGTCTGCGACTTTTCAGCCATAGAAGCGCGTGTAATAGCGTGGCTGGCTGGCGAGCAGTGGGTTTTGGATGTTTTCCGTGCAGGCGGTGACATATACTGTGCTACCGCAGGGCAGATGTTCCACTGCAAGGTAGAGAAGCACGGCGAAAATGCGGAACTGCGGCAAAAGGGTAAGATAGCCGTGCTTGCATTGGGTTACGGTGGCGGCGTGGCCGCACTGGAAAACATGGGCGGTAGCCGCATGGGATTAAGCCAGACGGAAGAAAAGGACATAGTAGTACGCTGGCGGTCTGCGAACCCCCGTATAGTCAAGTTCTGGGCTATCATTGAAACCGCAGCCGTAAGAGCCATAAAGACCGGGGAACGTATCACCATTAACAGGGGCATAGTCGTATCGTACCGCTGGGGTATGCTGCTGGTAACCCTACCGTCCGGGCGCACTATCTGTTACCCACGCGCCGGTATCGGCATGGAAAGTAACGATGGCTGGAGAGGCGACCACGAGATTATCGAGTACGAAGGGCTGAACCAGACTACGAAGAAGTGGGAAAAGATACGCACCTACGGCGGCAAGCTGACCGAGAACGTTGTACAAGCCATAGCCCGTGACATTCTGGGGCATATCATTCTGCGTGCAGAGGATGCAGGGCTGCACATTGTTTTCCATATCCACGATGAGATAGTAGTAGAAGCCGAACCGGGGCAGACACTACAGAGCGTGGAGGCGATTTTTAGCAAACCTATTGACTGGTGCCGTGACCTACCACTGAAAGGCGCAGGCTACACGACACCTTATTACCTAAAAGACTAAGAGTATGACAGACAGAAGATTTTTAAGGTTTTACTATGCTGCTATAAAGCGGTACGGTGATAAACGCTGGACTGCGCACCATGACGTAATAGAGTTTAACCCTAACTACACGGTGAGCGTTAGCGGTCTGGAGAAAGAAGATTTTGACTACAGGGACGATAAGCCCTATGTAGTGGAGTTATCCAACGGCACTAAGTTTCTGTGCTTTTTCCACGGCTTCGGTGACGGGCTGGAGGATGAGATACTGAGCGCACGGGGCGAAGCCGCTAACAGCTATGTGGGCGATGAGTGCGTAGCGAAAGTAAAGAAGAACATTAACAAATTAAACCAGTATTGATATGTGCAAATTAACAAATGAACAGATGCTGCGTTACTTCATATTTAAGGATTGCGGCTTTGATGAGGAAATAGCAAAGAAAAGTTATGATTTCGTGATGGGTAACGAACCGGAGCCACAGCCGGAGAGCAAACCGACTACCGAACTGGCAGACGGCATTTATCTGATGTACGGAAAAACGGCTGTGCCATATACCGGACAGGAAGTATCAGCACAGGGCTGTACTGGTGTAGGCGTTAACTTCGGCGGCAAATCGCTGGTGCTGGCATTGACCGACATAAGCGATGACGATGTAGAACTGACAACACAGCAGGGCGGCACACGCTTTATTACCGACTACCACCGTGCCGCAGAGGATATGGACGGCAAGACCGCCACAGACGATATACGGGACATTCTTAACATGGGTATCGCTGATGATGAGTATATACCAAGTCTGGGCGAACTGTATTTTATTCTGGCACACTTTACCCAGATTAACGCTGCACTGGAAGCCGTAGGAGGCGAACCGCTGCGTAATGATTGGTACTGGAGCAGCACGCAATACAGCGCGACCAACGCGTGGACTTTGTACCTCAGCAGTGGCGGCGCGGGCAACACCACTAAGGCCGCGTACCGTTACAGGGTTAGGCCCGTTTCAGCATTTTTACCCCTAAACAGTTAATCTTTAGTAGTTAAACTTTAGCCCGGCGAAAGCCGGGCATTAAATACCCAGATATGAAATACTTTGCTTCATGCAGTTTTGGAAAAGATAGCGTGGCTACTGTGCTGCTGGCACTGGAGCATAACGAGCCGCTGGACGAAATTCTGTTTACGGAAGTGATGTTTGACCACGCCCGGAACATATCCGGCGAAATACCGGAGCATATAGACTGGATACATAGTACAGCCATACCACGATTTGAGGCTATGGGAGTGAAAACACGCATACTGCGCAGCGACCGGGACTATATGTATTTTTTTCAAAACACCGTAGGGGGGGAAGCACGTAGGCAAGATATACGGCTTTCCGCTGGCTGGCAAATGTACCATAAACCGGGACTGCAAAGTAAAGCCGATAAAACAGTATCTGCGGAATTTGGGCGAAGATGTCACGGAGTATATCGGCATAGCGGCAGATGAACCGAAACGGCTGCTGCGGCTGAATGACCGAAAAATATCACTGCTTGCAAAGTACGGATATACGGAGGCAATGGCAAAGGAACTATGCGTAAAACATAACCTGCTATCCCCTATTTACCGGATGGATACACGGGGCGGCTGCTGGTTTTGTCCTAATGCCAAAATATCCAGCCTATCCCGTCTGCGAAAACTGCACCCGAATTTATGGCAGGAATTGGAAGAACTAAGCCACACGCCTAATCTGTGCAGCACCGGATTTAAGTACGGATTAACGCTACAGGAAGTAGCACTGAAAATAGACAAATTCGACAAAAGACAAAAAGAAATTATGGAGATACGAGAAAAACAACTAACACTATTTCCGGAATTAGACCCACCAGTACCGGGGGGGTGCTATGTAGTATAGACCATGACAGAGCCAGACGGGCAAAATGGCGGGTGTATTTCAAAAATGGAAATTACCGTGATGTTTGCGGCTGGTGTGTAAAGAGATTTAGAGAAAATGGCGACTGCGCCGGAATAGTAGACAAAATAGAAAAATTATAATCTAAATATGGAAACTGATAACAATAACCGCGAGGATGAAAAGCCAAGAAACTGCGGTAACTGCGCACTTTGCATACACACCTATATGGGCAGTGAGTGCAGCCTAACTGACAACGCAGTAGATGATGCACAGGACAGCTGTATAGATTATATCCCGGAGGACTGAGCTATGGACGAAAAGGATTTGAAAAGCATATCTGCTGACATATCGGCGGAGCAGCTGCATAGGCTGTACGACCGTCTGGAGGATGAGGCGAAGCCCTACACGCTGCGTGTGGGTACAAGTCAAGAAAAGCACAGGGCGGTAACAATCTACTGCGATGCTGAGAATGTGGCGTATTTCCAAAACATTATAGACCATGAAATTTAATAAGCTGAAATATGATTTTACGATAGATTTAGCCACAGCGCACAGCCGGGTATCGAAGAAATGGCGTAACCGGCACTGGCAATGGTCTGAACTGCTGGAGCGGTGCAGCGAAACGAAGCGCACCGGGGAAACGGCGGCGGAATACGCGCGCATGAGCAGGGAGGAACAAAGCAACGTAAAGGACGTGGGCGGTTTTGTCGGCGGGTATCTGAGCGGCGGAATACGCAAAAATACAAATGTGCTGTACCGCAGCGTGGCTACGCTGGATATAGACTACGGCACGGTAAACGTGTGGGATGACTTCTGTATGGCTTTCAACTTCGCGGCAATGCTGTACAGCACGCACAAGCACAGCGAGGCCACGCCCCGGTACCGTCTGGTATTCCCATTAAGCAGACAAGTAACCCCGGCGGAATACGAGCCGCTTTGCCGGAAGATAGCGGCGGAACTGGGTATAGACCTTTTCGATGATACCACCTACGAACTGCCGAGGCTGTTTTACTGGCCCAGCACGTCCAAGGATGCGGATTTCGTGTTTGAGTGGCAGGACGGCCCGGCGTGCAACGTTGACAAGATACTGGCGCAATATGTTGACCCGTTCGATGTGAGTGCGTGGCCGATGTCAAGCCGTGAGAACACGGTAATAGCACATGAGATAAAAAAGGCAGGCGACCCCACCGAGAAGCAGGGCATAATCGGCGCATTTTGCCGGGCATACACCATAGAGGAAGCGATAGAGCGGTTTTTAGGTGACTACTACGAGCCGACAGGCACGCCGGGGCGGTACACCTACAAGATGGGCAGCGTGGCTGGCGGTCTGGTGTGTTACGAACACAAGTTTGCATACAGTCACCATGAAACCGACCCGTCAAGCCGTCAACTGTGCAACGCTTTCGACCTGTGCCGCATACACCTGTACGGTGTCAAGGATGAGGGGAGCCGGGCAACGGACGTAACGCGCAAGCCGTCTTATGCGGAAATGCAGGAATTTGCCAGCAAGGACAAAAACGTAAAGCTGCTGATGGCAAGGGAGCGCAGCGCGTCCGTGGCTGATGACTTCGGCGATGTGGAAATGCCGGAAGATTATAACGATGAGTGGAAAGCCGAACTGGAGTACACAAAATCCGGCAAGTTGCTGGGGAACATCCAAAACATAATACTGATACTGGAAAATGACCCTGCACTAAAAGGCCACATAATACATGATGAGTTTACAGGCTTTGACGCTGTGGTGGGCGGTCTGCCGTGGAACAAGTCGGCAAGGAACTGGAGCGACCGGGACGATGCGAATTTGCGCGTATGGCTGGAAAGAAACTACGACATAACAGGTAAGGACAAAATCTATGATGCGACTACAGCCGTACTGACACGGCACAGCTACCACCCTATCAAAGACTATCTGAACAGCCTAAAATGGGATGGCACGCCACGGCTGGAGCGGCTGATTATTGACTATATCGGCGCAGAGGATACAGAACTAAACCGGGCTATGACGCGCAAGCATTTCACGGCGGCGGTTACGCGCATATTCCAGCCGGGCTGCAAATATGACTACTGCTTAATCCTTACAGGCCCGGAGGGTGCCGGAAAATCTACGCTGTTGGGCAAGATGGGCGGCAGCTGGTTTAACGACAGCATAACCACGACTGAGGGCAAAGAGGGCATGGACCAGCTGCGCGGCGCATGGATTATCGAAATGGGCGAACTTGCCAGTATCAAACGCAGCGATGTAGAGAGCGTGAAAGCCTACCTATCCAAGCGCATAGACATATACCGGGCCGCATACGACAGGCGCAAAGCCGAACATCCGAGGCAGTGCGTTTTCTGCGGCACTACTAATGAAGCCCTGTTTTTGAAAGGCGACAACGGGAACCGGCGATTTTGGGTTATCGCCGTTGACCCTGCACTGCGGAAGCACAAGGACTGGCAGGCGGCGTTAGACCGTGACCGTGACCAGCTTTGGGCAGAAGCCGTGGAGTATTACAGGCGCGGTGAAAAACTGTATTTAGATGACCGATTAGAAGCCGAGGCAAGGCAGAGGCAGGAAGCATATAACGATGACAGCGACGACCCTATGGTGGCTATGTTGTACAAGTTTCTGGATATGAAACTGCCTGCTGACTGGCCTACACGCGACATAGCGGACAGGCGCAGGTACATACGCACGCCAGACCCACTGCAAGCCGAGGGCGTGGAGGTGCGCACCAGAGTTTGCGCAGCCGAATTTGTCTGCGAGCAACTGGGCCGCGATATGGCAGACAAGGAATTTAAGTACATGACACGGAAAGTTAGCAAACTGATAGCGGATATGCCTAATTGGGAACGAGTGGGCGCAAGTAGGCACGCCGACAGATGGTATGGTGTACAAAAAGCATTTGAGCGAATTAACGATGTAACCGAAGATGATTTGTAACCGAAAACGCATAAAAGTTACAGTGAACCTAAAAGTAGCGAATGTAACCGAAAATTTGGTTACATATTTAGTTACATTAAAAAGTTACACTGTAAATAACATAATATCAAGCATTTACAAGCAAATGTAACTATGTAACCATAGAAGTAGTAGTAAGATATAGTTAATGTGATTTATAGAGTTATACCCACTTATACGCATAAAAACGCATATATGTATGCGCGTAAAAGGTATTATAGGAAAATACAAAAACAGAGTTACAATGAAAAAGAACATAGCAAATATAGTCAAGCACGCCGATGTATCGGAGAAGATGATAGAACGCTACCTGTGTGACAGCATTAAACAAATGGGTGGTGTGTGCCTAAAGTACAGTAACGCTGGCATGGTGGGCTATCCAGACCGCATTTGCCTGTTATCCGGCGGCGTGGTTTTCTGGGTGGAACTGAAAAGCAAGGACGGCAGACTGAATGAGGTGCAAAAGATACGCATACGCCAACTGCGCGGCATGGGCCACACGGTTAACGTGTGCCGGAGCAAAGAGGATGTGGACGAAGTGTTAGAACCTTATAAATGACGTGACCTATGATTTACAAGCCATACGACTACCAACGCACAGCGATGCAGTGGATTATCGACAAGCCACACTGCGGACTGTTTTTAGACATGGGGCTGGGCAAAACGGTGTCAACGCTGACCGCCATACAGCAGCTGATAGATGACTGCGAGATTAGCCGCACTTTGGTAGTGGCCCCTAAAAAGGTTGCGGAAACCACATGGAGTACGGAGGCCGAAAAGTGGGAACACCTGCACGACCTCAAAGTGGTTAAGGTTATCGGAACGGAAAAGCAGCGGTGTATGGCTTTGGCGCAGAAAGCTGATGTGTATGTGACCGGGCGCGATAACTTTGTTTGGCTGGTGGGCAAATACGGTGGCAAACTGCCGTTTGACGCACTGGTGATAGATGAGCTTACCAGTTTCAAGAGTGCAAAGAGCGAAAGGTTTAAGGCCATGCGCATAGCCGTGCCGAGCGTCAAACGTGTTATCGGTCTGACCGGCACCCCGGCACCAAACGGGCTTATAGACCTATGGGCGCAGATGTACTGTATAGACCAAGGCCAAAGGCTGGGCAAGTCTATCAGCAAATACCGTGAGGCGTATTTTGAAACGCACAAGTGGAATAACATAATAGTCCGCTGTGACGTGAAAAAAGGCTGTGAGGAAATAATAAGGGCGAAGATAGCCGATATATGCCTAAGTATGCAGGCAAAAGACTACCTGCAACTGCCGGACATGATAATGCACACAGCCAAAGTGTACCTAAGCGAAAAGACGATGGCGGCATACACCAAGTTTGAGAAAGAAAAGGTTTTGGAGTTCACCGCCGAACACGGAAACGAGCCTGCAAACATTCTGGCTAATTCAGCGGCAGGTCTGATGAACAAGCTAAGCCAGTTTGCCAACGGCGCAATATATGACGAAGATATGCAGGTACACAACATCCATAACGAGAAAATAGACCGTCTGGCAGAGATAGTGGAGGCGGCTAACGGAAATAGTGTGCTGGTGTTCTACCAGTACAAACACGACATACCGCGTATCACATCCCGGCTGAAAGGCTATGAGGTACGGGTTTATCAAGGCGAAAAGGATTTGAAAGACTGGAACGCCGGAAAGATAGACGTACTTTTGGCGCACCCTGCAAGTACGGCGTATGGGCTGAATATGCAGGAGGGCGGCCACTATATCGTATGGTTTGGCACCGGCTGGAATTTGGAACACTACCAGCAGGCAAACGCCAGACTGCACAGGCAGGGGCAGAAATACCCTGTTACGGTTTACAATCTGATATGCGCCGGTACGGTGGATGAGCGGGCCAGTGCCGCTTTGGAGGGGAAAAAGGGCGTACAGCAGAGCTTATTAGACAGTCTTAATTACTTAATACGGAAACACTGTGAGCAATAGGAAGCGTGTAAACATATCGTTAGACCCGGCGACTTATGAGAAGTTGCAAAGGGTACAGCGCGAACATGGGTTTAAGAACCTGTGCGAGCTGGTGGTAGCGTTTGCGCATATACTTATAGACCGTATGGAAGTGGCAGAGGAAAGGAAATACGATTTGCCCGAAGATGACGGGCGATATATAGATGCGATGTTTGACGATTTAAGCAATGTACACAGAGTGCCGGACGGAACGGTACCAGTAAGGCACAATAACAAGAAACTTAAATGATACTGATATATGGCTAAGGACAAGGAATATAACAAGCTGATACATACTACACGGTGGTTAAAGCTAAGACGCGATGTATTAACCGCACATCCTTTGTGTCAGAGGTGCAAGGATAACGGACTGCTGACACCAGCCACAGAGGTACACCACATCCGACCTGTAGAGGAAGCGTTTACACACGCAGAGAGGGTGCAGCGTATGTATGACCCACACAACCTACAGGCATTATGCCACGACTGCCATGTTAAGGTACATACCGAGATGGGCAGGGGTGGAAAGGATGCGACACGAAAGCGCAACGAAAAGCAGGTGCAGGATATTATAAAAAAATTTTTTGGAAGCCCGGACGATTAGGCCGGGGGTACTTTTTTAAGACGGGGGTAGTGCCGTTAAACCTCGCCCCCAGTCTTGTTTTTTCGTATGTAAAATTTTGGAAATGCGGTACTTTGGACTAAATCAAACAAAAAACGAATAAATATACAGGAAAAATGGCGAAAACTGTAAACGAGTATAAGACGGAGATAATCAAGGTGCTAAAAGCGCACCGGCTGTATAGCAAAGGTCTGGATATGCAGGTTTTATCATTAGCCAGCGCGATGCGTAATTTGGAAATGGCTAACGAGCAGATAGACGGGCTGACCGAAACGACCGTGTGGGAAAAGACACGCTACGGCGAGAAGCTGGCACCGCACCCGGTTTTCAAAATCGCCAAAGAGGCGCAGGAACTGATAACCCGGCAAATGAAGTCTTTAGGATTGACCGCCGAAGATTTGGCCGGAGAGGTTGAGGATGACCCGTTAGTAGACATTACAAAGAAGCTGACCAAGAAACGCAAGCAGCCAAAGATAATCAAACCCGGTACGACTGAATGACAGAGGAAGAAAAAGACAGGCTGAGGCAAGCCAAAGAGGAAGTGACCGGGCTACTGGCTGGCACGGACATAGACCGGTACCGACTAACCGAAGTGGATAGCCGGTTAGATGACTATGTGCGCGAAGTGGCGGGCGACCCGGAGGCGCATAACCTATACGAGCAGCTGGCAGTAGCCCGGTTTTTCCATTTGTGCGATAAGTACGGTATCAACGCTACGGAGGTGTGGCAGTTTTGCGACTTCTACGAAAGTCTGTACTTTCCCGGCAAGGCCGGGCAGCAGCGGTACCGGCTGACCCCGGTACAGTATTTCCAGTTTGCCAGCATCTTTGCTTTTTGGCAGGACGGCAGGCGGGTAGTCCGGGAAGTGGTGCTGTATGTGCCGCGCAAATTCAGCAAGACCACCAGCACTGCATCCCTGGCCATATATGATTTGCTGTACGGTGATAACAATGCAGAGAGTTACACAGCCGCCAACAGCAACGACCAAGCGAAAAAATGCTTTGACGTGATACGTGGCTGTATGCGGAAGTTAGACCCAAAGGAACGCCGGTACGTTATCAACGAGCAGACGGTAAAGAGCCGGAGGAAAGACCGCACGGCCTTTGCCCAATGTCTGACCGCCAACGCCCGGACGAAAGACGGACTGAACGCCAGTACGGTTATCATGGATGAGTTTAGCCAAGCGCGGGACAGCGAACTGCTGACCGTACTAACTACGTCTATGGGTGTGCGGGAAAATCCGCTGACTGTGATAATAACCACCGCGTCCGATGTATTCGATGGCCCGTTTTACGAAATGCTACAGGGCTACAAATCCGTGCTGCTGGGAGAGTATGAGGATGACAGCCTATTTGCCCACATATTCGAGCCGGATTTAGACGACCCGGAAGATGAGGAAAGCACATGGCGAAAGGTACACCCGCATTTAGGCGTAACGGTTAGTCTGGACTTCTACAGGCACGAATACAAAAACGCGCTGCGTAACGGCAGTGAGGCTATGTTAGCTTTTCGTACAAAGCTGCTTAACACCTATGCAGAGAATGAGCAGCGCAGCTGGATTAGTAGCACGCTGGCACGGCATATCAGCAGACCGATAAGCATAGACGGCATCAAGGGCAGACCGGATGCGATGGTAGCCATAGACCTAAGCGAAAGCGATGACTTTAGCGCGGTGACTATGGGAATGTACGACAGCACGCACAAAAATTTCTATTTCCATACCGCCTACTTTTTCCCGTCCGGCGCACTGCCGGGACACCCAAACGAAAAGTTGTACAGGACATGGGCGGAAAAGGGATTTTTAATGCTGACCGATGGCGATGTGATAGACTACCGGCGCATAGTGGATTATGTGCTGTACCTTAACCAGCACGTCCGGGTACTGGGTATCGGATATGACCCGTGGAAGTCGCAGGAAGTTATTAATATGCTGGCTGCGTCCGGTGCCGGGAACGTGATTAAGGGTGTGCGGCAGACCTACGGAGTGTTTACCGCACCGGTGGAAAGTTTCGAGCATGGGGCAAAGACAGGCCATGTTTTCATAAACGACAATCCTATTAACGCCTACTGCTTTGGAAATGCTGTGCTGGATAGTGACAAGCTGGAGAACTGCAAGCCGGTGAAGCGCAAAGCGAACCAGAAAATAGACGGAGTGATAACCATGCTGATGTGTATGCGTCTGTTTATCGACTATGAGCGATAATTTTTTTTGGGGGCTGGTACCAGATACGGCGTTTTCCGGGTAAGGTAGAAGAACATTATATTTTGCGATGGGTATTTTGATTAACATACGGAATTTGTTTAGGCGCAGCGAGCCTGCACAGGCGAAGCAGGAACCGGCGGGGCGGACCCCCCGAACCGGCGGCGGCTTTCCTTTGCTTGCATCTGCTAATGCGCTGAACATAGCGACCGTTTACCGCTGTGTTAATCTTTTGGCAGACAGCGTAGCGATGCTACCAGTCCAGTATATGCGCAAAAAGGGCGATATTTTCGTGGAAGACCGCAGCGACCGTATGCACTATCTGCTGAACGTGCAGCCGTGCGAATGGCTTTCGGCTGTGGACTTCTGGCAGCAGGTGGTACGCTATCTGCTGCTGAGGGGAAACGCCTACATAGTGCCGGTCTATGACCTAATTACTATGTCCGTGGCACGTCTGGCACTGGTAGACCCTACGACCGTGGCGCATGATACGGTTAATGACACCTACACGATTAACGATGTCTACGCAGGCATTAGCGGCGTGTACGATGAAAGCGAAGTACTGCACATAAAGAACTACAGCATAGACGGAAAAACCGGGCTATCTACCATAGCCTACGCACGTATAGCACTGGATATAACCAGCACAGGCGACCAAGAAACGCTAAACCGGTTTGCCAACGGCGGTAATGTCCGTGGAATTGTCAGCAACGATAGCGGCGTGCGTGGCTTTGGTGAGTACCAAGACAAGGAACTGGAAAAAACGGCTACCGATTTGGATAGCAGGTTTAGAGGCGGTGAGCGCATAGTATCATTACCGGGGCAGGTGCAGTTTAGCCCGATTTCGTTAAGCAGTACGGATATGCAGTTTTTGGAAACACGCAAATTTAACGTGCGCGAGATATGCCGTTTTTTCGGTGTGCATCCGTCCTTTGTGTTTGATGACACCAGCAATAACTACAAGTCTGCGGAAATGGCTAACGTGGCTTTCCTCACTAACACGCTTAATCCGGTGCTGCGCAAAATCGAAGTGGAACTGCACCGGAAGTTAGTACCGCCTAATCTGTGCTGCAAACGTAAATTCCAGTTTGACCGGCGTGGGCTGTATGCGTGCGATTTGGATAGCCGGATTAAGTACCAAGCCCAGACGATAGCCGCCGGGCTGTACACGGTGAATGAATGGCGACAGGAAGAAAACAAGCCAGCCGTAGAGGGCGGCGATACTGTGTTGGTATCCGCCAACCTAAAGAGCATAGAGGAACACACCAAGCAGCCGGAACCGGAGCCAGCACCGACAGAACCAGCCCCGGCAACGGATGAACCAGATACTAACCAGTCCGGCACCACTGAGGAACCGGACGAAAACGGAGATAACAACAATGGCGAAGAATAAGAACACGGTAGTAAACCGAATACTGCACACCGTTACCGATTTGCGGGTACGGGAGGCGCAGGAGGGCGAAGCAGCCAGCAGAACGATTACCGGCTACGCTATACTGTTTGGCGTGCCGTCCGCACCGCTGTACGACTATGACGATGAGGAAGCACGGGAAGTTATCGCACCGGGCGCAGTAACTAAAGAACTGCTGGACGGCTGCGATATAAAGATGACCATGTTTCACGATAGGCAGCTGATTTTAGCCCGGAGCAAGAACGGAGCCGGTACACTGACCTACGGCGTGGATGACAAAGGCGTATATTTCGAGTTTGAAGCACCTAAGACGGTGGACGGTGACAAAGCACTGGAACTGGTTAGGCGCGGCGACATATCCGGCTGTAGCTTCATGTTTAGCACGCACTACTACGACCGCGCGTATGTATCCCGTGACGTGCAGAGGGTGGACGGAAAGACGGTGATAACCTACACGGTTAATGTGATTACCGGGATATACGATTTTACGCTGGCAGCTGACCCGGCATATCCCGATACTAACTGCGAAGCGGAAGCGCGGGAACTGTTTAAGGAACTGCGCACCCCGGAGCCAGAACCAGAGCAACCGAAGAACGAAGATAAGCTGCGCGAGCAAGTGCGCGAAATGCGCCGCGCTGCTGCGCAATTATTATAACATAAGTTTAACCATAAAAGTTTTTTAGAGTATGCCAAAGACAACAGCAACGAAGAAAACAGTAAACGCACGACAGTTAGTAGACAAATACCAGTCTAACTGCGACCGCATTAACGAGATTGCGGATTTGTGCGAAAAAGAGCAGCGCGAGCGTACAGAAGCGGAAACCGCAGAGTATAACGCGCTGGTAAGGGAAAACCAGCTGCTGCAAATGAAGATGCAGGCACTGGCAGTAGAGCATCTGCGCGAAAACGCTACTACGGTGGAAGATGCTAACCGCATTATCCGCGAGAACGTAGCCGCAGGCCGACAGACACAAATTATGCTGATGCGTAATTTGGTGATGGTGGCGGACGTGACCACAGGCGGTATCGTGCCGGTGAAGATGCAGGACATTTTAGACCCGCTGGTAGAGGGGCTGATTTTGGATAAAGTCGGTCTGCCTATGCCTACCGGTCTGGCCGGTGACTACATTTGGCCAACCTACGAAACTGTGGAGGCAACGATACAGGGTGAGGGCGTGGCACTGACCGACACCGAAATTTCGATGTCTAAACTGACCGCTTCGCCGCAGCGTATCGGTATCGCTATCCCGGTTACACGGCAGGCTATTAACCAGACCGAGGGAGTGGTAGAAATGATTGTAAAACGTCTGATGCCGCTTTCAATTACTATGCTGCTGAACAAGATTTTGTTTAGCACCACAAAGGTATCAAACGCTACTACACTGGTAGGCCCGTTTGTCGCACTGGCAAGTAGCGCGGTAGAGGTAAGCGAAGAACCTACGTTTAAGGAGTTTAACAGCCTAAAAGCAAAGGTACTGGCTACTGGAGTGGACGGCGAACACCTGTGCTGGGTTATGACAAAGGCCCAGAAAGCTATCGCAGAGGCTACACCGAAAGACGCAGGCAGTGGTATTATGGTTTGCGAAAACGACCATATCGCAGGTTTGCCGGTATTTACCACAAATTATATCGGCGAGGGCTATATAGGTCTGGGCGATTGGAGATACCAGCCTATGGGCCTATTTGGCGACATTTCGTTTATCATTGACCCGTACAGCCAGGCACGTAAAGACGCTGTGGATTTCGTGCTTAATGTGAACTACGGCACTACCACGCTGCGCAGCGAAGCATTTGCACTGGCAAAGGTTAAGGCTTCGGCAGGTGTAGGCGGCTAATGAGATTAGGAATATAGGTTTAGTTTTATAAGATTGTTTGATTATGGCTACAGTGGATATAGCACTACTTAAATCGCACGTCCGGGCAGATGACTTTAGCGATGATGACCAGTATTTGGCGCAGTTGCTGGAGGCAGCGGAAGAATATGTAACGACCGCTACCAACCGCAGCGCAGATGAATTGCTGGCAATGGGGGACGGTGAGCATTTACCGGCTACGTTACAGCAGGCAGTTTTATTGATTGCCGGACACTGGTACAACCAGCGCGAAGCCGTTAGCGGCGTGCAGATGGCGGAAGTGCCATATACACTGCAAGCCTTAATTAAACCTTATCGCAAACTGGTAGATGACGTTACGGAATGAGGGCAGGCGCACTGAAATATAAGCTGGAACTACTGGAACCGAAGCGAACCACAGACCGCATGGGTGCTGAAAAGGTGGAATATACTAAGACACGCACCGTATGGGCTGAAAGGGTTAGGGCTACAGGTAGCCGAAGCGAGGAAGTCGGGGAGCATTTTCCAGACTACACCGTAGAATTTAACATACGGGATGCGCACCCGGTACAGGAAAACTGGAGGGTGCAGCAGCTGGGCGGTTATCTTTATACCGTGACGAACATAGTGCCGAATTTGGAAAGGGGCTATAAAACCCTGTTATGTGAACGAGTAAACGAATAGTTACCATTATGGCACGAAGTGTAGCCTACGATGATAGGAATTTGCAGCAGTTATTTGCTGAACTGGAGCCAAAACGCAGATTACAAGCGATAAAGGGCGGCTTTCGCAGGGAAGCCAACAAAGTACGAAAGACGGCGATAAACAATCTGCGTAACAGCGTCCGTTCTAACAAGGATTTGGAAAAGGGCGTGCGTGCGATAGTATTCAAGCGCAAAGCCGGATTTCGGGTTACGGTAGGCACAAAGAAAGCCGGGAAGAATGGCAAGGGCGAAGCAGGATTTCACACGAACCGCCAAGGCCTCAAAAAGCCGGTGTTAATCTGGGTGGAAGAGGGAACGCAGGAGCGAAAGACCAAAGGAAACGGCGGCAAACGTGCCGCACGGCGCAGGTCTGCACACAGGACGGGACGCATGAGGCGTTACGGTTTTATGACACAAACGCTGAATGACGTAAGAGATACTGTTACTGCCGACATTCACGATATGGTAACTGATAATGTCTTAAAGATAGCGCAAAAGTATGGGTGTAAGTAAGTCAAGTTTAAGTGCCGGTGAAATTATCCGGGATATACTGGTTAATAACGCAGAAGTGGCCGCACGTGCAAAAAAAGTCTTTCCAGTGGTGGAAGATAGCGCGGAACTGCCATACATAGTGTACAGGCGTACACAACTGGAGCAGGAACCGGCAAAAGGCAGGCGCGGTGCTGACACGGTGGGCATTGAGATACTTTGCTATACGCAGCACTATACGGAGGGCGTGGAACTGGCGGAAGCCGTGCGCGATGCGCTGGATGGAGCGCAGGGCGAGAAAGACGGTTTGGTTATGCGCAGCTGCTATCTGGCAGACAGCGAGGAAGCATGGCAGGACGATGCCTATGTACAGCAATTAGTGTTTAATGTTAAGATATAAAGAATATGGCAAAAAGCGGATATTGTAACGGTAGCGATATGCTGCTGTATGTAAACGGCAAAGCCGTTGGAAGTTGCACTACGCACACTACCACATTCAACAGCGAAACCAAAGAGCGTGCGGTTAAGCCTATAGCGTCCGCGCCCCTAAGCAGCGGACTGTGGAAGAAGAAAGGCGTAGTAGGTTTGTCGTACTCTATCAGTGCCGAGGGTCTGGTATTCTATGACGAAACCGAGTGTGGGTTTAAGACCCTGTTTGCGCTGTGGAAAGCTGGCAAGCCGGTAACGGTTAAGTGCATGGAACGTGATAACAGCGATGAACCCTATCTGGAGGGTGGCTGCGTTATTACTTCGCTGGAGCGTACAGACCCGGCGCAGGATGACAGCACCTATAGTATCAGTCTGGAAAATGACGGTGAGCCTACCTCACTTGATGAAAGTGCTATTACTGAAAATGCCGCACCCGGCGTAGGAGGTTGAGAATATGGCAAAAGTCGAGGTTACGATTAACGGAAAGGCATACCCCTGTAGGCCGACTATGGGGGCTATGCTGCGTTTCAAGAAAGAAACCGGCAAGGAGGTAACGGAGATTACCAACAGCGGTTTAGCCGACTTATGTACATACCTGTACTGCTGTGTCGCGTCCGCTTCGGCTGCGGACGGCGTGGATTTCAAAATGTCGCTTTTGGAGTTTGCCGATGCGTTAGACCCCGAAGATATGGCGGCGTGGGCAAACCAGATGCAGCAGAACAACGGTACAAATGGAGAAAATGCAGATGGGTTAGAAAAAAAAAGCTGAAGCCCTACGGCATATTTGATTTATTAGGTGTCGCGCTGGGCTGCATACGGCTAAGTTATGACGATTTCTGCAAATTGGACTTTGAAGAATTTGCGGCAGTCTATAAAGCCTATGCAGAGCAGCGCGATACTGATTTTAAGGACAACTGGCAACGGATGCGCCTACTGGCTACCATTGTTATACAGCCGCATTTGGATAAGCGGCACAAGGTAACGCCGGAAAAGTTACTGCCTTTTCCGTGGGATAAGGCGAAAGCAAAGAAACAGCAGGCACGGATTACGCCGGATAAACAGCGTGAACGGATGGCCGATTTGGTAAAGAAATTAGGTGACGAACTTATATAACAGCAGCTATGGCAGGCAAAAGCACTATTAGCATAACATTCAAGATAGACGGCGACAGCAAGGAGTTTAAGGAACTGATAACCGATGCGGACGGGCTGAAAAAGGTAATACAGTCCACCATAACGCAGTCAGACAACCTTAAAAAGTCGCTGATAAACTGGAGCCAAGGCGTACAGGCGATAGACGCCATAACGAACACTATCGGCAATGTTTCGTCCGCTTTGTCGCAGTTTTCAGACCGCATGAGGGGCTTACAGTCGGCTAATATAATGATAACGCAGCTGACAGGGAAAACAGGCGATGAAATGCTGAAACTGCGCAACAACGTGCAGGCGGTGGCAGAACATTTTGGCGCAGACTTTAACGAGGTGCTACAGTCCGCAAACAACCTATCTAAAGCGTTTGGCATTAGCATAGACGATGCGATGAAGTTAGTGCAGGATGGGTTTGTTAGTGGAGCAAACGCAAACGGCGAATTTCTGGACACACTGAAAGAATATCCGCGCTATTTCAAGGAAGCCGGACTATCAGCGGAGGATTTTGTAGCCATTACGACCAACGCTGCACAGCAGGGCATATTTTCCGACAAGGGCGTGGATGTTATCAAGGAGGGTAATTTGCGCATACGCGAAATGACTACAGCCACTGCCGATGCGTTGAATAGCATAGGCATATCCGCAGAGCAGGTGCAGGCGGACTTGCAAGCCGGGAGCATAACCACGTTTGACGTTATGCAGATGGTTGCAGCCAAGCTGAACGAGCTACCGGCAAGCAGCGCAGCCGTAGGCACTGCCATAGCTGACATTTTCGGTGGGCCGGGCGAAGATGCAGGACTGGAGTATATAAAAACGCTGGCAAGCATACAGCTGAACATGGACGCAGTGAAAGCGGCTACGCAGGGAACGGCAGAGCAGCAGGAGAGGCAGATACAGGCGCAGGAAAATATAAAGAACGGACTAACCAGCCTTATAGATTTGTCGGCTATCTACACGGATGTAAGGCCCTATGTGGATTTGACGGCACAAATAGGCATGGCGGCGATGGGCATAGGCAGTCTGATTAAGACTGTTAAGGCTATGAATATCCAGCAAGCCATATTAAAGACGCGCATAGTGGCCGTGGCTGCTGCGCAGAAAATGGTAACTATCGCTACTACCACATGGACTGCCGTACAAAAGGTGCTTAATCTGGTGCTGACGGCTAACCCTATCGGCTTAATCATTACCGCTATCGGCTTACTGGTAACGGCATTGATACAGGCGTACAATAACTGCGAGGGCTTTAGGCAGATTGTCGATAAGGTCTGGGAGGGTATTAAGCCGCTGGCAAATGCCATTATGAACGGTTTGGCAAAGGCTTTCGAGTGGCTGGTAGAAAAGTGTAAGGAGGCGTGGGAATGGCTCAAAAACATATTGGGCTTAGGCGGCAAGAAAGTGGAGGTAACTGTAGATGTGTCGCGCCCTAAGACCAAAGCCCCTAAGATGGATTTAAGCGGTGGAAAGACGGACACGGGCAGGTATAATTACATCCCGACTGGTAAGAAAAGCAAGGGCACAACTGATAATAAGCCGCTGTGGACGGAAGATGCAAAGACGTTAAAGGAGATAACCGATAATATCCAGATACTTAACGACAAGCTGCAAAGTGCGTCTGCTGATGAAGCCGTACTGATTAACCAGCAGATAGAGGGCTGGGAAAAGAAAGCCGAAGCCATTAGGAACGCCGGAAAAGCCACGGAAGATAATACCCCACTGTGGACGGAAGATGCAAAGACGTTAAAAGAGATAACCGATAATATCCAGATACTTAACGACAAGCTGCAAAACGCTAATGTCGATGAGGCCGCTATGCTTAACCAGCAGATAGAGTCATGGAACAAAAAAGCAGAAGCGATTAAAAACGCAGGCAAGGCAGTGGATAATACCCCACTGTGGAAAGAGGATGCAAACACGCTGGAAGAGATAGGCGATAATATCCAGATACTTAACGACCAACTACAGACAGCCACTATAGACGAAGCCGCACTGATTAACCGGCAAATAGAGGCATGGAACGAAAAAGCCGATGCGATTAGAAATGCCGGAAAAGAGGCCGAAAAAACAGCTGTTAGTACGGGCAAGGCTTTACGTGACGGCTGGGGTGATATAAAAAGTATCGGCAGCAGCATAGAGGGTATAACCAGCGCACTCAAAGGCAATGGCAATGCGTGGCAGACCGTAGTAGGTATAGTAGATAATTTTATAAGTTTATATAACGGCATACAAGGTGTAGTCGGTATTATTGGGTTATTGACTGGTGCCAGTGCCTCACACGCTGCTACTAAGGGCGTAGAAGCCGTAGCGGAAACATCTGCATCAACGGCACGTGCAACTGCGGCGGCTACTGATGCGGCCACATCTGCGGCCGTTATCACGGCTAATAAATTAGAGACCGCGAGCTGGAAAGAATTAGCGGCGGCAAAATATATGGCTGCGCACGCCTCTATACCATTTGCCGGTTTTGGTATCGCAGCCGGTTTTGTTGCATCCATGCTGGCTGTAGTGGCTGCGGCTGGTATTCCTGCACTGGCAGAGGGCGGAGTAGCCACTGGCCCTACGCTGGCTTTGGTTGGCGAATACGCCGGAGCGAGCGGAAACCCGGAAGTGATTGCGCCGCTGGATAAGTTGCGCGGTATGCTTAAAGAACCGGCAAACGTTGATTTCGGCAGGGTTGAGTTTGAGATTAAAGGGCGCACGCTGGTAGGTATATTGAACAAAGAAAACAATATCACAAAACGCAGTTAATATGAAGTATCTAAGACATACAGGTGAATTTGTAAGCCGTGCCGGTGTGGTATGGCGTGTAGATATTATGCAGGAAGCGGACGCAGCATTTGCCACTGTTGGTGCTTTGGAATTTCCAGCGGATGAGCCGTTAATACTGGAGTGGCAGCGCGAGGATAAAGAAACGGTGGTATTAGGTAGTAACGCTACGCTTAAAATAGTCAGTCCGGGCGATAGGACATACGAAGATCTATATACTATCGAGGTAGGGCGTATCCGTATGGATGTCTATAAAAACGATATCCTATACTGGAGCGGAGCATTAGACCCGGAATTTTACGAAGAACCATACGAAACAGCCAGTGGTTATGAAGTCAATTTGACATTTAGCGATTTTGGCATATTAGACCGCATTAAGTATGATTTGACAGGCATACAGACTTTGCGCGATATTGTCACATACGCTTTACAGCGTAGCTGCATATTGTATAGTGGCATTGATACCAAGCACATCACCACTACATTTACTGATGGAATAAGCATAATAAATGGCGGCATATCGGTAAGGTCTGAAAATTTTACGGATGAGGACGGCGAAGCCTCAACCCTATATGAAGTGCTGGAGGGTATTTTACAGCCGTTGGCTATCCGTATAGTACAGCGTGCAGGTACTATCTATCTGTATGACTTAAACGGTCTGTACACCAAAGGCACTGCAAAGGCTATACAGTGGGATGGTGACAGTCAGACAATGGGAACGGATAAAGTGGCTAATAACATTATCGTGTCTTTTAGTCCATACAGCAGCGCACAGCTTTTCAGCAATGAAATAGAGTATGGCGGCAAATATGACGTAGAGCATATCAACCTAACAAGTAATGCGCCAAATGTACCGTCTTATGCTGAATGGGGCGAATACTACAGCTATTATCCCGATTATAACCCAGACCATAGAGTAGATGCTACATGGGATTATAAACTTGTAGATTTTACGATATTCATAAATAGCAAAGGCAGTGGCTTAAAAAGTATAGGTAGCGGATGCAAATACTTTCATGTCCTGCCTGTTACTGGCGGTGCTACAGAAACTACGGGCGTGGCCTATGCTTTCCGTACTGGAGGGCATGGCGGTATAAACACAGGGTGGCCGAAATGGAAAATACACAGTGGCGTGCCGCGTGCCGGGTTATCTGGCAACGGTGAAATACTTACTACAAACCGTGTCTTTTTACCGAAATTGGATAGTGCCAGCGTAGATAAATACAAAGTGCGTGTAGTTGAAGAAGTGCTGATAGATGCCAGATATAACCCGTTTTCTGGAAGCACAAGCTATAATGACGATGGTAACGACAATTTGGTAAAGACACGCAGCGGCTTTGTGTTTATTCCTGCTAAAATAACACTGTATGACGGTAACGGAAATGTGCTGTACCATTACAGCAATAAGGAAACAGCCGCAGGAGCTACTAAAGGACATTTGGCCTACAATAAGGGGAAATGGGTGTCTGGTGCAGACCCCGGCGGCGATTGTTGGCTGGAGTATTACAACCCCGATAATCTGGGTGAGGATGCAGGCATTAGAGGTTGGCAAGGAAACCGCCACTGTATCGGCAGGCCAGACGGCAGAGGTGGACGCATAGGTACGAGCATATTTGACAGTTTTAAGAAAATGGACGATGGCGAATATCTGCCATACCCACCAGTCGCAGGGTATTTGGAAATACAGATACAATCCGGCATATTAGGCTATGACTATGGGCAGAAAGTAGATAACTGTGCATTTGGCAGTGCAGATAGCCAGTGGGATAAAAGCGGTATCTACGGTATGCTTCGCTGGTGCCTGTATAAAGCCCCGGTGGTAGATGTGGTTAATAACAATTTGGTATTTGATGACGCAGAGCTGGAAGATGTGGAGTATAGCGGTTATATCAACAAGGCGGCTAAAGAGGAAATAAGCATAGACACGGTGTGTGGTACTGCTGCGTCTATATGCCCTACCGCCAAAGGATGTTACCACCGTACCAGCACAGGTGAGCAACTGCAAGAACTGAAACGCGCAGGTGTTACCGACCACCCGGAAAAGTTACTGATAGGCACTATCTATAGCCAATATGCAGACCGAAAAACGACACTATCCGGCGAGGCCATAATAGATGATGGACTACATTACTACACGGAGCAGAACCAAGAGGGTAAACGGTTTATGCTTATGAGTGATGAGCAGGACGTTATAACCGACTGTACGGATGCGGAATATTGCGAATTTAGACCAGATGAGTATGAAAGCATAGAAGAAGTAGAATAATATACAATGAAACAATACACATCTAAAATAACATTAAGGACACCAAGACCACGCAGTGAAAGACTGCGCGAGCAAGGCATAGGCGGTGGAGCTACCACCGTGGTAGTAAGCGGCGGCGGTAGCGGTGGCGGCACCAGTATAGGCGATGGGCATACGCACGGTAACTTATCGGCACTTAATGAAATATCTACCGACAAGCAAGGTTATCTGTATCTGACCCAGATAAGGGAAACGGAGAATGAGGAAACAGGCGAACTGACTACCGAGCAAGTAACCGAGAAAGTGAAAGCCGGGTTTGCTGATATGGCCTATGACCTAACCGAGGACAGCCCGGTTAGGGAGCAGTTTTTATCCCGACTGGCAGACGATGTAGCCAAAGGTAATCTGACCTTTGAAAAAATGCTTACCGTGCTGGGGTTGTCCTTATTCAAAGGCGGTGCGCAGTTTGGCGAGTTTATTAAATCCCTGTACGCAGGAAAGGGCGCAGGCATAGACGAATTAGGGAACGCCGAATTTGAAAGCGTCCGGGTGCGCAGCTACTTTGAGTGCATGGAGCTGATAATAAATCGCCTATCAGCCATAGAGGGCGACCAGATACTGACGGAAGCCGATACCATAGAGAGCGTGGACGATTTGGGCGATAATTGCTACGGCCTGCATCTGCGCAGTAAATGGGAGGGCTATTTTACGGCGCAGTACCCTAATAATGTGCTAAAAGGTATCATTAACACGCTGGCTACCGGCAGTGGCGTATATTACACCAGTTGGATGCGTGTAAACAGTGTGAACACTGCTAACAACTATATCGAGGTGACGTTATACCCGGACAGCGAAGTACCGGCAGGAACGAATTACCCACCGTGTGAAATGATGAAGATAGCCCGGTGGGGAAACCAGACCGATACCAAGCGGCAAAGCTGTATCTACCTATCCAGCACCGAGGGGCGGATAGTCCGGCTGACCGGGGTAACGAAACCGATAATAGACCGCACCAACTATGGGGCGACCTTTGGCGAACTGCCGGAGTTTCTGCGCGAACTGGATTTGCCGATAGCAGAGGGGCAAGACTATCTGTATGCGCGTGGCATAGTCGTACAGGACATAATCCGCATAGACTATCAAGGCAAGCCGGTTAGCGAGATAGTAGACCGTGGCCCGTGGAGTGCCACAGGCGATTACTACTGTGAGGCGTTGAACCCGAACACAGGCAGGTACGAGATTTCGGACGTGTGGTATAACGGGTGTAAATACCGCTGCGCCAAAACCGGCACGACCACAGCCCCGGCGTGGAATAACACCGACTGGGCGATGGTGGAGGGAAACCCGGATTTTACCGTAGATTTTGCCGAAACCGACTATCTGTTTGACCCGGACAAATTTAATCTGACGCTGACCATAATAGCCCGGCTGTACAACATGGATATAACGGCAGACATTCTGGATGCTGATGTACAGTGGACGCGCTACAGCGAAGATGCTAACGGCGTGGAGCGTGTAGCATCCGATAATGCGTGGGCATTGAAGCACGCCGGGGCTGGCAAGTCCATAGACCTAACGGTAGAGGATTGCGACTTTAACGGATATGTGCCAAAGGTGCTGAAATTCATAGCCACGGTGACGCTGCGGGACGGAATGGGTAACGAAGCTGGTACCGCAAACGCAGTTTTCCAGTATTAGTAGAAAGGAGTATTAGATATGAAAAAGATTTTAGACTATTTCGGAGTAGACGGTTTGCTGCATATTATCTGCTGTATGGTGATTATGCAGCTGTTAGGTAACTTTTTGCCACTGTGGGCAGCGGTTTTGATTACCGCCGCTATCGGTCTGGGCAAAGAATTTATTTGGGATAGGCGGCTGAAAAAAGGCACGTTTGAGAAACGCGACCTGCTGGCAGACGCTGTAGGCATTGTTTTAGGTCTGATTTAATCCGGGTGGCGCATGAAAACAAGACGGTTTGATTTTAACTGGAAGCCGCTACAGCTGCAAATATCATTTTCTGTAGATGGCAGCGTGCCAGATAAGCAGAACTACAGCACCGACACGCAGGAATATACGCCGGATTATACGCTGACACCGCTAATAATCCAGCCTATCGTATCCGTGATAGACAAAGACGAAGTGATAGGCGCAGGGCGCATTAACCACGCACTGACAAACATACGCTGGTACGAGAATATCAACGGCACGCAGACGCTGATAGGAACTGGAAACAGTAACTACGAGATAACCACCAGCGGCGGCAGCGCAGGGCGTATCAAGGTAAAGAGGAACGCAGAGCCGAAAGTACCTATTACGCTGGTATTCTATGCCGAGTATGTAGACAGCCGCACCGGGCAGGTGATGATTATACAGGGCAGTTATTTAATCAGCTGCGGCAGTGCATCCGACCAAGTGCGGGTAGAACTGGACGCAGCCGACCAGACGATATTTAACCCTCTGTCAGACCCGCAGACGCAGACCGTTAAGGCTACGGTATGGCTGGGTGATAAGGTGTGCGACAGCAGTAAATATGCGCTGGTGTGGGAAGTGCTGGACGGCAGCACGTGGCGCACCGCAGGAAGTGACGCTGTAATGGACTACGATATTACGGTGAACAGTAACGGCACGGTAACTATTAACCGCTGGCTGATGGGAGATGAAATGTATCTGCGGTGCCGGGTGAAGTACAGCGCGGACGGCAACCCCGGCAGCGTGGCTTTGACCGATGCCAGCCCACAGGCTATAGCCAGTTTCATACGCCGGATACCTAAGTACGAGTTTGATTTTACAGGCGTACCGTATAACATTCCGGCGGGTCTGCTGAACATAGCACCCACGGCGATTATCCGCACCACTAACGGGGAAATAGAGAACGCGGAAAAGGAACTGTTACCGCTGTGGTATATAGCCACGAACAAAGCCAGCGGCAGTTTAAGTTACTCACTGGTGGCGCACGGCATAAGCCCGATAATCCCTACCGCCAAAATGGATGACAACTACGGCGGGGTAATCGGTTTGGACGTGAAAGACAGAGGATATGCCGGGGCGTGGGAAGATGGCACAGACGATGCGATTTTCTGCGATGCGGACGGCGATATTTTGATTATTCACTAAACCAATATAGGCGATATGGCAAGATACATTAAAGCAAACGGAAAGGTAGCGGAATACCTTAAATTAGAGAATGACCGCAATAAGGTTACGGACGGTAACTATCTGCTTTGGCAGGCTGATATGCTGGCTTTCGGCAGGCTAACCGAACTGCCGCAGATTTTGGAGCAAATAGGCGGTCTGGCATTGCAAGCGCATGAAGCCAGAGAGGAACAGGACGGCACGGTAGTTAGGAAACTGCCGGTAGCGACCGACCCCCGGTTTGTCGTAGAGGAAGCCACGGAACAGCAGCCGGGCAATATCGACACGCCTACGGACGTGCCGGAAGCTGGTACGGATACGGAGGCAGGCGAAGAACCGGCACCCGAACCAGAGCCAGAACCGGAAAGCCCGGAAGATGGGCAGGATGAAAACCAGCCCGTAACAGAGGAACCGGGCGAAGTGACCGACCCGGAACCAACCCCGACCGATGGCCAGGCCACAGCATCCGAGGAAACCGAAACGGCAGACCCGGCACCCGAAGTAACGGAAGAAACCGACCAGCCGGAAGCCGTTACCG
>ERZ779669.298-NODE-298-length-31540-cov-8.800826_pt1 | contig 31540 bp, 26 predicted proteins | sample MGYA00511372_ERZ779669 | MGnify/ENA primary metagenome ERZ779669 (study PRJEB29588, sample SAMEA1967891) | human gut metagenome | biome: human gut; feature: human-associated habitat; material: faeces | place: Denmark | collected 2008/2010 ... | reverse complement strand
CGCCCTAATCCAAGATGGTATTGCTTTGCTCTATGTGCTTCAAAAGCAACAATCAAATCTCGCAAACTCTCTCGATTACTCAGTTGACCAAACATCATAGCAAGCAACTGATTCCAACATGTGAAATGCTTCACATAGCGGTTTCCATCATACTTGTCAACCAAATGGCGAAACTTGTTATTGTCGAGAAATTCTATCAATTGGGCGAAAACGTATTTGTCTTTGTTCATCGTGCAGTATTATAGATAACTGCAAAAGTACAAATTCAAATCGTCGCACCCTTAAAATCTCTTGCAAAAGACTGTATTTCAATTAATTCAAAGAGCGATTAGTCCACTTTAACGGGACAGTAGTGAAATTCTATTATTAAGCATGAGTTTTGACTATTCCTAAAATTAGTTGACAGAATTGGATGCGATTAACTAATTAGGTTTACTACTTTTATTCAGTTCTCTGTTTTACTTTACAAGTTCTGTTAGTTGAACTGATTTGTTTTACAAGATTTCATCAGTAAACTGATTTGCTTTACTACCTTCTCGCATTCCAATTGCAAAGTTAATGATTATTCCTTTGATTAGTGCAAGAAATAAAAATATTTCGTAATTTTGCTGTCAGAAGCCGAAGAGGAAGCGAGCTCTGCTGAGGAGCAACTCGCCAGCAATAGGTTTCTGCATCACACTGAAATAGTGGTATGGGCGTTGTCTTTCGGGGCAGCGCCCATTATTTTAGGAGATGCTGTATGGCTAAGAAAAACCTATCAGCTGCCTGTGGCAGCAGGTCTGTTCCATGGATTGCACCAACACCTTTTTTGTTCTCCAACTTCTGTATGTACCGTTTCGGGAGTCTTGTATCCAATGCTCATATGCGGACGTTCTGTATTATAGAAACGTATGATACGAGTCAGTTCTTCCTTACAATTCTCTATTGACGGTATGCTCATCTTGTAGAGCCATTCTGTTTTGATGATGCCATTGGCGCGTTCTGCAATGGCATTTTCGAGAGGATCACCGCTTTGGGTCATGCTTATCATTATATTATGTGCCTTTAGCTCCTTAACGTATGCAGCACTACAGTACTGGCTTCCTCTATCAGAATGATGGATGAGACGGGATGCTGTTTCATCGTCAATTGTTGCCAGTGCCATACGCAGTGCCTCCAATGGGTATATGGTTTCCAAGGTCGGTCCTACTGCCCATCCCACAATCTTATGAGAATAGGCATCCGTGATAAGCGACAAGTAACACACACCCTCAGTTGTTTCTATGTACGTTATGTCACTGACCCATATTTCGTTAGGTCGCATGGGAACCACATCCTTTATCAAGTTGTCATACTTGTGGTAATGATGACTGGAGTCAGTTGTCTTGTAGTGACGACGTCTTTTCAACTGCACCATCAATCCATTGGCACGGAGCAATTCTATGAACGCATCTCGTCCAGGCATACGATCAGTGGATTCAAACAAGCGTTTGACGATGAGGTATAGTTTGGCACAACCAAGTCCAGGGTTATCCTTACGGTATTCTCTGGCCTTCTCCACTATCATGGTTTCTAAGGCATTATCGACAAAGTCATTGTCTGGATCTTCACGGTTGTAGAACGACTGTCTGCTATAACCAAACAGCCTGCAAAGGGTATTCATCGATGCTGGTGAAGACTCTTTGCGGAGCAGACTTACTGTTTGGTGCCAGATTTTTTTCTTATTGGAATATTGAATCGTTCTTCTGCAAGGTTAATCATTGTGTCGTAGGCATGGGCACGTAGTTTCTCTAGTTCTGCCTCTTTTCTTGCTTTCTTGAGCTCTGCTTTCAATTCTCTGATCTGCTCGTCTTTACTTTTGTTTGCCATAGTGTCATCGTTGTTCTCCTGCAAAGATACTAAACGATTTTCAGAAAGATAACGACCTACCCAAGAAAACAGCACCTGAATGTTGGAAATATGATGTTTCTCAACTAATTCCTCAGGCGTATTCTCGCCTTTAAGGAAATCAAGTGCAGCAAGTACTCGATCTTCTTCATCATGAATGTAGCGAGTGGATTCTACCCATACCCATTCATACTGACCTGTCGCTTCATTTAGGACACGATCTCTTTCACGTTTTACTTTTGTTCTCATACACTTTTGTTTTAGGCATCCAAAAGTGTCAAGTTTTTTTAGGGTAAGTCATTTCTTGTTTATTGCTTAATTAAAATGCGTTCATATTTGTACCATAAAAATATAACTCATTGATATTCAGTGATAATGATTTTCGAGGAGGTGAAGTTTCTCTGCCTCCATAATCACACCGCCATTGGCATTAGCCATAGCCCCAATGGGTACAGCTAACGCTTTCGGTTTATTCCTCCTCGCTCCAATCACCGATGTTTTGTCTCATCGGTGCCTTGGCGCCACCCCAGGAGTTTTTATCACTTTCGGAAACGTTAAAATCGACTTTGCTTCCGTCAGTGTCGTATTCTGGGCCGCCGGAACCTGCCAAGATGGTGGTGCTTTTCATGTCAAATTCGATTATTTTAGGTGCAATGTATTTGTTTTTTCTTATGGTTTTGTTCATTGTTGTTTGTATTTCATTTGGTTTTAGTTTGTTTATGTATGCAAAATTAGTGGTATTCAGTTGAATATACAAGTAAAAACGAATGTTTGTGGATGTTGAGTACTATGAATTGTGGGGTTTTATAACTAACTTTTGTGGCAGTTTGTGATTAACTTTATGGCTAACTTTGTCCGTATATTATAAATTTGTGTTAACTTTGACGGAAAATACAATAGATATGTCAAAGGCAACGATAAAGAAGCTTCTTCGCTCGATGTCGAAGGAGCAGATAATTGAAATGGTGATAGAAATGTATGATGCTCGCAAGGAAGCAAAGGATTATCTGGAGTATTATGCAAGTCCTGACGAGAATAGCAAACTCGAAGAGTACAAGGATATTATTCGTGAAGAGTTTTATCCAGAGAGACGTCGTGAACCAAAGACGCGTTTTTCGGTATGCAGAAAAGCTGTAGCTGATTTTAAGAAACTAAAGCCGTCTGCCGATGCGCTTGCAGAACTGATGCTGTCGTATATGGAATATGCCATTGAATTCACATACGACTATGGTGATATGTGGGAGCAATATTATGATTCTGTTGAAGGCAATTTTGACAAGACTGTGCAGTTTATTGCTAAAAACGGTTTGTGGGAAAAGTATGACAAGCGACTTCAGCAGTGTGTCAAGTGGTCGAGCGTTTGTGGCTATGGCTTTGCCGATGGTATCGATGACATATACGAGGAGGCAAGGTCGCGATATGGATACAACCAAGCATAAATGGCTGTGCGCATCAAGACAAAACAACTTATAGACATAAACTTATAAATATATGAAGAATGTAATGCTGATTATTTCGATGCTCTTGCTTTGCATCGGCGTCGGTGCGCAGACAGCGAAGAACGTGGGCAAAGCGGGGGCTGTCGTAAAGACTGTGAAGGCAGAGGAGCGACCGGAGGTGCTTATTGAGACGACGATGGGCAATATTCGGGTGGCGCTGTATAACGAGACGCCGCTGCATCGTGACAACTTCCTTAAGCTCATACGCGAGTACCACTACTACGACTCGCTGCTGTTCCACCGTGTCATACCCGACTTCATGATTCAGGCTGGCGACCCGTATAGCAAGAATGCTCCGAAGGGAGCTGTGCTCGGCGACCACTCGCTCGACTATACCATTCCGGCGGAGATTCGTCTGCCGCAGATATACCACAAGCGTGGCGCTCTGGCGGCAGCACGCGAGCCGGATATGGTGAACCCGAAGCGCGAGTCGAGCAGTTCGCAGTTCTACATCGTCTACGGACGCAAGCAGGACGAGCGCGGACTGCAGCGCGGACGCGACAACCTGCGTCAGCTTTTCGGCGACAGCATACAGATGACCGACGAGATGCGCGAGGTGTACACCACCGTCGGCGGCACGCCGCACCTCGACGGCGGCTACACGGTGTTCGGCGAGGTGCTCGAAGGCATGGATGTGGTAGACCGCATACAGCGCGTGGAGCGCGACGCCAACGACCGTCCGCTTGAGGATGTGCGTATCGTAAAAGCCACGATATTGAAGGACCTGCCGGGCATGGAGAAGAAACCGAAGAAGGTAATGAAGCGTGTGGCGAAGAAGCCGGTTAGAAGAAAGTAATGACGCAATGTGACAAGATAACAAGATGCCATACCGCAACAACAAACCGATATGATTACACGATGCTATCTCGAAATAACTAATGTGTGCAACCTCAACTGTGTGTTCTGCCCGAAGACAGAGAGGGCGAAGCACACGCTGACGTTGGACGAATTTGACGCTTTGACCTCGCGACTCGAGGGCGAAGTGAAGTTCCTGTATTTCCATCTGATGGGCGAACCGTTCCTCCATCCGCTGCTGCCGCAGTTTGTGCTGATGGCTCGCCGCAAGGGTTTCGTGCCCGTGATTACCACCAACGGCACTCTGCTCTCGCGACGCACAGACCTTTTGGACGCTCTGCCTCATAAGATTCAGATTTCGCTCCACTCGCATGAGGGCAACGCCAAGGAGAATCTTGCCGGGTATGTAGACGAGGTGATGGCTTTCTCGCAGGAGGCTGCGCGCCGCGGCTGTGTCGTTGTGCTGCGCCTATGGAACGAGGGCGGACACAACAGCCAGAACGCGGAGATTCTCGATCTGATTGCGCAACGCCAGCCGCGTCCTTGGACGGAACGCCACGACGGATGGCGACTTGCTGAAAACCTCTTTGTCGAGAACGACAATATGTTCGAATGGCCCGACCTTCAGAACGCCACTTACGACGAGCAGGAGGTGTTCTGCTACGCCTTGCGCAATCAGATTGGCGTGCTCGTCGATGGTACCGTTGTGCCGTGCTGTCTCGACCATAACGGCGACATCGCGCTTGGCAATCTGTTCAGTCAGAGCCTGGCCGATATACTTGCCTCGCCAAGAGCACGTGCCCTCTACGACGGCTTCACCAGTCATACCGCCGTAGAGCCACTCTGCCAGCGCTGCGGCTATTCGGCTGTGTCGAAGAGGTTCAGAAAGTAGAATTTGCAGGTTATGTTTTGTAACAAACACTAATTTTACTCTATAGATTATTAGAATGTTCGATCGGATTGCGTCCGCCGTCCGATCAGATTGCGTCCGCCGTCCGATCAGATTGCGTTCGCCGTCCGATCAGATTGCGTTCGCCGTCCGATCAGATTGCGTTCGCCGTCTATTCGTATAATCATAGAATGTACACACTTAGCACCAAGTCGGATAGTGATACGTATTGTTGCTTGCTGCGGAGGCCGGAGACCTCCGCTACGGCTTTTTGTTTGTACCGACAGTTTATCTTCTACTGCTTTTTGTTGTCGATTTGCCTTTCTTCGCCTTCGCGTCGAGTCTGTATCTGAAGCTCAGGTCGGTGGTGTCTTTCACCTCTGGTCCGTACGCATAGTCTACCTTGCGCGAGTTCTTGTAGCTGATCATGCTGAACGTGAACATGATGCGGCCCTCCCAACCGCTGTCGAGCATGAAGCAGCCCGTGCTGTCGGTCTCCGCTGAGTTCTGCATCGACCAACCCGGCTGTGGGTTTATCTCGCTGCGCACCGTTGCTCCGATGAGAATCTCGCCCGTCTCGGCGTTCACAATCTTTCCCTTGAACGTGTCGGCTGTACATACGGCGGTCTGCATGAGGCAGAGCAGCATGGCGACAATAAGTTTCTTAATTACATTTTCCATAAGCTGGATGTTTTGGGTTTTGTTTGTGCAAGTATCTTTATCCTTTTGTATGGAAGTTTTAGCTTGACAAACGTTTGTTAGACATGCTTGTGGTTAAGATGGTGCAAAGATAAGCAATGTATTCCTATCGGCGTGGTTCCTCTATAACATTTTTTGATGAAAGTATAAGGGGTGAACTTGTCTCAAGTTGCATTTGCTTGCTTCAAGGAGCCTTTTAGGGGGTGCACCCCCTGAAGCTACCTGCGCGCCTCCACCAGCAGCGCCGTTTTGCCCTCGTCCACGAGCTTGATGATAAGCTCGCCGAAGAGCGTGTTCTGCCATGCGAACCACTCGCGCGTGAACTTGCTCGCATCGTCGACGTTGAACGACTCGTGGATGAAGCCCGTGCCGGCGTCGGTGCGCTGCAGCATGCGCAGACACTCGGCTATCTCGGCGTCGTCGGTGCTCGTGAAGGCGCGCATCATTATAGACATAGGCCACGCCATGTCGTAGCCTACGTGCGGACCGCCGATGCCTTCGCCCGCCTTGCCGCGGAAGAAGTAAGGGTTGTCCTCGCTCCAGACGAAGCGGCGCGTGTTCTGATATACGGGGTCGTTAACGTCGATGTCGCCCAGATAGGGCAGGGAGAGAAGCGACGGCACGTTGGCGTCATCCATGAGGAAGCGGTTGCCGAAACCGTCCACCTCGTAGGCGTATATCTTGCCGTACTTCGGATGGTCGACTACGGCGTACTCTTTCAGTGCCGCACTCACCTCGTCGGCAAGCGCCGTGCAGTTGTCGGCAAGCGCCGTGTCGGCGTTCACCTTACGCAGAATCTCAGCCGCCTTGCGTAGCGAGCTAACCGCCATGAAGTTGGACGGCACGAGGAAGAGGAACGTCGTGGCGTCGTCGGACGGGCGGAAGACAGAAGCGATGAGTCCGCAGGGCTTCACGGGGTTGCCCCAGCCGTGGTTGCAGACCGTGTCGAGCTGGTCCTCCGTCTCGCGCTGGAAGCGGTAAGAGCCGAGGCCCTGTTTGCGCTGCTGCTCGCGGAACACGCGCAGGATGTTGCGCACCGCCTGCAGCCACTCGTCGCCGAACACAGAAGCGTCGCCCGTCACCTGCCAGTAGTGGTAGGCGAGGCGTATAGGGTAGCAGAGCGAGTCGATCTCGTACTTGCGCTCGTGCAGCTCGGGCTTCATGTCGGTCATATCGTTAGCCCACGGTCCGTTCTCCACCGGCTCGCGGTTGAAGGCGTTGGCATACGGGTCGATGTTGATGCACTTCAGCTGGCGGCGTATCACACCGCGCAACATCTTCTGCAACTTGCGGTCGCCCTTAGCCAGCTGCACGTATGGCCACACCTGCGCCGCCGAGTCGCGCAGCCACATGGCGTGTATGTCGCCCGTGTAGACGAAGGTGTCCTCCTTGCCGTCCTCGGCATCGGTGAAGTGGACGGTGGTGTCGAGCGTGTTCGGAAAGCAGTTCTCGAACATCCACGCTAAGTAGGCGTTGTCCTTTATGCGTTTCTTTATCTCGCGAATCTTCTTCTCCACGGCGTCCGACACGAAGAGACGCTCGGCAGGAGCAGGGCGCTTTGTGGTGAGGGTGGATGTTGAGATGGTGAGATGTTGAGATGGTGAGGTGTTGAGGTGTTGAGGTGTTGAGATGGTGAGGTGTTGAGATGGTGAGGTGTTGAGGTGTTGAGATGGTGAGGTGTTGAGGTGTTGTGATGGTGAGGTGTTGAGGTGTTGTGATGGTGAGGTGTTGATGGGGTGGAATGTTGAATTGTTCACCGCAACACCATTGCTTGCGGCGAGGCAGAGCGCAATGAAGGCGCCCGAAAAAATAGTTGTATGAGGTCTCATATTCATCGTTGTTGTTTAGATTTACAAGCAAAAGTATTAATTATTAATCAAAACAGCAAATTTGTGTAAGATTTTCCGTAACTTTGTACTGGTAAATAAGATACGAAAGGATAATAAGAAGATGAACATTTCAGATATACTCACCTCAGGTGGTGACGAGAAGCACTTCTCGTTCGAGGTGTTACCACCGTTGAAAGGCACAGGAACAGAGCGTCTGTTCTCCACAATAGAGAAGTTCCGCGATTTCGATCCGGCATACATCAACATCACCACCCATCACAGCGAGTACGTATACCGCGAACTCGAGAACGGACAGTATGAGCGCCTGCGCGTGCGCCGCCGTCCGGGAACGGTAGCCATCGCTGCCGCCATACAGAACAAGTTCGGCGTGCCCGTCATACCGCACATCATCTGCAGCGGCGCCACAGCCGAGGCGATAGAGTACGAGCTGATAGACCTGCAGTTTCTGGGCATAGAGAACGTGCTGCTGCTGCGCGGCGACAAGGCGCGCGACGACAGTCAGTTTGTGCCCACACCTGGCGGACACGCCCACACCACCGACCTCATCGAGCAGGTGAACCGCTTCAACGAGGGCTTCTTCAACGACGGCACGCCGATAAAGAACCCTGGCAAGAAGTTCCACTACGGCGTGGCGTGCTACCCCGAGAAGCATGAGGAGGCGCTGAACATGGAGATAGACCTGAAGTATCTGAAGATGAAGCAAGACATGGGTGCCGACTACGCCGTGACGCAGCTCTTCTACGACAACCGGAAATACTTCCGCTTCGTGGAGAAAGCGCGCGAGATGGGCATCACCATACCGATCGTACCTGGCATCAAGCCGCTTGCAAAGCTCTCGCAGCTGGCGGTAGTGCCGCGCGTGTTCCGCTGCGACTTCCCGCAGGAGCTCGCCGTGGAGGCGTTGAAGTGCAAGACCGACGACGACGCCCGCCAACTCGGCATAGAGTGGTCGACAGAACAGTGCCGACAGCTCTACAAGGCCGGAGTGAACAACATACATTTCTACACCGTCTCGGCTGTCGACTCCGTAAGAGAAGTGGCAAGGAGGCTGTTGTAGAATGTTGAGTTTTGAGTTTTGAATTTTGAATTATTGCGACCGAAGTCGCAATTTTGAGTTTTGAGTTTTGAATTTTGAATTGTCGGCTTCGCCGATTGGAATTATTCAATTTTGAATTCATAACTCAAAAATGATAAACTCAAAATGCGCATAGCGCATAATTCAAAACTCAAAACTCAAAATTGCCAACGGCAACAATTCAAAACTCAAAATTCAAAATTCAAAACTCGCAATAGCGCAAATGACATTCGAAGAAGTAATAGGTCAGGACGAGGCGAAACAGTCGCTCGTCAAACTCATAGAGGAGCACCGAGTGCCCCACGCAATGCTGTTCTGCGGTCCGATGGGCTGCGGCAAGAAGGCGCTTGCCCTTGCGTTTGCGTCGCGGCTGTTAGGCGACAGTCAGCTGCTGCGCCAGTGGCAGCACCCCGACCTCCACTTCAGCTTCCCCACGATAAAGAAGCCCACTATGGGCTCCGACCACCAGCCCGTGAGCGACGACTACGCTCAGGAATGGCGCCAACTGCTCGGCGATGGAGCCTACTTCAGCATAGAGCAATGGATGGAGGCGATGGGCGCCGAGAACCAGCAAGCCATCATAACCGGAGCCGAGAGCGACCGACTCTCGCGCCGACTGAGCATGAAGGCGTCGCAGGGTGGATACAAGGTGTGCGTGATGTGGCTGCCCGAGCGCATGAATGTCACCTCGGCTAACAAGATACTCAAGCTGCTTGAGGAACCGCCGCAGCAGACCGTCTTCATCCTCGTGAGCGAGGAACCTGAGAAACTGCTCGAAACCATACGCAGCCGCACACAGCGCTTCGACTTCAAGCGCATCAGCGACGAAGCCATAGAGCAGGCGCTCATCGCGCGACGCGGCATCGACGCCGACACCGCGCACCGCATAGCGCGCATCGCCAACGGATCGTGGACCGCAGCGCTCGACTCGCTGCGCGCCGGCAACGAGTCAAGCATGTTCTTCGACCTCTTCGCCATGCTCATGCGCTACGCTTACAGCAAGCACGTGAAGGAACTGAAGAAGTGGAGCGAGAGCGTGGCTGCCTTCGGACGCGAGAAGCAGAAGCGCATGCTAATCTACTTCAACCGAATGGTGCGAGAGAGCTTCATGCACAACTTCCATAACCCGGAGCTCAACTACATGACGGCGCAGGAAGAACAATTCTGCACACGCTTCGCACCGTTCATCAACGAGCGCAACGTCATAGAGCTGAATGAGCTATTCGAGCACTCACTACGCGACATATCACAGAACGCCAACGCAAAGATGGTGTTCTTCGACATAGCATTACAAACAATTATACTCATAACACGTAAAAAACAAGCATAAATCGCAATGAAAGATTTCAAAGATATGCAATTCAAGATAACGCGTGACACCGATCGCGGATTGCACCACTACGCTTGCGGACGACAGAACATGCAGCTCAACACATACGACTGGCTGTACGACGTGCCGGGCAACGACGAGGACACAGACCTCGTGGAGGTGCAGTTCAAGAACACGCGCAAGGGTTACTACCACAACGTCAACCACATCGACCTGCACAAGGGCGACATCGTGGCGGTTGAGGCAAGTCCGGGTCACGACATCGGTACGGTTACGCTCACCGGACGCCTGGTGAAGCTGCAGCTGAAGAAAGCCAACCTCAAGTCGGCTGACGACATAAAGCGCGTATATCGCATTGCTAAACCCGTGGACATCGACAAATACTACGAGGCGAAAAGCCGCGAACACGGCACCATGATTCAGAGCCGACAGATAGCCAAGGACCTCGGTCTGCAGATGAAGATTGGCGACGTGGAGTATCAGGGCGACGGCAACAAGGCGATATTCTACTACATCGCCGACGAGCGCGTCGACTTCCGACAGCTCATCAAGGTGCTTGCCGACACCTTCCACGTGCGCATCGAGATGAAGCAGATCGGAGCACGCCAGGAGGCAGGACGCATCGGCGGTACGGGCCCCTGCGGCAGAGAACTCTGCTGCGCCACATGGATGAAGAACTTCGTGAGCGTCAGCACAAACGCCGCTCGCATTCAGGACATATCGCTCAATCCGCAGAAACTCGCCGGCATGTGCGCCAAGCTGAAGTGCTGCCTCAACTACGAGGTGGACGACTATGTTGAGGCAAGTCGCAAGATGCCGTCGCGCGACGTGGTTCTGCAGACACTCGACAGCGACTACTACCTCTTCAAGTCGGACATTCTCGCCGGCACCGTGGTCTACTCTACGGACAAGGGCATCGCTGCCAACCTCGAGGAGATTACAGCCGAGCGCGCACGCGCCATCATCGAGATGAACAAGTGTGGCGAGAAGCCCGAGTCGCTCACCGAGGACGGCAAGGTAAGACAAGACTCGCGACCTGCCGACCTGCTCGCAGACGCTGACATCAGTCGCTTCGACAAGACTCGCAAGCGCAAGAAGAAGCCTGCAAAGCGCCAAGGTGGCGCACCGAACAAACAGAATCCTCAATGGGGTGCACCGAACAAACAGAATTCTCAAGGGGGTGCAGTTGTCTCAACTGCACCGAAAAACTCTCAAGGTGGCGCACCGAATAAACCGAATGGCGAGGGTCAGCGTCGCAACAACCAGCAGCGTCGCAACAATCGTCCTGGTGGAGCACCAACCGAGCAACCTCAGGGGGTGCACTTGTCTCAAGTGCACCAACCGAAGAATAACGCTAATAGCTCGGTCGGTGCAGCAGAGACTGCAGCACCCCCTAAAAGCGCTCATTAATTGTGGCTATGAAAAGAACTATGAGCTTTAAAGTCGCTTCAATGACCCTTGTGATGTTCGCAATGCTCTTCGCAGCTTGCGACCATCGCACTGTCTATGACCGATATCAGAGCACCGCACTTGCAGGCTGGGAGAAGAACGACACGCTCTCGTTCGCTATTCCACCTCTGAAGGATGCCGCTACGTACAGCGCCGTTCTCGGCGTGCGCACGACAGACGCCTATCCGTTCACGGCGATAACGCTGATTGTGGAGCAGGAGATAATGCCGGCGCATCGGCTTGTGACCGACACCGTATGCTGCAACCTCACCGACGAGCAGGGCAACATTCTGGGCGAGGGCATCAGCTACAGACAGTATCAGTTCGACATCTGCAAGCTGCAGCTGCAGGAGGGCGACTCGCTGCACATCGTGGTGCGCCACGACATGAAGCGCGAGATACTGCCCGGCGTGGCTGATGTCGGTATACAGTTGAAGAAAGAATAGTCGGCACGCAAATGCCAATAGAATAGTCGGCATACTGTTGCTGATAGAATAGAAAGAACGCCGCGAATGCAATAATACCACATTCGCGGCGTTATTATATATAATAAGGTGGAAATCTAAGCGTCATTTTCAGAACAACCAATCAATGAGAAAGTACATATATATATTATTAATGTGTATCGTGAGCCTCGCTGCCTCGGCGCAGGATCGCACCGTGCAGAACCGCCCGTACACCGACTTGCGTCCGTTCCATTTCGGAGTGGTCGTGGGTATGCACGTGCAGGACATGGAGGTGCTGATGGCTGGTCCGCAGACCATAACCACGGAGGACGGCACGGAGGAGACACTCGTCACAGCTGACCAGAGCCGTTGGGACCCCGGCATCAATGTCGGAGTGCTCGGCGAACTGCGTCTGTCTACACATTTCCAGTTGCGCGTGGCGCCGATGATGTACTTCGGCACGCGCCACATCGTGTTTCACGACCTCAAGAAACTGAGCGAAAGCGGACTGCCCGACGAGAAGCGTCAGGACATGAAGACGGCGTACATCGCTGTGGCTGGCGACCTTATATTCTCGGCGCCCCGATTCAACAACCACCGCCCGTACCTCATGGCTGGTGTGTCGCCGATGATAAACCTTACGGGCAAGAGCACCGACGCGCTGAAGCTGAAGCGCACATCGCTCTCGCTGGAGTTCGGCGTAGGTTGCGACTTCTACCTGCCGTTCTTCAAGCTGCGCCCCGAGCTGAAGTTCGTCTATGGACTCGGCAATGCTCTCGATACCAATCATGCCAAGGAACTGCGCGACAAGAGTCTGCTCAAGTTTGCGCAGGGCGTGAAGGAAGTACGCACAAAAATGGTTGTGCTGAGCTTCTACTTCGAATAAATTCTTCTGTTTTTTTTGTAGTTTCATTTTATTGGAGTATATTTGCATCGTGATACAGTGAAAAACGCTGTAGCATGGATTTTTTGAATAACTATAATTAAAAAAAACTAAACAAACAGAAAGGACTTTTATGAAAAAGTATCTATTCAAAGCTGGTACGTTTGCCACAATTCTGCTGGCAAGCACACTCACACTAACATCTTGTGGCGACGACGACGAAGGCGAATCAAACAAGCCGGGTTCTGAGCAGCCCGACGAACCGGTAACGCCAGAAAAGCCTTCAACAGGAGAAGCTCTCGATCCGCTTCAGCAGAAGCAGCGCATGGAGCAGATTGCAAAGGATGTGTTGGCTATGATGCCAGCTTCAGACTTCCGCGAATACAGCGATCTCGCCCACCATATTGAGCGTGAGTATAACGAAGACTACAACTGGGATAGCATTAACAAGTGGGCACGCCAGTGCTGGGACGATGCATTGAAGTCTATCGGCAAGACTTCTGATAAGGATGAGTGGTCGGAGTATATCTATACAGAGTACAAGTGTCTGCTGCTCGCGTCAAATTTCGTCGGACACTTCACGGCAGGCAATGGCAAGTGGACTAAAGATGCTGGAAAATTCAACGACCTGCAGTTTAGTTTCAACGCACAGACCGGCGAACAGTGTGTGCTGAAGATTGAGACTTCGGGCAAGGTGACAAAGGTGTATGTCGGCGACTGGGATGAGTGGAAGGACTATGAAGATAACTACGATCCTGAAACCGGCAACTATTCCTATACAGAATATTACGACCGCTACAAGTGTACTATCGGTGTGCCTGAGAAGGTGGTTGTAACGCTCACTCAGGGTGGCAAGCAGTTGGTCAAGACCTCTGTTGACATCGCTCTCTCTGGTGTTTCAAACGAGACGTTGGACGTATCGAAGGCTAAGCTTAGCGTTAAAGCCGATGTTGAATTGAGCAATGGCTACACAATCAGTTCGTCGCAGGTGAACTACGCCGGCAATTCAAAGGTCAGCGTGGCTTCGGCTTCGGTGAAGAAGAACGGCACAGCGCTCGTCACCGTAGCTATGTCGGGCGACGTCACCGGTCTGCCTTCGTGCAACCTCGACGCTTTCTCGAAGGACAACTTCCGACTTGACGACTATAACACCACTAACTCTACACTGAAGAACGCGTTCGTGAAGGTTGACGTGCTCGGCAAGATGCAGTTGCAGGGCGTGATATCAGACGTACATAAGTATAGCGACTATCTCGACCTGGCTGACAGAAACTACAATAACGAGAGCAACTTCAAGTCGTACGTGAAGAAGGCAAACGAACTCGCCGACTTCAACCTCTTCTACGACAATACAAGCACAAAGCAGGCTTCTGTAGTGCTCGACCCGTTCCTCGACTACGAGTACGACGGCGAGCAGGAGTGGGAGTACGAGCCGGTGATGGTGTTCTTCGACGGATCGTCGAACAGCGCCTTCGGAAATTTCTTCAACGAGAAAGACTTCAAGTCGCTAATAAAGATGTACGAGAACATGCTCGGTGATTACGAGGACTTGATTAAAAAATAAACAGACAATTGAAATTGGTTTTAATAATAACGCTCTGCATACTGTCCAGCTTCTGCCATGCGCAGGAGCAGGACAGTATGCGGAGCGTTTCGCTTGATAGCGTAGTGGTGAGTGCGCGGCGCAACACGTCGGGCATGGCGCAGCGTACTGACGGCATGATGGTGTGGCAGATGAAGAGCCTTATGGATATGCCGAAGATACTCGGCAACGCCGACCCTATGCACTTCGCGCAGATGCTGCCCGGCGTGCAGACCAACACCGAGTTTCGCTGCGGCACCAACATCGAGGGTTGCGACAACTCGCACAACGTTGTGGAGCTGGGCGGTGTGCCGGTGTACAACGCCTCGCATCTGCTCGGAATGTTCTCGGTCTTCAACGCCTCCCACTATTCTACGATGAACGTTGCGAAGACGCCCGTCGGCGCATCGAGCGCTGCACGCATCGGCGGCACGCTCTCGTTCGAGCCGTTCTACGAAGCGCCCCCATCAACAACGGGCGAGGCTTCGGTAGGGCTTGTCTCTTCGCAAGCCACGGTGCACTCACGCTTGGGACGCAACACGCACGCCACCCTCTCGCTACGCGCCTCATACATCAATCTCCTCTACGGCCACTGGCTGCGCGCCGACGACAACGACATCAACTATTTCTTCTACGACGCCAACCTCACGCTCGTTCACCGCTTCAGCGCCTCCGACGCTTTGGCTTTCGACGCCTACGCCGGTACGGACAACGCGAAGATTACCGACCCTGGCTATTTCGCCACGATGCGGGCGCGGTGGGGAAACATAATGGGGGCGCTGCATTGGCTGCACGATGCCGGGCTGTGGCACATGCGACATACCATATATGCCACGTCGTATGCCAATATGTTCCGTTTGGAGATGGAGGAGATGAAGGCAAAGCTGCCGTCGTCTATTGCGGATGTGGGCTGGCGTTCCGATCTGCGTTGGCTCAAATGGAAGGCGGGCGGTGCGTTCGCCCTGCACCGCATAAAGCCGCAGGGCGTAGAGAGCTACGGCGACTACGAACTTAACTCTACGCCGATGCTGCGCACGACGTCGCTCGAAGCGTCTTTATACGCCGACTATACTCAGCCGTTGGGCGATTTCTTCAGCGTTGACGCCGGCGTGAGAGCGTCGCTCTTCAGCTGCGGTGGCAGCCAGTTTGCGGCTGCCGACCCTACGCTGTATGTCTATTACGACAACAACCGCGGCGTGCGACTACGTGCCGGCTACTTCCTGCGCCATCAGTATCTGTTCCTCACCGGCTTCTCCGACGCCGGACTGCCTTCTGAGTTCTGGATGCCGGCGGATGCCGACAACCATCCGCAGTTTGCGCATGGAGCCACGCTTGGCGCCACCGTTCAGCTTGCGGAAAACCGCTGGCAGCTGTCGGCTGACCTTTTCTTCCGCCGTCTTTACAATCAGACGGAGTATTCGGGCAACATCATCGACATCGTAGCCACCGAATACGACCTCAATTCAACCTTGCTGCGTGGCAGCGGCAGAAACTATGGAGCGAGCGTGATGGTGCAGAAAAGCAGCGGCAAGCTGACGGGATGGATGTCGTATACCTACACGAAGGCGCGCCGCACGTTCAACGCCGACCGTATGCGCGGCAGCTATCCTGCCAGTCATGAGCGTCCGCACGAGCTGAACATGGTTGCGACCTACGCTCCGTGGCGCCATTTCGATTTCTGTGCAACGCTGGTGTGGGCATCGGGCACGCCGTTCACGGCTCCGGTCTCGGTGAACATAATAAACGGAAACATCATGGCGAAGTACGGCAGGCACAACGCCAACCGCTACGCCGACTATATGCGACTCGACCTCTCGGCTAACTATAAGTGGACATCGCCGGGCGGAACAGAGCACGGGTTCAATCTCTCCGTATGCAATGCTACGGCGCACAAGAACGAACTGTTCTACCGCCTGCGCATCAGCACAAAGAACGAATACGCCTATCGCCCTATGTATTTCGTGCTGCCAGTGCTGCCGTCCGTGAGCTATTACTGCCGCTTCTGAGTCGAAAAAAGTCTTTGTTAAGGTTGTTTTTGCACATCATTACAATTATCATGAATATAAAAAGCATCATAATAATGGCGCTTTCTGCGCTGCTTCTCTCCTGCTCAGGCGACTACTTGCCTGAGCAGAACGACGAACTTGTTGTGGAAGGATGGATAGAGGACAACGGTTTTCCGGTTGTTATCCTCACGAAGAATATAAACATAAGCAATACGTATCAGTCGCTTGACAGTCTGTCTAGCTGCATCGTGAGGTGGGCGAAGGTTACGGTGAGCGACGGCGAGAAGAGCGTTGTGCTTACCGGGCGCTATACGAAGGGCTATACGCCACCTTATATATATACCACGTCGCACTATCGCGGCGAGGCGGGCAAGACCTACCAGCTCACTGTAGAATACGGCGACTTTCATGCCACAGCCACGACAACAATACCCAAGACGCAGAAGATAGACGAACTGTCGGTGGAGCGTTGCGCACAGTCGGACACGCTCTATCAGATAAGCCTACGCTACAACGACGACGAGGCTGAACAAAACTACTATCAGATATTCACACGAGTGGGCGGACGAGACGTGCGGCAGTATCTTGCAGCCTATCTCGGCACGATAGACAATAGGGTAGTGAAGCCGAAAACAAAAATACCGGTGTATAGAGGACGCGACATAAACACGCTCGACTATACACCTTATTATACTATAAACGATACGGTGGCGGTGAAGTTTGCGCATATCGACCGCACATCGTACAACTTCTGGTACGACTATACGCGCAATCTGACAACAGCTGGCAATATGTTCTTCGCCACAGCAGCGAGTCTGCGGTCTAACATAATCGGCGGTACGGGCTATTGGTGCGGCATGGGTTCTGATATAAAGTATGTAGCCATACGCGATTGTGTCGCTGAGTGATGTTTCGTGCCGACTTTTGTTGTCTGTTTGCTTAGCTTATGTCACCGGCAGCGTACGCCGTCCAATCAGATTGCGTACGCCGCCCGATCAGATTGCGTACGCCGTCCGATCAGATTGCGTACGCCGCCCAATCAGACGGCGAACGCCACCCGCCCACTTTCTTTTAAAAAAAAGCGGCTAAGCCTTAAGCAGATTTCGCTTTGCGTCTATACTGAGGAATATGAAAAGCAGGATGGTGAAGCCCCAAAGCGACGAACCGCCGTAGCTGAAGAACGGCAGTGGGATGCCGATAACCGGCGTTAAGCCCAGCACCATGCCCATGTTGATGAATACGTGGAATAGGAATACCGATGCCACGCAGTAGCCGTAGATGCGCCCGAAGACGAATGGTTGTCGTTCGGCGAGTGCAAGCAGACGCAGGATGAGCACGAGGAACAGCAGCAACACGCCAGCCGAACCGATGAAGCCCTCCTCCTCGCCTACGGTGCAGAAGATGAAGTCGGTGTCTTGCTCGGGCACGAACTTCAGTTTGGTCTGTGTGCCATTGAGAAATCCCTTGCCCTTCAGTCCGCCCGAACCGATGGCAATCTCGCTCTGGTGAACGTTATATCCGGCGCCGGCAAGGTCTTCGTCGAGACCGAGCAGCACGTTGATGCGCACACGCTGATGAGGCTCCATCACGTTGTTAAGCACATAGTCGGCAGAGTAGAAGAACACCACCGAACCGACGGCAAACGCAAGGATAAAGAAGTATTGGGGTAGACGTGTGCGCAGTCCGTGATAGAGCAGGTAGAGGAACAGCGCTATGCACATGCCGAGCTGCACCCACGTTACGTCGAACGGGATGACGTACACGTCGAAGAGAATGGCTATAACGGTAAGTGCTATGCTATAGCCAAGAATAGTATTGGTATGCTTGCGGTTGTGCACATAGTTGTACACCATGCCCGCAACGAATATCTGCACAAGTAGCAGCACGACGAACTTGCCCACCGACGTAGGCGTGTCGAAAAGCATAATGCCCTCGTACTTGATGCCCACAACGAAGTATACCACCATCGCTACGCCCGTGAAGAGGATGCTGCCAGGCATGCCTTCGCGGTAGAACATGAGGAAGAAAGTGAGGTAGACCAGCGCCGAACCCGTCTCGCGTTGACCCACGATGCAGAGCATTGGCACGAACACCACGGCGCAAGCCGCAGCAAAGTCTTTCCAGCGCTGTATGTTGTAGCCGTAGGTGCTCATCAGTTTGGCGAGAGCCAGCGCCGTAGCGAACTTGCCGAACTCGGCAGGCTGCAGACGGAGCGGTCCGATGACGAGCCACGAGTGCGAACCCTTGATGTCGTGAGGGTTGAAGATGGTGGCGAAAAGCAGTAAGAGCAGCACGCCGTATATGACGAACGAGAACGTGTCGAAGAAACGCGAGTCCATCATCAGAATGACGAATCCGAGGCATATACTTGTGCCTATCCACACGATCTGCATGCCCGAACGCGTGCCGAGCGACAACAAGTCGTTGTCGCCGAAGGTGTAGCTGGCACCGCAGATGCTGAGCCATCCGAAGATCATCAGCGCTATATATAGACCAATTGTCAGCCAGTCGACCTGCGACCAAATGCTTTGTGGCTTCTCGTTTATCATTGTTTTTTCTCTTTTACTCTTTTACTTTTATCTTTTTGCCCTGGAAATCGCGGACCATAGCCGATGCGTCGAGCCTGCATAGCGCTTGCCTGAGCCTCTGCAGCCGGCGAGAGTTTGCCAGTGAGATACTGTTCCATCATCAGTCCGCCGATAGGCACACCGAAGTCGGCACCCCATCCGCCGTTCTCAACGTATACGGCGATAGCAATCTTCGGTTCGTTCATCGGTGCGAAGCCCATGAACACCGAGTGGTCGCGACCGTGGTTCTGCGCCGTACCCGTCTTGCCGCACGCCTCGAACGGCAGGCGAGCCAGCGCTCTACACGTGCCCTTCAGTGCCGAAGAACGCATACCCGCGACAACGTAGTCGTACGCACGGCGCGACGCCTTTGTATAATGCTTGTGGGTGTAAGCTGTGTCGAGCGGTTCGCCCTGCACCTTGCGCACGACATGCGGACGGTAGTAGTAGCCGCGGTTGGCGATGGTAGCGCCGAGGTTGGCAATCTGCAGCGGAGTGAGCGTCACCTCGCCCTGACCGATAGAGATAGAGATGATGGTGAGTCCGTTCCACGAGCCGCGATAGTTGCGGTCGTAGTAGTCGGCGTTCGGAATCATGCCGCGCTTCTCGCCCGGAAGGTCGATGCCCAATTTGTAGCCGAAGCCCATCGACACCATATAGTCGCGCCATATATTCATGGCGTTGTATGGATTCTTGTATTTGGAGCGGTTGCCTATCATGTAGTAGAGTCCCCAGCAGAAGTAGGAGTTGCACGAAGTGCTGATGGCGTCGACAAGAGCGATAGGAGCGGGGTGGGAGTGGCAGCCGACATGCAGACCGCGATAGTAGAAACCGCGGTTGCAAGGGAATGCGGTGCCTGGAGTGATAATGCCTTCGGTCATGTACGTCAGAGCCTGCGACGTCTTGAACGTAGACCCCGGCGGATACATACCCATTATAGAACGGTTGAGGAGCGGTTTCCAAGCGTCTTTGGCAAGAGCGCGGTGATTCTTCGAGCGTGCGCGGCCAACCATGATGCGTGGGTCGTAGGTTGGAGACGACACCATGCAGAGCACTTCGCCCGTGCGAGGGTCGAGAGCCACGATAGAACCTATCTTACCTTCCATAAGGCGTTCGCCCAAAGCCTGCAGTTTCTCGTCGATGGCGAGCGTAAGGTCTTTTCCGGCAACCGGCTTGCGGTCGTATTTGCCCTTCATATACTGCCCCTGGATGCGTCCGCGAGCATCGCGCAGCAATATCTGCACGCCCTTCTCGCCGCGCAACTGTTTCTCGTACGACTTCTCCACGCCGAGTTTGCCGATGTAGTCGCCCGGCTGGTAGTAGCTGTCTTCCTCAATGTCGTAGGGCGAAACCTCCGCAACGTCGCCGAGTATGTGCGCACCTACAGACGACTGATACTGGCGTATGCTGCGCTGCTGCACGTAGAAGCCCGGGAAGCGGAATATCTTCTCCTGAAAGTAGCTGAACTCCTCAGAAGGGAGCTGACTCATGAACATCTGCTGCGTGAAGCGCGAGTAGCCAGGGTTCTTCGAGTAGTCCTTGATGTCGTTCATGCGCTTTATGAAATACTCTTTCGTGATGCCCAAAGCGTGGCAGAACTCAAGCGTGTCGATGCGTCCCTTCGCCTCGTTCATCACCACCATGACGTCGTACGCCGGCTGGTTGTACACGAGCAGACGTCCGTTGCGGTCGTAGATGGCTCCACGCGACGGATATTCAATCTTCTTGAGAAAGGCGTTTGAGTCGGCGTTCTTCTTGTAGTCGTCGCTCAGCAACTGCAGCGTAAAGAGCCGCACGATGTAGACAACGACAATTGCCGTTGCCACGAAAGCGATGACGTAGCGCCGTTTCTCGAGATTATAATTGCTCATTTCCTACTTCTAAAAAATACAAATACTACTTTCTTACTAACGCTTGCTTCTGAAGTTCTCTATCACCAATATGAGTATGATGGTGAGCAGGGCGCTGCCGCCGATGCTTGAGAGCCATTGAACCCAGTTGTAAAAGTTGAATGCTTCGAGCGAGAAGAACGCTAAGCAATAGATAACCACGAGGATGATGGTGTAGTTGGCGTATTTGCTTGAGCCGAATGTGAATGGTGACGGGCGCAGGTCTTCAGCACTGTCGCGCGGGGCAAACAGTTCGATGACGTAAGGCTGCAGGAAACCCACGAGAGTCATTGCTGCGGCAGCCACGCCCGGAGTGTTCGAGAAGATGTCTACAAGAAGACCCATCGCGAAGCACCACAGCAGCGTAGCCCACTTCGACTCTCCGCGCTGTATGGTAAGTGCGAAGTAGACGTAGAGCAACGGCGTAGCGCATCCGAAGACGCTGATATGGTTGAGCAGCAGCGTCTGCACGAGGAGCAGCACAATGATGAATATTATGTTTCTGATGAAATTCAGGCTCATTTGATTTCTTCTATATATTTATTGGCGCGCCTTCAGAGAATCCTCCGCAGCACGCAGTAATTCGAGTTTCTTGTCCATCTCGCGGTCGTTGATGACGCTCACGTCGCGCAGACGTGCAAAGTCGGTAGACAGAGAGATGTTGAGACGATACGAGAGTCCGTTGTCGGAGTTGTACACATGCTTGATGCGTCCGACGATGATGCCCGGCGGGAATACCGACGAGTAGCCCGACGTAACGACGAAGTCGCCCAAACGGAAGTGAGCATGTCGCGGAATGTCTTCTACGTAAGCCGACTCTGGCGAACCGCCATACCAGCGCAGATAGCCGAAGAAGCCGCGTCCACGTATGGCGCAGCTGATGTTCGACTGCTCGTTGAGCACCGGAATAATCACCGAGTAGTGCTCGTTGCAGAGATAGACGATGCCCACGATGCCCTGACCGCACACCACGCCCATATCCTTGCGCACGCCGTCGGCGCTGCCTTTGTCGATGGTGATGAAGTTGTTAGCCTTGTCGAGCGACGAGCTGACGACCTTTGCCGGAATGGTCTCATAGTCGCGCATAACGTTCTGTTGCAGTCGTTCGACGAGGGTAGTGTCCTTGTTTGTCTTCAGCACCTGCTCGCGCAGCATCTCCACTTCGCGTTCGAGGTAAATATTGCGGTCGGTGAGTTGTCGGTTCACTTCGGTAAGAGCGAAGTATTGCTTAACGGACGAGTCCCATTCGTACATCTTTCCCGCTACGGCATTGGCTGACGAGAACCACACGCTGCCCTGATAGCTGTTGTACTTGAACAGCAGAGTGAGGCTCACCACCTCCAGCAGGAGGAAGACGAACCAATGGTTGTGGCGTGAAAGAAAATCTAATAAGTTGCGCATAGTCGAAAAGTAAAAAAGTAAAAGAGTAAAAAAGTAAAAAGCAGAGGGCGTATCATCGTTCCAACTCTTTTTACTCTTTTACTTTTTTACCTTCTTACCTTTAAATGTTATTTACTGTTGAGAGCTTTTTACTCTTTTACTTTTTTTACTCTTTTACTTTTAGCTTATCTCATAAGGAATGAGAAGCGGTCGATGTTCTTAAGAGCAACACCCGCACCGATAGCTACGCTGTGCAACGGATCTTCGGCGATGTGGAACGGAATGTTGATCTTCTCCTGCAAGCGCTTGTCGAGACCGCGCAGCAGAGCGCCGCCACCACTGAGATAGATGCCGTTCTTCACGATGTCGGCATAAAGCTCAGGCGGAGTGTTCTCAAGAGCAGAGAGCACAGCGTTCTCAATCTTTGCGATAGTCTTGTCGAGGCAGTGAGCAATCTCCTGATAGCATACCGGCACCTCCATTGGGAGAGCGGTGATGCGGTTCGGACCGTGAACGATGAAGTCCTCAGGTGCCTCGTCGCCAAGCTCGGTGAGAGCCGATCCGACGTGAATCTTGATGCGCTCAGCCATACGCTCAGAAACCTTCACGTTGTGCTGGCGCGACATATACTCCTGAATGTCGGCAGTGAGGTCGTCACCCGCAGTGCGGATAGAGTTGTTCGACACGATGCCGCCGAGTGAGATGACAGCAATCTCTGTAGAACCGCCACCTATGTCGACAATCATGTTGCCCTCCGGCGCTTCTACGTCGATACCGATACCGATGGCAGCAGCCATTGGCTCGAAGATGAGGTATACGTCTCGTCCGTCAGCATGTTCTGCGCTGTCGCGCACGGCGCGCAGTTCAACCTCTGTAGAACCCGAAGGAACGCCGATCACCATACGCAGCGACGGGGTGAAGAGGCGGCTGCCAGAGTGTACCATTTTGATGAGTCCGCGCATCATCTGTTCGCAAGCGGAGAAGTCGGCTATGACTCCATCGCGGAGTGGGCGAATGGTTCGGATGTTGTCGTGAGTCTTCTCATACATCATCTTTGCCTTCGAGCCGACAGCAATCATTTTGTCTGTGCGACGGTCGAGTGCCACTACCGAAGGTTCATCAACAACGATTTTGTCGTCGCTGATGATGATGGTATTGGCAGTGCCGAGGTCCATCGCAATTTCCTGTCTGAATGAAAAAAATCCCATTTATTGAATTTTGAGTTTTGAATTTTGAGTTTTGAGTTATTGCGACTTGCAGTCGCAATTTTGAATTTTGAGTTTTGAATTTTGAGTTTTGAATTTTGAGTTTTGAGTTTTGAATTGTCGGCTAAGCCGATGCTGAATTATTCAATTTTGAATTCATAACTCAAAACTGATAAATTCAAAATGCGCATAGCGCATAATTCAAAACTCAAAATTCAAAATTAAAAATTCTATTTCGCAAACCAAGCGTGGATTGCAGTATCGTAGTGGCTGCTTACGCCGAATGCGCGCTCAGCGAACATCTTGCGCTCAGCGAGAGTGGTCTCTGCGCCGTTAGCGTTGAGGATGTCGAGGAGCACCTTGTACTCAGCCTTGCTCGGAACGATCACCACGTCGTTGAAGTTCTTTGCGCCGGCGCGGATGAGCGAGATGCCGCCTATGTCGATCTTCTCGATGATGTCGGCCTCAGAAGCGCCGCTTGCTACGGTCTGCTCGAACGGATAGAGGTCAACGATAACGAGGTCGATTTCAGGGATGGCGTATTCAGCCATCTGCTGGCGGTCGCCTTCGTTGTCGCGGCGAGCGAGGATGCCACCGAAGATGCGTGGGTGCAGAGTCTTAACACGTCCGCCGAGGATTGACGGATAAGAAGTGACGCTTTCTACAGCCTGACACTCGTAGCCAAGCTTCTCGATGAACGCCTGAGTGCCACCGGTAGAGAGGAATTTAACACCTTCTTCGTTGAGCTTCTTCAGGAGCTCGTCGAGACCATCCTTATGGAATACAGAAATAAGCGCGGTCTTGATTTTTTTTGTTCCAGCCATTGTTTCTTTTATTATTGTTGATTATCCTTTTACTCTTTGTTGTTATCAGTCGTAATTGTCGTCGGACGCGGTTGTTATGCGCTTTGTGGCAGCGTCTTTCGCACACTTTACGAAAATCAATGCAAAGGTACTAAAAACCAAGAATATAACGTGTTAATTGTAGAAAAAATGCGGTAAAAGATGTGTTAAATCTGCTTTTAATTGATATAGATACAAAAAAACGAGTCAAAGAATTGTCTTTAACTCGTTCTTTTGTAGCGGGACCCAGGATTGAACTGGGGACCTCATGATTATGAATCATGCGCTCTAACCAGCTGAGCTATCCCGCCATCGTTCTTGATTGCGGGTGCAAAGGTAATGCTTTTTTGTTAATCTCCAAAACTTTTTTCAAAAAAAATCACTTTTGTATGCAAATTATTTATTTTTTCCTTAACTTTGCACTGTCACTACATTATATATATAGTAATTAAGCTACTAAAAACGATATGGAGAAAAACAAAATCACAGTCGAACACCTCCTCAACTCAACCTCGAAGAACATAATTTGGCAGCTCATAGGTACCGATTCGGGTCTTCAGAAGTGGATTGCCGACAGCGTTACGCTCGACGGCGACCAGCTCACCTGCACCTGGGGCGATGCCAACCGCCACCATGAAGTGCGCAGGGCTACGGTCAGCGTGCTCGAAAAGTTCGGTCGCATACGCTGGTCGTGGAACGACGAGACCGACGGCTCGTATGTAGAGATACGCATGGAGATGTGTAGCCTCACGGGCGGCTATATGCTCTCTGTCACCGACTTCACCGACGACGGCGACAAGGAGTGGCTGATGGACATTTGGACGCACAACTTCGAGCGTCTGCGCCGCAGATGCGGAGTGTAGATGTAGACAGAGCGGCTCCGTGAAGCCGTAAAAATACTAAAATCATTTAATTTCGGGGAGTATATGAAATATTTATGCTAATTTTGCAGCATAAAAGTCAACATATACCCACCTCTTATATGTATGCTCCGGCGGCACGTTCCGTCCTATATATATAATAAGGTAAAAACTCTCACGATGTTTCGTATAAAGAAATTAGATATTTTCATTGCAAAGCAGTTCGGTCTTTTGTTCATAGGCACGTTCTTCATCTGCCAGTTTGTGCTGATGATGCAGTTCCTATGGAAGTATGTCGACGAGCTTATCGGCAAGGGTCTCTCCATGGACGTGCTTGCCGAATTTTTCTGGCACATGGGTCTTATGCTTGTGCCGCAGGCTATGCCGCTTGCAATATTACTTTCCTCGCTTATTACCTTCGGAAACCTCGGCGAAAGCTCGGAGCTTACAGCCATTAAAGCCGCCGGCATCTCGCTCATGCAGGCTTTCCGCTCGCTCATAGCCATCAGTCTGGCTATCTGCGTGCTCTCCATCTACTTCCAGAACTCCATCGGACCCGAAGCTCACCGCAAGCTCGCCGTGATGCTGATGTCGATGAAGCAGAAAAGTCCAGAACTGGAGATACCCGAAGGCGTGTTCTACGACGGCATACCAAGCTCTAACATCTACGTCTCGAAGAAGAACATGGACACCGGCAAACTCTACGGCATCATGATATACCGCATGACCGGCTCTTACGAAGACCAGGCGATAATACTTGCCGACTCGGGTATGCTGCAGTCGACAGCCGAGAAGAAGCATCTGCTGCTCACGCTGTGGAGTGGCGAGTGGTTCGAGAACATGCAGTCGCAGGAGATGGCAGGCAGCGCTTCGGTGCCTTACCGCCGCGAGTCGTTCGTGCAGAAAAAGATAGTGCTCGACTTCGACACCGACTTCAACGTGACAGACGGATCGTCGCTCTCCAACGACGCACGCGGAAAGAGTTTCACGCAGATAACCCACGATATGGACTCGCTGAAGCATGTGTACGACAGCATCGGCAACTCTTACTACACAGCTGACCAGCGTCTGTTCTACACGCTCGGCACCGTGTCGAAGGCCGACTCGCTGCGCGCCCTGCAGCTCGCCAAAGGCGCTTCATACAATGTCGACTCCGTATACGCCCGACTCGCGCCGCAGCAGAAACGCTCCGCTGTGAGCTATGCGCTTAACCGCGTGGCGTCGCGCAAGTATGACCTCGAGTTCAAGTCGCTCATCACCGACGACGGCGACCGACTCATCCGCCAGCACAAGATAGAGTGGGTGGCAAAGATTACGCTCGCCTTGTCGTGCATCATCTTCTTCTTCATCGGCGCCCCGCTCGGAGCCATCATTCGCAAGGGCGGCTTGGGTCTGCCGGTGCTCATATCGGTGCTCGTGTTCATTCTCTACTACATACTCGACAACTCGGGCTACCGAATGGCGCGAAGCGGCATGTGGACAATCTGGTTCGGCAAGAGTCTTGCGCCAGCCGTGCTCGTGCCGATGGCGGTGTTCTTCACGTACAAGGCGACGAACGACTCCGTTGTGTTCAACGCCGACATGTACGCCAACGCCTTCCGCCGCTTCTTCGGACTGCGCATCAAGCGCCCGATATACCGCAAGGAGGTGGTGATAAACGACCCGCACTACGCCGAGAACCTTGTGCAGCTGAAGCAGATGAACCGCGAGCTGACCGAGTACTCGCTCACTCACCGTCTGAAGCACGCGCCGAGCTGGGTGAAAGTGTTCTTCAAGTACGAACCCGACAACGTGATGGAGCGCATCGTGCCGCAGTTGGAGCAGATAATAGAAGACCTGAGCAACTCGCGCGACCGCACTATCATCAACCATCTGAGCCAGTACCCCGTGATGTCGGAGCGCGCCCACACACGTCCGTTCGAGCGCAAGTGGCTCAACATCGTGGCTGCCGCCGTCATACCGCTCGGCTTCGTGCTCTACATGCGCATGTGGCGCTACCGCCTGCGTCTGCAGCGCGACCTGAAGGTAGTGCAGGCTGAGAACAACGTGATAATACGCCGCATCGAGGATATACTCAGCCGACAGTAGCGCACGAGAAAAAGACACAGACAACAATCAGAAAATTAAGAATAAATATAAAACTAACCAGAGTTGGGCAAGATGTTTGTGGGTAAGAGCAGACACTCCAGCCACCGCAGCCTGCCGACTCATAAACCCTAAAATACTATGGGAGAATTCAAACTGAGCAGCATCGAAGACGCTCTCGAAGATTTTAAAGCCGGACAGTTCGTAATCGTGGTTGACGACGAAGACCGCGAGAATGAGGGCGACCTCATCATCGCAGCCGAGAAGATAACTCCTGAAAAGGTGAACTTCATGCTGAAGAACGCACGCGGCGTGCTTTGCGTACCTATCACCCTCTCGCGTTGCGAGGAACTCGACCTGCCGCACCAGGTGAGCGACAATACGTCGATGCTCGGCACACCGTTCACCGTCACTGTAGACAAACTCGAAGGATGCACCACCGGCGTGTCTATCCACGACCGTGCAGCTACCATAAAGGCGCTCGCCGACCCTGCGTCTACACCGCAGACCTTCGGTCGCCCGGGACATATCAATCCGCTCTACGCCCAGGACAACGGCGTGCTGCGCCGCTGCGGACACACCGAGGCAACAATCGACCTCTGCCGTCTCGCCGGACTCTATCCTGCCGGCGCACTCATGGAGATAATGAACGAGGACGGAACGATGGCACGCATGCCCGACCTGCAGAAGAAGGCAGAGGAGTGGGGCTTGCGCATCATCACCATCAAGGACCTTATCGCTTACCGCCTGAAGAAGGAATCGATAATCGAAGTGGGCGAGGAGGTAGACATGCCTACAGAGTGGGGACACTTCCGCCTCGTGCCGTTCCGCCAGCAGAGCAACGGACTCGAGCACATGGCTCTCGTGAAGGGTGAGTGGCGCGAAGACGAGCCGGTGCTCGTGCGTGTACACTCGTCGTGCGCTACGGGCGACATCCTCGGCTCTAAGCGCTGCGACTGCGGACAGCAGCTGCACAAGGCGATGGAGATGATAGAGAAGGAAGGCAAGGGCGTTGTAGTCTACATGCAGCAGGAAGGCCGCGGCATCGGACTCATGAACAAGATTGAGGCATACAAGCTGCAGGAGGAAGGCTACGACACCGTAGACGCCAACGTGCACCTCGGCTTCAAGCCCGACGAGCGCGACTATGGTTGCGGAGCACAGATGCTGCGCCACCTCGGAGTGCACAAGATGCGCCTGCTTACCAACAACCCTACAAAGCGTGTAGGCTTAGAGTCGTACGGACTCGAAATCGTGGAGAACTTGCCCATCGAAGTGATACCCAACGAGTACAACGAGCGCTATCTCAAGACAAAGCGCGACCGTATGGGTCACACCTTGCATCTGAAGTAATAATCAAGTAGCGGAGGTGAAAGCCTCCGCAGCCGCAAGCAATGCTAACGATAAGAGAACAAGAGCTTGGGTGTATGCTATTTGTATATACCCAAACTCTTGTTCTCTTCCTTTTTTTATAGAGCAAATGATCTTTTTAGTATTAAAAATAAAAAATAGCGATTATGATTAAGGTAATGATAGCGGCGCTTATATCGCTTATGTCTTTTGCTCCGATAATGGCGCAGAACATTAAGGGAAAGATTGAAAATACTAAAGGAGAACCTTTGGCTTTCGTGAATGTCGTGCTTCTGACTCGTGGGGATTCTGCCTTTGTCAAGGGGGCTGTGAGTGGCGAGGATGGTAGCTTTGTTATCGATTCTCCTTGCAATGACGGAATCATTAAGGTTTCATCAATTGGTTATACGACAGTTTTCAGAGATTGTCGTGGAGAAGACATGGGTGTCATCCGATTAAGTGAAGATTCCTGGATGCTCGGCGAAATCGTTGTAAGAAGCCAACTGCCCAAGACGGTGTTGAGCGGTGAAGGAATGACGACGACGGTATCAGGTAGCGTGTTGGAGAAGACTGCCAATATGGAGCAGTTGCTTTCACGCATCCCCAGCGTGTCGGCTAAAGACGGAGATATAGAAGTGTTCGGCAGAGGAACACCAGCAAGCCCTATCATACTGCAATGATCAACTCGTGGAGACATCTCGTGGAGACTATTTCTCTCCTGGTCATACCTCGAAATATCTTGCCAATGCCTATTATGTAGGCAAGATAGGGGCACTCAAAATAGACTTCAATACCGATTACTATTGGTATGGTGACAAGAATAGAATGACTATAAAAGAGAGCGTCACCGGTGAAGACAACCAGATGAAAAACTCTCAAGCCGACTCTTACCGCAACAACCGCAACTCGCTGGTTGCTTCTAAACTTGTTCTTGGTTTTCCACTGTTCAAGGGCGAGCTGTCGGTAGGTGGCGAATACTCTTCTCTTAATCGTCGAATGTTATACACCATCGTGCCGGAAGTTACGAGTAATGAGAACGAGAAAGTGAAAGAGTCGATGACTTCGGCTTTCGTAGATTACACCCGCTCCTTCGGGGCGCTTTCTGTGCAGGCAGGTTTGCGCTACGAGTATAACGACTTTGATTATTACACAAACGAGATTCGCATCGACCTTCAGAGCAAGACATACAGCAACTGGTTTCCGTCGCTTGCCCTCTCGCTACCCGTAGGCAAGACCCAGATGCAGCTGACATACGCAGCCGACATCTATCGTCCCAGCTACAACGAACTCAGAAGTGGTGTGCAGTACGACAACCAGTACACATACGAATCGGGAAATCCGTTCCTCAGACCATCTATAACGCGCAATCTTACTTACGCTTTCTCATGGAAGTGGGTTAATCTGCAACTGATTTGTTCGCATATCACCGATGAGGTTTGTACGATGACGCAGTCGTATCAGAACAATCCGATAAAGTCGCTTGCCCTTCCGGAAAATATCAACGGCTATAACTCCTTTCAGGCAGGACTGACGCTGAATCCAACCTACGGCATTTGGCATCCCACATTAGAGGCGATGCTCTACAAACAATGGCTCAAGATGGACACGCACGTGGGCAATAAGCTCAATAATCCAGTGGCTGTCTTCTCTTTTACCAACACGTTCGACTTCAAGTGGTTGACGGCTTCGCTCGTAATGACCGCACAGACCGAAGGAAACATGGGAAACAAAAATATACGTAAGGGATATTTCAACACCGATCTCTCTCTTTACAAGGCATTATTTAAAAATCGCTTGACGTTAACCCTTGACGTATCCGACCTATTCGCCACCGGCAATCAGTACCGCACGTTCTATTCCGGGGCTGCACGAACATTGTTTTACGATGCTTATTCCGTCAGTAGCATCACGCTGGGCATCCGCTATCGCTTTAATGCCACAAATAGCAAGTATAAGGGAACTGGCGCAGGACAAAGTCAGAAGAGCCGAATGTAATTTTTTCGTCACCGATTCCGTCCGCCGTCCGATCGGGTTGCGTTCGCCGTCCAATCGGATTGCGTTCGCCGTCCGATCAGATTCCGTCCGCCATCCAATCGGGTTGCGTTCGCCATCCGATGCATTAAACTACGACTCTTGATGTTTAAAAAATAACAAAATATCATTTCATTTCGTAGTTTTGTTTTAATTCCTTTATATTTTATTCGCCAAACTCAGAATTTCTTTTTAATTTTGCAAGTAATTATAACTATACATATTTATAATTATGGCAGAATTATCAAATCGCCTCAATCGTCTCGCTCCGTCGCAGACACTTGCAATGTCGCAGAAGAGCGGCGAGATGAAGGCCCAGGGCATCGACGTAATCAACATGAGCGTCGGTGAGCCCGACTTCAACACACCCGACCATATCAAGGAGGCCGCCAAGAAGGCCATTGACGACAACTTCTCGCGCTATTCGCCAGTTCCGGGCTACATGGATCTGCGTAAGGCGATAGTGGCAAAGCTCAAGAACGAGAACCAACTCGACTACACAACAAGCGAGATACTCGTGTCGAACGGCGCCAAGCAGAGCGTCTGCAACACCGTTATGGCACTCGTAAACGACGGCGAGGAAGTGATAATACCCGCACCCTACTGGGTGAGCTATCCACAGATGGTGAAGCTCGCAGGCGGCACACCGGTTATCGTGAACGCCGGCTTCGAGCAGGAGTTCAAGATGACGCCCGAGCAGCTCGAGGCAGCCATCACACCCAAGACACGCATGCTCATCCTCTGCTCGCCGAGCAACCCGACAGGCAGCGTCTACACTAAGGACGAGCTCGCAGCACTCGCAGAAGTGATCAAGCGTCACGAAGGCATGTACGTGCTCGCCGACGAGATATACGAGCATATCAACTACGTGGGCAAGCACGAGAGCATCGCGCAGTTCCCCGGCATGAAGGAGCGCACCATCATCGTCAACGGCGTGTCGAAAGCATACGCCATGACCGGCT
>ERZ779669.285-NODE-285-length-32518-cov-39.952130_pt1 | contig 32518 bp, 29 predicted proteins | sample MGYA00511372_ERZ779669 | MGnify/ENA primary metagenome ERZ779669 (study PRJEB29588, sample SAMEA1967891) | human gut metagenome | biome: human gut; feature: human-associated habitat; material: faeces | place: Denmark | collected 2008/2010 ... | reverse complement strand
CGGCCGCCGCCACTACGCCGATGGACAGTCGGACAATCTTTCGGCGGCGGTTTGTGCGGTAATGCTTTGCCTCAAACTCAGCCCAAGCCTGTTGCGTCTCGTCGTCCGTAGGCAGGTCGCCCAGAGCCTCGCCGAGAGTGTACATCAGGCTGAGGTCGTCTTTTTCAAGACCGTTTACGTCTTTATATGTCTTATCATTCATTATCAATCCTCCTTTTGTTTTATTCTTTCCCTAAGTATGTTGAGCGCTTTCCGTATATGCTTTTTCACCGTTTCGTGACTTATCCCGAGGCGTTCGGCGGCCTGGCGGTGCGTGTTGTGCTCGTAGTAACACATCCTTATTATGCTCCGTGTAGGCTCTTCCAGGGTGCTTGCCACGGCTTCAACCTTGCCCAGCAGGCGTTCGTGCTCGCTCCAGTCGGCTTCGCCTAAAGTGCGGACGGCCTCGGCCAGCTGCTCGGTATGGCTGCTTTCCACCTTCAGGTGCTTCAGTCTGTTAAGGCAGGCGTTGCGCACGCACAGGCCGAGCCACGCCCCTTGCTCCTCCGCTTTCAGGCTGTCGAAGCGCCGCCACGCCCGCTCCATCACGTCCGCCACTATGTCGCGGGCCTCGTCGCGGTCGCCCGTAAGCTGCACGGCGAGGCGCACCAGTCGTGCGTAGTGCGACATAAACATCCGTCGGAACTGCTCCCTGTCATTGTCTTTTGTATTCATTTATGTTGTCTTGGCTGATTTCGGGGTGCAAAATTAGCCATTATCCTTGTAACCACGGCATTACAGACGCTGTTTTTCGGCTTGTCCCGCACCCGTTCCCTTGTACTTGCTCTTCGTAGCGTTGAACGTGTACGTTACGCTCAGCTTTATCCTGCGGCTGTCGCCTTCGTTGCGGGTGTCATAATAAGTGTGGTCGCCGTACACGGTGAAACGGTAGCGCCCGGTGTTGAAAATGTCGTCGACGTTGAGGCCGATTTTCAGCGATTTGTCCTTGAAGAACGTCTTTGCCACGCGCAGGTCGACCTTTCCCCGTGGCTGGTCGATGGCGTAGCTCATCGTCGCCCGTGTGCTGTAAGTGGCATTCAGGTTGACGAACCAGCCCTTGGGCAGCACGAAACTGTTGTCAAGACGGAAGTCGAAGCATGCCTGGTTTTTAAGATACGGTATGCCGAGCGACGTCGCGTCGGAGTCATACCAGTTTACTCCGGCCGACAGGCTGGGCTGGTAGACGCCGAACTTTGGCGTCAGGTTTATGCTTGCCCCGTACTGGTTGGTGTACGGAATGCTTGCCATTGTCTGCAGCATGACGCCCGGATGAGTCTCGTCGTTGTACGGTTTGAAGTACGATGTGTACATGTTCAGGCAGTAGTCGTACCATATCGTGAAGTTAATCCACCGCCATCCGCCGTCCAGGGTCACCATGTGGTGTTTCTGGGGAACGAGCAGTGGGTCGCCGTTCTCGTACAAATACTTGCTCTTGTAGCTGACGGCGCTCGACAGCATGTCGTACGACGGACTGAGCTTCATCAGCCTGTAAGACAGCGCGAGGTTCCAGTCGCCGTGGCTGTAGCTTGCCGTTGCCGACGGCAAAAAGTCGTTGTACGTGGGGCTTTGCTCGCTTTTGAATACGCCGGCCTCGTAATATTTGGTGCGCTGATGCTCGTAACGGAGACCCGCCTGGAGGCTGAAGCGGCCGAGAGTGACGGTATAGTCGGCAAAGGCCGAGTAATATTCCTGGCGCAGATGGTCGTCGGCGTCGGCCGAGAAGCCGCTCTGCACGAAGCGGTCACGGCGGTCGGTGAAGGTCTCTTCGGTGCCGAAGGCCAGCGTACCTTTCCACAACGGCGCCGAGACAACCAGCTTGGCGGCGTACAGGTCGTTGTCAACGTCGTTGTACGACTCGGCGTCCGTAGTGCCGTTATTTGCCGCTGTCTGCCACGAACGGGAGTTGCCGCCAACGTAGTCGGCGTTGAAGTCGATGTCCCAACGCCCGAAGGTAGCCGTGTAATAGGCGTTTACGGAGTGGTTCCAGCCGTCTGCCGACTCGTTGTAGGAGTTCGTCTCGATGTCGTCAAACAGCTCGCCGTCGCGGTAAACGGTGGTGTTTCCCCATGAGCGGGCCTTCTCGCGGCCGAGCGTACGGCTAAGTTCGTAGCGCACGCCGAACGACTGATGGTCGTCGGGTTCATAGTTAAAGCCCGCCTCTCCCTTGAAGTTGGCCGCGCGGCGGCTGTTGTTCTGCTTTGTCTCCATGCGCCAGAGCGACGACGTAGTCATTGTGCTCACCCTGCTGATGTCGCTCAGTGAGCCGTTCTCACGGAAGTTTCCTTTAAGGAAAACGTCAAGCCCGCCCGTACGGTAGTTCAGCGCAACGTTCTCGCGTCCGCCCGCCTTGCGGCTCTGCGTCCACTCTCCGTACATCTGTCCGCTGAGTCCCTGGCCGCGCAGGCGTATCGTCTTGAGGCGAATCACGGCGCCGACGTCAGACGAATATCTCGCCCCGGGGTTCATGATAAGCTCCGCCTGCTGTATGTCCGAGGCCTGTATGCGGCTCAGTTCGTCCTTGTCGCGCACCTTGCGTCCGTTCATATACACCTCCACGGCGCCACGTCCTATCACGCTGTAGCTGCCGTCCTCGCCCGTTACGAAGGGCAGATGGCCAATCATGTCGTCGGCAGAGCCCATCTGGGCGAGCGCCGTTCCGGCCACGTTGGCCACTATGTTGCCGCCCTTGCGCTCAATCATGGGGCGGTTGTTGGTCACGGTCACGCCTTTAAGCTGCTTCGTTTCGTCCTTCAGGGCTATGGTGTTGTCGGCACGGCAGGGCACAATGGCCGTGCCGTAGCCTACGAACGACACCTTCAGGACGCACTCTTGCGAGGGCATGTCGGGCAGGGCGAACGTTCCGTCGTCGGCCGTTACGCAGCCAGTAACGTACTTCCTGCCGGCAGCGGTCAGCATAACAACGTTGGCGAAAGCCAGCGGACGGCCCTGCTCGTTGGTCACACGGCCGCTCACGCCGTGGCCTTTGCTGCTGCCGCTGCTGTATTGTACGACGAAGTAAATGTCCCTCTCGACAAACTTAAACGGCTTTCCCTTCAGCACCAACGCCAACGCCTCGGCCTGCGTCTTGCCTTGGATATTGGCCGTTACACGGTAACGCTCGGTCTCGGCGTAGGTAAACAGGATGCTCTTTCCGCCCGAACGCTCTATCTTCTTGAGCGCCGAGGGCAGAGGCTCGTCGGCAAGGCGCAGCGTAACCAGCCTGTCGCCGCGTGGCAATTCGGCCGCTGCTGCCATGCAAATCGTGGCCATGCAGACGGCCAACAGTGTCTTGATGTAATTCATGGGTCAGTAAGTTGTTATATGGTCTGTTTTTATTTATACAACAACTTAAAGGCTGAAAAGGTTACGGATACGGCTCGTTTTTATGAGATATTAACACTTCTCTTAATCAGGATGGTGTCTCTTTTTTATCCAGGCTGTTGCATATCGTAAAGCAGATGGTGCCCTCTTGCAAGCAAGAAAGTCACATGTTATTACGCACACGACAACCTCTTGTAATCAAGAAAGTCACACCACATTACATGCACAACCGCCTTTCGCAAGCCAAAAGGCCATCAATTAGGCGCTAAAAGGCCGTCTTTTGCAAGCTAAAAGATGGTCTTTTGCAACGCATTGAGTATCAAGGCGTTACACAATAGATATTTTTTAGTCGACAAGTAGACTTCTTTAAGTCGACAAGTCAACAAGAGACGAGCAGACAAGGAGATATGTTTTTCTTCTTATATGGATTGCACCCATACATTATTATATATACTTACAATGCAAATCTCCTCGTCTGCTCGTCTCTTGTTGACTCGTCGACTAAACAAATCTCCTTGTCTGCTCGTCCCTTGTCAACTTGTCTACTAAACAAATCTCCTTGTCTGCTCGTCCCTCGTCAACTTGTCTACTAAACAAATCTCCTCGTCTGCTCGTCCTTCGTTGACTCGTCGACTATAAAAAAAGTTAAACCGTTGGCTGTGCAGATTATTTTTTGTTACTTTGCACCAAATTAGGTGTGTTATAGCCACTAAGTAATGAGTAAGAAACGAAACAAAACCCGCGTCCGCCATGGATTGCAGGGTATAACTTTATGTATAAGCACGGCGTTGGTGCTGATTTTATTAGGTATGGTGGTGTTCTCCGTGCTGTCGGCGCGGAACTTGTCAGCGTATGTAAAGGAAAACCTTACCGTAACGATGATGTTGGGCGAAGACATGACGGACCCCGAGGCGCGCCAGTTGTGTAACGAACTGCATAAACGGCCGTATATCAGCCATCTTACGTATATTAGCAAGGAGCAGGCACTGAAGGAACAGACCGAGGCTATGGGCACCGACCCGAGCGAATTTCTAGGTGTCAACCCTTTCGTGGCATCAATAGAGCTGCAACTCAAGGCGCAATACGCCAACACCGACTCGCTGAAATGGATATCAAAAGACCTTAAGAAAGACTCTAAGGTTACCGATATAACCTATCCCCAAGACCTTATGGACAGCGTAAACCGCAACCTTAACAAGATAAACCTTGTATTGCTGGTGCTCGCGGTGTTGCTTACATGCGTGTCGTTCTCGCTTATCAACAATACCGTCAAGCTGGGAATGTACGCCCGCCGCTTCACAATACACACCATGAAGCTCGTCGGGGCGTCGTGGGGCTTCATCCGTAGGCCGTTCCTCGGCAATGCTGTCGGCATAGGCTTGTTGGCCGCGTTGCTGGCCGACGGCGTTCTGGCAGGCGGCGTTTACGCCCTGTACACATACGAGCCGGGCGTGCTTACGGTGGTAACATGGCAGGTGATGGCCATAACGGGAGCGTCGGTTTTCGTCTTCGGGTTGGTAATTACGCTGTTCTGCGCCTTCGTGTCAGTAAACAAGTTCCTGCGCATGAAGGCCGGCGACCTGTACAAAATCTGACAGGCAGATTTTGAATTAACAATTAAAAATTAACAAATAAACGGCGTGGCGGAGCGCATTCAGGCATTGAACAAGACAAATCCCGTTGTCTGCTTGTTTCTTGTCAACTTGTTGGCTAAACAGATTTCCTTGTCTGCTCGTTCCTCGTCACTCGTCAACTAAAATCATAGAAATGGACAGAAAGAACTTTGCTTTTGACCGAAAAAACTTCATCCTGCTTGCCATCGGCATGGTAATCGTCATTATCGGATTTATAATGATGAGCGGTGGAGGTACTGACGACAACTCTTTTAATCCCGAAATCTTCAGTACCATGCGCATAAAGGTGGCTCCGGTGGTATGCTTCATAGGCTTCGTGTCGATGATATACGCCATAATGCGTAAGCCAAAAGACGATGAAGGCAATGGTAACGGAAAATACGACAATATCATAAACGACAACAAAAACGCTTAACTTACAGACTTATGGATTTACTTGAAACGGTCATCATCGCCATCGTCGAGGGCCTGACGGAGTTTCTTCCCGTGTCGTCGACGGGGCACATGATAATCGCTCAGAGCTTGCTCGGCGTAGAGAGCACGCCTTTTGTAAAGGCATTTACGGTTATAATACAGTTTGGCGCCATCCTTTCGGTCATCTGCCTTTACTGGAAACGCTTTTTCTATCCTAACGCCGAGAGCCGTGGTGAGTCGTATTGGCGCTCGATGTTCAACTTCTACGCCCGCCTCGTGGTGGGAGTTCTTCCGGCCGTAGTGCTCGGCCTGGCGTTTAACGACTTTATCGAGTCTAACCTCGGCAACGTCCAGTTGGTGGCATGGATGCTCATTATAGGCGGTATTTTCATGCTCTTTTGCGACAGGATATTCAATAAAGGCAGCGAAGACACCAAGCTGACGTACAAGCGTGCCTTTATTATCGGCCTTGTACAGTGTATCTCTATGATACCTGGCGTGTCACGCTCGATGTCGACAATCGTCGGCGGTATGTCTCAACGGCTCACGAGAAAGGCAGCAGCCGAGTTCTCGTTCTTCCTTGCCGTGCCGACAATGTTGGGCGCAACATGCCTTGAAATGTACAAAATGCTGACACATGGAAGCGGCTCTCTGCTCACGCAGGGCAACAATCTCGAAACCCTTATAATAGGTTCGGTGGTGGCGTTCGTGGTTGCCATACTTGCGATAAAGTTCTTCATCAACTATGTTACGAAGTATGGCTTTGCCGCGTTCGGCTGGTACCGCATTATCGTTGGTATCATCATAATCGCCTGCGGACTGATGGGCGTTGAAATGAAAATGGTTGATTAAAGCGCAATGAACTTTCACGAAGGAGAAATCATACGCCTTAACAAGCCGTACAGGATGTCGAGTTTCGGCGCGTTGGCACGTGTGCGTTACCTCATTTCGCAAAAGCTCGGCGTGAAAAGGATGAAGACCGGCCACGCCGGAACGCTCGACCCGCTGGCCACCGGCGTGCTCCTGCTCTGCACGGGGCGTGCCACCAAGCGCATTGACGAGCTGCAACAGCACACCAAGGAGTACACCGCAACGCTGCAACTTGGCGCCACCACGGCCAGCTACGACATGGAACATCCCGTTGACGCGACGTATCCAACGGAACATATCACCCTCGACCTGATAAAGGAAACGCTCCCGAAGTTCGTCGGTGAGATACAACAGGTGCCGCCGGCGTATTCTGCCTGCAAGGTGAACGGCGACCGCGCGTACGACCTTATGCGTAAAGGAAGGGACGTGGAGCTGAAACCCAAGACTCTGAGAATTGACGAAATAGAGCTTACATCGTTTGATCCGGCGCTGATGCAGATGTCGATCCGCGTTGTGTGCGGCAAGGGAACGTACATCCGTGCGCTTGCCCGCGACATCGGAGAGGCGCTCGGAAGCGGAGCGTATCTTACCGCCCTGTGCCGCACGAGGGTAGGAGACGTCAGGATAGAGGACTGCGTTACGCTTGACGACTTTCCCCAGTGGCTCGACAAACAGACAATAGAAGACATAATAACGGAGGAAAATAATATATGAAACTGTCACAATTTAAGTTTAAACTGCCCGAAGAACTCATTGCCCTTAACCCGCCTTACCATCGTGACGAGTGCCGGTTGATGGTATTGCACAGGGTGTCGCAGAAGATAGATATGTTTAAAACAGACGAAAAGGGAGAACCTTTGAAGGACGAGGACGGCAAGCCCATGTACCTCGACTTCCGCAATGTGCTCGACCATTTCGACGAGGGTGACACGTTTATCTTTAACGACACGAAGGTCTTTCCGGCGCGTCTATACGGCACAAAGGAGAAAACCGACGCCAAGATTGAGGTGTTTCTGCTGCGTGAGTTGAACGAGGAAATGCGCCTGTGGGACGTCCTCGTCGAGCCGGCGCGCAAGATACGAATAGGCAACAAGCTCTTCTTTGACGACAGCGGAACGATGGTGGCAGAGGTAATCGACAACACTACGAGCCGCGGACGCACGCTGCGCTTCCTCTACGACTGCCCTCATGACGAGTTCAAGCGCGACCTTTATGCCCTTGGAGAGGCGCCGCTGCCGCATTATATTGTTGACCGCCGTCCCGCTACTCCTGAGGATCTCGACGACTTCCAGTGCATATACGCCAAGCACGAAGGGGCCGTTACCGCTCCCGCATCAGGCCTTCACTTCAGCCGTGAGCTGATGAAGCGCATGGAGATAAAGGGCATTAACTTCGCCTTTATCACGCTGCACTGCGCCTTGGGCAACTTCCATGACATCGAGGTTGAGGACCTTACGAAGCACAAGATGGACTCAGAGCAGATGTTTATAGGCGCCGAAGCGTGCAAGACTGTCAACGAGGCGAAGCTGGCCGGTCATCATGTGTGCGCCGTAGGCACAAGTGTAATCAAAGCAACTGAGACCGCCGTGGGCACGGACAAGATGTTGAAGGAGTACGAGGGATGGACAAACAAGTTCATTTTCCCGCCTTATGAGTTCGGCGTTGCCGACTCGATGATTTCCAATTTCTATCATCCGATGTCAACGTTGCTCATGTCTACCGCCGCGTTCGGTGGCTACGATCTCGTTATGGAGGCGTATAATCTCGCCGTGAAGAACGGCTACAAGTTCGGGTGCTACGGCGATGCGATGCTCATAGTGAACGACTGACATACTTATTTACAGACATCAGGAGTATTTCTTTATTTTGAAATCACCCTTGATGTCTGTTTTGTTTTATGTAAACAGGTAATTTTTATATTTATTTCCGTCTGTAAATCATATTGCTTATGAAACTGAAAAATCTGTTGGCATTGTTCCTTCTGACTGTCACTATGCTTGCAATGCCGCTGCCGCTGCCGGCTGACGATAACGGTGACGGCACATTCTCAAATCCTGTTATCTGGGCGGATGTGCCTGACCCTGACGTTATACGGGTAGGCAACTATTTCTATATGGTCAGCACCACCATGCACCTTATGCCCGGAGCGCCGGTCATGCGCTCAAAAGACCTTGTTAACTGGGAGACGGTGAGCTATCTGTTCGACCGCCTTACCGACACGCCTAATTACGACCTTACCGGCGGAACGGCTTACGGGCGCGGGCAGTGGGCCACCTCGCTGCGTTATCATGACGGCACGTTTTACGCTTACTTCTCGCCTAACGACAAGCCTTTTATGGGGTATGTCTATAAGACGAAAGACCCTGAAAAGGGGTGGACTCTTGTGTCAAGGCTGCCTCATTTCCATGACGCTTCACTGCTGTTTGACGATGACGGCCGTGCTTACGTGTTCTACGGGACGGGTCAGCTCAGGGAACTTAACCCGGACCTGAGCGGCGTTAAGCCCGGAGGCGTTGACATGAAGATATTCGAGCGTGATGCGGAAGAGAACGGACTGCTTGAAGGCAGCCGCGCAATAAAGCACGACGGGAAGTATTATCTGCTTATGATCTCGTGGCCGGACGGCGGTAAGCGCCGCCAGGTGTGCTATCGTGCAGACAAGATAACCGGTCCGTATGAGAAGAAAGTTATTCTTGAAGACAACTTTGCCGGTTTTCCGTATGTCGGTCAGGGCTGTATCGTTGACGACGCATCAGGTAACTGGTACGGAGTGATATTCCAAGACAGAGGCGGTGTAGGGCGTGTGCTTACACTGATGCCGTGCCGCTGGATTGACGGTTGGCCGATGCTTGGCGACGCTGAGGACCATGTGCCCGCCGTGATGCGGAAACCTGTACAGGGCTGTCCTGTCATACCGCTTGTGGTCAGTGACGGCTTTGACGGCAACCGGATGAAAATCAACTGGCAGTGGAATCACAATCCTGTTGACAGCGCATGGTCACTGACTGAGCGGCCGGGGTATCTCCGTCTGAAAACATCGAGGGTGACAGACAATATCTTTATCGCGCCGAACACATTGACCCAGCGCATGGAAGGCCCCGGATGTACAGCCACGGTGGCTGTCGACGTGACGGGCATGCGTGACGGTGACGTGGCCGGTTTCGGAGCTTTCAACGGTGACGCAGGCCTGCTTTCGGTTGTCGACGAAGGCGGAAAGAGATACATAAGGCTGACATCGGAGAGTGTCGCCCTGCGTGATTCAGACAAGGCTGTCACGTCAGTCAGGCGCGAGACGCTGTTCAATGCTCCGCTGAAAGCCGGCAAAATATATCTGCGTATTGATGCCGATTTCCGCTTGAACCGTGACGTGGCACAGTTCTATTACAGCCTTGACAACAAGGAATGGCACCGCGTTGGTCCTGACTATAAGATGATATTTGACTACCGGCGCATGTTCATGGGCACAAAATTCTCCATCTACAACTATGCCACGAAGGCAGCCGGAGGGCATGTCGACGTCGATTTCTTCGATTATCGGCATATCCGCCGCTGACTGCCCGGCAGCATGTCATGATGTATATTGTTTTAAAACGTTCAACAGTATGAATGAGGTTTATCTCGGGTTAGGCTCAAATCTCGGCGACAGGTGCGGCAACATAAACCGTGCCGTGGCTCTGATAGGCAGGCGTGTGGGCACGGTTACGCGCGTGTCGTCACTGATAGAGACTGAGCCGTGGGGCTTTTCTTCCGACAATACTTTCGTCAACGCCGCCGTGTGTGTGGAGACACTGCTCACGCCGCGGCAGGTTCTTGAAGCCACGCAGGCCATAGAGCGCGAGATGGGACGCACGGCGAAATCGACTGACGGACAGTATCACGACCGCTTGATAGACATCGACATCCTTATGTACGACGACATCCACGTAGACGAACCCGACCTGAAAATACCCCATCCGCTGATGAACGAGCGCGACTTCGTTATGCGTCCGCTTAGCGAGATACTTTAATACTTAACGCTGAAAAACACGAATTGGCTTATGGAAAAGATGTCAGAAGATTACAGAAAGTTTAGTTGGGACGATGTTTCGACAATTGTATATGCTGTCATTTTTGCACTTTATGTCACATACCGGCGGATGGACAATCCTCCTCAATGGCTCCTTGGCGTTATTGCCGTGATGATTCTGTTGAAGTCGATGTCGGAAATCGTATATTACTTTAAGCAAACGAAACGAGGCAAACGACGCATTTGGTCTTTGATATTCTCAGCGTTAGTCTTTCTTTGTGGTATAATGTTTCTGTTGAATGCGTTTGGATTATTAGGAGAGTAACCGTAAAACCTTATAAAACACACAGCTATGAACAAATTTTTGGTAAAGTTTTTTTATAACGCCGATATGCTTTTCATGGCGTTGTTTATCATTGCCGCCGTGGTGGTTGACATTCCGTGGCTTACTATAACTACGGCCATTGTCCTCCTTTTGTTCGGCATTGCGGGAGTGGTTTATGCCCTTCTGACTCGAAACGGGCGCCCCGAGAACTACATTTACATCTGCGCTCTCGACGCCATAATCGGCCTTGTTGCCGTTATCTGGGGTATTGTTGGCGGATGGTGGTATTAAACTCCGTGGCTTATGAATAAGGAAAACATACTTGCATGGATGCAAATCATTGCAGGTTTTATTGTGCTTTTTATCGTAGTGGTTACTTTTCAGTGGTTCGGGTCGACGACATACGTCGTACTGTCGGTCCTGTTACTTGCCATAGGAATAGGCTGCACGGCTCTCTCGTTGGCGTGCCACGACGGGCTGAAGAGCCCGAGGCTTGTCTACTTCCTTGTTGTATTGGTAGGCGGGGCACTGCTTTTGGCGCTGCCGTATGCCTAAGGATAGGGTAGGGATAAGCCAAATGGGCCTGATGGGGCCAATGGGATTGGTGGGAGGATAGGCCAAATAAGCCTGATTTGACAAATGAGGCTGATGGGAGAATTATCCCTACAAGACATTTGTCTTTAACTACTTTAACTCCCTTAACTCCTTTAACTACCAAAACATTAACCTAAAAGGCCCAAGCGATACAATATCGCTTGGGCCTTTTAGGTTAATGTTTTGAATATTCTTCAGCACTTCTGCTTATCGGCGCAGACCGAGAGCCTTCACTATTGCACGGTAGCGATTGATGTCGCGTTTGTACAGATAGTCGAGCAGGCGGCGACGTTTACCTACCAAGATAGTCAGCGAACGCTGTGTAACGTGGTCCTTGTGGTTCTTCTTGAGGTGCTCCGTCAAGTGGGAAATACGGTATGAGAACAGTGCTATCTGGCTCTCTGCCGAGCCGGTATCAGTGTTAGACGTTCCGTACTTTCCGAAGATTTCCTGTTTTTTCTCTGGGTTTAAATACATTTTGTTTGATTGATTAAAGAGTTGTGTAATTACATCCTTCAGACGGATTGCGCCTTAATCACGGGCGTGCCCGTCGTCGAATGCATCGGATTTTCCGAATTGCGGCGCAAAGGTACGGATTTTAATTAAGAATTAAGAATTAAGAATTAAGAAAATATGCTTGGTTGACGATTTTTTAACATTTTTCTTTCTTATAGGCTTCTGAATGTTTGTGTTGTGTCAGACGCTATGCTACGATAAGTCGCTAAACGGTAACATACTGATTCAGGTTGAGCCGTCTATACGGCGATATTTTGAAAAATAAATCCCGTGGGCGGAAATATCGCACGTATAAGTGTGCAAACGTAAAGTGCGTTAAGCGAGGTGCTTATGTCGTAAGCGCTGCCGAATGTGCAATATATGGCCGCCGAAAATCGTGCGAAAGGCCGCCTTTTGAGTGTTGAAAGCCGTCCGAACGGGTGGTAATAACGGCCTTTAAGCATGCTGAAAGGCGCTCTTCCGTAAGATGAAAGACCGTCTTTTGCATCGTGAAAGGCCGCAAACGATAACGTAAAAGGCCATGAAGCGTGTCGCCGAAGGCCGTCCTTGGGGCTGCGGTTTTCTATTTTATGTCCCGCTGGCGCATGGATGCCGTGTGACGTTTTGTTACGGCAGCATGCCTATATGCTTACATCCTGCTTTCCCGTAAAAGCTTAGCGTAATTACGCCCTGTGGTACCCCGCAATGTTTAAATTACCCTGCATATCCCTATTTTCTTAATTCTTAATTCTTAATTCTTAATTAAATAATGTACCTTTGCACCCGGTTTATAAGGTATTAGTATGCAGAATATCAGAAACATTGCGATTATCGCCCACGTAGACCACGGCAAGACGACGCTCGTGGACAAGATGATGTTGGCCGGAAACCTGTTCCGTGATGGACAGGACCTGAGCGGCCAGGTGTTGGACAGCAACGACCTTGAGCGTGAGCGAGGGATAACAATCCTGTCGAAGAACGTATCTATCAACTGGAAAGGAACGAAAATCAATATCATAGACACCCCGGGACACTCTGACTTCGGCGGTGAAGTTGAGCGTGTACTCAACATGGCCGACGGCTGCCTGCTGCTGGTTGACGCCTTCGAGGGTCCCATGCCGCAGACCCGCTTCGTGCTCCAGAAGGCGCTCCAGATAGGTCTGAAGCCCATCGTAGTGGTGAACAAGGTGGACAAACCCAACTGCCGCCCCGAGGAAGTGTACGAGATGGTGTTCGACCTGATGTTCTCGCTCAACGCTACGGAAGACCAGCTTGACTTTCCCGTGGTGTACGGCTCGGCAAAGAACGGCTGGATGGGCGAAGACTACAAGGTGCCTACTGACAACATTAACTACCTGCTTGACAAGATAGTAGAGGTGATACCCGCGCCAAAGGCGCTCGAGGGTACGCCGCAAATGCTCATAACCAGTCTCGACTATTCGAGCTATACGGGCCGTATAGCCGTGGGACGTGTCCACCGCGGAACGCTTACCGAGGGCATGAACGTCACCATCTGCCACCGCGACGGCTCGCAGGAGAAGACCAAGATAAAGGAGCTGCACACCTTTGAGGGCATGGGCCACGTCAAGACCCCGAGCGTTTCGAGCGGCGACATCTGCGCTATCATCGGTCTGGAGAAGTTCGAGATTGGCGATACTATCTGCGATTTCGAGAATCCGGAGCCGCTGCCTCCCATCGCCATTGACGAGCCTACGATGAGCATGTTGTTCACTATCAACGACTCGCCGTTCTTCGGCAAGGAGGGAAAATACGTCACCAGCCGCCACATCAACGACCGCCTGCAGAAGGAACTGGAGAAGAACCTCGCCCTGCGCGTGGCTCCATTCGGCGATTCTACCGACAAGTGGATTGTCAGCGGACGCGGTGTGCTCCACCTGTCGGTGCTCATCGAGACGATGCGCCGTGAGGGTTACGAGCTCCAGGTAGGCCAGCCGCAGGTGATATACAAGGAGATTGACGGCCAGAAATGCGAGCCGATAGAAGAGCTTACGATAAACGTGCCCGAGGAGTTTGCCAGCAAGATGATTGACATGGTGACCCGACGCAAGGGCGAGATGACCTCGATGGAGAGCCAGGCCGACCGCGTTAACATTGAGTTTGACATCCCCTCGCGTGGCATAATAGGCCTTCGCACCAACGTGCTGACCGCCAGCCAGGGCGAGGCTATCATGGCCCACCGCTTCAAGGAGTACCAACCCTACAAGGGAGACATCACCCGCCGTATCAACGGCAGCATGATAGCTATGGAGACGGGTACGGCCTACGCCTACTCGATAGACAAGCTGCAAGACCGCGGCAAGTTCTTCATCGACCCGGGCGACGAGGTTTACGCCGGCGAGGTGGTTGGCGAGCATGTTCACGACAACGACCTCGTGGTGAACGTAACGAAGGCAAAACAGCTGACCAATACCCGTGCCAGCGGCTCTGACGACAAGGCGCGCATCGTGCCGCGCACCGTCCTCTCGCTCGAGGAAGCACTCGAATACATCAAGGAGGACGAGCTTGTTGAGGTTACACCGAAGTCGATGCGCATGCGCAAAATCATCCTCGACCATAACGACCGCAAGCGCGCGAACAAACAGTAAGCCGCAAGGCGGCAATTAAGAATTAAGAGTCTGGAAAATTAAGAATTAAGAGTTAAGAATTAAGAAAATATGCCTTGCCGCAACGAAGGTATCTTTCTTAATTCTTAACTCTTAATTCTTAATTAAAATAAGTGTCAATATGAATAGGTTGTTACTATTGTTTTTAATGTTCCTTGTCATGCCTGTTAATGCGCAGATAAGGATAGTTGACGGCACCGACGGCTGTCCCGTACAGGCAGCAAGCGTGTTTGTTGACGACGGAAAGTGCGTCGGCGTGAGCGGTACCGACGGCACTCTGCCCCTGCCCAAGGGATACAAGGGCACGGTGACGGTTCAGCACATCAACTACACAAGCCATGAGTTCCGCACCGATACGGTGTCAAACAATACAGTTAGGCTCACGCCTTACACCTACGCAATACCCGAAGTGACGGCCAAATACGAGCGTCCCGACTATCTGGTGATAACCGCATACGAGCGCAGTTACATGATTACGGACTCCGTTCCGTCGTCGTTCAGCGACGCCGTGTTCGACTATTACATACCGCTGCGCCATGGACGCATAAGACGCAAGGCCCTATCGACAAGGAACTTGCACAAGATTAGACAGAAGGAAAACGGTCAGTCGGAATATTACACAAGCCCTACGATGATTAAATTGAAGAAGCGAAGCCTGCTCGACAAGTTCCGTGACAAGGGCTATTGGGACGATTCGATTGCCAACGGGATAATGAAGCGCAGCCGAAACGGCTCTATACAAGCCATAAAGAACGACACGGTGGCTAAGACGTTGACCGTCTATACCGACAGCGCTTTTGGCGGAAGCGAGGGAAAATCATATAATTTCTTCGGAATGAAGTTTCATTTTTATAGCTATAAAAAGAGCGAAACGTATGACACACGACATGGAACACCCACATTGAGAAACCTTGTCAGCATGTATGAATACCTTGACATGTCCTTGAATTTGCCAGGAAAAAAGTTCAAGGAGGTTAGAGGTCAGACCTTTGAGGAACTTTATGTAACCGGCATCAGGCATTGCACGAAAAAAGAAATGAAGGCTGCCATGAAGGCGGAAGCACAGCTGACGGTAACCATTCCGCAAGGAATCCCGCCATTGAGCGCGCCGCTTGCCGAGGCCGTAAGCCGCATGAACTGAGGCCGTCAAGCGCATTCCGCCATACGCTTGGCGGAATGCTGAATACAGCATTGGGAATCGTCATTTTACAAAAGGCGGTCTTTTGCAAACCAAAAGACCGCCTTTTGTGTTGTAATACATGGCCTTTTGCGGGCTAAAAGGCCATGTATTACAGAAGCGTTGGTTTCACGCCATATTGCAGTTGTTTAAACGCAGGCAGGCAGTGGGCGGCCAATCTTATCGGCATTGTAATAAAAATAAATGGCGGTTTTGTTTTGTATTAAGCACGATTTACATTATCTTTGCAGTCAATATAGGGCTTATGCCCTGTTGGTATATTATTTGGAATAGAAGCGCAATGCTCTTCTCGATGGTGAAAACGTAGGAAATTTTCATGCAAAAGAGAGATGAAGGCATGTGGTTCTCACGGTTTGCGTGGGCCGCTACGGCTATATCTCTCTTTCGGGTTTTCCTACGACCTTCATCATTGACATGGCATTATCGGCTCCACGCTTGACCTACCTTTACAAATATAATGCATTGATTACCAATGTATATTTGACTAAGATTGGATAGTTTGTTACCGTAAAGTTCCCATTGCTTGCAGAAGTTAGCTGATTATTCCTTGTGCTATTTTTAGAGCTGCGTTCTTGATTTCACCGTCATCTTCATCATTTATAGAATTTAACACTTTATCTGCGAGCCAAAGAGCAAGCATCTCATTCTCGTCCACATGGAAGTAATCGGCCAATATCATTACGTGTTTCCGTTTGGCTCTCCGCTCGCCACGTTCTATTTTACACATCATCGGCATATCTATTTCCAAGAGAGCGGCAAGTTCCCGTTGCAGCACTCCGTGTTCGCTTCTTAACTGTTTTATCTTATTCCCAAGCAACATAGCTAATTAAAGTTTGACTAAAACCTATTTGAAGGTTCGACTAACATTTATCTTTGTATAATATATAAAGCATTGATATTGCGTGATTTATCAATTTTCTTAGTCGAAGTTCAGCTAAAAGTTCGACTAAACTTCGACTAAAATCCATTTCTTCTTTTCGCTAAGCCGAATTATTCCGTCCTTCTTCAATGCAGAGAGGAGGTTTCCGACTTTCCTTATCTTCTGTTCATCTGTTAGTACATCAGACAGCTTTGAACTGAGAAGTGTATTCAGTTCTCCCCTTGTTGCCCCTCCAAATGAGCGGAGATAGGAAACAATCATATCCTTGAAATGGCTGTCGTTGAAGCTGCGGTTCTTGATGTACTCCGTTTTAAGCTCATCGTTATCTGCCGTCTTTGCCACATATTCAGAAAGAAACAGTTTAGGATAACGTCCCTCGACGAGATGTAGCTTCTTTAATCTCGTTGCCACATCCTTGTCTATCAGCTCATGCTTTTGAACGAAATCCAACGCGATACAGTCATCAAGCGATAAAGTAGGATTAGCTTTTAGCAAACGATAATACTTCTCGTCAATAAGTTTCCCGTAAATCTTTACCGTAACTTCCTTTTTCGCTTGGTCAATATGGTAGTCAGGCATCGGGAAAAAGCGTTTCTGTTGCTCGGTGAACACTTTTCTTATTCCACGACCGATGGTGTCTATCATGTTAAAATTCACCATGCCTTGACAAAGCACATAGTTGCGGTAGAACTTTTGCGGTCCGTTTTGCTCAATGGCATTTCGCAACGTGCCAGGCAAGAAGAAGCCGCCGTTAGAAAAGGTAACTGAATCGGGCGTTTCGACCATCGTTATTCTCTCCTGCAGGGTGTAGTCTTGATGGGCAATCGAGTTATGCAGGATTTCGCGGATGCTGTATTCGTCGTATTGCTTGACAATATCGGGAAACAGCGTACCACCTGGCAGAATGCGTTGGTTGAGGTTGCGTATCTTTGACAAGGCGTCGTCCACTGTGAGCAAGAAAGGAATAGTAAAATGCTCATAGTCCACCTTTTCGTCATGGTCGTCAACAAGCACCCATGTGATGGTTGCTACGGCAGGGCGTATGAAATGAATAGCCGCAGGCTTCCCAAGCAAAAGTATAGCGGCACGTGTCAGTTTCCCTTTATTGGCCACTCCGGCACGGCAAAGCAATTCCATGTCATCCCAACCGTCCACTTCATCTGCAACTCGTGGGTGAACCGCCTTATACTCGCTGCGAGCCTTTGCCAATGCGTCCGTATCCAAATCATCCAATGTGGCTTCTTCAACGATTTCAGCCGACCAATCAAACGTCGGACTGTTTTCTTCTAAAATGGCATTCAGCCGCTCTTGTGTAAGTTCAACCAACGAATCTTCGATGCGTTGCCAAGCCTTGTCGTGCGCATAAACAGGGAGCTTCGGCCTGTGTTTGGGAATTTGTATCACCCAGACTTTCTTAGCCGTGTCGTCCGTAACAAGCTCTTCAATGTCAAGTCCTTCTGTAGAAAGATTTGCACACCGTTCTTTCAGACGAAGCATGGCCTTCTGTCGGTCATAGTTATAAGTGTCTGTTCCGACTATTTCCAAAGACTTGTCTTTCACGCCAATAACCAAATGTCCGCCATCCATATTGGCAATGGCAGAAACATAAGATATAACATCGTCTTTCTCGTCACCGCAGAAAGAGTTCTTCAAGTTCTTAAACTCCTTCCATTCGCAGCGTGAGTTTTCTTGCGGATATTCACGCTGTAAGTATTGTTGTAGTTCGAGTTCGGTCATAATTATTCTTTTATTATAGTCTGTATAAAGTTGTTTAGATTAGATAATTATCAGTTAGATGTTATCAACTTCAACTAATATGTTCTTATTGTTTGGTAATAGACTTTCGAAATGTTTACGACTGCCTTTAGGAATGAAAAATTTTATCCACGAACATCCTAAAAATGCATTTTTAGCAATATTTGTAGTAATTGATTGTATTGTTATACTTCGCAAAGCATGACAATTAGAGAATGCATAATTGCATATGTTTACTATGTTTTGTGGAAAGATGATTTCTTGTAACGATTCGCAATCACTAAATGCAAATTTTTCTATACTTATCAGATTTTTTGGAAAATGAATTTTTGTTAGTGACAAACAATTAGAAAATGCAGACTCTCCGATGATTATTACTGAGGGTGGAATGATAATTTCTTTCAAAAAATTACATTCATTAAACGCATAGTCTCCTATATACAATACACTTGATGGTATGGCGAAAGTTGTTTTAGTTGACAAATATGAAATAAGAGTATCCATTTTGGTATCATAAAGCACATTGTCAACTAATTTAAATTGCGGAGAATTGCACATTATCTTTATATTGCAACCAGAAAAAGTGTTCTTTCCAATTTTTCTCAATGACTTAGGTAATATTATTTCACGTAAATATTTACAATTATCAAATGCCCAATCTCCAATACTAATTATCCTTGATGGTATGTCAATCTTTTGCAAATAACGGTAAAATTGAAATGCTCTATCACAAATTATCTTACATTCATCTTTAATTTTATATTCCTTTACATCTATTGGCCCTTTTAATAGTCTCTTCCAATCTTTACTGTATTTTGCTCCGAGTTCATCCTCAATCGCATTTGCCAAATCTTCATCGGTTACTTCCGTGGATAGTTCTTCTTCAATCTTGATTATTTCAGGCTTCTCTGGTTTAACAACAGACAATAAGTGGAAGGAAACATTGGTGAGAGTCTTGCAACTGAGAGCTATTGTAAACAGACCTACGAGTGTGTTTATCTCGGCATCTGGCGAAGGAAAAACGTATTTGAGCAGAACACACGGCGGTAGGTCGCGGTAGTCGATTTCGGAAAAAAGCAGGCGATCTGGCGCTCCATATTTATCTAATAATATAGGATCGGCAGCAATAAGTCGGAGCGAAAGCAAGATGGATATTATGGGAAAGTCGTCGATGTGCTCGTTGAAGTCATCCTCTGTGCGCATGGGATGGCGGAAGTCGGGGCTACCCAACTCACGTGTCTTTTGCCCCTCCATGGCAGGAACAAACATGCCGTCGTAATCTACAAGAGTCAGCGAACCGTCATCATGCACGAGGATGTTATCTGGCTTCAGGTCGCCGTGAGCGAATGGCTGCGGCAAGAGCCACATGGCAAGACGACTGAAGTTGTATGCAAGCATTTTGAGGGCATACGTGTCGTTGATGTTCTGGCGGATATACTTATCGAATGTTACTCCCTCAACCCAGTCCATTAGCAGAACGGGAAACTCGCTATCGTCAGAACTTTTTGCGTCAACAAACAGTTCACGGTCGTAATACTTTACCTTTGCGAGGTAAGTAGATTGCACAAATTCAAGTTCGTCAGCAATCTGGCGGTATGCCTCCTTGCGCCCCTTCTGCTCCTTTGTGAAGCATTTCACGGCGTAGAGCTTGCCGGTATTTATATTCTGCATCTTGAATACCACGGCGAAGTTGCCGCTTGACATTACGGGATTGCCATTACCGTCAAGCACAGGACGGAGGTCACTCAACTTGTCGAAGTTGTCTTCCGCCGAGCGGATGGTATCAACGTATTCTGAAATCAACGGATAGTTCATGGTTTAACACTTTTACTTCTTGTCATTATTTGTTACCAACACGGCAAATGAATAATCGTCAACAGCCAACAGGCCTTTGCGTAACAAACTGTCAAGATGCCGCTTGAAGTTTGTCGGATGATTGGCGCAGTTCAATAATCTGCGTAATACCTTTCTCTCAAAATCAACCGTCGGCAATGTCTGCGCTATCCTTATGTAGTTCTCGTTCTTCGAGTGACGGACTTCGGCTTCCTGCAACTCTTGTGTGTAAGTGTCTTTCCAGCTCACTTCATACATCATCAGAATGTAATGAGCCAGCGAGTCGCTTGCAGCGAACACAATCGAATGGTCAGTTATATTCCACTCTCCGCTTTTGAAGCCCTTGCTGTTTATCACATCCTTACAGTTAATAAGGTAGGGCGAATTGTCGAAGTTGCCCAAGCGGTCAAACGTGTGTATGAGCTTGTGGGTATTAAAGTCATAACAAAACGCCACACTGTCGCCGAAGCTCATCCAACAGCAAGTGGTCTCAGAGGTACGCCATACTGCGACCAGCGTTGCGAACGAGCCTTCATCGTAAAACTTTTCCAACGACATGCTGCCCATTTGCTTTGCATTGGCTTCGCACTGGTTGTAGAAAGATTCCCATATCTGTTCTATCCAGCGGTCTAATTCTTCGGCGGAACATATCGGTGTGTCGGGCAGATGGTCAAGCAAATAGCGCGACCACCGCTCGGCAAACAAGCCACCGCCACCCGCTCCGTCAGACACGGCAATGACATTATTACGAGCCAAAGCCGCATCCTCGTTGATGCAGCCTTGCTCAAATTTTCCTATTGATACGCAACTTGTTTTCATTGGTTTTGGCTTATGTTGGTAGGCGTTCCTATATCCATCAGCTTGATAAGCGTGGTTGCGTCGGCATTCACGCCCATTGCCACGTGCCGCCCTTGCCGCCTGTCGTTCAAGTATTTCTCAATGTCGGCATTGTATCGCTCAGGCAAAAGGCTCGACATCTGGAACAAGGTTTCGGCGTACCTGTTGCCGTTCAATTCACTCTTGTCTATCGGGCAAACCACCTCGTCTGCCGACTTATTTGCCGTGAAATGAATGTTGAACAAGATGACGTTGCCGTCGTTGGTGAACATTGACTTCAGTTCGTTTGCCTGTTGCAACACTGTTTCTTTGCTTGCCCCATTAAACTCGCCGTCGGTTATATTGATGATTGTCGGTGGATAGCAGTCCTTATTCTTGTGTTGCTCCATCCACTTACTCAACAATGTCTTCGCGCGGTCGAAAGCTTCGTGTAGGTGCGTCCAACTGCCGTCGTGCCGTGCTTCCACCCACTGTACTTTCTCAACCTCTTTTACAACCGTTCCCTTCCTCGTCCGCTTTTCCTCACGTGTGATAATCTTTTTAAACGGATTGTCGCGCAGTTCTTCCGGCGTAACGAAGTCGCGGCCTTCCAAAGCTCCGTTCCAGCCGCTATAGGCGGTTTTTCCATAGCCAATCACAGCAATGTCATAGTAATGACGTACCTCGTTCGATTTGATGCAGCGCAGCACCAATTCGTTGATCTGCCTATTCACTATGCGTGCGGCAGCCTCGGCCATTGTCATTTCCTCGCCGAACAAGTTTGTCTTTTTCTGCATACTCACAGAATGGTCTACCAAGAAGATAAACGCTGTAGGCGTGTTGCGCGTGATTTGCGCTGTGTATGCCGTCTTTATTTGCAGCTGTTGCGGATTGTTGGGTATCAGGATGCCAAAGTTGCCGATGTTCTTGATATATTGCAAGGGGATGAAGTTCTTTACCAACACTTCGGCTTGGTAAAACTGCTGCTCATTCTCGTCAAGGTCGAAATGCTTGCGTGCCTTCACTGCCTGGAAGTGTATGCGCTTCAAGTCATCGAGCGTACCGCCCACGTTCGCCCCCGTCTTCGTTGCGTTGCGGTCGGCATAAAGCGTGCTGTCCCAATAGGCCACATCGGGGTCAATCTCAAGTATTACCGGATTGGAAATACGTCCTTCGCTCATGGCGACATACATCATCGGATGACTGGTGGCAAAACTTACCCGAACATAGTGCTGTAAATTGTCACGCGCGTCTAATGAGCGAGAGGCTTCATCACCTCCCGGTTTGGATATACGGATATTTTTTCTTGTGCAGTCAGCCCAAGAATAAAGCCCACCATTCTGAATAATGGATGCCAAATTATCACGGTCGGTAAAATGGTATAACTTATCAAATCCTTGTTGTTCAAGAATGTTTTTATATTCTTTCCAATTATGCTTCTTTTCCATATATGAATGATATTAACAAAAATATGGATGTAACTATGTCAAACAAGTTTTGAATTTATTCATGAATCCCATAGGCCAAAACTGTGTATTATTTGTAATGAGTCAAAATTTAACTTATATGTTTCTTCTACTGTAGATTCATCATTACTAACAGCACAGTCTTCCATTATCATCCCAAGAAATAACTGAATACTTGATACAGTATGAACCTCGTTGCCAATAGGATATGTATATCTGTAGGCCGTATAGCCAAACATGTCTCTATCATTTACAACTAAATCCTGGCACAATATATAGTTGCTACGTATTGATACTATTGCTGTTGGTAGATATTGAAAATCACCATTATCGTATTTTGAATTGACATCGGAAACAATGAGTTCTATCCCATCATTACTTCCAGCCCTACAATAGAAATAGGACTCAATAGTCTTTGGTTGTATAGAAGAATAAATGAACACATATTTGTTTTGAATGCCCATTTGCCCCAAGACTTCAAAATCTCCTAATGTTTTTTGGAAAGTATCATATTTAACAGAGTTCTTTACCTCTATTATTGCAGCTACTGATTCTTTAGATATTATTTCAATATCACCATATTTAGCTAATGGCGCATAAGAGGATTTATCATAGATAATGATATCACATTGATGGGATATTTGTCCTCTGTGTTCTACAAATCCTGATGTAACATTATATTTAGACGGCAAGCTCTCTCTCAAAAAGTTTCGCAATATAGACTCTCCCCAAAAACCAATGGAAGGCTTATGCTTACTTAAAAAAACTTGTCCTTCCTCTAATAACAATGTTAATTCGTTTGCTTTAAGTCGAAAGAAGTCGTTAAGTGCATATTTTGCGATACGGTTATTCATCGTTTCCATATATTATGATGCTTTTAATCCATATATTCAAACAATTGCGTATCATATAACTCTTTAATTTTATCTGCGAATAAATGCAAATTTTTAAAATTCAAGAGTTTTTGTTTATAACATGGTGATATATATATACTTTTTAGTGATGTACATTCACAAAAAGGTTCTGTACCAGTATCCCCTGAATTCCATCCGACATTCCATTCTGTTATACTGCTTGGTATGAAAATCTTTTTTAATTGTGTACACCCGTAGAATGCACCACATCCAATCTCTTTACATCCCATAGATATATAAATCGATTCAATTTTTGAACATCCCCAAAAAGCACCACTTTCAATCTTTATGACACCATCGGGAATAACAACATTGATAATATTGTCTAAACAAGATATTACTAACGTTCGATTATTAGCAAGAACTAAACCATTGACAATCTCTAATGATGAACAATCTAATTGTAGTTCTTTATTGCAATTTGTTAAGGCAGAACCTTCAATTGTAACGTTATCGGGTAAACGCATAAACTTTAGATTAAAACAGTCATAAAAAGCCATGCTCCCAATTTTATTTACATTATTAGGTATGTATAGGGCTCCTAAACTTGAACATCCTTTAAATGTCCAACTCGGTATTTCCTTTATGCCATTACCTATTTTTATAGTTTGCAAAGATACACAGTCCCTAAACGCATCAAATCCAATTTTCTCGACATTATCAGGGATAATAATAGAGCGAAGGGAAGAGCATTTCTCAAATATAGAACTTCCCAATTCTACTCTATTCCCACTGCAAGGAAGTACAACTGTTTTAAGTGATGTGCAACCATAAAATGCAGAAAGCTCAATTTTTTCAATAGAATCAGGTATTTCTATCATTTTCAGTGAAACACATTAGATGTATTTACAACCGATTATTACTCAATATTTTATAGATAATAAGTCAGAAATATGGTTGTTATTTTTAATTGCACATTCTAAAAGGTGAAGATTTAACGCTTTTATTGATTATTAACTCAAAAAGGACATCAACTTGGGTCGTTTCTTCTCTTTTCCTTGCTATTCGTTTCCGATATTCCACTTTTGTTTTGGTCTATCTCATATGTACTGCAAAGGTATTGATTTTTGTTTGATATTGCTCCTTGCTTGCTCCTTGTCGTAGATTAATTTTCACACAGGAATTTTTGTTCTCTTTCTATAGGGGCTTGAAACAATCCATTTATTGGAAACAATTAAAGACGGAGCTGGTTTGCCCCAGTGCTTTTTAAGAAACAGGGCAATTATTTTATCTCCACAAAGGCTCTTGTTCCCAATTATGAGGAAAGCCTAATAAACGAGTTCTTACTGATGGGTATTTCGATAAAAGCTGCTTGAAATCTGCAACAAAAGTGTTGCCCATAGAAATGGAGTTAAGCCAATACACCACATAGCAGAGTTGCGGATAAAGTGTTTGTTCACGGAACGAGAAATCCGTAATCCATGTGTTTGGCATACGCATAGGCATCATTGGCTTGACAGGAAAGACCCGATTTGACAGTCTTGAATGATGGGCGCAGCAATTACGAAGTACGGGTCTGGGTACGGATTAAAAGGCTAAGTGATTATTTTCAGTCATTTAGCCTTTTTAATTATCTAATTTTTCCCCACATTTTCCCCACAGCTGTCTATTTATATACAGGGCAACCGCATCAAAATAACGTTAGCTTAGGAAACAAACGTAGTTTTCAACCTCCTCCTCTCCCTTATTGTCCATTTTCCTAAAAAAACCATTGGTCCAAATCGAAACTACTACCCCATAAAAATTGATTTTTTGCCCCATATAATTCAAATTTCCCTTGCGGGTAATATTTTTTAAGAAACATGATTTTTGACAACAGGCTATTATTCAGACAAATACAAAATTATGCATTTTTAAGGGGGGATATTGTAAATTGTTGAAACTTCTCATCCTTGTATCCACCCCACTTATCCCTATTAATACAAAATCGACAAGTATTGATTATCAGGTTATTGACATTTTGATGCGGTTGCCCTGATTTATATATTTTAGAAACATATTTTTCCGTAAAGTTATGTACTAAAGTTTCCCACCCCTTAAAACACCAACTTTTCTCATTTTCCTTTGTCTGTCTTCCCCCATATCCATTGACTGTTAACACATGCCTAACAGAAGTTATGCAGACTATCCACATACTTCGTCCCATTTTTCCAACGCTTCAGCCATTACAAGGATTTTGCTCATCTCTTTGTCGTTTCCGCTGATTGTAGCCATAAGGTATTGGGGCGTCATTCCAAGTATTTCTCCTAAAATGCGAAGAATGCGTTCGATGCAGGTAAGAACTCGCTTCCATAACGTGAGTGCCATGAGATCACCCTCCATATCCGAAAAGAGTTCGCCCATGGTTTGATATTCTGTGAATCTCTTTTCCAAAGCCATGACGGTATATGTAAGGTAACACAGCGTTGCGTCGGCTATCTGACCATTAAAGTCACAACCTTGATAACCTCCTAATCCGAGATATTGCTTAGTCTCCTTGTTCATCACCTCTATGTTCCATCTAATCTGATACACTTCAAAGGCTTTTACGAAAGACATCGTTGTATCCGTGGTGAGCAGAACGTTCCATGCGGAGTTTCTACCATACTTGATGAGGAAGATTCTGATAGGTATATCTCCTAAGTTGCCGTTGAGCTGAATATATCGACATTTGTATTTACGACAGTTCTTTCCTCGTTCACGTTCATAGGTGGCAATGAGTTCTGCAGCATTTTTCTTTTTGCCCGATATAGTGTATTTTGTCTTTCCCATTTTTGCAAGTCCAACAAAGTGCATTGCCCCTTTACCTATGCTTCTAACACATGTCATAAGTTGCTCGCAGGTGAACCAACTATCGGTAATCACATACTTCGCATGTAACCCCATCTTCCATCCACGGCGAAGCATATCCATGGCAACTTCCAGCTTAGACATCTTACACTCTTGAAAGCGCTTATAATCAGGATTGCCGGTGTTCCTCTTGGTGTGATATGCCTTTTTGAGTTGCTGTCTTGTCAGCCCGTAGTTGCCTTGCTTCCCCTTTTCTTGATGTAGTGAAAAATCAAAGGGTATAGTTGTCTTGCCGTCAAAGAAGGCACAAAGTAACAGCTTGTAGCCCAATACGCATCTGCCTTTCATATGGTCGAAAACACGACTGATACCCTCCATCCTCACACCACTCTTCTCAAGTACGGTGTCATCTATAATGAAACATGTAGTGGTATCTGATTGAGGAACTTCGCCATACTTACGCAATAGGCACATATAACGCAGTGCAAAGTGGTTCATCAATCGTCTCCAATCCATCTGTGGGCGAATCATCATGCGATAGAAACAGTTCTTACCATGATTTGAAAGCTCATATATCTTATGTTTGCATATACTATGGATGCTCTCGCCCACAATGCGGAAGAGGCAAAGAGAGAGGAGCAACTCCGAAGCCGAAACTCCGTCCTGTTTCTCCAATGAAAGGCGAGATAATAGGTGACCGATGCCAAACTTGCCAAAAAGATGAAATAAATCATCACTCATTCGGGTTTTAACACTCAAAAGTTTGGATAACTCACTTATTTTCTCTATTTTTGCTTCCGTAACAGTTTTGTTGTCTTGTCTTTAAAATCAGTTCTTTAGCGATTACTAATTTACAAAGAAAATTCGACAAACTGTTATTTTTCTATCTATTTATTTGGGTGGGAAACTTTAGTTATGTACCTTTGTCGGCAAATAAAGATATTCTCGTCAAACAAATATAAATAATATAAACATGGAAAAAAACAGAAAAAAACAAATCGTAGTTTTGAGTATAGCTTTAGTTTGCATTTTCATCTTGGTATTTTCATTGTTCCATAAATCAGCGACAAAAGATAGCGCAAATCCTCCTTTAACAAATGTTTTGACTGATAGCATTTCTCAAATTGTCTCAGCTTGTCCTGGCGAAATTGGTGTGGCGGTTATTGTTAATAACAGAGATACGGTTAAGGTCAATAATAAGAGTGTTTATCCTATGATGAGTGTGTTTAAGGTTCATCAGGCATTAGCTCTTTGTAATGACTTTGACAATAAAGGAATTTCACTTGATACCTTAGTAAATATAAATAGGGATAAACTTGACCCAAAGACTTGGAGTCCTATGCTGAAAGATTATTCAGGGCCAGTCATATCATTGACAGTGAGAGATTTGCTGCGTTATACTCTTACTCAGAGTGACAACAATGCAAGCAACCTTATGTTTAAGGATATGGTTAATGTCGCTCAAACAGATAGTTTTATAGCCACATTCATTCCTCGTTCAAGTTTTCAGATAGCTTATACGGAAGAGGAAATGTCGGCTGACCATAACAAGGCTTACTCTAACTATACATCTCCTCTTGGTGCTGCAATGTTGATGAATCGTTTGTTTACTGAAGGTCTTATCGATGATGAGAAACAAAGTTTCATTAAGAATACGTTAAAAGAATGCAAAACAGGTGTAGATAGGATAGCAGCTCCACTTCTTGATAAAGAAGGGGTTGTTATAGCGCATAAGACAGGTTCAGGTAATGTTAATGAAAATGGTGTTCTTGCAGCTCACAATGATGTTGCCTATATATGTCTGCCTAATAATATCAGTTATACCTTAGCGGTATTTGTTAAGGATTTCAAGGGAAATGAATCACAAGCGTCACAATATGTTGCGCATATATCAGCTGTAGTATATTCTTTATTAATGCAAACTTCAGTAAAATCTTAAACTGCACTTGCTTTGATAATTAATGATAAACAATCTAAAAGCACTCTAATCGTTATCGGAGTGCTTTTAGATTACTAATCAAATTGCTTCTATTATAATTTGAATCCTCTACTTTTTCTTTCTTCCTGTTGCGGCACTCTTGCTCCATATCTAAGCCTGTGCCATTGCTCCCTGAACCAGTCGGCAATCGGCTTCCTGTTTATTGTCAGGTTCAGCCTGCTTTCATCGTCAGGGTCATTTTCCACCCTTAAAATATCATCCTTTATATCAAAGTTCCGCCTGTGTTGCTCGGAATAGATTTTACCGCTACATTTCAGGGCTTCTTTTTTGACTATAAGACTTTCAGTCATTTCTTTAGAGAATCCCAGCATGGCACAAAACTTTTCCATGCGCAGCATTTCCCTGAACATCGGAAACCACCTGAAAGCCTTGTCTATGATTCTGGCGAGCCGTGACAGTTCTTTTTCTTTCATGTCAAGTTCCTGCCTGTGCATTTCTCTGAGATTGTGGATTTGCGTATCATGCTGTTTCTGCATCTGCTGTACTTGGCTCTGCAATTTTTCAATATTGGTGTTCCGTTTTGAAACCTCGTCTTGCAGTTTTTCGTTGGCACGTTCCAGTTCTTTCAGTTTTCCACTCCCGAAAAGAGAAGCAACTCCACTAGTTATGGCTGTCGCTGCCGTGGTGGCTGTCTTCTTTAACTTGTCAGTGCGTATTTCTGATTTCACCTGTTTCAGTTCCTGCTCGGCAAGATTTATCTGTTCTTCTTTGTGCCGTTTGGCTGCATCCATGCGTTGCAGTTCAGCTTTCTGCTTCTCAATGATAAAGTCGTTCCGTTCCAGATGCTCCTTACCAGTGACAGCCTTTGACTGCCCGCGTTCCATCAGCAGGATGTCGGATGCAAGGGTCTGCATCTGCATCATGTCATCGTCATTGAGCTTTCGGCTCTTTCCTGTTTCGTGGTTCATCCAGTCGAAAACGATATGGGCATGATAGTTCGGCTTGAACCATCTGTCCCCGACTTTGAAGCTTTCCCTGTCTTCCGCTTCCGGCTGACCGTTCAGCCAATGCCCTTCATCCTTGTGCAGGAAGATTTGCAGCGGTGTGATTCCCCAGCGTCTTTGACACTCCTCACCGAATTTACGCACGTCTGCCAGTGTGGTGTCCGACCTGACAAGCAGCACTCCTTCACGTATGGGGGAGCATCCCGCAATCTTGACTATTTTACCGTTCTTGCCTTTGCGTTCACGCTCCTTTTCCTGCATGGCACGTCCGGTCTTTTCCTTTACCATCTGTCTGATATTGTCATAATGCATCCGCAAATCCGGACTGCCGAAGTCGGGATTTATCCACTGCTCATTATCGGTGGAGAGTTCTGGAACCACATAGGTTCTGGACTCTCCGATGTGGCGCATGTATTCGGCAGTCCTCCTGTTGTGAGCCTCACTCGATGCGATATTGCAGGGCTTGATATGTATGCTTGATTTTGTTGCCATAGATACTTGTTTTTTGGGTTTGTACTTTATTGTTTGCTTTTCCGCTGTCCGTAAACGCATGGGGTTCTTAGGGGTGCAACCCATAAGCGGAGATTGCAAAGAGAGGGTCACTCTTTGCTCTGGGTTCTCAGGGGAGAAACGCCCTGAGTGGGTCATTAGGGTAAAACCCTAATCCCCTCGGGAGAGCCCACAACTACGTAAGCGGAGCGTGTAGTTATAGTGGGCTATATCAATGGCAAGCCATTGTCTGCAAACTCCAGCCTACGGCTTCCGCTCTCCTCCGTCAGGGAGGTTTTTCATCATCGTTGCCGATTGGAGATGCACCGACCAGCACAAGGTCTAAATCGTCTATCAGTTTTTGCAGGACGGGATTCTTCTCTATCATCCGCTGGAGGATTCTCTCAGCCTCGACCAAGTGGTTGGCTGTACTCATCACCTTGCCCTCCCGTATCTGAAAGATAATCCAATCGGCTATGTCGATATGGGCTTCTTTTTGTTTCGGGGTGGCATTCCTTTCGATGATGTCCGAAACCACCACCTTACAAAAGTACATGCTCTCGGCTCGCTGTTTCCACTCGGCATAAGCATCGGCATCGGGAAAGAGAAGCACGGTTCGCCCTGACAGTACACGGAGTTTCTCTTCTCTCATCTGACTCTTACCACCCGTAGCCAGCCATACATAATCGGGGAAGATAGCAGAACCGATAACGGCACTCTTCTCGGATTCCACCAAGACCACCACCTTGTCGGGATGCGTTTTCAACAAGTGTTCCCCGAAAAGGCATTGGGATAGTTGCCAATCCTCTGCCAACACACGCTGCTTTTTCAATATGCTGTGTATCCAGTTCACTGCCGATGTCTGTCCTCCCTTGATACGGTGTCCGTCTTCGGGATTGTACTGCATCACCTTTCCCGTGCGTACCTTGCCCGTCCTGTCTATCTGCCAAAAGATAACAGAGCCGTCACGGGTAGCCCCCAAACGGTATTCCTCCAACAACCGCTTCAACACCTCTTTCGCCTTGTCGCCATAGTAGGAAGTAAGGAGTGTGAAGAGGAAACGGAAGAAATTGCTACGCTCGCTTTGCGACTTCTCCACATAGTGAGGGGGAATATAGCCGATGGCTGTCGGCTTACTTTGCTGCTTCACTTTCTTCTGCTCTGCTCTTTGCCTGTCAAAAGAGAAATCATTGGTAGTTCTGTGTTCAGGATGCTCTTGAAAATACTCTTTCGGAGTGTAGTGATACCCACAACCGCTTTCGTGGTTACATCTGCCGACCGATGGATGCAACGGCACATTATTTTCGTCCACGTAATAGACGAAAGAATGCCTGTCTCCGCATTTGGGGCAGGTATGCCGTGTTGCCGTTCCTTTATACTTCTGTAATGAATAATTGCCCATAGCTTAGTCCGTTTTTGATGGTTGATTGTCGGCTGTCCCATCCTGTCCCATTGTCCCACACTCTAAGGGTTGGGACAGTGGGACACTTGGGACACCTGCGTTTTTACTCTCTTTGCTGCGCTGGATGATACGGTTTACGGTGGACTTGCCACAATTCACCTGTGAGGCTATCTCCCTGACGGACTTGCCCGATTGGGAGAGTTGCAGAATTTGGCAATCCCTTTGGCTTGATTCATTGTCGCCCAATTTTTTCAAGTGTTCCTTTTCCGTGGAATAGCCCCTGAACACGAACTGCAAGAAAGCATCCACCTTGTCAATCTCGTAAACGATTACATTATCCGCATCATGAGAGAACGTGCCATAGCGCACTTTAAGCTGCTTCACATAGCGAAGCCCTCCGTCTTGGGCACTTTTTCCAATGGTGAACACGCTGTCAAAGAAATTGTAGAGCCGTTTGCTTCCGGCAAGGTCGTTGGATGTGATGGGACAATCCAAAGAGCGTTTGGGCGTATGTGCCAGGACAAGGATAGAGAGCGCATATCTCTTTTTGAGATTGTTCAGCTGAATCATCAGCCGTCCTGCGGCATCGCCTTTCTCCATGGCGCAACACAGGTAGGTAAGATTGTCAATGATGAAAATCTTGCAGTCGGTCTGCACAGCCATCTGTTCAATGCCGCCTATGATAGCTTCCTCAAAGTTGGCATCCAAAAGCTGGTTGCAGTCAATAGACACCCGATAGATTTTGTCGGGAAAGGTGTAGAGCTCTCCATGCTCGTTGGTATAGCGGAGCTGGAACTGCTTTTCGGACAGTTCAAAGTCCAGATACAGCACATTGTCGGTTCGGGCGATGCGGTCGGCTATCTGCACGGCAAGGATGGACTTGCCCACGTTGGAATCGGCAAACAAGCAGGAGAGTTCCCCCTCGTACCAAAAGCTGTCCCACAGCGCACGGGGCGTAGGCAATAACGATGCTTCAAGAATGGTTTGGTTTGCCGTCTTGATATTCATCATGCCTACACTGTCGGGCATACCGTTATGCGCTTGGGATGCTTTTGTGAGGTCGCCACGTATCAGGTTGATATAGTTCTTATCCTCTTCCATATCATTCACCAGTTACGTGGGTTGGGCTTGCGACGGTGGGAAGAGGATAAGGACTTGTTCAGTTCCTCGTCTGACAACGGTATGGGATTCTTTCGGGCGGTTTCCAGCCACTTGTCCAGTTCGTCACGGTAAAGGCAATAGCGTTTGCCGGGCTTGGTGGCAGGGATTGTCCCTTCTGACAGTTTCATGTAGAGCGTACCCTTAGGGATACCTAAATACTCTGCTGCCTCGTCCACAGACATGGGCACGTGGGTGTCCACCGTTTTGGCATTGTTCACACTGCGCTGCTCGGCGAGCAGGCTTTTCAGGCTCATCACTTCGTCTCGAAGCTGAGCGACAACCTCGGGGAGGTCGTTGAAGGTAAGAATTGATTTTTCCATTCGCGTACTCGTCTCTTTTGTAAGACTTGGCGCAAAGGACTGAAATGATATATCCGTGAATATCTCCACGACACGTCATTGCAAAATAATTCCCGAATAATTAAGCCCAGCCATAAATGACGGGTAAAATTACTCGGGAAACGATGTAAAACAGGCGGTTATGAGTTACCGGATGGTTGTCGTTGGTGTCGTGATTATCCTAATTCCGCACATAATCCTCGGGATAGTGGAAATCAAGTTTGCCGTTTTC
>ERZ779669.278-NODE-278-length-32723-cov-6.906024_pt1 | contig 32723 bp, 20 predicted proteins | sample MGYA00511372_ERZ779669 | MGnify/ENA primary metagenome ERZ779669 (study PRJEB29588, sample SAMEA1967891) | human gut metagenome | biome: human gut; feature: human-associated habitat; material: faeces | place: Denmark | collected 2008/2010 ... | reverse complement strand
ATGCCGACGGAGAGTTCACAATCAACGTGCCGGTGGGCACAGAGCTCCAGATCACCTATCTGGGCATGATTCCCAAGACAGTCAAGGCAGCTAATAACATGCGCATCGTACTCGAATCAGACAGCCACACACTCGAGGGCGTTGTCGTAACAGGTTACGGTTCGGCACGTAAGCTCGGAACCATCGCAGGTTCTGTTTCCTCTGTATCAGGTGAAGCCCTTTCGCTTCGTCCGTCAGCCAACGTGAGTGATGCTTTGCAGGGACAGGTAGCCGGTCTGCAGGTGTTCACATCTTCAGGTGAGCCTTCAGCAACATCATCAATGACCATCCGTGGTGTGACATCTATCAACGCGTCCACAGAACCTCTTTACATATTGGATGGAAGTGAGATTTCATCAAACACATTTGTGTCACTCAACCCGAATGATATAGAGAACATCACAGTATTGAAGGATGCTTCTTCTACAGCCATCTACGGTTCACGTGCCGCAAACGGTGTCGTAATCATCACTTCAAAGAAAGGTAAGTTCGGCGAGGCTCCTACAGTTACTGTATCAGCCCAGTATTCATTATCGCAGGTTGCACACGATGGAACAGAGGTGATGAACGCCAACCAGTGGTTCAAGTTCCAGGAAATGATGAGTCCGTCAAATCTGACAAATGAGTCTTTCCAGGCAATGAAGAACTATTATAAGAAGTATAATATCGGAACAGATTGGGTAGACCGTTTCCTCGGTAATACTTCTCCAATAGCTCAGATTGATGCCAGCGTGCGTGGAGGTTCTCAGAACAGCGCTTATCTTGTTTCTTTTTCTCATTATACAGCAGATGGTTTGTACGACGATTCGAACATGCGTCGTGAGACATTGCGCGCTAACCTGGAGTTCAATATTACTCCGTGGTTGAAGATTGGAACAAATTCAAACCTTGCATACACTAAGACACAGACAACACTTGTCATAAACGATAATACAACAAGTATCTATAACAAGCCATGGGCTGCCCATGCATATCTTCCAACACAGCCGACTAACGAAATACTCGGTCTTGCTTATAATCCGGATGGAACCATCGATTATGCAAACAGTGAATTCAATGGATACGGTGAGGAACTTAAATGGTATTCATTGAATGCCGGACAGGGAACATTCAACCCGGACTATCTGGCAAGCAAACAGCCGGAAATACAGCGTCGAGTGCGTATAAACGAAAATGCATATGTAAACATCAACCCTATCAAGGGACTTAACCTGCGCTCGGCAATCGGTCTTGACTGGAATGACTATAGAGAATCATACAAGTTTTATAATCTTGTGGATGACGGATTCGGTGATCAGGCGCCGACCGGTCAGGCTTCTGAGACATTCTCAAATTTCTATCGTTGGACTGTAACAAATACGGCAGAGTATAAGTTCAATTTCCTCAGAAATCACGATGTTACAGTATTGCTCGGTCAGGAATCAATGATGAGTAAGACATCTGCATTTGGAGCATCTCGTACAGGTCTTGTTGACAACCGTCTCATGCTTCTTAACTCTACATCAAATTCTTCACCTACAGTTCCGTTACAGTCTATATCAGAGGAAGTGCGCAACTCATGGTTCGGAATGCTTAACTATTCTTACGCAGACAAATACTTCGTTGACCTCAGTATCCGCCGTGACGGTTCATCTCTCTTTGCAGAGAACCATCGCTGGGGTACATTCGGTGCTGCCGCATTCATGTGGAATGTTTCAAATGAAGATTTCATGGCTTCTACAAAAGATTGGATGAAAGATCTTCAGTTCCGTATAAGCTATGGTTCAACAGGTAACTCCGGTATTGATCCTTATCTTGCACTTGGACTCGTAGGAGCATCAAACTCAATGTACATCAAATCTTCTGGAACAGTTATTGCCAACCCAAGTAACGCTGACCTTACATGGGAAAAGGTTAAGACTTTCAATGTAGGCGTATCAGGCCGTCTGTTCGATCGTGTTGACTTTGATATACAATATTATAATAAGGTTACATCAGACATGTTGATGTCTATACCTTATTCTTATACAACTGGTTTCAGCTCTGGATACGGAAATGTTGCTGAGATGTATAACCGCGGTTTTGATTTTACTATCGGTGTTGACATTATCAAGAACAAGGACTGGTACTGGAATGTAAAGGTTAACGGAAACTACAACAAGAATAAGGTTACAAAACTTTTCCAAGGACTCGACTCTTATGTACTCGGTGACTTCCAGATGCTTGAAGTAGGTCACGACATGGGTGAATATTATATGGTTCGTTGGAGCCACGTTGATCCGACCGATGGTGAGAGCGTATGGCTCGACAAGGACGGCAACTACACAAAGGTATATTCAGAGGATAACCGTGTACAGACAGGCAAGAGCTGGATTGCTCCGTGGTCAGGCGGTCTCTCTACAACAGTAGCATGGAAAGGCCTGCAGCTCGATGTTCAGTTCTCCGGTATGTTCGACCGTTACATGTTCAATAACGAGCGTATGTGGCTCGAGGATCCGCAGGCAAACGGAAGATACAACATGGCTGCTTCAATGCTTAACATGTGGATGAAGCCGGGTGATGTAACAAATATTCCTGCTGCCAGCGTACTGCGTCAGCCTGATACAATGTGGCTTGAGGATGCTTCGTTCGTACGTCTGAAATTCCTTCAGCTTTCTTACACACTCCCGAAGAAATGGATGGATGAGACAGGTTTCATCAAAGGTGCAAAGGTATTCTTCGTAGGCCGCAACCTGCTTACCTTCACCGGTTACCAGGGCTACGATCCTGAGGTGAACAACACAATGACGTTCGGTGACTATCCGAATACACGCCAGTTCTCTTTCGGAGCACAGCTTACATTCTGATCATCAAGATGTATAATATAAATAAAGCAAACATTAAAATGAACAAATATATATTATTACCGGTTCTGGCATTAACGCTTACACTCGCATCATGCGACATGGACAAGAATCCTTATAATGCCATTCCTGAAGGTGAGGCTCTTATGACGCCTACCGATTTCACAAACATGAGCGTACCTCTCTATACAGGTATGCGTGGATTTGTCGGGAGCAGTTACTTCTGCACAGGTCCTGATGAGCAGAGCGATGATTTCAACGCTACTGTCAGCGCAGGAATAAGCGACCTGCACAGATGGGATTTCAATACAAGTCTCCGCTCCGGTGAGTCTTTGTATTCAAGCTGTCTTAGTATGATTGCCAGCGCAAACTTCATCATCGACGGCTACAACAAGTGCGACATGTCTAACAAATCACTTTTTACAGATGAGGCAATGGCCACTGTAAAGAATGTGAAAGGTGAGGCTTTCTTCACACGCGCTTACTTCCTGTTCAACCTCGCACAGTTTTTCTGCGCCGACTATGATGAGAGCATAGCAGACGAGAAGAACAGCGGAGTATCTTATCGCACGGATTATTATCCTTCGTCAAACTCTGCCACATATCCGGCACGCAAGACTTTGCGTGAGACATACAAGCAGATTACCGACGACCTTGACAGCGCTCTTCTGTATGTCAATGTAGCAGGAGAACAATCTAACTATTATATCTCAGTTGATGCTGTAAAGGCAATGCAGGCACGTGTTGCTTTGGCGATGGACGATTATACCACAGCTGCAGAAAAGGCGACAGAGGTTATTGGAACCAACACTTATACACTTGCCGGTTCTGTTGACAGACTTACTCAAATGTGGGCCGGTAACTTTGATACAGAAACTATCTTCAAACTGGCTGCAAGTGAAACATCTCAGTTGTCTTCGCAGACTGGTCTGCAGTATCTGCCTTACACATCAGGTGGTGCACCGGGATATGTTCCTACACAGACTGTCCTTGATCTTTATTCGGATGATGACTATCGTAAGAGTGTTTATTTCCTGCCACTGACATTCCAGACAAGTACTGGTGTTGTTGGTAATGTGCTTGCGTTCAACAAATATCCGGAGAAAGCACATCCATACGAGGCAACTAAAGGTTACGACTATGCACGATTCACCATTGAGCCTAAAGTGATCCGTATTTCTGAAATGTATCTTATTGCAGCAGAGGCATACGCACAACTTGCAAAGACAGACGGATCATATCTTACTAAAGCAGCTCAGTATCTGAATGACTTCAAGTTAAAGCGTATTGCAAACTATAAGACTGAGACATACTCTTCAACAGACAGAATAATGACCGAAATCAGAAACGAGCGTCATCGTGAGTTCCTTGGTGAAGGTATGCGCCTGCTCGATCTGAAGCGCTGGCACATGGGCATAACACGCGGTGTGCCGCAGCAGGAAGACATCTGCGCAATGCCGGGTGCTGATTATTCGACAGGTCTTACCAAGCCTGCAGACGATTACCACTTCGTATGGCCTATACCTCAGCATGAGATGGATACAAATCCTCAGATCGTGCAGAACCCGGGTTATTAATTCAACCATTTAAAGTAAAAATACGATTATGAAGAATATAAAATTATTAATGCTTATGGTGGCAGTCCTGCCATTCTTCGCGTCATGTTCTGAAGATGACGTCAATACGAAAGAATGCACTGTAGGATTTGCAAACACAGCCATTACCGTGGAAGAAACAGCCGGTTATGTTCAGGTTCCAATAACTGTCAGCGGTCATCGCAACGGTCCGGTACGCGTGAAGATAGAATCGGCTACTGTAGGTGAGGACGGAGCTGTTGAAGGCGAGAACTATACAATAACTGACAAGACGCTGAATCTTAACAGCGATACTCTCAGCACCGGAACTATAAATGTAGAGGTGAAGGTGATTGACGATAGTAAGATCAACAATGACCGTCAGTTCACTCTTACAATAGTTTCAGCAGAAGGTGCAGAGATAACAAGCCAGCAGACAACAGTAACTATTTCAGACAACGATGCTGACTTCTACAAAGCATTCGCAGGAGAGTGGACTTTCTCTGCAACAAATCTTGACGGTGCTAAGACAACATTCCCTGTAACTATAAAGGCTGCTGCAGAAGGAAGTTCTGACTATGAGAGCGTACTCACATGTGAGGCTGCAAACATAATGGGTGCCGGTGAGACTTATTCATGGAAATTTGAATATAAGTTCAATCGGGAATCCATGTCAGGACAACTCGGACTTGTCTGTGGTGAAGAAATCTCTTATATGCCTGACTACGGTTATCATCTGATGTGGCTGTTCGGTCCAGCTAATGACCACAATAGCGTTTATCAGGGAGTGTTCCCGATAGAGTGGTCATTGACAGATGAAGGAACAATACCTAACACTTTGACGTTTGATCCGGAATACTGTATCTGTCTCTATGTTCAGACAGACGACGGTCAGGGTGGATATCTTGACATCTTCGATAACGTCACTCTGACACGAAACTAATTGACAATGAATTTAAGGACACGGCATATCCTTCAATGGGATATGCCATGTCCTTTTTTTGAAAACATCAAACTTTAAAACCTGAAATATATTATGAAGAAATTTTTATCATTGCTTGTGCTGTCTTTGATGACAGTATCCGTTCTCGGAGGTCCAAGAAGCGTGGAGGATATGATGAATGCTGCAAGAAAAGTCATCAAGCTTCGTCCTTCCATGCATTCTGCAGGTGCAAGCCAGAAACTTGAGGTATTGCAGAAAGGACAGATGCTTAATGTCATCGGTTACAAGAACGGTGGATTCGCAGTCATTGCTACAGATGATAACTTTGCGCCAGTACTTGGTTATTCTGATACACAGTTCACCACCGACAACATGCCGCCTGCCATGCAATGGTGGATGAATATGACGGAGAATGCCTTGCAGACAGCCCTTGAGAACGGCGAAGAGGTTAAGTCTGCTGCGGAGTTGCGTAGCGCAGAATATCCGGAAGCAGTGGCTGAACTTCTTACAACCAGATGGGATCAGATGACACCATACAATAAAGAACTTGTAAGAATCACTGGCAAGAGCTATCCAACAGGCTGTATGGCTACAGCCATGGCACAGATAATGAAATATCATTCATATCCTGTGACAGGTCAGGGATACAAGGGATATGCCATCGATGGCAAGAACGGTAACTACGATTTCGAAAGTACTACCTATCAGTACGACAATATGCTCGATGTCTATTCTGGAAACAATTACACCACAGAGCAGGCCGATGCTGTTGCAAAGCTGATGCTTCATTGTGGTGTTGCCGTGGACATGAATTACGGTCTTAATGGCAGCGGTTCGTACAGTAATGATGCTTCTGTGGCGCTTAACAAGTATTTCAAGTACAACACACGGCTTTACACACGCGACATATATACAAAGGCAGAGTGGATGAATATGATTTTCGAGGAGATAAGCAACGGACGTCCTATTCTCTATGGTGGTGTTACAGCACAGAATGCCGGTCATGCGTTTGTATTCGACGGTTACGATGCCGATGGTCTTGTGCATGTAAACTGGGGATGGAGTGGTAGCGGCAATGGATATTTTGAGGTTGCGTTGCTCAACTCCAACACAGGAAGCTATTCGTACAGTCAGGATATGATCCTGATGCACACATCCGATGCGCCAGAATTGCCTTATATCTCACAGTGGGGTATAATGCCTTCAATAACCTGGATTACCAGTGGCGGACAGACATACGAAACTGTTGGAAAGTTCGAGGTAAAGAGTGTAGGTACAATGCTTCTGTGTGTTTGTTCAAATCTTATGAACTGTGATGTGAACAGTTTCAGCGGAAACCTCGCTCTTATGGCTGAGCCTGTCAATGGCGGAAACGTTGTAACACTTAGAAGTGAGAAACTCAGTAACTTTGCTTATCGCAGCGTTTATCCGCAAAATGCTCGTGATTACAGTGTGTCGGTAAGTACATCCGGTCTTGCAGACGGCACTTATAAGATTTATCTTGCTACAAAAGCGACAACAGAGTCAGAGTGGCAGCCTGTTCATTTCAACGAAGATATCAACGGCGCATATATGTTGACTATCTCTGACGGCAATGCTACGGTGACCACCGGCATTAATAATGTTGTGACAGAGGAGACCGGCAAAGCTTCTGACAACCGCATATACAGTATCGACGGACGTTATGTCGGCACCGATGTAGATAAACTCGACCGCGGAATGTACATCAAGAACGGTGTGAAGTTCATAAAGAAATAATATCTGCCATGCGCCTGTGACGGTGCGTCTGGAAGTTATCACCCGTTGATGACATACCGGCAAACAACACTCCGTCACGCTTTCAGGCATCCTTACATGGCCTAGAGGCAAAAGATAAAGAGTCATATCATCGCCTGTAACAGGACATGATATGACTCTTTTCTATTTATCAGAAATCCGGTGGAGAGCGGTTATGATAAAAAAGCCTGCGGCTTCGCTCTCGTATCGGCGTTGTTTTCTTTTGCTGAAAGTAAATCAATCCGGGCACTTTCAGATTTTCAGTATCCTGCGGTTTTTCCGTCCGAGTTTTCAGTTCTACCCCGAAAAATAAATGAGTATTTGCGGGCTGACTTTCCTTCGGACGCAAATTCTCGAAAAATAAGAGACTTACGCAAAATGCTGGACATCAGCAACTTGCATCCAAGAGACATTTTTTCATTATGCAATAAGCACTGTTTCAGCACATGATATGGCCCGTTTCAGAGGCTAATATGCGCAATATCACACCATGAAATGGGCAAAACCGGAGGCTGAAACAGGCACTATCGGAACGCAAGACGAATTATCCGAGGTTGCACATCAGGGTATACGACAAGGCTGTCAGGCAGGAACAAGCCTTTTAGATGCAGGATTTAATATTTCTTTACATTTCTTTCGCGATTTTCTTTTGTCAAAAAAAAGTCAAGAAAATCTGTAAGTTCTCCGTCCGAGTTTTCTTTAAAAACGCAGATATCAGGCGTCGGGAAATCATTTGAAAAGATGCGTCCTTCTTGCGGTGATGATTTGCCGGTTGTGGCGATGCGGATTTATCGTCACGTGAGGAAAGGCCTGTCGCGTTTTATGTCATAATGTGTTGTCAGGAAGTTTTCCTGCATCCTATGGCATTTCATGAACAAGACCAATCCCCACGGATTTCTGCCGAGCCTTCTTTCATTCTTTCGTTTCTGATTTCATTCGGGGCGGAACACGAATATCATCGCATCCTTCGACGGCAGCGTAACGCTGTTCCGACTGTCGACGGTTTCACCGCTCCACAGCTCCTGCACCTTATATTCAGTGCCTTTCTTCAACGGCAATCGTTCAACAGGCAGACTGAAAGTCATCGGTTCGTCGCCATAGTTGAACACCGCCAGGCACACCCTGCCGTCCTGTTCGCTGCGTACGAACATGTGTTCGCTGCGGTCGTTGTCGGCGTTGAGCGGGCGGAAAGCCCTGCCGTCTATAAGCGCGTTCACCCTTTCGTTGCCCAGCATGCTCACGGCTCGCGCCTTTGCCGTGCTGTCACCCTTGATGCTGAAGTCGTCGCCCGTGATGAACATGCCCGTGATTACGGCCGATGTCACCCTCGCACGGTTCTCGCCCTCGGTGGCGTCGCGCAACACCACGTGGTCGGCGTCGTTGTAGCTGTACACGCGGTCGAGCCACCAGCCCCACGTCAGTGCGTTCATTGTGTATTCAGTGTCTTTTATCTTGTTCCACGCATCGCACGCTATGCGCCGTGACTGAGCGTATTGTGCCGGAAACAGCGGTGAAATGGACAGATTTATATACATGTCGCCGAATATGCTGTCTATCAGATTCATGCCGTAGTTGTAGGCCTGTGTGCCTGTGGTGATGTCCTTGCGGTACCACGAGTCGGCCTCCATGCGCCCGTGCGTCATGAAGTCCATCTTCACGTATCGGTAGCCGCAGCGTCTGAATAGCCGCGCCGTCTTCTCCATCATCGCCCTCACCGCCGGATGAGTCGGGTCTATGGCATAAGCCCCGTCGAGCTCCTGCGGCTTGCCGTCGGCATAGAGATATATGTCCTTATATTTATATTCAGGCATAGCGTCCACCTGTCTCTCCGGATTCTTCGCCCAGTCGGTGAACGGCGTCCAGTATATGCACGGCACCTGATGCATGGCCTTGCAGCGGTCGGCAAAGTCCTTCAGCTCCGCTTCCTTGAAACTGTCCCAGCCCGAGTCGAGCCCAGTGTATATCAGTCCGTCGGCATTGTGGAACGAGCGCGGCATGAGCGAGTCGGCCAGAAACGTTGCCACCTCAGTGGCGTTGTCGTGGTTCACGCCGAACTGCAGCGCGCCCCAGCTGTTCCATCCCATCGGCACAGCGCTGTCCCATCGGCGCGGTGGTGTGGTTAAAGCGTTGAGATCGGCAAAAAGCTCCATTCCATCGCGCCAGTCGTCGAAGCGCCCCAGCATCATCATTGCCGAGCGCGGACGTGCCGAACGCACCGCGCCGTGGCCCTTCACGTCGCGTGTCAGCTCGTCGGCCACGCCGCTGTAGAGTTTCATGCCCCGTCGTCCGTCAGTCAGCTCCACGGCGTTTTTCCACGTGTCGTGCTCTATTGCTCCCGCCACCAGTCCCTGTCTGCTTTCGGCATCATACACACACGTCACCTCATAGCTGCGCAACGAGTCGCCCGTCTGTGAGGAGGAAGCGTAGCGGATCCACTTGTCGTTGTCGTAAGGTACGAAAACAGCCCTTTTCATCGGACTTTTTATCATGTCGCCTGTGTGGTGTGTCACCAGCGGCGCCATGTACGATGTGCTTATCACCGAGTCGGCTTCCAGCGCCATATCTGTCAGCATGAAGCCGTCGTACAGTCTGAATGTCCTCACGAGCCTCGGCAGGTCGTGCCCGCTCATGGTCAGCGTCCAGCGCATGCCGCGGCCGTAGCGGTCGTCTATGCGCTCCTTTTTGAACGCCGTGTGTTCATAAATCCCCGATTTCATCGTGTCTCCGTCCAAGGCATACTCCGCCCATGAGCCCCTCGCGATGGTGTCGCCACGATATACTATGTCAACGCCATCGCCGCAGCTCAGACGCCATCCGGCGGTGCTCACTGCCGACGGACGGGTGCACGCGCATGCCGTCAGGGCAGCCAGAAAAATGAAAGTTTTGTTGTGCATTGTCAGAATTTAGGTTTATATGGTACGGTTGTCATCTCCCGCCACCCATCCTCCGCCTGTCGTCGCAGGGCTTCTGTCCGGGATGATGTGGCAGGGTGTGTATGCAAAGATAAGACAAAAACCGTCAGAAACGAAACAAAATGGTTGTATTTTGAGTGTTCATGAGACACGGCGTGGCGCGCAAAACGGCTCTGCGGATGAATGGCTGTTAAAGACAAAAACGGTTTATGCTTCTATCAAAGAAGATTCGATGTCAGAGGTTTTTATAGGCTTTATGAGGTTCGATAGAAATTAAATGAGTCGGGTTTTTATCTATGAATAACTATCGGGTTTGGGATATTTTATGGCAGCATAAGAGGAAACAAACCGTGACAGCGTGTGAATCGTGTGATGATAAATCAATATTTACACAGCGATAAGTCCGTATAAATAAGGCAGTAAATCCACGTTAAGACGGCAATGAATATGTATGAATACAGCAGTAAATTCATATTAAGACAACAGAAAATATGCATTAATACAGCGAAGAATATGCTTTATCATAACAATGAATTGGTATTGCCTTAACAATAACCTGATATTGTCGTAACATAAATCTGATATTTCCGCAATAAAGCTGCGTGGCAAACGGAAACATCCGACGATTTTTTCGCAGTAATAAATTGATATTTCCGCATCAGGTAAACCATAATAATCCGCCTGACGTGCACTTCCCGTGTCTTTTTCGTGCCCGATACAAGCGTTATGACTGAAAACTCCGGCGACGAACTTACAATTTTTCTTGACTAAATTTTGACAAAATATTTTCTCAAAAGAGGTGTGAAGGAATGTTAAATTACGCATAATGCAGCCTGTTTTTCATCATACAGCATTGTGATATACCCCATAACATAGTCCGAAACCGTTCGTTTCGCTTTCCGATATTGCCCATTTCATGTTCCGAAATAGCCCATTTCATGGTGCAATATGATGCTTTTTGACCCATGAAATGGGCCATTTCGCATGCCGAAATGGTGCTTTTTGCAAAGCGATAAAATACCCCTTAAACATAAGTTACTGCTATTCAATGCTTTATGAAAACCTCTTATTTTTCGCGTATTTGCGTCCGAAGAAAAGTCAGTCCGCAAATACTCGCTTATTTTTCGGGGTAGAGTGGAAAACTCAGACGTGAAAAACGAAATCCGGTTACAATCTGAAAGCTGTACGTATCGGTTTTATTCATATATAAGACAATAGCGTTTGTTCAGAGTTTAACCCCCATCGGTCATTAGACTGCATATAATTTTATATGTGTGTTCATTCATGTTTTCAGCCGTCTTTTTGTTTTCTATCGGCCTCTTTTTGTCGGATTTTTCTTGACATAGCCCGTTATGCCTGTAAAATATCCAACGAAAATACGCTCAATATAAAGCAACAATACAGACTGAATTCTAATGACCGATTCGGGTTTAAACCGCAGTTTTTTATTAAAAGCGATATCCATCGAATATTCATATTTTATACATCAAATCGTGACCTGTCCGCAAAGACATTACGGAAAATGTCACTCATTCTGTGTTTTTTGACACTCCAAAGTGTAAATATCACTGTTCAGACGGCGGAAAACACGGGTGGCAGGCGGTCTGCGAAAATAATTCCGTAATTTTGTATTGCATGATGAGGGTGACGATTGTCTGCGCTTGCATTTGGCATACCGCTGCAAGAGCATTGCAATCGTCACTGTTTATCGTTTTTTTCTGCGGGTATCATGCGATTTTATATGATAAAAACCAACTAAAAACAATAACTATATGAAGAAACTAATAATGTTAGTCCTTGCCGTCGCGGGGTGCATGGCGGCGACAGGACGCACCAACATCTCGGTGACTACTGACCACACCCAGCTCGTGTTGCAGGTGAAGGACAACGGCCGCCTTTATCAGACCTATCTGGGTGAGAGGCTGTCGGCCGACTCAAACCTCGACGATCTGGACCAGCCGTGGGCAAAACCCACCAACAGCAACATCGCCGGGTTCGAGGCATATCCGGTGATGGGTACAGAAGATTATTACGATGCCGCGATGGGCATACGCCATGCCGACGGCAATCCCACTACGGTGTTGAAGTATGTATCGCACGAACAGCGCGCCACGGATGGCGGTACGGAAACCATAGTCAGACTGAAAGACGAAGTGTATCCGGTGAACGTCACGCTGCACTATGTGGCATACGCCAAGGAGGACATCATAAAACAGTGGGCGGAGATAAGCCACGGCGAGAAGGGCGACGTGGACCTCTCGCGCTACTTCTCGTCAATACTCTATTTCGAAAGCGACAAATACTATCTGACGGAGTTCTGTGGCGACTGGGGCAAGGAGATGCAGATGAAGCACACGGAGCTGAACAACGGTAAGAAAATACTCGACAGCCGGCTCGGCACACGTACCACAATGGCTATGCAGCCGTTCTTCGAGCTGGGCTTCGACGCGCCGGCACACGAGAACGAAGGCACTGTGCTCATGGGCACGATAGCCTGGACGGGTAATTTCAGATTCACGTTTGAGGTGGATCACAACGGTGCGCTGCGTGTGCTGAGCGGCATCAATCCCGATGCGTCGCTCTACAGACTGAAGCGCGGCGAGGTGTTCGTCACTCCGGAATTCATATTCACCCTCAGCACCGAAGGAGTGGGCGAGGGCAGCCGCCGGTTCGCCCGCTGGGCACTCAATCATCAGTTGTTCAAGGGCAAAGAGGACCGCATGACTCTGCTGAACAACTGGGAGAACACCTATTTCGACTTCAATGAGGAAAAGCTCGCGTCGCTCTTCGACGAGGCACGCGACCTGGGCGTGGATCTGTTCCTGCTCGACGACGGATGGTTCGGCAACAAATATCCGCGCGAGAACGACCGCGCCGGACTGGGCGACTGGCAGGTGAACCGTAAGAAACTGCCCAACGGCGTGCCTTATCTTGTGAAGACAGCCAACGAGAAGGGTGTGGAGTTCGGCATATGGATAGAGCCGGAGATGGTCAATCCGAGCAGTGAGCTGGCGGAGAAGCATCCCGACTGGATACTGCGCCTGCCCGATCGCGACACCTACTACTTCCGCAACCAGCTTGTGCTCGATATGACCAATCCCGAGGTGCAGGACTTTGTGTTCGGCGTGGTGGACAATCTGATGCAGGAGAATCCGAACCTCAAGTTCTTCAAGTGGGACTGCAACAGCCCTATAACCAACATCTATTCGCATTATGAGAAGAAAAACCAGGGCAACCTGTATGTGGATTATGTGCGCGGTCTGTATAAGACGCTCGACCGCATACAGCAGAAATATCCCGACCTGAACATGATGATGTGCTCGAGCGGAGGCGGACGCTGCGACTTCGGAGCACTGAAATACTTCACCGAGTTCTGGTGCAGCGACAACACCGATCCTGTGGAGCGACTCTTCATACAGTGGGGCTTCTCCCACTTCATGCCAGCAAAGGTGATGTGTGCGCACGTGACCAACTGGAACCGCCGCGCTTCAGTGAAGTTCCGCACCGACGTAGCGTTCATGTGTAAGCTGGGTTTCGACATCGGACTTCACGACATGGCGCCTGCCGACAAGGCTTTCTGCCAGAACGCGCTGAAGGAATATAACCGTCTGAAGGAACTCGTGTTCAGCCCTATGACCTATCGTCTGGTGTCGCCTTATGATGGCGAGCACTGCGTCATCGAGCGTGTTTCGGAGGACAAGAGCCACGCCATCGTCGCCGCATACGACATGCATCCGCGCTTCAGCGAGAGCATTCACCCCACACGTCTGCAGGGACTGGATGCCGATGCGCGCTACCGTGTTAAGGAAATATGCCTCATGCCCGACGCACGTTCGGGAATGTACTTCAATGACAGAGTATATACGGGCGACTATCTGATGAAGGTCGGGCTGAAGATGCTCACCGGAGGCGAGCTTTCGAGCCGCATCATCGAGCTTGTGAAAGAATAAGACTGTGTTACGGATATGGCGTCCGCACGATGCGGACGCAACCATTGTGACATTAAAACAATAAAAAAGCGGGGACCGTTTCCGGTCTCCGCTTTCTTTGTATTTATGCTTCCGCTTTTATTTTATCACCTTTGCTGTGAGCGTCTTGCTGCCTGCCTGTGCCTTCACGATGTACATTCCTGCGCCATATTGTGCGAACGGAATGGTGTTCTCGCCTGCATTCAGGTTGAGGCTTGCCACTGCCTGACCGCTGGTCTTGTATATTGTCAGCGTGCCTTCTGCCGGCATGTTGACGTGCAGCACGTCGGTAACAGGGTTAGGATAAACGTCGAGGCGGATGTCGCCTGTGGTTACGTCGTCGATGCCTGTGGCAATCTTGTCGCTGTAGAACAGCTGCCATTCGCTCATCTGAGCCAGTGTAGAGCCGCCGTTCTCAGTGATGACGAGGCGGTAGAAGTTGTATTCGTCGCTGTTGTCGAAGCTGTAGAACTGAGTGTTCTTGCGTGCGTAGAAGCTCAGTCCGCTGCGTGTGTCGAGCGTGGTCCATGTTCTTCCGTTCTTAGAACCCTGCAACTTCCATCCCTGCGGGTCGCGGGTAGAGTCGTCGTTAGCCGATGTTATGCTGTACATGTTGGCTTTCTCCGGTGTTCCTGTCTCATATTCTATCCACGGGTTGCCGAGGTAGTCGAAGAGGAATTTGGTGTCGGCAGAACCGTCATACAGCTTGTCGAGGTTCTCGTTGGCGTTGTCGTTGTTTATCTCCGCGGTCATTGTTCCGCCGTGACTTGTGATGTCGTTGTCCGACAGACATACTCCGTGTATCTGTATGTCGCCTATAACGATTGCATCGGCAGCGTCGTCGGCAGCCTGCGTGAAGTTTATACGTATGCGCTTGTAGCTGTTGCTGTTGGATATGTTCGTGTTCTTGAACGCGCCCTTCGTGTTGAATCGTGCGTTGGATACGGTTGAAAGAGTCGTCCACGATGTGCCGTCGTCAGAGCCCTGAATGGTATATTGTTTCGGGCTTCGGTCGCTGTCGTGACCGGCACAAATGCGCAGTGTCGATATCTTGACAGGTATTTCGGAACGGTATTCTATCCAAGCCTCACCGTTGAACGGCAGTGAGTAGGTGGTGTTGGCGTTGTTGTCGATGAGCGGACGTAGCGCGGTCTCGTCGGCATTGTCGGAAGCGAGGATGGTGCCTCCGTTGTCGGTGATGTCGTTTACGAGTTCGCCGTTCGGCTCAATCTCGCCGAACATCTGCAGTTCGGCAACCTCAGCGGGAGCGTCTGTGGCGTCGATTACGAGGCGGAAGTTCTGATAACTCTTGTCGGTTGTGACCTTGTAGAATTGTGTGCAGCCGTTGTATGCTGTCTGCTGGTTGCTGCGTGAGTCGATAGGTGTCCACTCGGCGTTCTCATATCCGTAGAGAGTCCAGCTCTTAGGAGCATTGCCTGTCGATGCGGTTGTGATGCTGTAAGATGTTATCTTGTACAGAGCCTTGCTGTTGTAACGGTAGATTGAGTTGGTCTCGCCGTCGGTCATTGCAGATGTAGCGGCGTTCTTGTCGGTCACGGATGCGTCACCTTCGTTGAGAGAACCGCCGTCGGCAGTGATGTCCGAAGCCGAGATTGCGAGTCCGTGGAGCTGCCATTCGCTGACAGAAAGGCTCGAAGCGCCGTTGTTCTTGCTTATGTTGAGGCGGAACATGGTGTATGCCTTGTCGGCCTTAGCGTCGTAGCGTTTCAGCTGACTGCGCGATGCGAAGGTCTGGTCGGTCTGTTCGTCGAGTGTTGTCCATGTAGATCCGTCGTTTGATGCCGACAGAGTCCAGCTCTTGGCGTCGGCCGATGCGTTGCCGCTTGCGCTGCCTATGGAGTAGCCTTTGAGCGTTACCGGTATCGGTGAGCGGTAAGTGAACTGTGCGCTTGTGGCCTGTACGGTGACTGCCGATGTGAGACTGTTGTCTATGAGAGCATCGGTCTGTACGCCGTCAACCGAAGCGGTGAGTGTTCCGCCGTTCTTTGTTATGTCGCCCGGAAGTTCAAGTGCGTCGGTGGTGAACTTAAACCAATCGACGTTGAAGCAGCTGCTTGTGGAGAAACCTGGCTGATATACGAGATATACATCGTGCTTTCCGTCGGTAGGAGTGATGTCTGCCGTTACGGTCTTCCAGCCTCCCGTCGATGGTACGCTGGCTGTTCCGATGAGTGTTCCGTCCGGAGCACCGAGGCGTATTTCTATTTTCGCGTTGTCAGTGGTGGCGTCAGAAACTCTTATCTCCACCGTTCTTGCCGGACGAGTACCGAAGTCCACGTTGGCGTAGCAGGTGTAGTAATCGTTCTTTATGTTGGTTATCTCGCTCTCGTTTCCGTTCGTTCCCGATGTGACATACACACCGCTGAGCGTGTTGAAGTGCTCAGCCTCGATGGTAGAGTAGGCATCTTTCTCTATGGACTCGACACTCAGAGGAGCGTTGAAGGCTGCAGATACGGCTGTGGAGTTGCCGAACGGCTGGTTGGCGAAGCTCTTATAGTTGCCGTTTCCGTCTGTTTCAGTGTCCGACATCCAGTTTTCGTTCGATTTTGTGAGCCATGCTGATGAAGTCACACCCTTGGAGTTGCGGTTGTTGAAGGCCATGAACGCGTTGTCCTTCATCCATTCTATATCCTCAGTCTTGCCTAGTTCAACGATGTAACGGCGCAGGTAGCGCATGAGAACACCCTTGAATCCGCACAAGTCACCGTCAACAGTCTGGCACACATTGATTATTCCGTCAGAGTTACAGAGGCGTTCTTTCGTACATTCCACGATTTTCTCGGCGTCGCGTTTGTACATTTCGTCGCCGTAGTGTTTGTACAGCATGAGCGCCGCTCCGAGCATTGTGCCCTGGTTGTAGGTTGATACCCAGCGGTTGTGTCCTGTCGGCAGGTTGGTGTTCTCGTCCCATGTGAAGCTGTCGTAAACCTCACCTGTCTGCGGATTGAACAGATACAGGCGCTGTTTCTCGTACAGACTGCGTGCTATTTCGTAGTATTCCTCCTTCTCATCCTCATTGGTCAGTGCCATGGCTATGTAGCATGCAGCGACCTCAGTCGGGCCGTTGATGCAGGAGTTGGTACCGTTCTTTCCGCCGCTTTGTTGTGCCCAGCGCATCATTCCCCACTGGTTGTAGGCGCGGTCGAATATCCTGTCGAAGTTGTTTTTTGCGTAAGAACGGTACAGAGTGTTGCCTGTGAGGTGATAAGCACGTGCAGATGCGATGATCATCCACATCACGTCGTCGTTGAAATCGTGGCCGTACCATTTATATGTATCATCATATTTCAGGACAAGCCAGTCGCTTCCTACTGCCCATCTGAAGTAGTTGAACACGTCTCTGAACACGTTCAGATATTCATTGCGGCCCGTTGTCTCGAATGCGTCGAGCACTGTTTCCAGCATCTCAGCATCGCCCCAACCACCTCCATCGCCGAATGTCTTACCGTTGCTGCCACGGTCGCGCAGGTGCTGGGCAAGCCAGTCATCCATCATTTGGGTGCGGAGTTCGTCGGTGAAATCGGTTATCGGATCAACCTCTTCGAGCTTCCACATCTGTGTGTTGGCCGGAGTGCTGCCGTCGGTCCATGCCGAGAAGTTCATGGTTTCGCCGTCGCTGGCGGCAGATGTCTGCAGTATGAATGTGTTGGATGCAGATGATTGCGTGATGACATAGTATCCGTCGTGTCCGTCAACAGCGTCAACATTCCATTGACCCATACTGCTTGTCGAAGCCGCCTGCTGTATTTTTGAGTTTGTGGATATCACTGCGGAATTGCGAGCGAGGTATTTTCCGGTGAACACATTCCTGAAAGAGAATGTTCCGTTGTCGTTGGCGATTGCCTCCCACTGCTGTGCCGGCACCTCAGTGTCGGTCCACATTACAATCGAAGTGTTGTTCGCAAAAGACGAGTTATCTACGAACATCACTCTCTCTTCGTTGGCTGCGGACGCTATCCGGTAGGTTTTTCCCGGAACGATGTCGGCAGATGCCATGCCGGTGATGCCGGACATGAGCACAGTAAGTAATAGTTTCTTCATTTGCGGTTTTATATGTAGTTAAGTAATATACACGTAAGAAAGGAACGATCCGTACTCATCGTATGAAGACACCGGTCTCATCGTGTGCGCGTCATTGCGCCGGGTGTCTTGTCAAAACTTCGCTGTGTGCTGCGCGGATGCTCCTTGCGCAGCGTTTGTTGACGTTATGTTATATGTATATATTTATGTCTGGCACGTGTGACAGCTATTTTCCTTTACGCTGTCCTATTCTTTCATATCCCTTGTGTAGGTCTCTGTCTCGAGAGCCTCCACCTTCTGTATCTGCGCGTTGTCGAAATTTTCGTCGCCCGATATGAGCAGCCTGCGGCAGTCTGTCGTGGTGAATCGCTGTATAGCCTGTTCGTCAGCCTCGCCCGAACACACATAACGCATGTCGCCTATCCGCATGTTCTGTCCTTTCACTGCGTCGCGCAGCGTCACCCTTACGAGTCCTACGAAAGCCTCACCGAAGTCGTACACCACGCTGTCGCCCTCTATGTCGAAGTATTTCTGCTGCCTTATCCGGCTTATTCTTGTAGCCTCGTACATCCTTGAGCGGTGTTCTATGGGCACGCACTCATTGTCCCCGACGATGCGTGCGGGAAGCCAGCGTGCTATGTCAATGTCCTCCGCGTTCCATCGCGGCTCTTTCTCTTCCATTCCGAGCAGTTCATGTCCCTCCGCGCTGAGGGTGTTCACGGCTTTCCTGCACAGCCAGCTGCTGTCGTTGTCGAATACTTGCGGTGAGCCGTCCCCGGCTCTTCCGTAGAACGACAGGGCTATCTGCCTGCTCTCCGGGTGCGGAAACGACGGTGAGTACCACACCGCCACGGTGTTTGTTCCGACACGCATGAACCTTGTCACATCGTATGTCACCGCTATGGCATTGGCAGAACACCGTTCCCTCAGAGGCGTGAGGACGTCGCCTGTGACGTTGCGCTCGTTGACGTAAAGCTCAAAATATCCTGTCGATGCGATGGTTATCCGGGCGGTTACCGGTCTCTCGGCTATTTCGTAAGAGTTTCTGAACCATACCTGGGCGGTGTCGTCGGGGTGCGGGTATGCCATCCACTGCATCTGGTAAGGATTTGCCTTGGTCTCTGATATATATATGACAATCAGTGCGATTATGGTAAGATATTTGCCGACAGACATAATCTGTATATTGATAGTTGCAGGCTTAGGTCGTGTGAATCATATTTTTTCCGTGGCTGACAGGCGTCTGACGTCCACGCTTTTCAGTTAAAGATGCGTCATCGCATGTGTCTGGACACTTGCCGGTCTTTTGCACATGTGCCGCTCATCCTGTTTGTGATGATGCCGCAAGGGGATGCAATGAGAATCTGATCATGCACTGCCTGATGTGGCATATCTTATGCAAAGATAATGAAAGGTGAGTGCAACAGCACGTCGGAAAAACGTAGTTTTGCCGGACTTGATACTGCCGAACCGCATCTTATCTTATGCAAAGATAGCGCAAATGAGCGGAAAGAGAGCTTGCTCTCAGTTTCCCGAGTGCGGCATATCTTATGCAAAGATAAATAAAAAAACGAATAACGGCAACGATGATTGTCTTTTTTATCGGTTGTTATGTATGTGGCGGGTGATGTGAGGTCTGTCAGTGGCAGTGTGCTCTTGCACTGAATAATATGTAAGAAGATTAAAGTAAGTCCTTAAGTAAGCTTGTTTTAATCATGGAAAGAAAGCGGTGCCTTGTCTCGTTTTTTATCCTCCGCCAGCCGGAAGGGCTTGTGCTGTAAGCCGATGGCATGAGAAAAACATCTCCGCATGCCGTCGTGCGCATGCGGAGATGTAAGTCTATTTGTTGTCCTCGAGATATTTCTCAAGAAGAGAAGCAGCCACAGGGTTGTCTGTCGTTATCAGATCCACTCCCATAGAACACAGCTTCATCATGTCCTCCGTCCCGTTGACGGTCCATGCGTTCACCGTCATGCCGAGGCGGTGAGCCTCCTCCACCCATTCAGGATGTGAGGTGATGACATTCTGGTGATAGTCTATGCCGGTGTAGCCCTTCTCGTGAAGCTCCGCAGGCGACTTGTCTCCGCTGAGGTAAGCCACCTTTGCCTCGGGGTCGTCCTTCACCACCTGTTCGCAAGCCACGCTGCTGAAGGAGATGTACTCACACCTGTCGCGCAGCCCGGATTCTCTCACCGCCTTTACCGCTGCGCTTGCGGCAGCCTTGTTGAGAGCGTCACTGCCATGGTCCTTTATCTCGATTACGAGTATTGTCTTGCCTCCTTTTTCCTTCATTATGTTGAAGAAATCGCTCAGACGCGGCATCTTCTCACCGTTGCCAAGAGTCAGGTTCTCACATTGATAGGATGTCGCGTTCTTTATGGTGACACCGTTGAACGCCGGGTCATGGTTGATGAAGAGCTCTCCGTCGGCGTTAAGCCATATGTCGGTCTCAACACCATACATGCCTGCTTCTATCGCCTTGCGCAGTGCCGTGCGCGAGTTCTGCGCCGCGCCTTCAGTGTTCCAGTATCCGCGGTGAGCCACTGTGTGCGCCGGATGAGGCATTGTCTGCACGGCATTTACGGTGATTGTCCCGAGATCCTGCATCTCTTCGCCGCGTATGAGCATGAGTCTGTAGCGTCCGTCTGTCATCCCTTCCGGCAGTCTAACGCTTATGCCGTCGGATGTGATGGTGACGGTGAGGGTCTCGTCAATGCCTCCGTCGTTGCTCACATTGCTTATTCTTACCTTGTCGCCTTGCTCAAAGCCTTTGCCGATGATGTTCAATAGCGCGCTGCCCTTTACGGGGAAAGCGTTCAGATAGGACACTCCGCTCACAAGGTCGTGCCTTTCCTTGCTCACCTTGTCTTTCACGTTGTTCCACAGTGCGCTCACATCCGACGCGGTGAGCGGTGCGTCGTATATCCTTGCCAAGGCTACTTCACCGTTCCAACCCAGCTGTCCGGTGGGACCGGCGTCAGCTCCTATGCAGAACCATCTGTACTCCGGCTTTTGGAATACGTAGGAACCCCTGACTGAAACCGAGTTTCTCAGTATGCCGTTTACGTATACGTGAATCTTTCCGTTAGCCTTGTCGTACACTCCGACAACGTGATACCACTTACCGCTCTCGGGAGTCACGCCGCTCACTCCCCACTGCCAGGAGCTCCGTCCGTTCTCCGACACGTTGGGAAGAAAGGTCAGCTCGTTGCCGCCGTTGAGTCCTCTGTCCTTCTTGCACACCATCAGTCCGGTTCCGCCAGCCTCGTGTGAGGCGAAGAACTTGCACTCCACGTCTTTTATCCCGCCCTCATACTCAGGTCTGACAAGTGCTTCGAGTGTGTGTCCGTCGGCAAGATTGTCCATGAAGGTCTGGTTGTCGCCATAGTCCATCCTGTAATAACAGTAGCTGTTGCCGCCGCCCCAGGCATTCGAGAACCTGCCCACAAAGCGCCCTAAAGCCGCGTCATAGTATGTCTCCGGTGCCTGACTGCCTGCCTGTATGGCGTTCTTCATCGGTGAGATGTCGGCAGCCGAGCCGTCGTTTCTGAATTCCACGTCGAACATGTCGGCTTTCGGCGCGCTGTGGAATTTTATGCTGTCGAGCAAGTTGGCTCCTATGCTGAACACCTTGTTTTTCTGTTTGTCGTACAGACTCACCTGCTTCCTCGAGTTCTCGAGGGCGACACTGTCTATGTTTTCAGACAGGTCGGAGAATACAACTTGTCCGTAACTATAGAGAATAATGCTTTCCTGTTTGTCTGTCTGCGCTGCTGCGGACATGGCAACCGATGCCATGACAGTCATGATGACCGCCTTGATAGATTGTGTGGTTTTCATTTCCGGTTATTTTATAATTATCTTTTTTGTTGTTGTATGTTTGCCTGAGCTTGCCTTTACAATATATATGCCTGCGCGGCAGCTGCCTACGTCAATCGCCGCCTGCCTGCTTCTGCCGCTGTATGCAGCCACTGTCCGTCCGTCAGGAGTGATGAGCTCCATGCGGTCCACGCCCTGCGCTGATGTGGCGGTAAGGATGTTCCCGTTTATGGAGAGTGTCATTCCGTCACCGTGAGCCGTGTCGATAGATGTGGTGCCTGCATTCTTGTTTATTGTGAAACAGTTGAATGCGGAGTTTTCCACACGGGTTGTCTTGCCGTCGGATGCCGTCACTTCGGCTGCGCTCTGGTTGAGGACAATCTTCACTACGTTGCTTAAGCGTGCGGCGGTGACGCCGTCTGTGTTGTTGATGAAACGTACGTCTGCACCGTACATCGCTGCTATCGGCATGGCTGACAGCAGAGTCATGAGTAATTTTCGTGTCTTTTTCATTACATTATCCGGTTTGATTGTTTGTTGATTTGGTTGTTGTGTAATGCGCATTTACATGGAACATATAAGGATTCTACGTTTGTCCGTTGTTCAGGTCATTTGTGTTTCCTTGGTTGTTCTTATGCGGCAAATTTATGCAAAGAGCGTGGATGCGTCGGGTAAGATTGTTCACGATTCAGGTGAATATTGTCCATTCCGGGCTTTTTTCACTTAAATGGAGCCGTATTATTATAAAGATGTGTTTTCCGTTCGTCTTTCCGCGCCCGTGCATATTGTCCGGATGATGTTATGAGACGGCTGCTGTCATAATGTTCAAGGCTGTGACGCGGTGTTGCGGCACAGCCTTGAGAGTGGAATGTCATGTCGTTTTCTCATGCGTCGATGTTGGCGTAGGTGGCGTTCTGCTCGATGAACTGGCGGCGCGGTTCAACGTCGTCGCCCATAAGCATTGAGAATACCTCGTCGGCATCTGCCGCATTTTCTATTGTCACCTGTTTGAGCAGACGGCGTTTCGGGTCCATTGTCGTTTCCCAAAGCTGCTCGGGGTTCATCTCACCAAGACCTTTGTAGCGTTGTGTGTGCAGGCTCTTGTTGTCCTCCTTGCCGCCGGCATAGCGGTCGATGAAAGCCTGACGCTGCTGCTCGGTGTAGCAATATTCCTTCACCTGGTTCTTGTATGAGCAGAGATAGAGCGGCGGAGTGGCGATGTAGAGATGGCCTTCCTGAATGATTCTCGGCATGAAGCGGTAGAACAAAGTCATGATAAGTGTGTCGATGTGAGAACCATCGACATCGGCATCGGTCATGATTATTATCTTGTCGTAGCGCAGTTTGTCGATGTTGGCTTCCTTGTCGTCCTCGCCATCAACGCCGAAGCGCACGCCGATACTCTGTATGATGTTCATCACCGACTCGCTCTCGAACACCTTGTGCCACATCACTTTCTCCACGTTCAGAATCTTTCCGCGCAGTGGAAGTATGGCCTGAGTGTAGCGGTCGCGGCCCTGTTTTGCCGAACCGCCGGCCGAATCTCCCTCGACGAGGAATATCTCGCACTCCTTCGGATCCTTGTTCGAGCAGTCGGCCAGCTTACCGGGCAGACCTCCTCCGGTCATCGGGTTCTTGCGCTGAACGCTCTCGCGTGCCTTACGTGCGGCTATACGTGCCGTCGCGGCGAGTATCACCTTGTCGCAGATGAGCTTTGCCTCCTTCGGATGTTCCTCCAGATAGTTTGCCAAAGCCTCGCTCACAGCCTGCTGTACAGCACCGGCCACCTCGTTGTTTCCGAGCTTTGTCTTGGTCTGACCTTCAAACTGTGGCTCTGCCACTTTAATGGAAATGACGGCCGTAAGACCCTCGCGGAAGTCCTCTCCGGCTATTTCTATCTTCGCTTTCTCGATGTTCTTTGATATTGTCGGATCAGAGTCAGCGTAGTTTTTGAGCGTACGTGTGAGAGCCGCACGAAATCCGGTGAGGTGCGTACCTCCCTCTATTGTGTTGATGTTGTTTACGTATGAGTGGATGTTCTCGGTGTAGTCGGTGTTATACATCACGGCCACCTCGATAGGCACACCCTGTTTCTCAGTCTTGAGATAGATGACGTCGTCGAACAGATGAGTGCGGTGACGGTCGATGTAGCGCACGAACTCCTTGAGTCCGTCCTTTGCGTGGAACACTTCCTCACGTGTCTTGCCTTCCTCGTCGGGGCGAAGGTCGCGCAGGGTTATGCGTATGCCGGCATTAAGATAGGCCAGCTCTCGCATACGTCGTGCCACGATGTCCCACTGGAAGTGGGTTGTCGTGAATATGGTGGGGTCGGGCCAGAACTGCTGACGCGTACCGCGCAGGTTGGTCTCGCCTACAACCTTTACAGGATAGAGCGGCTTTCCCTTCTCATATTCCTGCTGGTATATCTTGCCGTCGCGGAACACCTGTGACTTCATGTGAGTGGAAAGAGCGTTTACACAGCTCACACCCACACCGTGCAGACCACCGCTGACCTTGTAGGAACCCTTGTCGAACTTACCTCCGGCGTGCAATACTGTCATTACGACCTCGAGTGCCGACTTGTGGAGTTTCTTGTGTTCGTCCACCGGTATGCCTCGTCCGTTATCCTGGACGGTTATGGATTCGTCTTCGTTGATGGTAACTTCTATGTCGGTGCAGAATCCGGCCATGGCCTCGTCTATTGAGTTGTCCACGGTCTCATTTACCAGATGGTGCAAACCTTTCTCGCTTATGTCGCCGATATACATCGCCGGGCGTTTGCGCACGGCCTCAAGTCCTTCGAGAACCTGGATGTTACTGGCAGAATAATTGCTAGCGTTGTTTTGTGTATCAGTCATTTCTTTGCATGAAAAATAATAACATGCAAATTTACGAAAAAAAACTTGTCGGGCGAAATTTTTATCATTAAAATAACCTACTTTCGGACTTATGTTTCAGGTGTGTGGTGCAACCCGGAAAACCGCCGTGTGCAATCGGGCTGCGTGGCGTGGCTCTTACGGCTTGAGAACCTGAATAAGAGGGTGGCGTTCAGGGCTGTATGGGTGCTGTCGCGTTGTCGTGTTCGAGGTTGAGAAGGAAGCGTTTCACGTCGAGCCCTCCGCCGTATCCCGTCAGACTGTTGTCGCTGCCGGTTATGCGGTGGCACGGGATTATGACCGACAGTGCGTTTGCCCCCACCGCGCTTGCCACCGCGCGGACGGCTGTGGGGCGTCCTATCGACCGGGCAAGGTCGGCATAGCTGACGGTGGAACCGTAGTCAAGGTGCAGCAGTTCGTTCCACACTGTTTTCTGAAACAGCGTACCGCAGAGCAGCAGAGGCAGGTCGAACTGTCGGCGACGGCCCGCGAAATACTCGTCGAGCTGTGCGGCAGCCATTCTGTTGGTGTCGCACGGACCTTCCTCGAACAATGTTCCGAGCGTGCGGCACAGGCGGCGGTAGATGGCCGTGCTGTGGCGTCCGTCGAGCCAGTCGCACATACACAGTTGTCCGTCGTAAGAACCCAGCAGCAGGGTGGCGCACGGAGCGTGATAGAGAGTTGTCATTATCATGATTTCAGGTGTTGTTGGTCAGTATTCGACAAAGATAGTAAAAATATTCATTCCTTGCTTTTCCTTCATGCTGAAAAAACAGGTTTGCCGGCTGCCGGTAATAATGTCTTCCGACTGTATGGCGTCATCCACATGATATGCAGTTTTTTGCATAAATATACATTCCGGCATATTGTTTTTGCATAAACTCCGGACCTCAACTCGCTGAGAATCGTTTTAAAATGAGCAGACGGAGTTTCGGCCGCAAATACGCGAGTTTTGAGCACTTTGCGTAAATGGCTGACAGATAGTGATATACGCGAAACCGTGCCGTCATATCGATTTTCCGGCTTTGCGAAATGGCCTCTTTCGGCTTCCGATAAAGCCCATATTGATGGGTGAAATGCCCTTAATCGGCGTGTAATAAAGCCTTTTTCACGGTGCGAAACAGGCTCTTTTGCAAATCTGGCTGTACGGAGTGACGATGCGGATGTAAAAATATTGCATTATTATACGGTTTTGAAGGGTAGGCGATTTCTATTTTGGAAAAATTTATTGTCAAAATTTTTTACTTCTGAAAATGTATTTTTATGCAATTCCCCTGTCGTGTGTCTGACTGTTTTTGTATCTTTGCAACACTGCACACCGCAGTCTGCCGCACGCGTGAATACGACGTCCGACGGCGACTGCATCATATCTTGAAAATCATGAACAACAAAGACTATGCGGGCGATGCCGTGGCATTGCTCAAACAACTGATAGCCGTGCCGTCGGTGAGCCGCTCTGAAGACAGGGCCGCCGACGTGCTGGAGCGTGCGCTAAAGGCTTGGAACATGCCGTGCCGGCGCGAGGGCAACAACGTGTGGACCATTTGTCATGACTATGACGAGCACCGGCCTACGCTGCTGCTCAATGCACACATAGACACAGTGAAGCCGGTGGACTCGTGGACCCGCGACCCTTACGAGCCGCAGGTGGAGGGCGACCGGCTCTACGGACTGGGCAGCAATGACTGCGGCGGCGGACTGATGGCGCTGTTGCAGGTGTTCCGCATCATGTCGGGACAGCAGCGAAGTTATAACATTGTGTATCTGGCGTCGGCCGAGGAAGAGGTGTCCGGCGCGTCGGGAATATCTATGGTGCTGCCGCTGCTGCCTCGCATAGACGTGGCGATAGTGGGAGAGCCCACGCGCATGCAGCCAGCCGTGGCCGAGAAAGGACTGATGGTGCTCGACGTAACGGCGCGTGGCAAGTCGGGACATGCCGCCCGCGGCGAAGGTGTGAACGCCATATACGAGGCCTTGGACGACCTTTGCTGGATGCGCAGCTATAAGTTTGAGAAGGTGAGCCGCTTTCTCGGACCTACGCAGATGAACGTGACGGTGATAAACGCGGGCACACAGCACAACGTGGTGCCCGACCGTTGCACGATGGTTGTGGACGTGCGCACCAACGAGCTTTATACCAACGAAGAGGTGTACGACATAGTGCGCAACCATCTGAAGAGCGATGTGAAGGCACGTTCGTTCCGCCTTCATTCGTCGGGCATAGACGCCGGCCATCCTCTTGTGCGTCGTTGCGTGGAGCTGGGCATGACTCCTTTCGGTTCGCCAACGCTCAGCGACCAGGCTCTCATGCCGTTCGACTCGCTGAAGATAGGCCCGGGCGACTCGGCGCGCTCACATTCGGCGGACGAGTATATATGCCTGAGCGAGATCGGAGAGGCCATTGACGTGTATGTAAGAATGCTCGACGGACTCGACCTCGGTGTGAAGAATGGATGATGAGAAAAAGGAAATCATAGGATGATATACAGAAAACCCCGGCGCTCGGATGACGCCGGGATTTTTAGTATCTGTGGTTCTTGTAAGTCTGTTTTGTCTGTATCGGTGGCAGATGGCTTGGGTCTCATGCCTCTGTTCGGACATTTATCTGAGCCATGATTCCGGATTCAGCTTCTCGAGATTGCGGCGAAGCTGGAATTGCAGGATGTTGTCGCGTGCCACAGTACCGAGCTGCTGACCTGTAGAAACGCTCTGTCCGCGGTGCACGCTTACGGAGCTGAGGTTGCAATAGACTGATATGTAGATGCCGTGGCGCACCATTACCACCATCGAACCGCTGAATCCGAACACGGCACTCACCTCACCGTTGAATATTGCGCGCGCCTTGCAGCCCGGACTTCCGAGAATGTTGATACCCTTGTTGTCGATGGTCACTCCCTTGAGTCCCTCCACATTGTTCTGTCCGAAGTGGCTCACTATGCGGTAGCTGCCGGTGATAGGCATTGGCAGTCGGCCGCGGTTGGCCTCGAAGTTGCTGCTCAGCTTGCGGTCAACGCTGCTCACAGACGATGTCATGGTGTTGCGGCGTTTCTCGCGATTCATTTCCTCGCGGTTGCGTCGCTCGTCGGCTTCAGCCTTACGCTCGGCCGCCTCGCGTTCGGCTGTCGCCTCGCGTGCTTTCTGCATGGCTTTCTCTCGCGCACGCTCATTGTCGCGTTCGGCCGCCTTTCGTGCCGCCTCCTTCATCTTCGCCTCGCGCTTTCGTGCCTCGGCTATGCGCTTCTCGTTCGCTCTTGCCTCTGCCTCTGCCGCCGCTCTCTTGCGTGCCAACTCCTCTGCACGCTTCTTTCTTGCGGCTTCCTCGGCCTTACGCTTTGCCTCAGCCTCGGCACGCGCCTTGGCTTTAGCCACCTCCTCGGCGATGAGCCGGTCTATCTGGGCGTTCAGGGCTGCGTCTTCCTTGCGCTGCTTGTCTATGAGCTGCTGTATGGTGCGCTGTTGTTTCTGCAGCGTCTTTACCACTTTCTGCTGCTCGGCCTTCTGTCCTTCGAGCGACTCGCGCTCTCTCTGACCTTTGCTCAGAAGACTGTTCTTGCGGTTCTTCACCTGTTGCAGCTGTGTCTGTTTCTCACGCACCTGAGCCTGTTTCGACTTCACCATTTCGCCCTGCGCCCTCTGGTATTCCGCATATTCGCGTACGAACCGCAGACGGCGGTACATCTGCGTGAAGCTCTCGGCCGAGAATATGAACATAAGACGGTCTTGCACGGTGTGCTGTCTTGTGATGTATCTCATCGACTTTATGTATTTCGTCTTACGCTCCTTGAGCTGCTGTTCGAGCGTTTTAAGCTGTGCGTTGAGTATCTTTATGTTGTTGTCGAGCGTCTTTATGTCGCTTTCTATCTGACGGATGTTCTTCTCGTGCTTGTCTATTTCTCCGTTTATCGCCAAGAGGTTCTGCAGACGCTTCTGTACGTCGGCCTTGTTGTTGCGCAATGCTTTCTCCTGCTGTCTTATGTTTTTCTGTATCTGCGAGCGCTTGGACTGCAGTCCCTTGATGGACGAGTTGCTGTATTTGGCAGTCTTTTTTTTCGACGTCGAAGTCTTCTTCTTGCTCTGTGACGATGACTTTGAAGAAGTCTTTTTCCTTGTAGTGGTGGTAGTTGTCTTCTTCGTCTGGGTTGTGCGCTTGGTCTGTGCCGTCAGAGTTGAGGCCAGCGCGAGGATGATGAATATGGAGAAAATGCGTTTCATTTACAGACTCAATAGTTTTTTTATTATGTCGTCGGTGCTTACTTTCTTGTATTTAGACGATATTGTGGTCTTCGTGTCCCATTTTCTGTCGTCCTTCACTTCGCTCATTCTGATGCTCACCGTCACTTCCTGCTGGCGCTTTGTCGCGGTTGTGGTGAACTTGAATGTCTGTAGCGACGGGAAGAGTTTCACTCCTACGTTCCTGAAATTGCCGTATTTCCAGTTGAGCGATGACGTGCCGTGCGTGGTACTGTTGTATGCTACGTCGGCTTCTGTTATCAGTCCGTCGCTCTTTCCGGCTTTCCATGTGAAGGTCATGTTGCCGTTTGTGAATGTTATGGGCAGGGTTTCGCCGGCGGCACTGGTATCGACATTGAACTTCTTCAGCGCCGACTCGCTCACCTTCTGCTGTCCCGGCAGGAACAGACGGTTCCAGAACAGAGCCTGAAGAGTGTAGAAATTGATGCCGTTGTTCTTTAGGAACGACACCTGGTCGTAGCTTGCCTCGATGTATTCTTTGTGCATACGGTCTATCACGAGCACGTGGTCGGGGGTGAACTCTATGCGTCCTATCTCGCTGCCGAGCAGCGGAATGAACAGCTGCAGCCTGATTATCTCGTTCTCGCGCATGTGTACGGCGCCCGGAACAGAGATGTCGTCGCCTTTTGTCTGTATGCTGAATGTCATGTCGCCAACTATGTTCTTGGCATAGACACGTGTGTCGGCCACTTTCTGCATGAACGACAATTCCTGTATCACTCCGGTCTGTTGGCCGCCGGTGGTGGCAGGAGCGTCTTTGCGGTCGGTGTCAGCCACGAGTGCTTTCTTGCTCGCACACGATGCAAGCAGGAGCATAAGCGGAAGTATCAGTCTGAATGCTTTCATATAACGTATGGTTTGTTGTTGTATGATTCTTAGCCTGTGGCGTGGCGGTGTGCGCCGGATGGCGCGTCGGTTGTGACCATGAGTGTGGACAGTTGCCGCGTTATGGCAGGGCGTCCTGTACTTTATGGAATTGGCGTGCCGCCTCCGCAGCATTGTAATATACTACGTAGGCGGCAACCATACGCCATGGCTATTTCTTCTTTATATATTTCCTCTGTTTTATTTTTTTCTGGAGTATGGCTTTGTCTCCGCCCATGCTGAGAGCCTTTTCCCAGTATTCAACCGCCTTGGATGTATCGCCGTTCATGGCGTATATGTCTCCGGCGTGTTCTATGACAACCGGTCCGATGGTGCTGTCCGACTCTACCGACAGAGCCTGGTCTATGTAACTCTTGGCTTCGCTGTAGCGTCCTTTCATGAAAAGAATCCATGCGTAGGTGTCGAGATATGTCGCGTTGTTCGGCTCGGCGGTCACTGTCTTGTAGCTCATCTGCTCGGCTTTGTCAAGGTCGCGGTCGAGTTCGCTGAGATAATAAGCGTAGTTGTTGAGACATGAGATATTGTCTTCCTTCCATTGCAGGCAGCTGTCGTATGCCGCGAAAGCCTCTTCGGGCTTGCCTTTCTTATAGAGTATGTCGCCCATTATGGCGTAGAAGTCTGATACAATGTTCGGATCACTCTCGTTGTTTATCTCGCCCACACCGCGCTTGAAGGCGTCGAGGGCTTCGTCTTCCTCGTCTTTCTGGAAATGTGCAAGTCCGAGGAAGTAGTATAATGTCATGTCCTCAGGGTTGTATAACACCGACTGCTTGCACAGATTTATTATGTCGTCCCATCTCTGTTTGTTCCAGTAAGACTCTATGAGCTTCTTTACGGCGTAAGTGTTTTCGGGTGCCACGTTCAGTACATACTTGAAGGCGTTGTTCACTGAGTCCTCAGGCATCTTCTTGAGTTCCATGTATGCGGCCTTCAGGGTTGGTATGTCGGTGTCAGACTTATCGGTGGCAATCACCTTGTTGAACATTTGCAGTATTGCGGTGCTGTCGCCTCCGGCATCCTCGCTCTCTTTTATCAGCTGGTTGAACATTGCCAGCTTTGTCTTTGAAGATGTCTTTTGGTTGAGCAACAATTTGTCGCGTGTGATTGTCGCGAGCGAATCCTGTCCGGTAGAACGGTAGTAGTCGTACATCGAGCTTTGTGCCGATTCGTTGTCAGGATCGTCTTCCAGCGCGGCGGTAAGCATCTTGTGAGCCTCTTCTTTCTTGCCTTTCTGCAGCAGCCAGTTGCCATACATAACTTTGTAAACGGCATCGCTGGGGTGAGCCTCGGTGAGCGATTGCAGCATTTTCTCAGCCATTTTGGTGTCGCCTTTCATCTCATAGACATTCATTTTGGTGAGAGTAAGCTCGTCGCTGCTGCCTTCCACCTGCTCCATACGGCCGATTGTGCCGAGCATATTCTTGTAGTCACGGTTGTGATTGTACAGCTGCAACAGTATTGCAAGCACGTCGCTGCGGTCTTTGTGGTGCTCATACAGGTTCTCGTATGCTGTTATCGCCTTGTCGTAGTTGCCGGCGTTGATGTAGTATTGAGCCACGCGCTCCTGGTAAGTATCGTTGTCCGGATTGAGCGCGGCGGCTTTCTCTATGTCTTTCAGAGCCAGCGAGTCCATCTGCATTTCGGAGAAGTATGACGCTCTGGCGTAATATGCTTCAGCTGCTTTTGGGTTTATCTCCAGACAGTGGTTGAGCAGTTCGAAAGCCGCGTCGTACTTGCCTTCATTCTGTTTGCATATAGCTTCGAGAAAGAAATAGTCGTATCGCCGGCGGTCATTGTATGAGAGGCTGTCGCCTGAGACCGTCGTGGTTTTCTTGTCGCTGTTGCCTTGAACCGTCATCGGCAGTATCACGCCGAGCAATATTGCCGATATTATGGCAATAGGCAGTTTGTTTATTGATGTTTTAGACATTGTTCTTATTTGACTCCAGTATGTCCGTATCCGCCCTCACCGCGCAGGGTGGTGTCCAGCTCGTCCACAATTACGAATTTGCCCTGCTCATGACGTGCTATCACCATCTGTGCGATGCGTTCGCCGTCGGTTATGGTGAAGTCCTTGTCAGACAGGTTTATCAGCAGCACACATATCTCGCCGCGGTAGTCGGCGTCGATTGTTCCCGGGCTGTTGAGCACGGTTATGCCGTGTTTCAGGGCGAGTCCGCTGCGTGGTCTTACCTGAGCCTCATAGCCTTCGGGCAGTGCTATGTGCAGTCCGGTGGGGATGAGGCGGCGCTCCATCGGCTTCAGCACGATGTCCTCTCCGATGTTTGCCCTCAGGTCCATGCCCGCGCTGAGCGGTGTCGCATATTCTGGTAATTGTTGATTGCCTTTGTTTACTACTTTGATTTTTATCATCTCAGTTTATGTTTTAGTTTGCAAAAATAAATAATAATATTCACATAACTTAATTTTTAGCATTAAATAATACTTTGCGACGGGCAGAACGGCTCTTCGTTGTGCATTTTATCACCGGAGCGCGAGGCCGTGACTTACCGGCGGAAAGCATAGCCCGGCCTGACTGTATGGGGCGTGTCGGGAAATGATATGGTTATCGGCGGAATGTCAGTGACGGCGTTCCTGCGGATGATAAAAAAGCAATGATATTTTTGGATGGGGAAATAAAATAGCCTAATTTTGTGTCGCAATGACATCAAAGAAAGAAAATATGAGAATGGATTGGCACAAACTGATTTCCAACAAGCGATTCGGACAGGAGTCGAAGCATGCACAGCGTCACGACGACAGGTCGGAGTTCAAGCGTGATTACGACCGACTTATATTCTCGGCGCCGTTCAGACG
>ERZ779669.273-NODE-273-length-32991-cov-8.384412_pt1 | contig 32991 bp, 29 predicted proteins | sample MGYA00511372_ERZ779669 | MGnify/ENA primary metagenome ERZ779669 (study PRJEB29588, sample SAMEA1967891) | human gut metagenome | biome: human gut; feature: human-associated habitat; material: faeces | place: Denmark | collected 2008/2010 ... | reverse complement strand
TTTTTACACATGTCGCTAAATAAATTGTGTCAACTTATTTAGTACACTACAGTTTTTTTTAGAGGTTACAAAAAGCTACAAAATCACCTTTTTTTCCTCTTTATAAAGAGGAAATCTTCGTACAGCACTGTTTTTCTGTTTCTATAATTTGCAGAGTTCTTAAAATAGCCCTATCTTCGCACGATAAAACGTGCAACTTTGTTATGACCCGAATGAACAGAATAAAGAAACTCAAAAAAATCCGACTCCATCACGAAGGAACTCACATTCTGATTACCGGTGCAATCTTGTTACTCCTCATAAATACCGCTTTGTATTGGGGAATCGAGTGCAAGATACCCTTCTATATAGTAGCTGTCGCAAGCCTCATCGTCTACGGACTGATGGTCAATTTCTTCCGTTGCCCGATACGCCTGTTCAAGGGTGATACGGAAAAAATGGTAGTCGCACCGGCCGACGGACGCGTGGTTGTCATTGAGGAAGTGGATGAATATGAATATTTCCATGACCGCCGCCTGATGATTTCCATCTTTATGGACATCACCAACGTACATGCCAACTGGTATCCGGTAGATGGAGTGGTGAAACATGTGGACCACCATAACGGACGCTTCATGAAAGCCTGGCTGCCGAAAGCCAGCACGGAAAACGAACGTTCGATGGTTGTCATCGATACGCCGGAAGGCCATACCGTCATGGCCCGTCAGATTGCGGGTGCCGTGGCCCGACGTATTGTAACATACGCCGTACCGGGAGAAGACTGCTACATTGACGAGCACATGGGATTCATCAAGTTCGGGTCGCGGGTGGATGTGTATCTGCCATTGGGCACAGAAGTCTGTGTCACGATGGGACAGAAAACGACCGGCAATGAAACGGTGATTGCCCGCCTGCCCTAATCCAGAAGAAAACAATATATACCTTATTTATATATAGCATCATGGCTCACGCGATTATCCGGAATATTCCCAACACGATTACCAGCTGTAATCTGTTTTGTGGATGCATAGCCTGTTACATGGCTTTTCATAGCAAATACGAATGGGCACTGCTTTTCATCGTACTGGGAGCGGTGTTCGATTTCTTCGACGGGATGACAGCCCGCTTGCTGCATGTATCCTCTCCCATCGGGAAAGAGCTGGACTCGCTGGCTGATGACATTACCTTCGGACTGGCCCCGGCTGCCATTGCTTTCTCGCTGTTTAAAGAGGTGCATTACCCGGATTTTCTCCTTCCGTTGTCGGACATCATGCCCTATACGGCTTTCCTGATTGCCGTATTCTCGGCGCTCCGACTGGCCAAATTCAACCTAGACGAACGTCAGACAAGTTCGTTTATCGGCATGCCGACCCCTGCCAACGCCTTGTTCTGGGGCTCACTGACGGTAGGAGCACACAACTTCCTGATTTCCGACAGCTTCAATGCCTTCTACCTCTTCATCCTGGTACTTGTCATGTCATTGTTGCTGGTAGCCGAACTGCCCATGTTCTCCCTGAAGTTTAAAGATCTGTCGTGGGGACACAACAAGATAAGCTATATCTTCCTGATTGTCAGTATTCCATTGCTGATTATCTTCCAACTGAGCGGATTCGCGGCTGTCATCGTATGGTACATTCTTTTATCCTTACTGACACGCAAAAAATAGACAGGGAAATTGTGGCACGTTTTTTGTTCCTTCTAAATTAAAAACGAAAGAAAATGTTCCATATTCTAGGCTTTATATTTTTCATCATACTGGTTGTCCTGCTCGTCGGACTCTTCATCCTGTACAGAGTCATCGGTATGATATTCGGATTCAAACGACGCATGCAACGCAACGGCTCTGCCCAACGGACCACTTATTCCTCCGGTTCCAGTCAGCCACAGGAAGACTCCTTCGATGCTTATTCCAACGAAGGAAATGCCTCCGCACGCCGACGGAAAAAGATTTTCGACAAAGAAGAAGGAGAATATGTGGATTTTGAAGAAATCAAATAAAACTTTTCATCTTCTCTTCCGGAAGAAGTCTTTCATCAATCCGGCGCACTCGTCGGACAACACCCCTTTTACAACCACCGTCTTAGGGTGCAAGGCCTGCGGCGCATACCGCTGGTAACCTCTTTTCTCGTCTTCTGCCCCGAACACGAGACGTCCTACCTGCGCCCAGGCTATCGCTCCTGCACACATTACGCAGGGTTCCACCGTGACATACAACGTACAATCATTCAGGTATTTCGCTCCCAACGCATTGGCCGCCGCCGTCACCGCCTGCATCTCCGCATGGGCCGTCACATCGTGCAAGGTTTCGGTCAGGTTATGCGCACGCGCAATGATGCGGTCCCGGCAGACCACTACGGCACCCACGGGTACTTCTCCCCTGTCTGCGGCCCGTGCAGCCTCAGCCAGCGCTTGTTTCATGTAAAAAGAATCGTCTGCCATCGGTTTATCTGCGCATGTCATGTTCCTTGAAAAGCGTGGGATAATCGTCTTCCATGTTCTGATGGATAAAAGACAAGACCGTCTCGCGAAGCCAGCGTGCCTTGTTGGTTATCTGGTATTTTTCCAGATAACGGTCCACAATCCGCACCTCTTCTTCGCTCATCAGACAAACCATCCGCTGGCGACGGGGAGGATTGCTGACTGGTACTTTCTTTCTTTTTTTCCCGCTATTTACCATTTGTCCTGCAAAATTAGCGTATTCCGTTAAAATTGAAGCATAAAAATACGTATTTTTGCAAAAAAGCGGAAAATGGCACTACATAATGAACTGGGAAAAGAAGGAGAAGCTGCCGCAGTGGCTTATCTGACCGAAAAAGGATATGAAATCAGGCACCGGGACTGGCATTCCGGACACCGCGACCTGGACATCGTGGCGCAAAAAGACAATACCCTGGTCATTGTGGAAGTGAAAACCAGAAGAGATGACCGTTTCGGCCAGCCGGAAGAAGCCGTAGACAACCGGAAAATACGGAGTATCGTGGCTTCCGCCGATGCGTATGTCCGGAAATTCGCCATCGACCTTCCCGTCCGCTTCGACCTCATTACCGTGGTGGGGATGCAGCCTCCTTTCCGGATAGAACACATCGAAGAGGCTTTCTTCCCGCCTGTGTGGAACTAATTAATGCATAAAGACTCATGAAATATCCCGAACCTATCGTACTGGCAGAAACGACTTCTACCAACTCTTACTTAGCGGACCTTTGCAATGCGCAACCGTGTCCGGAACTGACCAGTGTATATTCTTCTTTCCAATCGGCTGGACGCGGACAGCGGGGCAACAGCTGGGAATCGGAAGCAGGCAAGAACCTGCTCTTCAGTTTTGTGCTGTATCCGGACTTTCTGGAAGCACACCGCCAGTTCTATCTGTCACAAGTCACTGCCCTGGCCCTGCATGACGTACTGTCCAGCTATACGGAGGGCATCTCCATCAAATGGCCCAACGACATCTACTGGAAAGACAAAAAGATTTGCGGCACGCTGATTGAAAACGACCTGACCGGCATCCACATCAGTCGTTCCATCTCGGGCACCGGGGTCAACCTGAACCAGGAACGTTTCTACAGCGACGCCCCCAACCCGGTCTCCTTGTGCCAGATTACGGGCAACCGGTATGACGTACGTGAGATTCTGGAGCAAATCATGGACAAGGCTGCCGACTATTACCAGCGGCTGAAGGAAGGACAGACCGACCTGCTGGAAACACGTTACAAGGAAGCCCTCTACCGCAAAGAGGGATTGCATCCGTTCCAAGACAAAGACGGACAGTTCCAGGCACGCATCGTGGACATCGAACCCAACGGACGCCTGATACTGGAAGACGCACAAGGACAACAAAGAGGCTATTTATTCAAGGAAGTGGAGTATATTTTATGAAGACGACCGACAGACAAATTCTGCACATCGCCCTGCCCTCCATCGTATCCAACATCACCGTCCCGTTGCTGGGGCTGATTGACGTCACCATTGTAGGCCACTTGGGAGCGGCTTCCTACATCGGAGCCATCGCTGTGGGAGGCATGCTGTTCAATATGATTTACTGGCTCTTCGGTTTTCTCCGCATGGGAACGGGAGGACTCACCGCCCAAGCCTACGGTCGGCACGACTTGCAGGAATCTACCCGAATCCTGCTCCGCTCGCTGAGCATCAGCCTGCTGCTGGCTCTTGCCCTGCTGATATTGCAAATTCCGATTCGCAGCCTGGCCTTCACCTTCATGGACACCAGTGAGGAGGTGGAAAAATTGGCCACGCTCTATTTCCATATCTGCATCTGGGGAGCTCCAGCCACACTGGGACTCTACGGATTCAACGGCTGGTACATCGGTATGCAGAACTCCCGCTTTCCGATGTTCATCGCCATCACTCAGAACATTGTCAACATTGCTGCCAGCCTGTTTTTCGTCTTCTCCCTCGGCATGAAAGTGGAAGGAGTGGCACTTGGCACCCTTGTGGCACAATATGCAGGACTGGGAATGGCCTGCCTGCTCTGGCTCGTCTACTACCGCCCCCTGCGGAAGTACCTGCACCAGAAAGCTTTGTTCGACCGGAATGAAATGAAACGTTTTTTCCAAGTGAACCGGGACATCTTCTTCCGTACACTCTGCCTGATTGCCGTAACCGTTTTTTTCACCTCTACGGGAGCTGCATACGGCGATGTAGTACTGGCGGTCAATGCCTTGCTCATGCAACTGTTCACTTTGTTTTCGTATTTCATGGACGGATTTGCCTACGCGGGAGAAGCACTGACCGGGAAATACATCGGGGCCCGGAACCACAAGGCGCTGACGCTGACCGTAAAACATCTTTTCAAGTGGGGCATCTCTCTTTCCCTGCTGTTTACCCTGCTCTACGGGCTGGGAGGAAAAGGATTTCTAAGTCTGCTAACTGATGACGCTTCCGTCATTGCCGCATCCGGAGAATATATTTATTGGGTGCTGGCCATTCCACTGGCCGGCTTTTCCGCCTTCCTGCTCGATGGCATTTGTATCGGAGCTACAGCTACCCGCCTCATGCTACGTGCCATGCTGGTTGCCTCAGCCAGTTTTTTCCTCTTATATTATGGGCTGCACGACACACTGGGAAACCATGCCCTCTGGATGGCTTTCATTGTCTACCTGTTCTTGAGAGGATGTGTACAGGCCTTCTTCTGCCTAAAAACGCCCTTGCTTAAACCCTAAGCCAGCTTACCACCCCATCCAGTTACGGCATAACCACCAAGCGATTACCACGAGAAAATAAATCCATATAAATATCGGACGATGAATGTGCATGTAGAGGGAAGGACGCTTTATGCGTATACCTTCGGCATACAATAGAATGAATAAAATGGGAATGGACACTACTAGCAACGCATTATATCCCCATGCGGCTGGCACATCGCCATGCAACAACGCATGAATAGCCCGTTGAGAACCACATCCCGGGCATTTCCAACCCGTCCACATCAGAAAAGGACATTTCGGGAAAAGAGGGGATGACAGCGGATTCATTGTGTAATATACCCAACCACCCGCCATCAACCCTCCTACTATCCCCAAATATTTCCAGATTCTACGCATCAACCTACCATCGAAGCAAATGTCATCCCATAAAAAATGGCATACAAGATAATGCCAACGATTCCCAAAGCAAAACCAATCTTAGTCCATTTTCCGGCATTCAAACTGGCCTGCAGCGCAGCGTCATAATTACCTGCCGCATACAATGAACTCACTCTACTGGCAAACACAATACCCGCTATGCCAAACGGCAAGCAACAAAACACGGTTACAAGGATGGATTCCACCAACCAAGTTTTCGGACATACTTGTTCATTCATAATTTATCTAATTAATATAAAGATTTCTGACCCATAAAAAAGAATATTCCTAACAAAAGGAAGTATAACAGAATGCAGGCAAATCCCACAAAGAATCCCCACAAAGTCCATTTTTTCGCGGTATGCGCATGCCGCAACGCATCGTCATAACGACCGGAGGCAAAAGCAGAATCCACCTTTGCCGCATACACAATACCTATAACTCCCAATGGAAGACAACAAAGACAAGTGACCAGAATAGATTCTACCAACCACGATTTAGGAGGCACGACAGGCAAGTCCGTAGAAGCATCGGGAGGAGGTGGTGGCAACTGTTCCAGCAATTCTTTTAACTCTTCCAACTCTGAGGCCTTCTGCCAGCCGGCCATACCCGCACGCCAAACCAAGGTATCCTTGGATATTCCATTCTGCCACAATTCATCCAAAGAGAACGGCCCCTTTTGCAATCCACCAACCAATAAATAATAATTCATGTGCATAGATTTATCAGTTAACTCTACAAATATACGCAAAAGAATAGAACTGTTTTGAATATTTGTAAAAATAATAAAGCCATACGTACACATTTTTTTAGACAGAAGTCCAATATGGCCAAATATTCCTACCTTTGCTACAAACTAATAAAACAACTACGATTATGGCAAAATTCAAACGCATCCTGTTAAAACTCAGCGGCGAAAGTCTGATGGGAGAGAAAAAATACGGTATTGACGAAAAACGCTTGGGCGAATATGCACAGCAGATCAAGGAAATCCATGACATGGGGGTACAGATTGGTATCGTCATCGGTGGTGGTAACATTTTCCGCGGATTGTCGGGAGCCGGAAAAGGCTTCGACCGTGTGAAAGGCGACCAGATGGGTATGCTGGCCACCGTAATCAACAGTCTGGGATTGAGTTCTGCACTGGTGGCTGCCGGCGTAAAAGCCCGTGTACTGACCGCTATCCGCATGGAACCTATCGGTGAATTCTATACGAAATGGAAAGCCATTGAAGCCATGGAAAATGGAGAAGTAGTCATCATGTCGGCAGGTACCGGAAATCCGTTCTTTACCACAGACACCGGCTCTTCACTGCGAGGCATTGAAATTGAAGCAGACGTGATGCTGAAGGGTACCCGCGTAGACGGTATCTATACAGCCGACCCGGAAAAAGACCCGACAGCCACGAAGTTCGACGACATTACGTACGATGAAGTGCTGTCACGCGGGCTGAAAGTAATGGACCTGACGGCTACCTGCATGTGCAAGGAAAACAACCTGCCGATTATTGTATTCGACATGGACACCGTAGGCAATCTGAAGAAAGTGATGTCGGGCGAAAACATAGGCACACTGGTACACAACTGATTCTCAAACCCTTTTCTATAAAATGACGGCAAGGTGCGGCCCACGACTGCTCCTTGCCGTTTTCATTTATTCACCCGCCAGCTCATAACGGTGGAATTCTGCATTCTTCATCAAGGGAATCGTGCGAAGGTCGTCCAACGCCACTCCCCTCATCCGGGCCTCCAGGCAGCGGTTGATTTGCCCGTGCGCCACGACCAGCACCCGCTGGCCGTCATAATGCTGCCACAGATACTCCAGGAAAGTTCCTGCACGGTCGTACAACATCTGAGGGGTCTCTACCCCGGCAGGCGGATGACTCAAATCCACACTCCCCACCGTCAGTCCGGTCCACGGTCCCCAGTCTATTTCTCGCAGCAAAGTCGTCTGCTGCCACGGCAGATGCCGGTCGCCCACGGCCAGCCGTACCGTATCCACCACCCGCTGCAAGTCGCTGCTCACCACGGCATCCAACGGAATCTCACGCAAGGCCTGCCCCAGTTCCACGGCCTGCTGCTTGCCTTCTTCCGTCAATGTACCAGGTAAATGCCCCTGAAAAATCCGACTCAAATTCTCCTCCGTCTGTCCGTGACGGGCCAAATAAACTGTAATCATAAACCGTGCTGCTATTAAATTGACAAACAAAGATAAGAAGTTTCCGGCAAGTTTCGGGCCAGACAGACACAAACTTATGTTCCGAAGTATTGCAAGAGAATAAAAAATAGCTTATTTTTGTTCACATAAATACTTATCAGAGAATATAAAACCTATAAATGTAAGAAATATATGGCAGATTCTAAAACAATTATCAGCGAAGCTGAAGAGAAAATGGATATGGCAATCATGTACCTGGAAGACGCGCTGGCCCACATCCGTGCCGGAAAAGCCGACGTACGTCTGCTGGACGGTATCCGCGTAGACTCTTACGGAAGCATGGTGCCCATCAACAACGTAGCCGCAGTGACTACTCCCGACGCGCGCAGCATTGCCATCAAACCGTGGGACAAGAGCATGTTCCGCATCATTGAAAAGGCAATTATCGACTCTGAACTGGGTATCATGCCGGAAAACAACGGTGAAATCATCCGTCTGGGTATTCCGCCATTGACTGAGGAACGCCGTAAACAGCTGAGCAAGCAGTGCAAAGGTGAAGGAGAAACTGCCAAGGTAAGCATCCGCAACGCACGCCGCGATGCCATCGACGCCCTGAAAAAGGCCGTAAAAGACGGTATGCCGGAAGACGAACAGAAAAACGCTGAAGCCAAATTGCAGAAAGTACACGACAAGTACATCAAGCAGATTGACGAGATGCTGGCTGCCAAGGACAAAGAAATCATGACAGTATAAATTTTATTCATCCACATACGAGGAGAGAGGGAACCGTCAGGATTTCTTCCCTCCTCTTTTTTTAAATTTGCATCTATTGGAAAAAGGTCTGGTCATTAAAAATACAGGAAGCTGGTATCTGGTCAAAACCGACGAGGGAAAGCTGATTGAATGTAAGATAAAAGGAAATTTCCGCCTGAAAGGAATACGCAGCACAAACCCTATCGCCGTGGGCGACCGGGTACAAATCAATGTCAATGCGGAAGGAACCGCATTCATTACCGAAATTGAAGACCGGAAAAACTACATTATCCGCCGTTCTTCCAACCTGTCCAAACAATCACATATTATCGCAGCCAATCTGGACCAGTGCATGCTGGTGGTCACGGTGAACTATCCGGAAACTTCCACCATATTCATCGACCGTTTCCTGGCTTCTGCTGAAGCCTATCGTGTACCAGTCTGTCTGGTATTCAACAAAGTGGACCGCTATACGGAAGAGGAATTGCATGATCTGGAAGGACTGATTCACCTGTACACTCACATCGGATATCCCTGCTACCGGATTTCCGCATTGGAAGGCACCGGAATAGAGGAAATCAAACAGGCCCTGCAAGGAAAAGTGACCTTGTTCTCCGGCCATTCCGGCGTGGGGAAATCGACCTTGATTAATGCCATCCTGCCGGAACAGAATGTCAAGACCGGCGAAATATCTACCGCACACAACAAAGGCATGCACACCACCACTTTTTCCGAAATGTTTCCCGTGGAAGGCGACGGATACATCATCGACACCCCGGGTATCAAGGGCTTCGGTACCTTCGACATGAAAGACGAGGAAGTGGGGCACTACTTCAAGGAAATCTTCGAATTCTCCGCACACTGCAAATACGGGAACTGCACCCACCGGCACGAACCGGGTTGCGCCGTACGCGAAGCGGTGGAAAACCACTACATCAGCGAGTCGCGGTATGCCTCTTACCTGAACATACTGGAGGACAAAGAAGAAGGGAAATACCGGTCGGCCTATTAACCTATTTCACATCTAACCTTACGAAAAACACACATGGACAAACGCATCAAATGGGGGATTATCGTAGTGATAGGGGCAGGAGTCATTGCCTTAGGGATTCACACGTTTACCCCCGGGAAAAATGAAGAACTGGAAGCTGCTGAAAAGCAAGTGCCTACCGGCAAATCGAAGGCACTCAACGTAAATGCAAAAATACTCAAGCCTCACTTGCTCACCGACCAGCTGTTTGTCAGCGGCAAACTGATGCCGGATGAGGAAGTGGACTTGTCGTTTGAAACTTCCGGAAAAATCACGAGCATTGATTTTACGGAAGGTTCTTTTGTGTCCAAGGGCCAACTGCTGGCCAAAGTGAACGACAGCCAGTTGCAGGCCCAGCTGAAACGGCTGGAGGCCCAGATGCCGCTGGCCGAAGACCGCGTGTTCCGTCAGAATGCCTTGCTGCAACGCGATGCAGTGAGCAAGGAAGCCTACGAACAGGTAAAGACAGAATTGGCTACCCTCAACGCCGACATCGAGAACGTGAAAGCGAACATTGCCATGACGGAACTCCGGGCCCCGTTCGACGGCATCATCGGACTACGGCAGGTCAGTCTGGGAGCCTACGCTTCCCCCACAACCGTCATCGCCAAACTGACGAAAATCACTCCGCTCAAGGTGGAATTTGCCGTACCGGAACGCTATGCCCGCGAAATCAAGAAAGGTACGAACCTGATTTTCAAGATTGAAGGGCGACTGGAAGCCTTCAACTCACAGGTCTATGCCACGGAATCACGCATCAACGAAGAAACCCATACGCTGACCGTCCGCGCCCTCTATCCGAACCGCAACGGAGAACTGTTGCCCGGACGCTATGCGGACATCGAACTGAAGCAGAAAGAGATTCAAAATGCCATTGCCATTCCTTCGGAAGCCATCGTCCCGGAAATGGGAAAAAACAAGGTGTTCCTGTACCGCTCGGGAGTGGCCGAACCGGTGGATGTGGAAATCGGCATCCGCACGGAAGCCGAAGTACAGATTCTGAAAGGACTGTCGGCCGGAGACACCATCCTGACCTCCGGAACCTTGCAACTGCGCACCGGTATGCCGGTAATTCTTGACCAAATCGATTAACTTTCTGCCTTATGAACATCTCCGAACTCAGCATACGAAGGCCCGTACTGGCCACTGTGCTCACCATCATCATCCTGCTTTTCGGACTGATTGGCTACACCACCCTGGGGGTACGTGAATACCCTTCGGTGGATAATCCCATCATCTCCGTGACCTGCAGTTACCCGGGAGCCAACGCAGAAGTGATTGAAAACCAGATTACGGAACCGCTGGAGCAGAACATCAACGGGATTCCGGGCATCCGTTCTTTGTCGAGTACCAGCCAGCAGGGACAATGCCGCATCACCGTGGAATTTGAACTGTCGGTCGACCTGGAAACGGCAGCCAACGACGTGCGCGACAAGGTGTCGCGTGCCCAGCGCTACCTGCCCCGCGACTGTGACCCTCCTACCGTATCCAAAGCCGACGCCGATGCCAGCCCCATCCTCATGGTGGCCATACAAAGTAATACCCGCTCCTTGCTGGAACTGAGTGAGATTGCCGACCTGACCGTCAAGGAACAGCTGCAAACCATCCCCGATGTGAGCAGCGTCTCCATTTGGGGAGAAAAACGCTATTCCATGCGTCTGTGGCTCGACCCGGTCAAAATGGCCGGCTACAGCATCACTCCGGTAGACGTGAAGAATGCCATCGACAAACAGAACTTGGAACTTCCGTCTGGAAGCATTGAGGGAAATACGGTAGAACTGACCCTGCGCACCATGGGACAGATGCATACGGCCAAGGAATTCAACAACATCATCCTGAAAGAACAAAACGGACAGGTAGTACGCTTCAGTGACATCGGTTATGCGGAACTGGGACCGGCCGACCTGAAGAGCTACATGAAAATGAACGGAGTGCCCATGGTGGGAGTCGTAGTGATTCCGCAACCGGGCGCCAACCACATCGACATTGCCGACGCCGTGTACGAACGCATGGAGCAGATGAAGAAAGACTTGCCCGATGACGTGGAATACACATACGGTTTCGACAACACCCGCTTTATCCGTGCCTCCATTGCGGAAGTGGAAAGTACTGTGTACGAGGCTTTCGCGCTGGTAATTATCATCATCTTCCTTTTCCTGCGCGACTGGCGTGTCACCTTGATTCCCTGTATCGTGATTCCGGTCTCCCTCATCGGAGCCTTCTTCGTAATGTACATTGCCGGATTCTCCATCAACGTACTCACCATGCTGGCCGTCGTCCTGTCGGTGGGACTGGTGGTCGACGATGCCATCGTGATGACCGAAAACATCTATATCCGTATCGAGCGAGGCATGAAACCGTTTGAGGCTGGTATCGAGGGGGCTAAAGAAATTTTCTTTGCCGTGATTTCCACCACCATCACCCTGGCCGCCGTATTCATTCCGATTGTCTTCATGGAAGGAACCAGCGGACGCCTCTTCCGCGAATTCAGCTTCGTGGTGGCCGGCTCTGTCATCATCTCGGCCTTCTCGGCCCTGACCTTCACCCCGATGCTGGCTACCAAACTGTTGAAGCACCGGGAAAAGCAGAACTGGTTCTACCGGAAGACGGAGCCTTTCTTCGAAGGCATGAACCGCCTGTATGCCCGCAGTCTTCAAGCCTTTCTGCGCAAGCGTATCATCGCTATCCCGTTCATTCTGATTACGTTGGCCCTCATCGGTTACTTATGGAACCATATTCCAGCCGAGATGGCTCCACTGGAAGACCGCTCGCAAATCAATATCCGGACCAGTGCGGCCGAAGGGGCCAGCTATGAATACATCCGTGACTATACGGAAGAAATCAACACACTGGTCGACTCCATCGTACCGGATGCGGCCTTTGTCACGGCCCGCGTATCGAGTGGAAGCGGAAACATCCAGGTTACCCTGAAAGACATCAAGGAACGCGACTACACCCAGATGGAGGTAGCCGAAAAAATCTCCAAAGCCATCCGTACGCATACCAAGGCCCGTTCCTTCGTACAACAGCAGTCTTCTTTCGGCGGACGAAGAGCGAGTATGCCGGTGCAATACGTGCTTCAGGCAGTCAGCATCGAAAAACTGCAGGAGATATTGCCGGAGTTTCTGGCTCAGGTATATGACAACCCGACCTTCCAGATGGCCGACGTGGACCTGAAGTTCAGCAGTCCGGAAATGCGTGTCACCATCAACCGCGACAAGGCCGGGACCATGGGGGTGAGCGTGCGCGACATCGGAGAGACCTTGCAATACGGGTTGAGCGGGCAGCGCATGGGCTATTTCTACATGAACGGCAAGCAGTATGAGATTCTCGGACAAATCAACCGTCAGCAACGTAACCAGCCGGCCAACATCAAGTCGATTTATATCCGGAACGACAATGGAGAGATGATACAGCTGGACAACCTGGTGGAATTTGTGGAAGCCGTGGCACCGCCCAAACTGTATCATTATAACCGTTTCATCTCGGCCACCATTTCTGCGGGACTGGCCGAAGGCAAAACCATCGGCGACGGTCTGGACGAGATGGACAAGATTGCCGACAAGGTACTGGACGATACGTTCCGCACCGCCTTGTCGGGCGACTCCAAGGAATACCGCGAAAGTTCCTCCAGCCTGATGTTCGCCTTCATCCTGGCCCTGATTTTGATTTACCTGATTCTTTCGGCCCAATTTGAAAGTTTCAAGGATCCGCTTATCATCATGCTCACCGTGCCGCTGGCCATCGCCGGTGCCCTGGTCTTCATGTACTTCGGCGACATCACGATGAACATCTTCAGTCAGATTGGTATCATCATGCTGATTGGACTGGTGGCCAAGAACGGTATCCTGATTGTGGAATTTGCCAACCAGAAACAGGAAGCGGGCGAAGACAAGATGCTGGCCATCCGCGATGCGGCCCTCCAGCGTCTGCGCCCTATTCTGATGACCAGTGCCTCTACCATCCTCGGCCTGTTGCCGCTGGCCTTCGCTTCGGGCGAAGGGGCCAACCAGCGCATCGCCATGGGAGTGGCTGTAGTGGGCGGTATGTTGGTTTCCACCTTCCTGACCATGTACATCGTACCGGCCATTTATTCTTATATATCGACTAACCGCGCTAAAAAAGAAAAGAAATGAGAAAACGGTCTATTTACTTTGCACTTTTTTTACTCGGTCTGGGGCTTCCGGCACAGGCCCAGTACACCTATACCTTGCAACAATGCCTGGAAGAAGGATTGGCCAACAACTATTCGCTCCGCATCACCCGCAACGAAGAACAGGTGAGCAAAAACAACGCCACCCTGGGAAATGCGGGATACCTGCCTACGGTAGACCTGACCGCCGGCTATAGCGGAAACGCAGACAACAGCAATAGCCAGTCGCGTGAAACGGGAGAAACCACCCAACTCCGCGGCGTGTACGACCAGACCCTGGATGCAGGTATCGACCTGAACTGGACGATTTTCGACGGGTTCAACATCAGCACCACTTACAAGCAGCTGAAGGAACTCGAACGACAGGGAGCCACCAACACCCGGATTGCCATCGAAGACTTCATCGCCACCCTTACGGCGGAATACTATAACTACATCCAACAGGAAATCCGGTTGAAGAATTTCCGCTATGCCGTGTCGCTGTCCCGGGAACGTCTGCGCATCGTGGAAGAACGCTACCACATCGGAAACTTCTCCCGACTGGATTATCAGCAGGCCACGGTAGACTTCAATGCCGACCGGGCGCAGTATATCAAACAACGGGAACTGGTGCATACTTCCCGCATCAACCTGAACGAACTGATGGCCGCCAAAGATATGGACCGTCCGCTCAGTGTGAAAGACTCGGTGATTGATGTCAACGAGAACCTGGATTTCAATGCTTTGTGGGATGGTACCCTACAGGCCAACTCCAGCTTGCTGCAAGCAGACCAAAATACCGTACTGGCCCAGTTGGATTATAAAAAAGTATTGTCACGCAACTATCCGTATGTACGGTTGAATGCCGGATACGGCTATACCTTGAATAAATACGATGTCAATGCCACCCGCCAGCGCAGCAACTGGGGATTCAGTGGAGGCATCACCGTGGGATTCAATATCTTTGACGGCAACCGGAAACGTGAGAAACGGAACGCCAGCCTGGCCATCCGCAACGCCCAGCTCGCCCGTGACGAACTGGAACAGGGACTGCGGGCCGACCTGAGTAACCTGTGGCAAGCCTACCGCAACAACATCCGCTTGCTGAACCTGGAACGCCAGAACCTGATTTCCGCCAAAGAGAACCACGAGATAGCCAAAGAACGCTACCTGCTGGGAGATTTGTCCGGAATCGAAATGCGTGAAGCACAGAAAAGCCTCCTCGATGCGGAAGAACGCATTCTTTCCGCAGAATATGATACGAAGATGTGTGAAATATCCCTGCTGCAACTTAGCGGGAAGGTGACGCAATACCTGAAATAAAATATTTCATAATTTTTTGTATCTTTGCCGCACAATTTACAAATGCAATCACCATGGGGCTTTTTATTCGGAAAAGTATAGAGGCTTTACAGGCTGAAGCCAAGGAAACGGGAAGCGGCACCCTCAAACGGGTATTGGGTCCCGTCAGTCTGGTAGCACTCGGAGTGGGAGTCATTATTGGAGCCGGCCTGTTTTCCATCACCGGAACCGTGGCGGCTTCTTACACCGGTCCGGCCATCACGCTTTCATTCATCATTGCAGCCATCGGATGCTGCTTTGCCGGACTCTGCTATGCGGAGTTTGCGTCGATGATTCCCGTATCGGGAAGTGCCTATACCTATTCATACGCCACCATGGGCGAACTCATCGCCTGGATTATCGGATGGGATTTAGTTCTGGAATATACCGTAGCTGCCACCACGGTCAGCATCAGCTGGAGCCGCTATATGACCGTCTTCCTGCAGGGAGTAGGAATTGAACTTCCCCAAGCATTCACGGCCTGTCCGTGGGACGGAGGCATCGTGAACATCCCCGCCATGGTGATTGTGGTACTCATGAGCCTCATTCTGATGCGGGGTACTGCCGGAAGTTCCTTCTTCAACGGACTGATTGTTTTCCTGAAGATTGCGGTGATTCTGATATTCGTGGTACTGGGCTGGCGCTTCATCCAAAGCGACAACTACATACCTTATATTCCGGCTAATACCGGCACACTGGGTGAGTTCGGCATTTCGGGCATTTTCCGAGGAGCCGCCATCGTTTTCTTTGCCTTTTTGGGATTTGACGCAGTGAGTACCGCTGCTCAGGAAACCAAAAATCCGAAACGGGATATGCCTATCGGTATTCTGGTATCCTTGCTGGTATGTACCATCCTGTATATCCTCTTCGCCCATGTCATGACGGGAGTGGCACACTACACCGAATTCAGCGGACAAGTCGGGATTGCGCCGGTGGCCGTAGCCATTGAAAAAATGGGATACCCCGATGCCCAAGGTATCATCCAACCGGTTTATCCATGGCTGAACAAAGCTATCATCCTGGCCATCCTGTTCGGTTATTGCTCGGTCATCATGGTCACCCTGCTCGGACAAAGCCGTGTTTTCCTGAGCATGAGCCGCGACGGACTGCTTCCCCCGTTCTTTTCCAAAATCAATCCGCGCTTCCGTACACCTGTACACAGCAATGCCTTGTTCATGGTCGTGGTCAGCCTGCTGGCCGGCTTCATCCCGGCACAGGTAGCCGGAGAGATGACCAGTATCGGCACGCTGCTGGCCTTCACACTGGTCTGCGCCGCCATACTGGTTGTACGCAAGACCATGCCCCACGTACACCGGGCCTTCAAAACCCCGTTCGTTCCCTTCGTCCCCATCATGGGCATCCTTACCTGCCTGTGCATGATGAGTTTCCTTCCCGCCGATACGTGGATACGACTGGTGTTGTGGATGCTCATCGGTCTGGATGTATACGCCTCCTACGGCATCCATCATAGCAAACTGGAACCCGGACAAAAACATCGGAAAGGTGATATGGTATTAAACCTTACAGGATTGATTTTGTCTATTTTGAGTGTAGTGACCGGATTGTGGCACCAGCAGACCGTAGGATGGGACGAGGACAAGACCCTGCTGACCATCTCTTTTGTGTTTGCCTTTACCCATTGCGCTTACTATATGTGGCGAATCTGGAAACACCCGCACAACCACCAGAACTTGTCGGAGCAACCGACTGAGTCTTAAAAGAAGTTATAAAAAACGGGCAGGAACAGAAAAAACGAATAATAAACCACAAACGACATTTAAAAAAGTTGTTATTTTACAGCGATTTATACTATTATGGATAAAAATATATTATATACTGCCATTCAGGCCGCACTCGCCGCCGGAGCAGAAATCATGTCTGTATATACTGATCCGAATGCGGATTTTGAGATAGAGAAAAAAGCGGATAATTCTCCGCTGACCATCGCCGACCGCAAATCGCATGCCGTCATAGCCCAGGCTTTGGCTTCCACTCCCTATCCCCTGCTGAGCGAAGAAGGGGCCAAAATCGCACCTGAAGAAAGACAGCAATGGAAAGAGCTTTGGATTGTCGACCCGTTGGACGGTACCAAGGAATTCATCAAGCGGAACGGTGAATTTACCGTCAACATTGCCTACGTAAAAGACGGTCGCCCGGAAGCGGGAGTCATTTATATCCCCGTCAAAAAAGAACTTTATTTTGCCGACACCACACTGGGAGCTTATAAAATCAATGAAATTACGGAAACCGGTTCATACACTTCACTGGATGCGCTGATTGCGCATGCACAGCGTCTGCCGAATACCCAGCGTACAGACGATACATTCATCGTCGTGGCTTCCCGTTCACACCTGACTCCTGAAACAGAAGCTTATATCCACGAAATGCAGCAAAAGCATGCACATGTGGAAACCATCTCCAAGGGAAGTTCCTTGAAGCTGTGCCTCATCGCAGAAGGTAATGCCGACGTATATCCCCGTTTTGCTCCCACCATGGAGTGGGATACGGCTGCCGGACATGCCATTATCCGTGCTTCCGGGAAGGAAGTGTATCAGGCAGGGAAAAAAGAACCGCTACAATACAACAAAACAGACTTGCTGAACCCTTGGTTCATTGCAGAATAATCCAACTAACTTATGTCTATCGAGATTATTATCGTACTACTTTCACTTGTGGCCATGCTGACGGCGCTGATTATGGACAAGATGCGTCCGGGAATGATTCTGTTCTCGGTGGTCGTCATCTTCCTCTGCACCGGCATCCTCACCCCGAAAGAAATGCTGGAAGGCTTCAGCAACAAGGGGATGATTACCGTGGCCTTGCTGTTTTTGGTCAGTGAAGGTGTACGTCAGAGCGGAGCACTGACCCAGCTTATCAAGAAGCTGCTTCCCCAGCAGACGACGTCCGTCTTCCGGGCACAGGCACGTATGCTGCCCAGCATCGCTTTCATATCCGCTTTCCTGAACAATACACCGGTGGTGGTCATATTTGCCCCCATCATCAAACGGTGGGCCAACTCTGTCAAGCTTCCGGCTACTTACTTCCTGATTCCACTGTCGTACGTAACGATTCTCGGTGGTATCTGTACGCTGATTGGCACATCCACCAACCTGGTGGTACACAGCATGATTCTCGATGCCGGGATGAAAGGCTTCAGCATGTTCGAACTGGGGAAGGTAGGCATATTCATCGCTCTGGCCGGTATTATCTACCTGTTTCTGTTCTCCAAGAAACTGTTGCCCGCCAACCGTCCGGACACAGCCAACGAGGAAGAAAACGACTCTTCACTGCATCTGGTAGAAGCCGTCATCGGTCCGCGTTTCCCGGGTATCAACAAGACGGTGAGCGAATTTGATTTCAAGCGCCATTATGGAGCGGAGGTGAAAGAACTTCGCCGTAACGGACGTACCTATACCAACCTGAGCAAAGTCAGTTTCCGAGAAGGCGATACATTGGTGGTACTGACAGACGACAGCTTCATCCAGACCTGGGGAGAATCTTCTGTCTTCCTGATGTTGGCCAACGGGAAAGAATACGAACCGGCCGGAAAGAAAAAACGCTGGTTCACCCTTTTCCTGCTCGTGTTCATGATTGTAGGAGCTACCATCGGTGAACTGCCGGGCATTGAGAAATTCCTGCCCGAAGGCATCAAGCTGGATATGTTCTTTTTCGTGTCCATCACTACGGTCATCATGGCCTGGGCCAAGATATTCCCTCCACAGAAATATACCAAGTATATATCCTGGGATATCCTGATTACCATTGCCTGTGCCTTTGCCATCAGCAAAGCCATGGAAAATTCCGGAGTGGCCGACTTGCTGGCCGGTTACATCATCAGCCTGAGCCATGACTACGGTCCTTATGTGTTACTGGCCGTGCTGTTCATCATTACGAACATCTTTACGGAACTGATTACCAACAATGCGGCGGCGGCCCTGTCCTTCCCCATTGCCCTGTCACTGTCCACCCAGCTGGGAGTCAATCCCATGCCGTTCTTCGTGGTCATCTGCATGGCAGCTTCAGCCAGTTTCTCTACCCCCATCGGCTATCAGACCAACCTGATTGTGCAAGGTATCGGAAACTACAAGTTCACCGACTTCGTCCGCATCGGACTTCCGCTGAACATCATCACATTCCTGATATCGGTCTTTCTCATTCCGCTGATATGGCCGTTTTAAAACAGACTTAAACAGACATTACAATATGAACGATTCAAAAGCAACTCATATCTATCCGATATTCGACCGCATGCTGGGGCGTGCAGACAAGGAAGAGCTCCTTCACCAACACGGACTTATGATTTGGTTCACCGGACTGAGCGGTTCCGGAAAAAGTACCATCGCCATCGCCTTGGAGCGCGAACTCCAACAGCGCGGGCTGCTGTGCCGTATCCTCGACGGAGACAACATCCGCAGCGGCATCAACAACAACTTGGGCTTCTCGGCCGAAGACCGGGTAGAGAATATCCGACGCATTGCCGAGGTGGGCAAGCTGTTTGTCGACACCGGCATCATCACTTTGGCAGCTTTCATCAGCCCCAATAACGAAATCCGCGAGATGGCCGCCCGCATTATCGGGAAAGACGATTTTCTGGAAATCTACGTCAGCACCCCGCTGGAAGAATGTGAGCGCCGCGATGTGAAAGGCCTGTACGCCAAGGCCCGCCGGGGAGAAATCAAGAACTTCACCGGCATTTCGGCCCCGTTCGAGGCACCGGCACATCCGGCCCTTTCGCTCGACACCTCCAAACTGTCACTCAAAGAATCCGTCGACCAGCTGCTCGACCTGATTCTCCCCAAAGTCACTAAAAAATAAATTATATATTAGCCATGCAAGAAGAATACAAATTAAGCCACTTGAAAGAACTCGAAGCCGAGTCCATCCACATCATCCGCGAAGTGGCTGCCGAATTTGAGAATCCGGTAATGCTCTACAGCATCGGAAAAGACTCATCCGTCATGGTCCGTCTGGCAGAAAAGGCTTTTGCCCCTGGAAAAGTGCCTTTTCCTCTGATGCACATCGATTCCAAATGGAAATTCAAGGAAATGATTCAGTTCCGCGATGAATATGCTAAAAAATACGGCTGGAACCTGATTGTGGAAAGCAACATGGAAGCCTTCCGCGCAGGCGTAGGCCCCTTCACTCACGGAAGTAAGGTACACACCGACCTGATGAAAACACAGGCCCTGCTGCACGCCCTCGACAAATACAAGTTCGACGCAGCCTTCGGAGGCGCACGCCGCGACGAAGAGAAATCACGTGCCAAGGAACGTATCTTCTCTTTCCGCAACGAGTTCCACCAGTGGGACCCCAAGAACCAGCGTCCGGAACTCTGGGACATCTACAATGCCCGCATCCGCAAAGGAGAAAGCATCCGTGTGTTCCCGTTGAGCAACTGGACCGAACTGGACATCTGGCAGTACATCCGTCTGGAAAATATCCCCATCGTACCATTGTATTTCGCCAAGGTACGTCCGGTGGTCAACATCGACGGACAGCTGATTATGCCTGATGACGACCGTCTGCCGGAAAAATATCGCGACAAGATTGAGATGAAGAAAATCCGTTTCCGTACCCTGGGATGCTGGCCGCTAACGGGTGCCATTGAAAGCGAAGCCGACACCATCGAAAAAATTGTGGAAGAAATGATGACCACCACCAAGAGTGAACGCACGACCCGTGTCATCGACTTCGACCAGGAAGCCAGTATGGAACAAAAGAAACGTGAAGGATATTTTTAATTACGCAACGACATGGAACATTTAGATAAAAGCAAATCAGGCAACCCGATGGAAGGAGAAGCCAGAGGCAAGATGTCTATCGAGGAATTCCTGAAAAAAGACGAACAGAAAGACCTGCTCCGTTTTCTGACCGCAGGTTCTGTAGACGACGGAAAGTCCACCCTCATCGGACGTCTGTTGTTCGACAGTAAGAAATTGTATGAAGACCAGCTCGACGCCTTGGAACGCGACAGCAAGCGTATGGGTAACGCCGGCGAACACATCGACTATGCCCTGCTGCTCGACGGACTGAAAGCCGAACGTGAACAGGGTATCACCATCGACGTGGCTTACCGTTATTTCTCGACCAACAACCGTAAGTTCATCATTGCCGACACTCCGGGACACGAACAATATACCCGTAACATGATTACCGGCGGTTCGACTGCCAACCTGGCTGTCATCCTGGTAGATGCCCGTACCGGCGTCATCACCCAGACCCGCCGCCATACCTATCTGGTATCCTTGCTGGGTATCAAGCACGTGGTACTGGCCGTCAACAAGATGGACCTGGTAAACTACTCGAAGGAAGTGTTCGACAAGATTGTAGCCGACTACATGGCCTTCATCACTCCGCTGGGTATCCCCGATGTGCAGTGCATTCCGCTGTCAGCCTTGGAAGGTGACAACGTGGTAGAGAAATCCGACCGTACCCCGTGGTACGAAGGCCCCGCCCTGTTGGAATTCCTGGAAACCGTCCACATCGGCAACGACCATAACCTGAAAGACTTCCGCTATCCGGTGCAGTACGTGCTTCGCCCGAACCTCGACTTCCGTGGTTTCTGCGGAAAGGTGGCTTCCGGCGTGGTACACAAAGGAGATGAGGTAGTAGCCCTGCCTTCCGGAAAGCGTTCGCACATCAAGAGCATCGTAACTTACGACGGAGAACTCGACTATGCCTTCCCGCCGATGTCTGTCACCCTGACCCTGGAAGACGAAATCGACGTATCCCGCGGTGAAATGCTGGTACACCCCGACAACATGCCGATGATCGGACGTAACTTCGAAGCCATGCTGGTATGGATGGACGAAGAAAAGATGGACATGGAGAAGTCTTTCTTCCTGAAGCAGACTACCAACACCAGCCGTACCCGCATTGACAGCATCAAGTATAAGGTAGATATCAACACCATGGAACACCTGTCTGTGGAAAACGAACGCCTGACCAAGGAAGATGTGCCCATGCAGCTCAACCAGATTGCTCATGTGGTACTGACCTCTTCCAAGGAGCTGTTCTTCGACCCTTATACCAAGAACAAAGCTACGGGTGCCTTCATCCTGATTGACCCGATTACCAACAACACCAGTGCCGTAGGTATGATTATCAACCAGGTGGCCGACAAAGACATGCACAACCAGATGGAACTGCCTGTCCTCAACCTGCCGAAACTGGGCATCGGTCCGGAACACTACGAAGCCATCGAACGTGCCGTAAAGGAACTGGAACGTCAGGGATACGCTATTGAATTAATAGTTAAAAATTAAAAGTTAAAATCGACAAGCTGAGTTTTACAACTGTCAATTATCAATTAAAGAAATGGGATTACTCGAATTTAACAAACTCCCCATCAATACGCTGGTAGGAGCCGACTGGAAGACCTTCAACCAGATTACTGCCGGACGTACCATCGACCCGGCGTACAAGGGCAAATACCGCCTGACCAAGGCCGTATGCCGTCTGTTGTCCACCCTGGTTCCCTTGCAGAACAAACGGTATGAAAAACTGCTGGCCGACAAGCCCCTGGAACACGACCCTGTGTTCATTCTGGGACACTGGCGCAGCGGAACTACCTTCATGCACAACGTGTTCTCCTGCGACAAGCATTTTGGCTACAACACCACCTACCAAACGGTATTTCCGCACCTGATGATGTGGGGACAACCCTTCTTCAAGAAGAACATGAGCTGGCTGATGCCGGACAAACGTCCGACCGACAACATGGAGCTGGCCGTCGACCTTCCGCAGGAAGAAGAATTTGCCCTGGCCAACATGATGCCCTACACGTACTACAACTTCTGGTTCCTGCCGAAATACATGCAGGAATATGCCGACAAGTACCTGCTGTTCGATGACATCAGCGACGCCGAACTGAAAGTGTTTGAGGAAACCTTCACCAAACTGATCAAGATTTCCTTGTGGAACACCCACGGCACACAGTTCCTCAGCAAGAACCCGCCGCACACCGGACGCGTGAAAGAACTGGTGAAGATGTTCCCGAACGCCAAGTTCATCTACCTGATGCGTAACCCGTACACGGTATTCGAATCGACCCGCAGTTTCTTCACCAACACCATCCAGCCACTGAAGCTGCAGGACATCAGCAACGAAGAACTGCAGGCCAATATCCTTTCAGTCTACGCCAAGCTGTATCACAAGTACGAGGCCGACAAGAAGTTCATTCCGGAAGGCAACCTGGTGGAAGTCCGTTTCGAGGATTACGAAAAGAACGCCTTCGACATGACGCAGGAGATTTACCAGAAACTGCAAATCCCCGGCTTTGACGAAGCCCATGCCGACATCGAAGCATACGTCAACAAGAAGAAAGGGTACAAGAAAAACAAATACCAATACAAGCCCGAGACTGTCGAACTGGTTGAAAAGAACTGGTCGTTCGCCTTGGAGCAGTGGGGGTATAAGTTGTAAACTTATCAGACTATATCAACAAAAAATGCGGGACACTCACATCCCGCATTTTTTGTTTCATGTCTTTTATTAACCGCCATCTTCATTCACATACAATCCGGAATCCGACAGCCGTCTTCAAAGAAGCAGACTCCGGATACACAATACGCAATCCGTCTGCCTCCTGCTTCCATTCTATTTTATCACCTTCTACGCCCAACAGTTCCACCGAAGTCACCTGTTTCTTTTCCACAGTAGAATCAGTACCCAAAGACACAATCTTCAAAGTCTCCCCCGGTTTCGGCACCGTCATGCACCAGGCATACAAGGCCTTGTCCTTTCCCACCGTAAAACGGAAATCCGTAGAATAGAACGTATGGTTTGCCTGACTGCCCCCGATGAATCCACCCGGCAGCACATTCAGCTTACCGTCTTTTCCTTCACCCAATACACGCCAAGCTGAACTGCCGTAAATACCTTGTCCGTTCACCCGCATCCATTGGCCAACCTCTTTCAACATCTTTACGCAGCCTTCATCCAATGAGCCGTCGGGACGCAACGGAATAGATACCCCCACCGAGCCGTCACGTGCCACAATCTCCAACAGGTAACGTATCATCGCATCCGAACTGTACACAAAATTCGGACCATAGAACCAGTCACCTACCGGGGTTTCCGCAATCCAAGCCTGATCGGTCTTGATATTCTCCGGGATTCCCGTCTCACACGTATTCACCGTACCGTTCGTCTGCTTGCGGAACTTCACGATACTGAACACATCCACCTTTCCACGACGGGCCAGCGTCTTGTTATAGAAATCCGCAATCACCCGCTGCATGGCGTCACACTTATACCCCGTACCCGTACCGGAGCCGCTGAAAGGCTGCTGGTCCGTACCATCCGTATAGATGAAATCCGGGTTATATTTATCCACGGCATCCATCATGCGCAAGGCCCACCATTTCGCATACCATTCCGCATACGCCAGATGCCCGCTAAAAATACCTGCCTTGGGAGGAGACCAACGGGAATTGGCTGCCTCAGCCACTGTTTCATACTCCCTCAAATTGATGCCGTAAAGGTATCTGGGGTCCAGTCCTTCCCACCATTTTCCCTTTCCATCGGCCGCTGTAAGGTTTCCATCGTATGGCACTCCCTTCTTTTCACCCTTCGTATCACACTGGAAAGCCGTCTGCCACCACCACCAGGAGTATTCATGATGGAAAGTGAGTCCGAAACGGATACCCGCTTCTCTTGCCGCTTTCTCCCACTCACCAATCAAGTCCCGTTTCGGTCCCAGGCGGGTAGCATTCCAAGCCTGATATTTGGAGTTCCATAAGTCAAACTGGTCATGGTGTACTCCCTGAATAATCAAGAACCGTGCGCCGGCATCCTTATAAATATCCACTAATTCTTTTGGATTGAACTTCTTCGGGTTCCAGTCGCGCAGCACCTCCTTGTAGCCCACTTCCGAAGGATGCCCATAGTTTTTCAGATGGTTCTCGTAAGCCGGCGTTCCTTCCACATACATTTTGCGGGCATACCAATCGCCACTCTCTCCTGCCGACTGCGGCCCGAAATGAATCCATATTCCGAACTTGGAATCCCGCAACCATTCGGGTGTACCCGGATAGTTGGATTCTATCGATGCCCACGTGGGCTCATACGGTCCGGCAGTCACCGGTAAATCCAGTTTTACTTCCTCAAATGTCTGACAGTTCCCCATCGGAACAGAGTTTTCCGGCAGTGGTTTATGCACCGACGGCATGGGTTCCAGTTGATAATTCACCCTACTGGCCTGCTGAGAAAAAGCCATTGCACAGGCTCCCAGCCACAAGCAACCTAACATTACAAATTGATTCATGCCTATTTTTCGTTTTTTAAAAATTTACGATTCGCTTTTTTTCGGATAATCCCGTGATTCGATTTACAAAAACAAATGTAGATAGAAAACCTCGAAATAAGATAGGATGAAAATGTGGGATTATAGGAGGAAATCGACAGACATTACAACTTATCGTTTTTTGTTCCCAAACTTCACATAACCCTCCCAATACTTGATATTACTAGAGTCTACGCAAAATCACTTGCGTCTAAAATTACCCCTTCATCAAAAGCCTTTACCTCCAAACGATGTTTGGGATATCCTGACGACACAGGTAAAACAACTTCTCAGCATCACTACTGTTCACTAAAATAGGGAATGTTAAGAATTAAAAAATTGATTCACTTGAATCATATCGGTCTTTGATGTTTCTGAAATTAGATTTGTCGAACAGTCACTAAAATGTATTCTGTCGCCCAATAAAATTCCAAGAATTTGAAGAACATTGCTCATTAATCTTACTAAGATTGCTTCGTGTTACAAACTTCTCGATTCCAAGATGGTAGAGTTCTCCCATAGCCACAATTAAATCTCAAAAGTTTTCGATGTTGGGAAGCTGACTAAACTCATCATAAGTAATTGATTTTCAAATATATAACACTCAACATATTTATCTCCTCAATACTTAGTAATGATACGATTAAATTTACTTCAATTAAGAAACTTAAGTAATTAGGCAAAAACATATGAACTTTTATGCATAACGGCCTAAAAATTATGACAAAAGTGAATTCAAATCCGTTTTTTCTAAAATCGCTTATAACAAATTGAATCTCAATAAATTCAAAGGACTCCTATAATTTTATAGTGAACACTAATAAATTCTAACCAATAAATAACAAATCATTACCTTTCTTTATCAGAAAGGCAACCTTTAATACAATTAATTATTAAGAAATAAAATTATTGACAACAAATATTACCTCATCAAAAAAGACGTCAAATAGCTAAGGAATTCATCTAGATGCTCATTTTTAAAACCATGACCAGCTCCATTTATAACTTTCATCTGGGCATTAGGATATTTCTCTAAAGCACGCTTCGAATAATCCAAAGGAACAATCGAATCCTTATCGCCATGCACTATGAGGACCTCTCCTTTATAACGTTCCATCACACCATAAGCATCTATTTTACGCACTTCTTCGAAAAAACGACGCCCTAAAGGTACCCCCCATACATAAGTCGTATCTGGAATATCAGATATTTTTTTATACCGAGTAATCCAATTATCAGGTATACAGAATGCTGGATATACCAATACAAGTTTAGTCACATCATTCGGTACATCTGCTGCCGCCAAAGCAGAGACCAACCCTCCTTGACTCTCTCCAAGAAGCACAATTTGAGTAGAATCTATATAGGGCACTTCCTTAAAATATCTTATAACAGCCTTCACATCAGACACCTCATCCATAACAGACATATTCATTGTATTTATATCACTACGATTATCAAGGGAACCACAAGGAAAATCAAAAGAATAACAAGCATACCCCAATGCACACAGACGATTAAAATAATTACGTGCAAAACAATGGTTACCGTTAAAGCCATGAGCTATAATAATCAAAAGATATTTTATATTATTACTTTTAGGACTTGCCAATACTCCATAGATACGACGACTCCCATTATTAATCCAAACATCTTTTTCTACATAATTATTTTGAGCAACGATAGTAGTCATGCTCATCAACATAATCACTAATAACAAAACATAAAGTTTTCCAGATCTTTCCATTAAATTTCTTTTTTTATTCATTGTCTAATAATTTAAAAGCATATTTTTTACCCGCAAATCAAAATTAGTTATTCATACGAAGTCCTCAGTGGTTAACAAAGTTCACAAAGATCTGACCTCTTGTTATTTAAACTAAACCTTACTGATCTTCAGCTGTATCACTTATTAAAATCTGTACAGGCTTTATGAAGCCAAAAGGAATTATATTATAATCGTCTGTCCAAACTCGCAACTTATTTCTTTTATCTAAACGCAGATCCATCCAATTAGAATCTCCAACCGCATTAGGCCACCCTCCAGCTCCCATAAAACTAAGAGCAGACGTACCTTTCAATTCTCCCCCTTTATGATGATGAGGACCTAATAAATTACGCAAAGAGTTTGTTAATGAGAACCTAATTTCATTTTTTCCCTTAACTAGATAAGAAGTCACATCCCAAACATAAGGAGAAGCGATACAAGGATCTAGGGAGCGTCCATTAATTTCCAACTCATACACAATAGATTCGGATAACGGTAAATAGACATAATACGATTTATTATCTTCTTTTTCAGATAATATAAATATGTTGCTTAAGACAAATGTCCCAGCGTAAAAAGGATATCCTTCATAGGAGACGTCTCCTGTAAACCTCTTCGGTTCTTTCACCATCTTAAACTGATTTAATAGATGTACTGGTTTCGCAACAAAAGTATTAGTAGCATTTTTCTCTGTATCCCATTTATTTAAGAGTTTCACATCTGAACGAAGAGCAAAATCGCCTATCAAATAAATACTTTCTAACTCAGTTCCATATCTATGAGCAAAAACAGTATCTGTCGGCATCGGAGCTATAAAATCCATCATGATATCAATTGTATTCTTCCCTTTTCGAAACAAAGAAGCAATATTATTTGATTTTTTAAAAAACACATCATAATAATAACCAGTACCAAATCCACTAATTTTCTGCTGATTCACATAAATATCATGATACATTTCAGGATGTTCCACCACTAAAGCACAACTGGTTGGAATATTTTCTACGGCAAAACTAAATTGCAAATGCAACGGAATATTCTCTTTTCTTCCTGATAGACGTTGCATGATAGCAATTAAAGGCTCTGGCTGACTTAACTTACATCCTTCTACTGCATAACGAGCAAAATCCAAGGTCAATACATTCGGATTTTGCCTCTTCCCTTCCCATTTCCCTTTTAATGTCATAAACTCATGGCATTTTTTAGGTAATTTATACTCTTGACTGACAGGAGCTGCATTAGACAAGCTACCTGTAGTTAAAACAAGAAGACTTGCTGGAGCTAATTCCAATTCTATATTTCCATTCGCATCAGGTCTTACAGTATATGTTTTTGCAGTAAGCAAATCCCAAATAATAGGATTGACTTCATGTCCATCTAATGTCAAAAAAATTCTTTCTCTATTTTTTCTGCTTATATTTGTAATCATGTACATACATCCCTTTTCTGCAATTCTCTTTTGAGTATAAATCTCAGCTCCTTTATCATTCTTTATAGCAAGTACATCTAAATTCTTTTTCAAACATTCTGCTGCATTGGGTATAAGCAAAGATGCTTGCCTTAATTGTGACAACAGATTGTTATTTATTTCGGCATCTACATAACAAGGATAATCATTCATGATTAATATTTTTCCACCTCCTTTTGCAAAAGCCAGTAACAATTGTACCGTAGATCTGCGCAAAGTCAATAAAGGTGGAATGATTACCGTATTATATTCCATCTCACCAAGTCTTAAATGTCCATCATGTACCTGAGCAATATCGGCCATAATCTGTTCATCTCCTAAATCAAAATCACAATGTATCTTCATCAAATTTTCCATTGCAGAATAATATTCTTGCTCCAATTTGACCTTTTCATCTTTCACGGCCATATACATACTTTCCAAAGGAACCAACAATAATGTCTCTGCCGCATATTTTCCAATTGTATTCAAATAACAAAGTCTTCCTATATAATCTTGAATGTATTTATTCTTTTTCCACCAAGGTTGCTGATAAGACAAAGTGGGAGGATAATCACGCTTACGTTCTCCCCGCATACTGTATAATGCCAAATGCTCTACAAAAAAATTAATTCCTAATACAGCATGCCAGTTAGCAATCCACTTTTGATCTTCAAAGCTCATGTTTTGGCCAGACACACCAAACAATTCACTCATACGACGTTTTTTCCCATACTGATTGCCTACACTTGAAACACTTTTTGCCACATTTAATCCTCCTTCCACTCTCAACTCCAAATGATCCATACCTGGCATATCTTCATTTCTCAGCTGACGCATCAAATTTCCAATTCCTGTTTGACACCCTCCTAAAGTTTCTTCTGGGAAAAAATGTCCAGTCAAACTTAAGCCATTTTCCTGACAGAATTTACCCAACTGCCCAGCAAACGTCTTTTCATATTGCAATCCCATAACCTGCCAATAATCCAAACGTATTTTTTTATAGTTTCCAATTTCCTCAAAAAGAGATTCGAAATGATCCGCAATATCATAGCCCTTTACTTGGTAGAATGTTTTCCTAAGTTCAGGAGAATAACCTATTACATTATATCCTCGTATAGAAGGAAATATATCTGGTTCATCAAAAAAAATTCCCTTGACTGCTTCATTATATTTCTGTTTATTACGCTGAGCATAAGTTTTATAAGTATGATTTATAAAAGTTTCAACAGCTAAAGGATTCAGATAATCAATTTTACAAGAACCATTCAACCACAAATTACCTAATGCTGCAGTCATACATATATAATTATAGTATTTATCACTGCTAACTAGTTCTCCCTCTTTAGGAATAGGAGAATCCTTTGACAACCTTATCAAAGAATGTCCCCGAAACTTTTCACTTTTTCTCGGGACGAAACCAGCAGCATATCCACTCGGCCACTTATACTCATCATAAAACCATGGAATAAGTCCAGATTTCACGCATTGATCCACTCCAGCATCAATCGCTTTCCACCAATCTTTCCCAAAATATTGTGTCAGTAATCCTTCACGAGCATGAAAAAAAACTCCACCAATCCCCCCTTCTGCAAATTCAATAATCTGTTTTCTAATTATGTCAGGATACAAGCTATCATTTAATGAATAAAACAAACTTGCTCTATATTCAGAAGACGGATTCTGGAATTCGTTCCAGTCTATACAATTTCCTTGCAATTTTTCTCCATAAGCAATAAAAAAAATCGCAGACAATATAAAATAATAAATGCGTCTCATATACAATTTTAAATTTCATTGTAACCAAATACTTTCAACCTCAAACTTATAATAACCAGGACTAAAAACTGAGCCCGTAGCAATCTCCCAGAATTCTATTTCGCTTATATCAAATTTTTGATTTACCCTGTACGGATAAAAATAAGCAGGAAGAAAGGCCGGATAAGCTTGAGGAAGCAATGCTGTACGTACCAATTGTAAATCAACCAAAGGTATTTCCACAACGCCTTTTCTAGCTTTTATCCTTTTTTTATAAGTAAAACCATCTTTTGTAATGAATCCGACATTTAAACTATCAACTCCTTCCATTTCAGCAAACTTTACATACAGGTGTTTACTCTTATTTAATTTATCTAACCTTCCATCCACTTTAGGCCTAATATAGTGCCTTAACAACAATTCTCCCATACTAACCTTAATCTTAGCAGATACAGACGTATATAATACCCCTGGATACTGTCCCCAATGGAGTTCTTTCTCACAGCTATCTCCATTAATCACAAAATTTTCAACCTCATCATAAGAATCTATGGAATAAAGGGTTATATATTTTTGCGTATCTTCTACCCGAGTACTCCACACAGAAGTACCTACAAAGTCCCAATCTCTCATATCACCTTTTTCACAAGAAGGATATGTATAACAATGTTCTCCATCATACACAACAACCGCATAATTCAATTGTCCGATTTTCACTTTTTCAGCAGGAATGGTAGCCTGAAAAGCATAACCTTCTCCAGGACTCATTTGCATTGAAACCGCTTGATGCAAATCCTTATAATAATAAAGTAAAGCAATGGAATCGGGGACTTCAGGCCCAACAACTGTTACAGAAATTGTATAATCTCTCCGTGCTGTAATTACATCTTTAGGATGATGGACAACTAAAAATTCTTTTTGATTATCACTTGGAGCAGCGTATTCACCTAACTGTATCAATCCCATTTGAGTCTTGGCATCCCACTTCTCACTTTTCACCCCTTTACGAGTTAATAAATAGACACCTGGAGTTACCTGAATCACACCACATTCCGAACATCCACTTCTTGTATTTCCCTTGTCAATCCCCCGAAAAGTAAAATCTTTTCCCAAATCTGATAATTTTATTTTCATAGGCCATTGACGCCATAAAATACTTGCCACTTTTTGCTTTATTGAAGTTTTACAGAAAGGATCCTTTATCCAAATAGCATCAGGCATCACCTCCAATCGCCAAATACCTTCTGATAATTTATCTAGAAAATAAGCTCCTGTACCAGAATATTTTATGACAGAAGAATTTCCAACTCCTGCAATTTCACATAATGCACTTTCATTTATAGGTATAACGGAAGTATGATTAGAGTAAAAATACTTATCTTCGGCATTCAACAAGCTCAAATTTCGAGTATAGCTTACTTCGAAATTATCAAAAATTGTATCTGTAGGATATCTGCCAAAATCAACATTTCTAGGGAGTTTTCTCATTGCCTCTGCAGCAATCTTCATACTAATTGCTTTTTGAGGGGTATAGGCTAAATTTAAAAAATGTGTCTGATACTCCGTATTGGCCCATGCCATAAAAGTAGGATCATAAGCAAACTGGGTTACCCACTGAAAACCCGTCTTCCTAAAAGAACGAACAACTGCAGGATAAAGATATGAGTCTGCAATATCAGCAGGGTCAAACTCATAAATAATTTTCGCTTTATTTTTAAACCCATTGATGTTATTAAAAGGAATCGGATATGCATCTACAGTTGGCAAGAAATTCCCAAAACGAGTATGTCCCGCAACCAATCCTGTAGGATACCACTGAAACGTTCCTCCATCTATTTCTGTATTATAAAAAGCCTGTGTATTAGAGAAATTATGACTGACGTTATAGAAAATCAATTTCTTACAACCTTGATTACGGATTGCAGCAATCATCCTTTCCACATAAGTTGCAGTACTTAAGGAATCTAAAGGATTAATAGGTTCATTATTTATTTCAAAGCCAAGTACATCTGGATCATCCTGTATTTTTAAACCTGTATAAGCATTTACATGTGATACAAATTGCTTCAAATAATTTTCTTGTACCCTGATAACTTCTTCTGATTGAGACATTTCTTCTTTTTTCCAGTAAGATGAGAATCCTGGAAGATTTTCATTTTGTTCCGGATATCCATTTCCCCAATAAGCCATTGGAGTATATAGTATTTTTATATTACGTTCTTTCAACTTAGAGATTAGATAATCCAATAAATCCAAATGCTCATTTTCAATCAAATTTCCATTCTTATCAGAAATTTCGACGTCCCATACATGTATACGATAAGCATTAAAACCCAATCGGGCGAAATGATATACATCTTGATCAATCGCTTTTTTAGGATTTACTCCCAACCTCTTACACATTCTATAAGCATGTGCAAAAGGTAAGGTATAGTTTACTCCATAAAAAGAGACTTCAGTTCCGTTCGTTGCCTCACGTATAACCCCATTGTCATCTAAATAATAAGACTGAGCATATATAACAGATGAATAGAACAGAAAAAGAAGCAACAAAATCTTCTTATAATCCATAGCCCTGCAGATAGATTAACAAATAATATAACTAATAAAAATCAAAAGTATGTATCTGCCATATCAGTACACAAGGCCTAAAAAATTATGTACTGATATGGCATAAACTAAGAATTAATTCGTATATCCTGGATTTTGCTGGCACTATAAAATATTTTGTGTAAATGGAAATACGGGATTCAGAAATGAGTCTC
>ERZ779669.272-NODE-272-length-33116-cov-21.471190_pt1 | contig 33116 bp, 29 predicted proteins | sample MGYA00511372_ERZ779669 | MGnify/ENA primary metagenome ERZ779669 (study PRJEB29588, sample SAMEA1967891) | human gut metagenome | biome: human gut; feature: human-associated habitat; material: faeces | place: Denmark | collected 2008/2010 ... | reverse complement strand
CAACGACCCCGAGATTACAAATCACGTGCTCTGGCCAACTGAGCTAAAGAGGCAAGCAAAGCAGCCGTCAGGCGCTTGTTTGTAAGGACGTGTCCTAAAACGGCTGCAAAGATAGGCATTATTTTTTAACCTCCAAAATTTTTGGCGCTTTTTTTTAATTATTACGCTGTTTTTCCTTGAATTTCACCAACTGGACCTTCAATGAGTCGACACAGAGGTCAATTCCTTCCTCAAAAGTATCGCAGACTTTCTCCACGAAAATACGCTGTCCGGGAACCATCACGGTAATGCTCGTTTCCTTGTTGAGCGACGTGGCCGGCTTTACAACCTTTAGCTGTACTTCTACATTATGGATATCTTCATAAGACTTTCCCAGCTTGGATACTTTCTTCTCGATAAACGCCTTAAGTTGTTCGGTAGCGTCAAAATGAATAGATTGAATCTTAATTTCCATAGTTACCTCCTTGTTTTATAAGGTTATTATAAGGGTTAAGCCCGTGGATGGGCTGATTCATAAACTTTCTTCAGTTGTTCAAAAGTAGTATGTGTGTATATCTCCGTAGTTGTAAGCGTAGCATGCCCAAGCAGTTTTTTCACGCTCTCGAGCCCGGCTCCGTGGTTGAGCATGGAGGTCGCGAAGGTATGCCTCAGCACGTGAGGACTGCGTTTTTTCAACGTACATACCCGTGCAAGATTGTCACGCACGTCGCGTCTTGCCTTGTAATACGGCAACCGACGTCCGTCCGGCAACAGGAACAGCGCAGGCGACTTTCCGCTAACCGACTCATCGCGCAGCGCCATATATGCCGATAACGCATCGCGCAACTCCTCGCCAAAGGGAACAACGCGCTGTTTGTCTCGTTTTCCCGTCACTTTCAGCACGCAGGAATCAAGGTCTACATCAGTATCGTCAAGACCGAGAAGCTCGGATATTCGCAATCCGGTTTCATACAGCATTAATATTAATGTACGCGCGCGAATCTGGCCGAACGAGTCCATTTTCCACATGCTTTCGTCCAGAAGTTCGTCCATCTCCTTATCACGGACGAACTGCGGCAGCGGTTTCTCTTTTTTCGGACCACGTATTCCGTGGGCCGGATCGGAGGCGACAAGACCTCGGGACAGGGCAAAACGATAAAAGGAACGCACCGCGCTCAATCTTCTATTGACTGAAGTCGCAATGTTTCCTTTATCCATCATGCTCTCCATCCAGTCACGGATGACATCGGAGTCGACAGTCTCCCATGTGAGCGTGGCGTCCAAATTCTTGAAGAACGACTCAAACTTTCGCAAGTCGTCGCCGTATTCCCCGACTGTTCTCGCGGAAAAATTACGCTCGAACCGCAGGTAGTCCAAAAATTCGTTTATCAACATAAAAGCGCTGCCATCCAAAGTATTCGGCAACGAAATTACGAAAATAAAACCGAACCACCAAATTTTCGGGAATATTTTTTACTCCTCGGCAGTTCTCAGCTTCTGTACGTAAATGGCGTGCTGCATCTTGAGGCGCTTGATGACAGACGGCTTGTTATACTGCTGGCGTGCGCGAAGCTCCTTAACAACACCCGTCTTCTCGAATTTTCTCTTAAACTTCTTCAATGCTCTTTCGATGTTCTCGCCATCTTTAACTGGTACAATAATCATGTTTTGTCTTTAAATTTTTATATGTTAAACTTATTTTTATTATCGGTGCTTTTATTAGCGGCTGCAAAGTTAAACTTTATTTTCCTGATTTCCAAATATATCGGGCATTTTTTAATCTTTTGGCAGACGATATGCTCTTGCATAATGTAAAAATAAGCTAACGCCCGTCACCTCATCTCACCTCATAGCACCGGCGGGCATGCCTGACGGCCTTGCCGAGCGCCACGAGCTTGTCCATGACGTAGGCTCGGGCGTCGGTCTCGGGCACCACGAGCAGCGGCCTGCCCGGCCGCTTCAACGGCTTTAGCGTACGATAGGCGGCCGCGGCGTCGCCCTTGGGGATGTCGTCGTGCACGTAATAGCAGTCCACCGTGCTGCCGCCCTTGCGCAATACATAGCCGTCATCATTCTTGCCGGTCATGGCATAACCATCGTCAAGCAACAGGTTTTGGTACCATATACGGTCGCCCCAGGCAAGGGCGGCAATGTCATAACAGGGCAGCGTGTCGGCGTAAGCCTTCGCCTCGCGGCGCATGGCGTCCTTGTTGCTCTTGTAGGCATGTATGTAAAACGGGTAAAACACATTGCCCGAGGCTATCATCATCTCGTCCGCCGTGGGGATAAACTGCCCCGCCCCAATGCCGAAACGGCACTTCATGGGCGTTAAGTCCTCACTGAACAGCGTAAGGAAAGGGCCTTCCTGGCGTTCGTTGCCCACCCACGCCTTCGACACCTTGGCTACAGCCGGCGGTATGGTGATGCGTACCGAGCAGAAGGCGTACAGCACGACGAGCGCCGCCACGGCGTAACGTGCGCCACGCCGGCCATTACACCAGCGGGCGATGGCAGCCCATCCGGTTGAGCACAGCATGAGAACAAATGGCAGAATGTACAGCCAGTGCTTACCCGCACATCCCGTACGGCGGAACATATAATGGAGCAACAGCATGGGCAAGAGGCATGTCACGAGGAGCAGCAGCGACCGTCTGCGCCAGAGCACGACAACGCCAAGCGGCAGAACGACGACGCTGACAATCGTGTAGAACGTGAACAGGGCGTACTTTACCTGACCTGAATACTGCCCGCCGGCGTCGAACGACGAGTACATGCCGAGCGTATGGCGCACAGGGTCGGCTCCCATCGCGGCACACCCCACCGTCACCATAGCCACGACGGCCACCGCCGCAACGGCCGACAGCGCCACGCAACGCCATACCTTCTTCCTGCCGTAGACGAACAGGAGCAACGGCAGGAGCACGGGATACACTATAACGACGTCAATCCTGAACAGAGGCGCAAGCCCCATAAGCACCACAGCCAAGGCGAAACGCCCATCCAACACCATGCACATGGCCCATACGAAGCAGGCATAGGCGGGCACCGCCGAATTGGGATACATCGCGCAGGCGTACGACTCGGGCAGGAACAGCAGGGCAAATACCAACACATGAACCGGCAGCAAAGTGAGACGGCGGCAAAACCTGACCGTACCCACTACGGCAAAGCACGCCGCAAACCACGTAACCAGGCAGTACAGCTGTTCGCAGGTAAGCCACGCAAAAACAGCATTTAACCCCACAACGACATAGCTCACCAGCGGTTGCATGTCATAAAAATAAGAATACGGCGGAGGTACGGTCACGCCTTGGTTGGCCATGACGGAACATCCCGCCAGCAGGTGCATGCTGTCGTTCTCGTAACACGAGAGCGGAAACACGCCCACGGCCATCCACACAAGGAAGAGCGCAAGGCTCCAATAACTTTTGATAATGTCGGTCAAGACCATGCCAAGCCTTCCGGAACGGGCACTGCACATGTCATTCATCGGCTTTTCCATAATTTTTGCAAAGGTAATGATTATAAACCTAACGCCGGAACGACAATCATAATATTTACTAAATAACCCGATTTAGTCGATGAAAAACAAGAAAATATCACCCTGATTGACCTGTAAAACCAAGCAACCCAGCCTCCACAGCCTATAAAAAATCAACAAACAGCCTGTCTATTCAACTTGGCAAGCCCAATAACGCCATTTAATCCAATCAATAAAAAATAATGTATATCCACCTTGTCCGCCACAAGAAAAAAAGTAAAGTCCCGAAAAACCATAAGCAAAACACCTCCAGTTGATTACACATAACAAGATAAACGCTTATAAAACAACCCTTTCATCACTATCAAGACGGTGTTTACTTACAAACTAAAAGGCCGTCTTTTAGCTTGTAAAAGACGGCCTTTTGCAATGCTAAAGGCGGCCTTTCATAACCTCGAATACCGCCTTTTGTATTGCCATTGATTAATCAATAAACACCATTACGTCACACCTCGGCGCACGCCCGGGCAAGCCATTCACGCTCGCCGGCGTCAAGATGGGGCGCCAAACGGTCGTACACCATGCGGTGATAACCGTTAAGCCAGCTGCGTTCCTCGGACGTAAGCATGTCGGTTATTACCGGTTCGGTATCTATCGGGCACAGCGTCAAAGGCTCGAAGCCGAGGAAACGGCCGAACTCAGTCTCCATATAAGGCACCGTTAGCAACGTGTTCTCCGTGCGTACGCCGAACCGTGAGGCCAGATAAAGCCCCGGTTCGTCGGTCACGGTCATGCCTTCGACGAGCGGAGCGGGCACATGCTCCATGCGAATCTGGTGAGGCCCTTCATGCACGTTGAGGTAAGAGCCTACGCCGTGGCCCGTGCCGTGCAGGTAGTTAAGCCCCTCGCGCCACAGCGGTTCGCGGGCTACGGCGTCGAGCTGGGTGCCCGAAGCTCCGCGCGGAAACTTGCACATCTCCAACCGTATGTGCGCCTTGAGCACGAGAGTGTATATCCGCCGCTGCTCTTCGGAAACTGGACCGAGGGCAACGGTGCGTGTAATGTCGGTCGTTCCGTCAAGATACTGCGCGCCGGAGTCTATCAGCAGCAGGCCTTCGGGGCGCAACTCTACGTCGGTTTCGGGCGTAGCCTCGTAATGCACGATGGCTCCATGCTCCTGGTAAGCCGCTATCGTGTCGAACGACAGTCCCTTATACAAAGGCTGCTCGGCCCTGAGCGACGTCAGTTTGGCGTCTATGCTCATCTCCGTCTGCCCTCCGGCCTCAACTGCGGGGCGCAACCAGCGCAAGAACTTGACCATAGCCACACCGTCGCGCAGCATTGCATGGCGGAAGCATTCTATCTCCGTGGCATTCTTCACGGCTTTCAACGCCGGAATGGGCGACGGCCCCGCAACCTTCACGCACGCGGGTATATTATATAAGGTATAGTTGATTTCATCCTCGTCCATCAGTATATTGTACTCACCGTAACGCTCAAGAGCCTTGCCCACGTCGCCGTATCCGGCCGTGCCTACACCCTCGGCGACAAGGTAAGCCTCAACCTCGGGCGTCAGCTTATCACGGTCGACAAAAAGAGTGACGCTCTTTGAGTCAATCAGCAGATAGGCCACGAACACGGGATTGCAGTGAACGTCAGCGCCACGAAGGTTCAGTGTCCACGCAATGTCGTCGAGAGCAGCCACCAGCATGCCGCACGCGTGCCGCTCCTTAAGCGCCGCCCGTATGCGCGTTATCTTGTCGCGACACCGCTCGCCGGCGTATTCAAGTGAATGAATTGACACCTTGTCTTGCGGCACTGACGGTCTGTCGGTCCATATCAGGTCAAGAGGGTCGTAATTGGTGCGCACGGTTATGCCGCCCTCGGCACGCAGTTCGGCAATCAGGCGGTTAACTGACGCTGCCGAATTAACCGTCCCGTCAACGCCCACCGTAGGACTTTCAACGGTCGACAGCTTCATGCCGAGCCACTTGGTGACTGACGGCGTGCCCTCGATACGCTCCTTCATAAGTTTGAATCCGGTACCACGCAGCTGCTCCTCGGCGGCAAGAAAATAGCGCGAGTCGGTCCAAAGGGCAGCGTCGTTCATCGTCACCACAGCCGTACCGGCAGAGCCGTTGAAGCCGCTAATCCACTTGCGCCCCTCCCATCTTGCCGGCACGTACTCGCCGTTATGCGGGTCGGTACTGGGGAAAATGAACGCGTCGATACTCTCGCGGCGCATTACGTCGCGCAAGGCTGATAATCGGGAAGAAATCATTGTGCTCATACAAATCGTTTTTTAAGGTATAAAGAGTCTGCCGGGATTTAGTCTTCGCCTACAAAGCAGACCACCGCCCGCAAGCCACAATAACAACTTTATTATTGCAAAACAGACATTACAAAGGTATAACTTTTTATATTTAATAACAAACTAAAAGGATAATAAATGCCGAATGTCCGGCTTTTTTATTAACTTTGCACCACAGGAAAACGGGACAAGGGCAGCCACATTGCCACTTGCCGTTATTTGATGCAAATGAATGTCTTAACAAATAAAACATAGGTTTATTATGGAATTTTTGACTAACGAAAAACTTACAATCGTCGGCGCAGCCGGAATGATTGGTTCAAACATGGTTCAGACAGCGCTCACAATGCGCCTCACCAACGACATTTGTCTCTATGACGTGTTCTCACCCAAAGGCGTAGCAGAGGAAATGCGCCAGAGCGGATTCGGCGATGTGAAGATTACCGCGACAACAGACGCCAAAGAGGCTTTCACAAACGCTAAATACATCATCTCTTCAGGTGGTGCTCCCCGTAAGGCAGGCATGACCCGTGAAGACCTGCTCAAGGGCAACTGCGAGATCGCTGAAGGCCTTGGCAAGAACATCAAGGAATATTGCCCCGACGTAAAGCACGTTGTAATTATCTTCAACCCTGCTGACCTGACCGGTCTCGTAACCCTGCTTTACTCAGGATTGAAACCTTCACAGGTTACAACCCTCGCCGCTCTCGACTCTACACGTCTGCAGAGCGCGCTGGCAAAGAAGTTCAACGTAATGCAGAGCGAGGTTAAGGGCTGCGCTACATACGGCGGACACGGCGAGCAGATGGCTGTATTCGGCTCACACGTAACCATCGACGGACGCAAGCTGACCGACATCATCGGCACAGACGAGTTCCCCGAGGCTGAATGGGAGCAGATGAAGAAAGACGTTACACAGGGCGGTGCTAAGATTATCGAACTGCGCGGACGTTCTTCATTCCAGAGCCCCGCTTATCTGTCAGTTGAAATGATCCGTTCGGTTATGGGCGGTGAGGCCTTCAAGTATCCTGTAGGAACTTATGTTTCAACAGACAAGTACAACCACATCATGATGGCTATGAACACCACGCTCGACACTACCGGCGCTCACTACACTGTACCCGAGGGCACAGCAGAGGAGAACGCTAAGCTTGACGCAAGCTACGAGCACCTTTGCAAGATGCGCGACGAGCTGGTAACTCTGAACATCGTTCCCGAAATCTCTAAGTGGAACGAAATCAATCCGAACCTGTAATTACACTCTTTTCATAACTGTATGGGCGTGCCTCTCCGTGAGGTGCGCCCTTGTTTTTTGTCGCTTACATAATAGCGTAAGGCTGCATAACAATGATATTCCTATGCTTCATAACAGCTTATTCGTCATAAAATTAGCTTCTTAACAATATTTTCCAATGGAAATTATGTGATTTGAAAAAATTATTACTTTCTTTGCGACATGAATGTGGAACTAATACGGAAAAAGACTATGAAGCACGTGATTATTGGCGGCGTGGCAGGTGGAGCAACCGCAGCCGCACGATTGAGGAGAGTTGACGAGACTTCGGAAATAATCTTGCTGGAGAAAGGCAAATACATTTCGTACGCTAATTGCGGACTTCCTTATTATATAGGAAGCGTGATTGAAGAACGCGGCAAACTGCTGTTACAGACTCCCGAATCTTTCGGAAAGCGGTTCCGCATTGACGTGCGCGTTGAAAACGAAGTAACGGCATTACATCCAGACAAGAAAACAATCACTGTGCGAAGGGCTGACGGCTCGGAGTACGAAGAAACATACGACAAACTATTGTTGTCGCCAGGGTCAACGCCAGTACGTCCGCCGTTGGAAGGCATTGACCTTGACGGTATCTTCACATTGCGCAATGTGGAAGACACCGACCGGATAAAGCATTACCTTACGGAAAAACAAGTAAGGCGTACCGTTGTTGTAGGAGCAGGCTTTATCGGACTGGAAATGGCCGAAAACCTGCATCATGCCGGAGTGTCAGTATCCATCGTAGAAATGGGAAATCAGGTAATGGCGCCTATCGACTATTCAATGGCAGCTCCCATTCACCAGCACCTGGCGGATAAAGGCGTCGCGCTTTACTTGGAAGAAGGCGTAACGGGATTCAGCCATGAAAAAGACGGACTGCTTGTCCATCTGAAAAGCGGAAAGTCAATCGCCACGGATATGGTGTTGCTATCCATCGGAGTGCGCCCGGCCACGGCATTGGCAAAGGCTGCGGGAATAAAGCTGGGCGAAACAGGCGGAATCTGGGTGGACTCTTACCTGCAAACATCCGAAAAAGATATTTACGCCGTTGGCGATGCTATTGAGTTTCCCCACCCGCTTACGGGTAAACCGTGGCTTAACTATCTTGCCAATCCTGCCAACCGACAAGGGCGTATCGTGGCAGACAACATGGCGTTGGGCAACTCCGTGACTTACGAAGGCGCCATCGGCACCTCCATAGCAAAGGTATTCGACCTGACCGTAGCCTCAACAGGACTAGCCGCCAAGCGCCTGAAACAAATGGGTATGGAATACCGCAGCTCGATAACCCATTCGTCCTCACACGCCGGATACTACCCCGACGCATTGCCGCTGACGCTAAAACTGACGTTCCATCCTACAACAGGAAAACTTTACGGCGCGCAATGCGTAGGCCATGAGGGCGTGGACAAGCGCATAGACCAGATTACCCAACTCATTAAACACGGCGGAACGGTGTATGACCTTATTGAGACAGAACATACCTACGCCCCACCCTTCTCTTCCGCCAAAGACCCGATAGCAATCGCCGGCTACGTTGCGTCGAACATTATCAGCGGCGCAATGCCCGTCATTACGTGGCGTGAGTTGCAGGCAGAGAAAGAACATATATTGCTCATTGACACCCGCACCCATGAAGAATTCTCGTTCGGCACTATACCCGGAGCCGTCAACATTCCGGTGGACGAAATGCGCAACCGCCTGAACGATATCCCTAAAGACAAGCCCGTGGTGCTGTTCTGCGCCGTAGGTCTGCGTGGTTATTTAGCAACACGCATTCTCGCAGGGCACGGATACAAAAATGTACGCAACCTGACAGGTGGTTACAAGACATATTCCGCGGCAGTGGCGCCTGTTCCGCCACCTACACCACAAAGTCCTAAAACTGCACCGGCTACAGACAACAACAATGACGGAAACATACTGAAGATCAACGCTTGCGGTCTGCAATGCCCCGGTCCGATAATGAAGGTGAAGCAAGCCATAGACAACGCTGAGCCAGGACAACGGATTGAAGTCACCGCAACCGACGCAGGTTTTGCCCGCGATGCCTCGGCATGGTGCAACACCACGGGAAACAAACTGATTGAAAAGACCGAAAGCGACGGCCGTTACACAGTAGTTATTGAAAAAGGCAGCGCCGGTCCCGCCCCTGCTACAGCCTCAACCGGCAGACGCGGCAAGACCCTTATCCTGTTCAGTGACGACCTTGACAAAGCCTTGGCAACATTCGTCCTCGCCAACGGAGCGGCGGCAACCGGGCAGAAAGTGTCCATATTCTTCACGTTCTGGGGCCTGAACGTGCTGAAGAAAGTACAAAAGCCGCAAGTACAAAAAGACATATTCGGAAAGATGTTCGGATGGATGCTTCCTTCAAGTTCATTAAAACTGAAACTGTCGAAAATGAACATGCTTGGCATGGGCAGCCGCATGATGCGTTACCTGATGAAGCGCAAAGGAGTAGACTCGCTGGAAACATTGCGCGCCCAGGCACAGCAGCAGGGCGTGGAGTTCATCGCCTGCCAGATGTCGATGGACGTGATGGGCATAAGCCGCGAGGAACTGCTTGACGGCGTAACGATAGGAGGCGTGGCAACATATATGGAACGCGCCGACCAGGCAAACGTAAACCTATTCATATAATTTGCGGATAATTTTCCGTTATTACCATAAAACAAAGAAAAAAGATGGACAACACGCTATGCCGGATTCGAGACCTGTACCGTGCCATTGCCGAGTTTGAAAGCTCGTTTTCAAAAACATACGGAATCTCGCTTAACGAAGGGATGTTGCTTTGCACCTTGCTTGACAAGGGACAACAGACCTCAAGCGAGATTGCCGATGCACTCGGACTTTCACACTCCAACGCATCTAAAGTAATCCGCTCCGTCGAGGATAAAGACCTGATTACAAGACAAGTAGGCAAGGAGGACAAACGGCAGATGAATTTTATATTGACTACCGCAGGTCGGGAACTAATCACGCGGATTAAGAATACAACATACCAGTTGCCGGAACTGCTGGCAAAAGCAATCAGGCAGACTGAATAGAATATTCAAGTAAAATGGAATCAACTCTAACCACCAATCATCTCGTCTTATGAAACGCTTAATTGTAGAAACATCAAGACTGCAGTTGTATGAAATGGAGTTTACGGATATGGCGCCACTGTCCTCTATATTGCAAGACGAAAAGGTAATGTATGCTTACAACGGGGCTTTCACAGAAAAAGAAACGGTGGCATGGATGAGAAAGCAGCTTCAACGTTATAAGGAATTTGGATTCGGATTATGGGGTGTGTTCCTTAAAGACACAAATGAAATGATCGGTCAATGCGGCATTACCATGCAAGAATACAAAACGACTCAGATACCGGAAATAGGATACCTCTTTGCACACAGACACTGGCACAAAGGATATGCAACAGAAGCTGCAACAGCCTGTAGGGAATACGGACTTAATACGCTGTATTTTAATAAATTATATTCCATAATCAGAGATACAAACATCGCATCGCGGAAAGTAGCAACACGTATCGGTATGCAACCTATTGATAGGGTTATAAAACATTATCGTGGAATGGAAATGCCTCATATAATATTTTGCACAAAATAAAAATAAGATTAAAACAAAATTCCTTTCGACGATTCTCTCTATCCTTGTTTCACCAATATAGGATGCGGTTCGGCAATGACATGTCAAAAAACTTCGTTTATTCCTTGCCATTGTGCTCGTCTTTCACTATCTTTGCAAAAGGAGGAACTAACCATGCGGAAGATATTTTTGACGATAACTGTTGTTTTGGCAGGCGCCCTTACTGCATTTGCGCAAGACGATAAAGACAATCATAACACAGTAGAAAAATGCGACACGCTGACCTCGACAAGCGTGGAAAAGGGCAATGTGTACATGAGCCATTACCGACCGGCAACATCGGACTCGGCGCAATATAAGCCAAAGAACTACTATATCGACAGCCATGCCGTAACAATGCCGAACCACAACGCCTTTAGCTATAAGATAAAACAAGACGACAGGCCCGTAGAATTACTCGACTGGCTCGGAGGATTACTGAAAGACATTCTGTTCTGATAATGTTTCAGAAATATATTTAACCAGAAAAAGGCTACTATATTGCCGTTTACTGCATTGCAAAAGACGGCAAATCACAATTCAAAAGACGGCATTTCGCATTACGATTTACGGCCTTTCAAAAGACGAAAGACCGTAAATCATAAACTATAAGAAGAATTAAACGAGATTTGTTCACATCTGTCAGCCACAGGATATAAAGCATTAAGTATCAACAGGTTATATGGCTGACAGAAGACATAAGCATCTGTCAGTTACCGTCAGGCTTCGTCAAGGTTATGAATGAGCAGACAAAGGACTTACACATATAACTGACACACAGCGCAAAAAACCGTCAGAATGCATACATCTGATAATCAAAGCGTTACGACGCAGGCTGACGGATGACAGAGAATTTCCAAAAAAATATTACTGACTACCTCATCAGCCAGCGCCCGCCGTGCTGTATCATCGGCACGACCACTTCCTCGTTAAGGCTGTCGCCGAGGCTGAACACAAGGAATGCTTCCGCCGTACGGACATGCGAACGGCCGTCGGCTGAGGGGATAGTGTCGTTGACGCAACGCATCACCCGTATCTCGTTTATTCCGTGATGTTCCTTGCCCATACGCTCAACGAACATAGAGGCGTTGGCCTCAAGTTGCTCACGATAATTGTCGGGAATAGTGTCCGGCAGGTACATGCCACGCACGAAGTAGGCATGATTTCCAGCCAAAAGCGAGTCGTAATACTCTTTGGCGGCGATGGCGGCAGCATTGTCTACCGTCTTCTCGTCCGAACACGAGAAGAACGAGAGAGCAAAAAGCGAAAGGATTATGATAAAAAGTCTGCGCATCTTGTTTTTTTATAAGTAGTCAAAGTAGTTAAATGCAATTATAGGAGTTAAAGTCAAATGCCTTGCCAAGTGAAGAGTAAATAACCCATGCTTATGTTATTATACCCATAAGTCAGGATTATTAATTCATCATTATTCACACTTCACTTGGCAAAGGCATTTGACTTTAACTCCTCTAACTACACAGTTCCTTCCCTCCTAACAACTATTTCTGCCTTATGAATATGTTTATCGGCGAGCCTGTCAGCTTCCAGTTCTCACGGATTTTATTCTCAAGAAAACGCTTGTAAGGCTCTTTGACGTACTGCGGCAGGTTAGCGTAGAACACGAACGAGGGTATCTGCGTGTTCGGCAGCTGCGAGCAATACTTTATCTTGATGTACTTACCCTTTATCGATGGTGGCGGATATGCCTCGATAAGCGGCAGCATAACCTCGTTGAGCCTGGTAGTTCCGATCTTTATCTTGCGGCTTTGGTAAACCTCCTTTGCCATCTCGAGCACCTTGAATATACGCTGCTTGGTAAGCGCCGAGGCGAAGATGATGGGGAAATCGGTAAACGGGGCCATACGGTTATGTATCGCCGTAACGAACGTGTCGATAACCTTCTGGTCCTTGTTTTCCACCAAATCCCACTTGTTCACAACCACAACGAGCGACTTGTTGTTCTTCTGGATAATCTGAAAGATGTTCATGTCCTGCCCTTCTATGCCGCGCGTGGCGTCGAGCATGAGGATACATACGTCGGAGTTTTCGATTGCGCGGATTGAGCGCATTACGCTGTAGAACTCCAAGTCCTCAGAGACCTTGTTCTTACGGCGTATACCGGCGGTGTCGACAAGGTAGAAGTCAAAACCAAACTTGTCGTAACGTGTATAGATACTGTCGCGCGTTGTGCCTGCTATCTCGGTCACGATGTTGCGGTCTTCACCGATAAAGGCGTTGATGATACTGCTCTTGCCCACGTTAGGACGGCCCACTACGGCAAAGCGGGGAATGCCGTCTTCAAGCAGTTCGCCGCTGTCGCCCTTCAATTTAGACAACACCAGGTCGAGAAGATCACCCGTTCCGCTACCGCTCATGCTGCTTATGCACATGGGGTCGCCCAGTCCGAGCTTGTAAAACTCGGCAGCAGCATACTGCTGGTCGTTGTTGTCAACTTTATTGACCACGAGAACAACGGGCAGTTTTGTACGTCGCAGGATTGCCGCAACGTCTTCGTCCCAGTCGGTAACGCCGGTCGTAACGTCTACCACGAAGAGCACCAGGTCGGCCTCTTCTGTCGCGACAATAACCTGCTTACGTATTTCCTCCTCGAATATATCATCAGACTTCACCACCCATCCACCGGTGTCAACAACGGAAAACTCGCGCCCGTTCCAGTCGCACTTGCCGTATTGGCGGTCACGCGTAGTGCCGGCGATATCGCTCACGATGGCCTGGCGCGACTTGGTAAGGCGATTGAAAAGCGTAGACTTGCCCACGTTGGGGCGGCCTACTATCGCTACTAAATTTGCCATAACGTATAGAATTAAGAGTTAAGAATTAAGAATTGAGAAAATATACTTTTCCTCATTCCGGCTCATTAACTCCATGATTAAACTTATGTTACACTGAGCAAGAAAAAGAACGAAGTAAAACCGCCCGGCAAGGCATATTTTCTTAACTCTTAATTCTTAACTCTTAATTATCAATTCATTCAGGGTTATACCCGAAATTGTCAAGCTCACGCTTCGAGCTGCGCCAGTCTTTGTCTACCTTTACATACGTTTCGAGGTAGATTGGTTTACCGAAGAACCTTTCGAGCGACTTGCGCGACTCCGTGCTCATCTTCTTCAGGGCTATACCCTGATGACCTATGATGATACCTTTCTGCGAGTCACGCTCAACATAAATTATCGCGCGGATATGTATGTGGCGTTCATCCTCCTTGAACGACTCAACCTTTACCTCCACAGAATACGGTATTTCCTTGTCATAATAGAGAAGTATTTTCTCCCTTATGATTTCACTTACGAAGAAGCGCGCCGGCTTGTCTGTCAGCTGGTCTTTGTCGAAATAAGGCGGCGAGTCAGGCAACAGCTCCTTTATACGCCTGAGAAGCATATCAACTCCAAACTTGTTCTTGGCCGATATAGGCAGAATTTCGGCGTCAGGCAACAGCGAGTGCCACTTCTCCACAAGGTCGCCAAGGGTCTTTTGGTCGCTCTCGTCAATCTTGTTGATAAGCAACAGCACGGGGATGGTCATCTTCCTTACTTTCTCCAGGAAGTCCATGTTCTTCTCCGGATTCTCAACCACGTCCGTAACGTAAAGAAGTACGTCGGCATCCTTCAACGCCGATTCCGAGAAAGCCAGCATCGACTCTTGCAGTTTATAGTTTGGCTTGAGCACGCCCGGCGTGTCAGAAAACACTATCTGCATGTCGTCGGTGTTCACTATACCCATTATCCTGTGGCGCGTGGTCTGCGCCTTGAACGTGGCAATGCTTATACGTTCGCCGACAAGCTGGTTCATCAGTGTCGACTTGCCCACGTTCGGGTTACCCACAATGTTTACGAATCCTGCCTTATGCATCTGTATCTTTACGTTTTTGCCGTATGCCACTGGCGATAACGGCATTAGAATCAATCAAGTTTGCAAATATACTGATTTTTTTCGACACGACAAGCATTTGAAAACACTGCGGAGCCGAAAACCCGACAAAAAGATGTTAAAATGCGAAAGGCCACCTTTTGGAATGCAAAAGGAGGCCTTTTACACGACAAAAGACATCCTTTCGCAACGCAAAAGGATGTCTTTTGGACGTTCGCAGACAACTACCTGAATACAAGGCTGTTACTACACAAGCGACAGCCGGCGCCAACATCCGTCTAAAACAACGGACGCAGACGCCGGCCGTAAACCGTTTCCGCAACATAACGGTTGCGGATGAAGAATGTTACCTGACAGCTACTTTCATGGCATTGCCGCCGACTTTAACAATGTATATTCCTGGCTCAAGGTTAAACGACTGGTCAGAGCCGCGGCCCTTAGCCACCAATACGCCCGAAGTAGTGTATATCATGACATCGGCATCGCCGCTGACGCTTATGCAACCGTCGCCTACAAGCACTCCGCTAGCAGCCTCAACACTGTCTATGCCGGTGCCGAACGAGCCTGTAACGGTCATATTTATACCTGAATAAGCATCGTCTATGCGGATGTAGCAATAGCCTTCGGTTGCGACGGTGGTCTTCCACGTACATACCATGTCATAATTATCGTCAAACGAATTTTCAAAAACCATCGCTGTTCCGCCGGTGCCGGCAAGCGCGTCTGCCTCGCTTGCGAACCATACAGGATTTGTCATAAACGGTGCGTCGGTGGTAACCGTCACCTCACCTGGCTCAAGCCGTGCCTTATACCAGTGCGGCAGGGCCACCTTTACTTCAGGTATGGCAACCGTCTCGCCGTTGGACAGCTCGATGGCCGTGCCCACTGACTCGCCCTTTTCATAGCCGCGCTCGGTGAAAGTAACCTTGTTGCCTTCAGATACAGTGGTGATTTTCACGTTTACAAGGAACACGTCGCCGGCCTTTGCCGCCACGTCTACACGATAGATTGTAGAAGCCGTAGTGCCGTCGAAATATGCGGTAGAGATTGCTACAGGCTCACCGTCGACGCCTTTGCAGTAATAAATTTCGTCGTAACCCATCTCGTTGTACAGCTTGTCGCTGGCTATTGTCAGCACACCGTCATCCGTCATGGTATATTGCAGCCACAAATTGGTGGGAGCCTCGCTGCCGAACGTGTAGCTGTCACCCTCAACTATTATCGGGTTTATACGGCCTTCGCCCAGCTCGTAGTCTTTCTCCTCAAGGGTGAACTTGTCTCCGTCGAGCGCGCCTTCTATCTCTATGAGATATGTCTCACCTTCGGTTATTTCGAGTATATACTCCATATTGTCGCCCCTTACCGTCGGATAATCGTCATCGTAAACACCTGTGCCCATCGGGAAGCTTACGAACATGTTGTTAGGCCCGCTGAAATACAGCTTGCCTGTTCTCCCGGCCGTGTATTGGTAATACTTTATAAATCCGCCTTTGTTGTCGATTACGTTCTCGCCGAGCTTCGCCTCGAGCGGATTTGTTATGACATCGCCCTGCTGGATGTCGTCCATCGTAACGCTGAAGCTTATCTGCTCCGTCTCGCTCGACGTCCACTTTATTATGTAACGCTGGCCTTGCTCACCTCCGTATGCGGCGGTGTAAGCCGACGTGTTGCCTGACACCGCGCTATAGCTGTTGCCCTCAAGGTAGACTTCAACCTTGGTATATCCGCTCTGTACGGGCGACAGTGCCTTCACGCTGAGCATCTTGTTTGCTCCGGCCGGCACGTCTACGGCATAGAACGTAACGCCTTCAGTCTTCTCAGTGGTGAGTTCAGCCGGGAAATTGTCTATCATTATCGGGTTCGACTCCTTCTCGCCGGCCTTGTAGTCTTCCCATGCGAACGTCATCACCTGCTCTTCAGCCGTGGCCGTAGCCTTGCTTACACATACGTAATATATCGTGCCAGGGTTTTGCATCTCCCAGCGCGTGTCAAAGCTGCCGACTTCGGATGTAGCCAAGGTGTAGCCAGCCTCAACCAGACTCTTGTCGTCAGGGAATATCTTTACCTGTCCGTCGTCAAGGCTGCCCTCGCCGCTTATCACGCCGAAGCCCGCTTTGTCGTTTGAATATATGTAATAATAGTCACCAGCCCCAGCAGGAACGGTGTTGTTGCCTTCCTTCAGCGTGAACGGCATGTAAAGCGAACCGCGCTCTGCATCCTCGAAAGCAACGTCGAGCATGAACGGTCCGTAGTTGCTGTACTTTATCAGGTATGTCTTTCCCTGCTCTACAGGCATCTTGCACTGGTGCTGCGAACCACGGTCAATGATAAACGTCGGGTCGAACTTCAGGCCGACAATACCCTCAACTTCTATCCCCGTCACGGCCGTTGGCGATGTCATCACAAGCAATCCGTCCTTGTCGGCGGTATACGTTGCATAGAAGTTCTGATTGGAAAACTCGTACTGATTGCCCATGTAATACATTCCGCCTACCTCGACAGGCATGGGGTCTGTTTCGGCAAGACCTTTGCCGAGATCAGGCTGCTGGGTGACTTTCAAGTCAAACGTAGCCTTTAGCCCGTCATATACAGGCATTTGGAAATAAATTGTCTTGCCGGCCATCAGCGGATAATTCTGTATGACGTACTGCTCGCCCTGCGCTGGATTGACGGCCTTACGCTCACTGCCCTCAAGCTCGAAAGCCTCAAGCTGCTGTATGCTCGTAGCCTCAACAGTAAGGAAGCTGCTTTCTTCCGCGGTGTATTTCCAATAAACTTCCACCTCGTCTGTCGTCTCGGGCGTCCACTCGTTGTACCCCGTCCTCAGCTCTATCGCGGTCTCAACCGAAGTCTGCGCGAACGCTACAGGCGACAAGGCCGCAATAAGCAAAGTTGAAAATAAATGTCTTTTCATAACTATTATGTTTTTATGGTAAAACAAAAATTGCGGCACGGGATTCCATAAGGCAGTCAGCTGACCAGCCCTTACACGGACACCAGCCTGAAAACGGCCAATCCCGTGCCACAAACATCAAACAAAAATCAGTACCGACAAGAATTACCTGACAACGTATTTCTTTCCATCCTTTATATAAATGCCCCTTGCAAGACCTTCAAGACTGCCGTCGGTACGCACGAGGCGGCCGTCAATCGTATATACCTTGCCGTCTGTCTCCGCATTGTCTGCAGACAGAACATTTGTTATTCCCGTAGCTGTCCCTTCCTCTATCGTAACGTTGCCTATCTGTAAATAAGATATACCGTCGACAGGATACGGGCTTGTCAGATGCAGGCCTATGCAGCGAGTGCCTCCTGTTCCTGCCGGGATATTGAACTCGTAGTCAGAATATACCCAATTATCGCCTTCCTCGTTTAACACAGGAGTGGACTTCACTCCTTCAAACTCTTCATGGGTTGTATATACATTGTTGGTTCCCAACGTAAGCTGTATGACCTCTTCCGTGGTGCAACGTATCTTCAGCCTGATTTTGTAAGACTTCGAAGCGTCGAACGCTATCGGCGGAGTTATCAGCCATTCGTCGGCATCATTGCCGTAATTGTCAATGCCTGGATTGACTATATATTCAGCGCATGGTGCGGTATCTCCGAACTGCAACGGGCCCCACTCTGACGTGTAAGTCCAGCTGTAGGCATCACTGTTTGCGTCATAAGCCATCCACTGGTTCTCAAAGTATGTCAGATTAGAGAAGTCCTGTGTAACAGGTACGTCCAAAGCTGTGCCAAGCACATAAGCCTCGGGCATTTCGGCAGGCGTCTCTCCGTAGCTGTTGCATGCGTATATAGTGTAAGTATAGCGTCCGAGGCGCATAAACTCCTTGTCAGTCACGGTTGTCTTTGTCAGTCCTTCGGCCACAACCTTGTTGTCAGGCTGGCGCACAACCTTGTACGTTACGCCGTCAGGAGAGAAGTAACCGCCGCTAAAGCCTTCGGTCGGAGCGTCCCAAGAAAGAACAGCCGAAGCGCAGGCATCGCCTACGGTGAACTTCATGTTAGCCACTGCGCCGGGCTTGTCGCTGCCGACATACGCCATTGCGCGTGACTTGCCACCGTTGCCGGCACTGTTCCTGGCGTATATTGTATATCTGTATTCTCCGTTTTCAGTCATCCCCTTATCTTCATAGGATGTCGCATTGGCATCCAGCTCGGCTATCTTCTCGCCGTTGCGCTCAATCACATAGCCAATAACCGCGTCAGCAAGGCTCTCGCCTCCAAACGAAGTCGTAGGCGCCTGCCATGTGAGGGTTGCCGTCATAGCGCCCTTTTCGCCGGGAAGTACCGTGAAACCAGCCGGTGCGGCAGGAGCATTGTCTCCGCCTTCGGCAAACGGAATGTAAAGTGCCTGCAGCTGGGCGTTGATACCTATGTTGCCAAGCACCTTGAAACTTTTATCCTCTATGTTGATGCAGAGCATGTGAGTCTGTGCCCCACGGTCATAGTCGGCCGACCCTGCACCCCAATAAAGCAACCCTGTCGTATGGTCGAACTCCATCGACTGATTGTAAGCCAGACCGCTGAATCCTGTCTGAATGATACCCTGCAATGAGCCGTCCGTCTTGTTCACCCTGTAAATAAAACCGTCATGAGCCGCTCCATACAACGTTCCATCCATATCAGCAGCTATTGTGCCAAGGGTTTTCTGCAACGTTGTGACTTTCGTCAGCGCACCGTCGGTTAAGTTGACCTCATACAATGCTGACTCGCCTTGGTCAAAACCGATGGCATACATCGTGCCCGTGCTGTAGTCGTATGTCATGTCCTGCGGCTTAAAACTTGAACTTTGCGCTCCGAGTCCTTGCGTGCCGAGCTTTGTATGGCGGCCGGTAGTCAGGTCATACGAGATGAAATCGCCGTTGACTGGTCCCTGATAAGAATCATACTCGTACTCATAAGCATAGAAGACATCGTCAACCGCAGCCCCAGCATATATGCTTATCTGGTCTCCGTACGGATAGATAAGTTCGGGCGAGTCCAGCTTGTCAAGGTTGAACGAAGCAAAACCATAACTTCCCCTCCAAGTGCCGTTGGTATTAAAATAACCGTACATCTGCCTGTGTGCAGGTGAAGAGGCATCGTCGGCGGCATATGCCGTTAGGCTAAAACCCGCAATCATCAACGCTGCGAATGTCGAGAATAAAAATTTCTTCATAATAACAATGCTTTAAATATTAAAATTTCCAAAGTCAATCCAATATCACTTTCTTAGACACATCGCCACATTTGACGATATAAATGCCGTTTCCGGGACGGCAGACAACGTTCTTCAAGTCCGATGTCTGCACAATCTTGCCGTCTATGCCGACAACGGTCACTGTGTCTCCACATGGATTATCGACAACGATAGCACCGCCATCAACCACCACATTCACCGTTCCTCCGCTTTCGACCATAGCCAGTCCCGTTGCATCGGCTTTAAAATCAAACGTTATCATACCGTCGTTTTCCCTTATGTTCGTTATCGGGCAGTCCACAGCGGCCGACGTAGAGTGCCATCGCGCACCAGGCATCGAAGTGTCGGTGTATTGCGTGTTGCCAGTCTCTCCGGGGAAGGGGTCGCCCGCCTCGGTGTCTTCTGAGGCATGGCCGTCAGCCGCGATAAGGGCTACGTGCTCATAACCTACGGATGTAGTGTTCACCCGGTTTGAGTTCCAAAGCGACTTGTCATAATGTATCTGCGATATTATCAGCCCGTGACCGCCGAGGGCTTTGTCCCATCCTGTCTGCTGACGGTTCTCCAATGTGAAGTATTCGTTATTGTCAGCTCCGCAGACTATGAAATACGCCTCGTTCGATTCAGAGAAAGGCTTGAGTGTCAGGTTCATGGCAGGAGCGTCGAGCACGACAGGCTCAAGCCATCCGACGGTGTACTTGTCCATGGCCGTATATCCGGCCGGAGTCTTGCTGTCGTCGTTGTACAGACCTTTGCACATGATGTCCCAAGTAACCATTCCGGCCATGCCCGAATACGCGACGTCGTATATGTCAGGAAGTCCGAGGATGTGGCTGAACTCATGACAGAACGTGCCTATACCGTCCATATTCTCTCCTTCATAGCCTCTCAGCTCGCACGAACAGGCCGCCTGTCCAAGGTAAAGGCCGTCATACATGTCCCAACTCTCGTAGGTGAGGTCGACGGCCTGCGGCCATACCGTCTCTTCCGGACCACCCTGCGCCTGACCGTAACCGGCATATACAACGAACACAAAGTCAACCTTGCCGTCTTCATTGAAGTCATACTGCGAGAAATCCACATCCGTGTCCGTATCGGCAGCCTTGCATGCGTCAATCATCAACTCTGAGGCACGCTCGTCAAGACCGTAATACGCCATGTCGTGAGGCAGCACTACGGGGCCTACCACGTCATATTCCGGCACGAATTTTCCGCTCGACTGTGCCTTGAAATAGCTCTTGATGCTGCCCGAGGCATACGGCCCGGCGTAATTCTCGTCGTTAGCCATGTCGTCATAAAGGTCGCGTATGTCATCACGCGCAAACTTCTTATCCGTAAATTCGGCAAGAATTATCAGTCCGCGGATATTGCCCACGGTCGGGAAAGTCTGCGCAATCTCGCCCGGTAAGCCGCTGACGCTCGCCTCGACAGCCGACTTCACGGCCGCACCCCGGCGTATGTCGTCATACTCACTGGACAGACTTTCAATCACCCGCGCCTTGTCTATAGACTGCACATACAGACGTTCCGCCACGCTGCGTACGTCAGCCGCATGTGCAACCATGCCTGTAGAAACGGCTCTGCCATCTGCAGCCACCTCGGCATACCTCAACGACCCTTTGCCGTCGGGCAGCAACACGCAGTCATCTTCACTGACATAATAGTGCAGACGCTCGTCACCTTGCACATACACGGCCAACGACGTGCCGTCTGCCTGGGCATACATTACTTTATGAGGCCACGCCGGAGCCGGGAACGCCGAGCAGACGAAAAAGCACAGCAGGCATGCCGCAATGGCTAATCGAAATACAATTCTTTTCATAGTCTGAGTTTTAACAAGTTTGACTTCCACATAGAAACGTGATTCATTCATGCTGCTAAAATAACCATTATAACACAAATCCGCAATTTTACAGTCCAAGAATTTCTTACATTTCACGAAATGTTATAAAAAACTTTCATTTTTACAACATTTAGCATGTTCTTAAAGCTTATTTGATTATTTTTGCATGGAATAAATAAGTAAACGTATACCTTTTACCCACACACAACAACATGACCGCAACGAAAACATATATAATCATCCTGTTAATCACCATCCTATGCCCGGCATGCCGCCTGAACGCATCTATGCAGGCCAATTCGGAAGCGGAAATAATGAAGTCAAATGCCGACAAGCAGTACGAAAAAGGCAACTTCCCCGGCGCGCTTTCATTATACATAAACAGCATGGAGAAGGCCGAAAGCGAGAAAGACACTGACACATACATGGCATGCATAGGGAATATAGCCAACATTTACGAGGCACTGGGCGATTATGAGTCGAACCTGTTTTACCTGCTCAAGGGCTACGACATATCCCGCATGCAGAACAACAACGACCTAAAGAACAAATACCTGACAAACATCGTAGCGGCATACTGCAACCTCGGCGACGTGAAGAAGGCAAAGGAATTCTACGAAATATCGAAAAAGGCAACAATAAAGCGTGACTCCGTAAACCATAAATACTTCCTGATATACAACTCGGCACGCATAAAACAGGCCGAAAAGAAATATGACGAGGCCATTGCCGAGCACGCAAAAGCCGAGAGATACGCCATTGACAACGGCCTTGACAACATCTACGCGCTCTACCAGGAATGCGAGACCGGAAATATACTCATTAAGAAGCACGACTACGGCAAAGCGATATCGCAAGGACGGAAATGCCTGGACATGGCGGCTGCGGCCGACAACGACGAAATGAGGATAAGCGCATACAAGATAATGCACGAAGCGTTTGCAGGCTACGGCATGGCCGACTCGGCAAGGAAATACAAGATGATGTACCTCGAGGCGTACGACGCGGCGTTCCGCACCAAAAGCATGAACCAGGCGAAAGGGCGGCTGCAGGAATACGAGTCACGCAAAAGTACGGAGAAAATCAACCTGCTCACCTCACGCATCAACATCTACACGATGGCTGTAATACTCGTGTCAACACTGCTTGCCGTCACGGTAGTGCTCACCATGGTGCTCGTACGCAAGAACCGCAACCTACGCAACGCACAAAAGCTGCTCATCAACAAGAACAACGATATAATGAAATCATACAGGCAAAGCAGCCCAGCCATACCGACGATGCCCAACGGATACCGCGACAAAGACGCAGACGACGAAACAGACGACGAAAATACCGGCGGAGTGGAAATGACACAGCAACAGATTGACGAGCTGCTGGAAAAAATCAACAGCCTGACCGACAGGCATGACATAATATCCGACCCGAAACTCAATCTCAAGACAATAGCCGACATGGCAAAGTCGAACACAAAATACGTGTCATTCGCCATCAACAAGACTTACAACAAGAACTTCAAGACTTACATAAACGAGAAACGCATAATGGAGGCTTGCCGCATGCTGACCGACGAAGAACATTACGGGCACATGACAATACAGGCTATTTACGAAGAAGTAGGATACACCAACGCAGTAAGCTTCAACCGCACCTTCAAGAAAATAAACGGCATGACACCAGCCACGTATAAAAGACTGGCAGCAGACAACAACATGAACAACACACTATAGCCAGACTGACCGCACAGCACCTTCCGGCAAACAGTACGTAACAAGCTCGTCAGCAAAAGACCGCCTTTTACATCGCAAAAGATGGTCTTTCAGCCTGTAAAAGGTGACCTTTTGAAACGCAAAAGGCGGCATATCGGAAAAACGCAGGCTGCATGTCGTCGGTGTTCACTATACCCATTATCCTGTGGCGCGTGGTCTGCGCCTTGAACGTGGCAATGCTTATACGTTCGCCGACAAGCTGGTTCATCAGTGTCGACTTGCCCACGTTCGGGTTACCCACAATGTTTACGAATCCTGCCTTATGCATCTGTATCTTTACGTTTTTGCCGTATGCCACTGGCGATAACGGCATTAGAATCAATCAAGTTTGCAAATATACTGATTTTTTTCGACACGACAAGCATTTGAAAACACTGCGGAGCCGAAAACCCGACAAAAAGATGTTAAAATGTAACTGAGCGCCTTTATGCCCTTGCCAAGGCATAAGTGCGAAAGGCACTACACACCCACAATAAAAACAATGGCACCGGCGTTATACATAGAAAAACATTTAACCATGAGAACCGTACTATTGTTTCTTGCCGCATTGCTTACCTTCTGCGCATGTAGCGACGACCCCGAACCGACCGGACAGTATCTCGCAACAATACGTCTGAACGAGTTGTACGGCGAAAAATCAATAGGTGAATGGCAGAACGACTCTGTTTATCCCGACGGGAACATGATATCCGAATACATGCAGCTCGACGCCGACAAACAGGCTAAATATGTTTTTCAGGTAAAATCACGCACAGACAATGGTGATAACGCCATACAAAAGGACGGCGAATGGTTGACTGTTTACGAAAACACCATGACCGGTACATGAAGCCTGGGCGTTAACGCACTACTTGAACCGCACCTTACAATCAATGATACGATAAGCAACACACCACGCCTCTTTATCTTCACCGAGGTTAATGACTCTGTGATGATTATCAACACCGGATATAACACAAAACTGAGAAAGGTCACAAAGCCGTAAACAAAACGGCCTCATGACCCGTATAACCACATAACCGCAAGACATTACAGCCTTACGACCAAGCCAACAGACACTAATCTTTCAGCGAATAAGTCACAGTCGTAACCACCCGCAGTTTCTTGATGTAAGGCGTATTATTGTCACGGTTCTCTATTGAGAACTGTCCCTGCCCTGCCGTCAAAATCTTGTCTATCTTGCTGTCGCTGTTCTCGGCAAACTGCTTGGCAGTCTGCTCTGCGTTCTTGATGGCCTCCTGCATCATCTTCGGCTTCATCTGCTGGAACGAAACGTACTCATACACCACGCCGTTACCGTAACCGCCGTCGACAACAGCCACGCCTTGTTTCAGCAGTTCGCCCTGACGGGCTATTATCGAGCGCACAAGTTTCACGTTATGCGACGTCACGGTTATCGTCGACGTTATGTTGTAACGGTAATCATGGTTCTGCACGCCGTAGCGCTCGGCGTTCATGTCCACCACCACCGGAGCGTTGATGCTTATCTCCGAATCCTTTATTCCATTCTGTTTCAAAAAAGACTTCACTTTTGCCGTAGTGGCATTTATACGCGTGTAAAGCGAAGGCAGGTCGTCGCCCAGCTCTTTCGTCATTATGGGCCACGTCACCTTGTCCGCCTGTACCTCACGTTCGGACAGTCCCTTTACCGTTACCTTTCGGTCTTTATCCGAGAAACTTTCAAGTCCCAACTTAATAAACAGCCCCAAAACGATAAGCCCTATCATGATGAGGGCAGCTCCTCTGCCTTTTTCCATAGTATTATTGTTTTGATTTCACAGAGCCAAAGATACGAAAAATAGTCAACATTCAACAGTTTTGAACAAAAAAATCACTTAAACACCACTTGTTAACATTCCGACGGCACACCGCCGCATATCCGGTTAACATACAAAAAAAAGAGAGCCGCCACTTCAACTCAAAGCCGGCAGGCTCTCTTTTTTATGATAAAAATCTAATGATTCTTTATTTTACGACGGCAGCCTCTGCCCCATCGTAAGCCCACGTGTAATATGACGCTCCATGAACAAAGCCGGCTCCGAAGGCCGTCATTATGAGGTTGTCACCCTTCTTGAGCAGATGCTCGTACTCCCAGAGAGCCAGCGGAATGGTGGCCGCGCTGGTATTGCCGAAATGCTCGATGTTGACCATCACCTTGTCCATAGGCAGGTCGAGGCGCTTTGCCACGGCCTCGATTATCCTGATATTGGCCTGGTGGGGAACAACAAAGCGGATGTTGTCCTTGTTCAGTCCGTTGCGCTCGGCTATGAGGGCACAGTCGTCACTCATGCTCGTAACGGCGTAGCGGAACACCGTGCGACCCTCCTGGTAGAGGTAGTGCAGACGGTGGTCAACCGTGAAGTGTGACGGCGGACATACCGAGCCGCCCGCCTTGGTGTGCAGGAAGGGCAAGCCCTTGCCGTCGGCACGGAAGTAGGAGTCTTTCACTCCGATACCTTCCTCTGTCGTAGCCTCCACCAATACGGCAGCGGCTCCGTCACCGAAGAGGGCACATGTACTGCGGTCCTTATAATCGACAACCGACGACATCTTGTCAGCGCCGATTACGATGATTTTCTTGTAGCGTCCGCACTGAATCATTGACGCGGCCACGTCAAGAGAATAAAGGAAACCGCAACAAGCGGCCCAAAAGTCAAAGGCAAACGCGTTCTTTAGTCCAAGCTTGCCTATCACGATTGAAGCTGTTGACGGGAAAGGATAGTCAGCCGTCGACGTTGATACGATTACGGCGTCGATTGAGTCGGGGTCGGCCCCGGTCTTCTTCATCAGTTGCTTGGCAGCCTTGCGCGCCATGTATGAAGTGCCCAGACCTTCCTCGGTGAGAATACGGCGTTCCCTTATGCCGACACGCGTCATAATCCATTCATCGTTGGTATCTACCATCCTCGACAGCTCATCGTTGTTGAGCACGTAGTCAGGTACGTATCCGCCGATGCCGGTTATTATTGCGTTAATCTTCTCCATTATTCAGCCGTTTCCTTAACAATCGCGATTTTTCCACGATAGTAGCCGCATGTCGGGCATACAGTGTGGTAAACGTGATAAGCGCCACAGTTGGGGCATATTGCCAGTGTGGGAGCTACTGCCTTATCATGGGTTCTTCTTTTACGGGTACGAGTCTTTGACTGTCTTCTTTTAGGATGTGCCATTTTCTTTAATCTTTAATTTTGTTCTTTAATTTTTCCAATTCACTCCAACGCGAGTCCACCGGCGTCTCTCCGTCCCCCTCGGTGCTTCGGGCTGCCGAGTGCTCTTCAAGAGCCTTTATCATAGCAGGATTGCATTTTCCAGGTGCATGCACATGCTTAATGGGGATGTCAAGGGCTATGAACTCATATATAAACCATGACAGGTCGAGCTGGCTATCGTCCCTCCCGACCGTTATCAGGTCATCTTCTTCCGAATATTCCTCTCCCAACCGTGCCGTAAGGCTGTTGTCGGCACATACGGCCTGCTCCATGTCGTCGAGACAACGGTCACAAGGTACGTGTACTGTCCCTTCGGTGTGAATGTCTATACGGTATATTCCACCCGAACGACTTACACTTACGTCCACGTGTACGTTGCCACGCCTCACTTCGGGAGCGTCAACAGCCTCGAAGTAAGCGTCGTCAAGGTCATACGCGAAGGAGGTCACTCCCTCCTTCAAGCCTTCCAAATCAATTTTCAAGGGCTCTAAACTGTACATCATCCGTGATTATGTGAAACAGCAAAGAGTGCCCTTGCCCGTCGCGGAGGCCGCAAGCACCCGCATGGGCGGCACAGTTCTTTGGGCTGCAAAGTTACTAATTATTTTTCATACAAGCACAAAGAAAACGTAAAAACATTTGCCCTATTGCCTAAAATCACTAATCCTTACCGAACCTTACGGGCAGAGTGTACCTTACGCGGACGGGCTTTCCGTCAATGGTTCCGGGCTTCCACTTCGGCATTCCCTTCAATACTGCCACCACGGCATCGTTCATCAGCTTACGCCCGGGCTTCACTATCTCCACGTCGTCAATGCTGCCGTCGGTGTCTACGACGAAACGCGCCAGCACGCGCACAGGCTTGCCTCTGTACTGGGAGATGTCATATTTCTTCAGCTCAACCGCCAGGTATTTAAGGAGCAGCTCCACTCCGCCAACAAATTCGGGTTTGGTGTACGAGTCGGCAATGTATTCCGGAACACCCACCCATGTACCGTAACCCGTGCGCACTACCTCGCCATCCTTCTGTCCGGGCGTCCACCGCGGCATGGACATCAGCATTCCGAGTACGGCGTTCTCTATCTTTTCGGAGTAGTTTTCCACCAACCTGGCGCCCGTCACGCTACCGTCTTTCTCGACGACAAACCTTACATGCACATAAAACGGGCACTTCGCCTTATCCGTTATGCTGTCGCCGGCGAAATGTTTTTTGGCGTATTCAGACATAGCCTTGCGCCCTCCGGGAAACTCGGGCCTTACGTCCACCTCTTTCAGCGGCACTATACGTTCACTGCTATCGTCGCCGTAGGCAATGCCATTGGCAGCCGGCTGCGCGGCACGGCACGTTTCGGATGAAGACGCATTGCACGTGGCAATCGCTCCAGAACACAAAACAAGCGCAACTAAAACGATTTTCGAGGCAAATACCCCGAGACGGAAAGATATGGTTTTCATGATAATATATGTTTTGAAGATTAGTCCATTATAACGTGCAAATATACAGATTTTACAGACAAAACGTATCACGTTGCTTGCTATTTAACACTACTTAAACTGCTGTCCGACGCAACCGGCAACAGAAAAAAACATGCGCTCCGCGAAAAAATTTCCTCCCTTTGGGAGGACTTTCCGCACGAACGTGATTGTAACATTTGTTAACATCATGACATGCAACGTTCCGCCAATGACCGTGTTTTTGTCAATGAATCAGCTGATGAAGGAAAAGAACAAAAGTATCAACAATAAAACGACTAATAAAAATGGAAAAGCAATTTAAGGCAAAAATGTTGTTCGCGTCCCTGTTCATGCTCGGATGCACGATGACCTTCGTTTCATGTAGCGACGATGATGACAATAACACTCCTCCGACGGAAGTGACCGCGGCATCAGTTTACGGTGACTATACCGGAACGATGACCACAGCCACCATTTCAACCACCGACGACAGCGGCACGGAAGAAGGCGACCAGACGGGCACTGCCGTATCGGCCAAGGTTGAGGGCGACACCATCTACTTCGACAACTTCCCCATCAAGGACATCGTAATGTCAGTAGTCGGCGACGAGACTACAGCCGACCAGATCGTGGAAGCAGTAGGCAACGTGAGCTACAAGATTGGTTATACTCCCACCGTCAACGAGGCTAAAGACAGCGTAATGCTTGCGCTTGACCCAAAACCGTTGCAGCTCTCTATCGAAATACCTGCATCTTCGGAGGGTGAAGAGGCACAGACACTTGACATCGAGGTTAAAGTGTCACCCGCTGAAGGCGCCAACTATGAGGGCAAGAGCACTAACCTGAAGTTCATGTTCAGCGCTGACGAAGTGTTGCTTGGCGCTGGCGACGCGCAAATATCATTGCCTAACTTCAACCAGACAACGTTCGACTTCAGCATGAAGAAGGGCGGAAAATAAGATTTCTGTATGATTTGTCCCTGGCCGTCGATGTTGGCAATAGCCACGTCGGCGGCCTTTGTGTTTCTAAGAGACGGTCTTTTAGAATGCGAAAGGCCGTCAATCGCACGCTAAAAGGCCGTCTTTTACAAGGCTAAAGACGGCCTTTTATAATACGCCTGATTATCAAGCTGTTACAGATTAAAGGCTGTGCGCGGCAGCAGGGCGTGCAAAAAGGCGTGGCTACGCACGAACGCGCCGCCACGCCTTCTATCGAGAGAGTTGATTTAATGCTGCGTCATTTCTTCTTCAATATTATTTCTATAACGCCGTTCTTGGCTGCGTCGCCGTATTTGTCGGTGGTGTTCTTCGCGTCCTTGTATATGTTTATTTGGTCGACTTGGTCGGGCTTGATGTTGGAGATGTCCTCCACATGCTTGCCGTCAACCACGTAGTAAGGCGAACCTTTAAGACTTATGGCCTGCGTGTCGTCAGGCACGTAATTCTTACCGTTAATCTTAACCACATTGCCTTTCTGGCCGTCGGGCTGTGTCTTGCCGGCGTCAAGCTTGAAGGATACGGGTATCGTGAACTTTACGTTTACCGGTTTGCCGTCCTGCTTGCCGGGATTCCACTTCGGCATGTTGGCTATCACGCGTACAGCCTCGGCGTCAAGCTCCGGACTTATACTGCGCATTACATGCGTGTCGCTGATACTTCCGTCAGCCCTTACCACGAACTGAAGGATTACACGGCCCTCTATTTTGTTCTTCATTGCAGTAGGCGGATACTTGATATTCCTTGCCAGATAAGTCATCATGGCCGCCTGTCCGCCGGGGAACGATGGCGGTTCCTCGGTAATATCGTACACATTGTCGTCCTTACCGCCGTTTGAAAAACCGACAACTAACAGCTCATCAGACACAGCCGATTTAGTCCTGCCACCCGAAGCAAGCGTATCCTTCGACAAAGTCATAGCCGTTTTTCCTACTGCCGTAGCGTTAGCGGGCGTAGCCTTGACGGTACTTACCACCGAGTTAACGAGGGCGTCGCCCTCACTCTTGATTTCATTACTCAGGCTTTCGGCCTTAGGCGTGGCGAAAGCAACTACGGCAACGGCCGCAACCGGGAGCGCGAGGAGTGTCCTTACGCGGCTCCACGGATTTGATTTTTTCTTTAACATCATAGTAATTCGTTTTTTTAGTGAACTTTGGTTCAGGTTGTTTGCCATGGCGAACAGCTTGTCGCCAACGGCCTTACGTATCAAAAGCATTTGGTATTCGGCGGCATTGACGCCTCCGGCGAGCACGGCACTGTCGGCCTCGAACTCGTGCAGGTTTTTCAGTTCGGTCTTGATAAGCCAGGCTGCGGGGTTGTACCACTGGAAGATGATGAGCAAATCGCACAGCAGCACGTCAACGGAGTGTCGCCCGGCGATGTGAGCGCGCTCGTGCATCAGTATCTCACGCGAGCCGTCGGCATAGTCTTTCTCATTGATGATTACGTTGCCGAACCAGCTGAACGGGGCTACTTCGCCCTTAACCACTACCACCTTGACGCCGCCGTCACGGCAGACCTCACGTCCGGAGCGTATCAGCCGCCTGAGACTTAGCAACGACACGACCTCACGACCGAGGAAAAACGCCACACCTATTATATATATAAGCAGGCAGACTTGCGCCGTAGTAACCACGGGAACGTGCGCATCGGCAGCCACGGCGGTGATGATGAAGTCCTCAATGGCCACAAAACCGCTCGTTACAGGCGCTTCGGCAGCGGTCTGAAGATGTATCAATGGCAGTACAAACGCCGCTGCTATCATGCCGAACAGCGTCACACGGTTGAAGCCGAAGAACGTCTCGCGGCTCAGGAGCAGCTTGTACAACAGATAAAATGCCGTGAGGCAGAGTGCCACCTTGACTGAATAGATGAAAAATATTCCCATGATTACTTATCGTTTTCCCGTTAAATCTACATCACGCAGCGAGCTTTCACCCGTCACATCCGGCCTTGACGGCCGCCGATAGTTCTGCCCGCTCCGCCCCATAGGGGCCGGCGGTGATTGTCTTAACTGTCATTTCATTGCCTAAAGGCTCTGTCAACGGCGCTTTACAGCTTGCCAGACAAGCGCCACGGGCACAACGTCACTTGCCCTCCTCTACCTTCTTTATCAGCTCACGCAGGTCGTCAACAGAGATTTTCTCTTCCTTGACAAGCGCCGAAACTACGCCGAGGTAGGATTTGTTGAAGAACTTGTTGACCACGTTGCCGAGCGAACCGCGGCGGTAGTCGTCGCGTGACACGACGGGATAATACTGGTAACAGCGGGGCGTGATAGCCTTATGGGCCAGGAATCCCTTGTCCTCCAGTATGTGTACAAGCGTGGACAACGTGTTGACATGCGGCTTGGGGTCAGGATACATGGCCTGAAGCTCACGTATATGGAGCGCTCCGTGGTCCCAATAACGGTTCATGATTTCTTCTTCACGTTTTGTTAATGTTTTCATTTCCTTGTGTTTTTATTTAGTCAGTACTGCTTTTCTGGTTCACGATGCAAATAAACTAAATATTTTAGTAATACGCAATAGTTTGACGGTTAATAAAAACTAAAAAGGTAAGTTTTAACGGACAATAAGTTTCTTTTTAATCAACAAGCAGACGAGGAGATATGTTTAGTAGACAAGCAGGGATTTATTAGTAGACAAGCAGACGAGGGACGAGCAGACGAGGAGATTTGCCATGCAGGAATATAGGTAAGAATAAAAATCTAAGGGTATAGTCAAATCTCCTTGTCTGCTCGTCCCTCGTCTGCTTGTCTACTAAACATATCTGCTCGTCACTTGTCTACTTGTTGACTAAAAAACAATATTATAGGAAGTTATACGTTATGGTAAATATATGGAATGGACAGACAGGATACGGCACGTCAAGATATTTCTCGTCGTAGCGGCAGTGGCTATAGCCGTGGTTTCGCTCGTTGTATCCAACTCGCTTGTACGCGAGCTGGCGGACGAGGAACACAACAAGATGGAAGTGTGGGCAGAGGCCATGCGCTCGCTTAACATGGCTGACGACAACACCGACCTTAACCTCGTGCTGAAAGTCATCAACGAGAACAACACGATACCCGTAATCGTGACCGACGCAAGCGGCAACGTACAAACCTTCAGGAACGTAAACCTGCACGGAGAGACCTTTGCCGACAGCATGGAATACGCCTCGACATTGAGCCGGAGGCTAAGCGACGAGGGCAAGGAAATAAGGATTACGCTGGGCGAAAACGCACGCGATGGATACATCAACGTATGCTACGACGACTCGGTTATGCTCAAGCGCCTGGCGGCCTACCCGTACATACAGCTCGGAGTGGTCATGCTGTTCGTCGTTGTGGCGATATTCGCACTGCTAACATCAAAGAAAGCCGAACAGAACAAAGTGTGGGTGGGACTGTCGAAGGAGACCGCGCACCAGCTCGGAACGCCTATATCAAGCCTCATGGCATGGACGGAAATACTGAAGGAGAACTATCCCGACGACGAACTGATACCCGAAATGGACAAGGACGTGAAGCGCCTGGAGCTGATAGCAGACAGATTCTCGAAAATAGGTTCACTGCCCGAGCCGGTTCCGGCAAGCCTGAAAACGGTGATGGAGCACGTAATCGACTACATGGACCGCCGCACATCGTCTAAGGTTACTTTCATAAAAGACTTTCCGGACAATGACATTACCGTAAAGATTAACGCCTCACTGTTCGAGTGGGTAATAGAAAACCTCTGCAAGAACGCCGTTGACGCAATGGAGGGCAGCGGCACAATAACGCTCGCCATGGCGCGGACGGCAGACAAGGTGGTAATAGAAGTAAGCGACACGGGCAAGGGCATAAGAAAAAAAGACATTGGAAACGTATTCAAGCCGGGCTTCACAACGAAGAAACGGGGCTGGGGACTGGGACTGTCACTTGCCAAACGAATAGTCGAGGAATACCATAAAGGACGCATATTCGTGAAAAGCTCCGAAATAGGCAAGGGCACAACGTTCCGCATAGAACTGGCGGGATGAACGCGCCAGTCTACATTTAGGTTTCCGAAATGTCTTGTCCTGGCAAAAGTTGACACATTTATGAACAATAAAAAATGTGTAAAA
>ERZ779669.265-NODE-265-length-33491-cov-27.056795_pt1 | contig 33491 bp, 25 predicted proteins | sample MGYA00511372_ERZ779669 | MGnify/ENA primary metagenome ERZ779669 (study PRJEB29588, sample SAMEA1967891) | human gut metagenome | biome: human gut; feature: human-associated habitat; material: faeces | place: Denmark | collected 2008/2010 ... | reverse complement strand
TGAAAAAATAGATTACCTTTGCAAATTGAAAAGCAGAACTGAAATCTTGGTACCGATTGCAGTGATAGCATGGTACCGATTACACCGCTACGCGTGGTACCGATACAGCGCTATCGTCATTATATGAATGGTTCCATACAAAGCAACCATATTTCCCTAATACTGTCTTGCGTTTTTTGAAGCAACGATTTGCTTTTGCATATCGTCTCCAATTCTCCTTCCGAACGTTTGGGTTGTTCATCAGAATTACCACTATTGGCTGAAACCTTCTTAGGTAGCAGCCCTTGTATCCTATCATAAATCTTACTCATAATATATAGAATTTACTGTGTGTGACATGCTTTCTTCAGTAGCTTTATCAAATCCTTGTATACAGAGTCGCTGATTCGTCCATGGTCGCGAGCATTGTTGATGTCATTATACACCTTGTCTCCCGAATAAGAATCCAGTCCTCCCCACAAGTTGTCTGTACATAGATTTGTTGTGTATATATGATTGGTGTTGAGCTGCGTTATCAATGCAGATTTGGCCAAATTGCGGGCATCCATATCTGGTGCAGCACCAAATGAAATGTCATATCCGTGACTGGTATCGTGCAACCCATCGCCTGTTCCCAATGCGTTTAGCACAGCATCCTCCATATCATCAAGACTATATTGGGATAGATCAAGCGTAGAACCATCAAATCCATTAATCACACTCTCGTGTCCACTTGTATCGTAGTGGCTACCATCTCCATTAGAGAACATATCGCCTAATCTTTCAAAGAGTTCAAACATAGTGTATTCGTTTTTATAGTTTTACTTTTACTTACTTGTTCTTTTGGTCTCTGAATGCCTTGCGGAAAATCTCGCCAAGCTCTTCTTTCGTAAGCTTTGATTTGCCGAGATATTCGTTTCTGAAATATGCCTTTGCCGTTGAACCGATAGCCCAGGCAAATGCAGCAGATGTCGCAGCATCAAGGGCTGCACCAACGGCATAGCAAATACCAGTAGACTCAATAAGTACTGAGAGTATCTTTGAACTGACATTCATTGAGAGAAACCACATTCCTGCACTGAGTACAAACTGCTTGACGAACTTCCAACCTTCATCTTTTGTCAACTGCACGCCATAGCACTTTCCTATTGCAACAGCACCTGCACCCATTGCAGAAGCCGTTAATGCCCAATTCACGTGAGCAGGAACTACAGCTGTTCCAACCACAGCAGCCATCATTGTCTTGATAGCAACATCTGCATCTTGATCGCATACATATACTGACTTTGCCATATCTTAGTACTCTTATTCGTGTCGAGCGCAACTTCTAATTATTTTATTATAGAGATATTGCCTGTCTTCAAAATCTATCAAACAAAATAAAAAAAAACGAGACTTGTTTTTCATTATTCCCAAATCTCGCTTTTGTTGTAATAGCCTTATTAGCGTCAGTCTCTTGAAATCTTGAAGCCCAATTTCAAAATTAGCTTAATTGTTTCAATAGACGTACTGCGGTCGTATTCCTTCTCTTCTTCTGATAGTTCGTCATATGGCACAAGACAAGGATGTTTCTTATTTACATCATTTCGTTCTTTTCCATACGTCCAACCATCCTTTATACGACCTGCCGACCATACCTCATGCACATTCTTGGCTATATCCTCTGCCAAAGCATTCAATTCTTTTGGCAGAACCACGTCCTTTGTGTCGATAGGACGTGGTGTGTAATTATTCTTGTTCATTTCCATTTATTTTATTGATTAAACTATATTGAAAGAGACGAACTGTGAGGAAAATCTATCATTCGAATTTAGATGTTTTTCTGTTTATTTTAGTCATCTACCTAATTACTCGTGGTAAGCAACCTAGTTTTGCCTTTAAAAGTAGCATAGATAAGTTCTATCTATATAACTTTATAAGAGCTTTCTTTATTTTGTTTCAAAAGCATCCAACAGAATAAATGGAGCCCATGCACCACCTTTGTCATAGCCGTTTTCGCGAAGATACCGTTGAGCCTTTACAAGTGCCTCGCGTTTTGATTGTCCTTTTGCCAAACCCTCATAAAAGGAAGCCATCAGCTTGAAGGTTGCTTCATCTGATACAGATTTTAGTGACATGAGCAAAGTATGCACACCTGCATTCTTGAAACCACGCTGCAATCCGAAGATTCCATCAGTACCTTGTCCGCCAACTCCAGTATAACATGCCGACAATACAGCCATATCACATTGGCGAAGATTCATGCTTGCCACGTCGGCAGCCGAAACATATCCGTCCTCATCTTCAGGCTTCTCCGTTTGGTTGCTTCCAGCCAAAGCCAGCACACTCATTTGCATGGCCTCATCCTCACCAGTCTTTCTGTCTCCCTTATACTCGCCATGCGAAGATATGTGCAATATTGCAGGGCAGTTATCTGATAGTCTGTAGAAAGCATATTCGGTAGCTTTGGCTCCGTCATATACTTTCACCTTATACTGTTTTTTCATCGCCTTTTCTACCGCTTCAATCTCAGGGCGGGAATATTTCAATTGTCCGAAGCCGACACGATTCTTAGCCACTTTTGCTGTCTCATAATCAATGTCTCCAAAAACGCTTAGAGTTCTGCTTGTGGAGATATGGTATTCCTTGCAAAGTTCTTTGGTAGAAGAGACACGATACACTTCATATCTCTCAGAGAAAGGCTTGTCGCCATCCTTCAGGTATTCTACAGCGACATTGCTCAGCATATTATTGGGAGCGAAGAATATACGCTTTTTTCCGTCAATATGCTTTCTCAAAGCTCCACCCCAGAAAAAACTGTTGTATGCGGCATTGTCATAAAGATCTTCTTTGTTTGCCATATTTTTAATGATAGCTCGTGTGCTCACTAATTCCATCACTGGTTGACCTGTCTTATTAAGGATAAGAGCCAGAAGATATGTGTCCTTGTCGAGAGGTGACAATTGTACCATAGTAAACTCGATGGCAATATCATCGTCATTGAGATGCTGCTGCACATCTTGCCATGTATATGAGAGATATTCAGTATAGTCTTTCACTTCCTTGCAACCTTTCATCAGTTTCTGCTCTAATGGAATGTTCTGCTCTTTCAAGACAAGTACTTTCTGTAAGTTCTCGTCAGAAGCCTCTGCTTGGAGTCTATCAATCTCTTGCTGATTTACTTTTATCTTTTCCCAGGTCTCCTTTAGGCTCTTGTTCGCCATGCTGCCTAAAACTTTCTCAAATTCAATGCTGGAGTTGAGCATGATGCCCTTCGATAATAATTCGAGATTATAAAACGTAGGGATGAAACTCTGCATCTTGGCTGTTGCTGTGTCTGGTAATGTTGCGATACCATAGCAGAAATCGTCAATGTGTTGTTGCTGCTCTTTCCACACTCTGCCACGATCTGTTTCTGTCATCAAGGCAAAACGTTCACGGAGCATGTTTCTCAGATTATCAGCGTATAAAGAATAGTATTCTGCTGCTTTTATATAATTGTTGACTCCAAAATAGCAACCAGCAATCGTATTGAGCGAGTTGGTATATGTCATAGAACCCAAATACTTCCTTGTAGTTTCCAAAGAGGGCAATTCATCGTTTAACAGACGCTGATACACAGCCTTGCGTTTGTTCTCTGCATCCTGTTCCATTTTATCTGCGGTATCATTGTCACCAGCTTTACGCAAACACACCATCAAAGAGGAATAAGTGTTCGAGTATTTCGTATCAAGATTCAAAGTCTTGTATATGTCCAGTGCCGCTTGATAATGCTTTTTGGCATCCTCAAACTTCTTCAACCTCACTTCTACTTTTGCCATATCCTCCAAGGCATCGGCATGTTTTTCGCTTTTAGGTTTCCAAGCCAAATACCCATCCAGCTCTATTTGATAAGTATCCAAAGCTTCTTGGTATTTCTGTTGACAAAACAAAGCATCGCCAAGACTAAGAATGCCCAGCAGATAGAATTTCTTTTCGGTTTCATCCTTTTGTCTCTTGAAACAGGCTATTGCATCTCTTGAACAAATTTCAGCCTTGTCATATTGGCTAGCAAGCATATAATTCTGTGCAGCCCAATACATATCAGTGCCCATGTGTACAGAGTTCGTACCAAGTTTTTTCCAACGGTTAGAGGCTGAGAGATAATATTGTGCACAACTAAGAAAATCACGCACATCAAACAATATCTTTGCGTAAGCTTCCTCTACCTCAATACGTTGTTCTTCTGTCTGACAAAGTTTCAAGCTCTCCTGTATGTACTCGCGTCCTTTTGACTCATCGCCATGCATGATATAGTATTGCGCACGTTCAAGTTTGCACTTGTAATCGTTGCAAGGCAAAGTGAGTTCATGCTGATTGTGTTCTTCCATCAACTCCATCACCATCAGGATTTTGTTTTTGTCGTCCAGTTCTATATATGCGGATGACATGGCTGTAAGAATTTGCTCATACGCTTTACCATGTTTCTTGACTTTTTGCAAGGCTATCTCCCAACATCTCCCAGCTGAGCGGTAATCCTTGTCACGATACAGCATGACGGCAAGGTCGTGCATGGACGTGGAATCCACTGCGGTGAAGTCACGCTTCAGAAACTGTTCCATTTTGGAACGGTCGGCTGTTGCCTCCTTATACAAAGTCTTTGCAGTCTCAGTCTGCGCCATGACGGAAGCAGCAGACAGCAGCATACCTATGAATATAGTACTTCTTTTCATGATTTACAAATTTGCTTATTCAACGATTATAGCCACACTTTTGGGCTCTCTATATTTATTTTCGATGGTAATATACACCACACATTTCCCACTTGGCATTTTGATTTCGTCAAGCAGTCTGCTTGGCGCTCCGTGATATTCATCAGATGTAACTTTGTAGGACTTGGAGACATGCCCCCTGGCATCCTTGACGATTACAGAAAGATTGATAAGCCCATTTACCTCTGCAACAGCTCCAACACGCAAGGTCTTTGCCATGTGGTTCATCTTGTATGTCACCTTCCTGCCTGCTCTGACACATTTCGTTCCAAGATACACATTGCCCCCTCTTGCATCGGCAGCTTGTTCCTTGGCATATTCTTTAGCCTTTTTAAATACATTATTCCCTTTGCTCATCTCATTGAAGAAACTTGTGGTGAATATCATATGTTTTTTTATGTTGGCTTCACCCCTCACATCTTCATTCTGCATGATAAGCATCGACCACTTGGCATCGGTAATAAGTTTCAGAGCCTCTCTTATCTCGGGTTTGCTTCCATCTATGTCTTTCATTGAGGATTGTGCTTTTAGGCAGGCTCTATATACCTTCATGAAATCCTCACTCTGGCAAAATGCTGTTGTATGAAAGCATGCACATAACAGCAAAGTTATAATCGTTCTTTTCATCATACGTATCTTTTTATCGTATTAATACAAGTCTCATTCCTACGGCAGGGTTTCCTTCATTTCCTGTTGCCGAATCCACGTATGTGATGGTCACCTCATCGGCAGTAGATTGAAAATAGCCACCACGAATATGCTTTTTTCTTTTGTCGGCATCTTCACAAGCGCACCATTCCGCCACATTGCCCGACAAATCGTATATTTCTCGTTCACATGGTTTCTTGCTTCCTACCTCCATCGGTTTGTTCGTGGCATATACTGCCACGTCATCAGGATTGTCACTACCTGCATAGCGCATCTTCGCCTTATCAAAATATCCTTTATTTCGACAATTCTTATTTGGATAACCCGCTGCATATTCCCATTGAGTTTCCGTCGGAAGACTGAACGCCAAGCCAGTAAGATGATTCAGCCGATTGATGAAGTTCATGCAGTCATTCCATGAGATATTTACCATCGGCAACTTGTCGCTGCCTGTTACAGAATCATTCATCACGACATGCCATTCATGCTGAGTCAACTCAAACTTAGCCATATAGAAAACGTTCTCAATGGTCTCTTGATGAAGAGGATTCTCCAATCCCTCTTCTCTCGTTGTTCCCATCATGAAAGTGCCCTTTGGTACGAGCATCATATTATTAATGATTTTCCGCAACACTCGTAATTGTTCTAAGGAACAATCTTGGTTCCAGTCGATACTAATGGAATCATTGCTTTTTCTTGCTATAGCATCATTGATAGGTACATTACCAGTTCCTTTTAGTGATACGAATTCTTTAATGCTGTCAGCACATTGGTTGCCATAGAACCATGTTTCAATTTGGAAGTTCTCATAATCAGACATGCTTCTCAGTTTTTCAAACGTCTTCTTTTCCGTCCTCCATCTCAAGCCCATAAATACACCAGCAAGCACAAAGGCTATTATCAACACTATAGCACCAGTCAGAAGCAAGTGATGTTTATACAAGCGTGTTTTCAAACGTTTCTTTATTTTTGGCAGAATATCCTTGAACAGGAAGTTCTTGCTGTCTTGGTATTTCTCTGCTTGGAATTTGTTGAACAGCTTGATGTCATCCGGCAATTCCAACTTGTCAAAGTTGAAGATGTCAGAATTAACAGGAACCACAGGGATAATATTTTTCCCCTTGGCGATAGCACGCGCTATCTCCAAACGTACAAAGTCAATGCGTTTGTCTTCCTCCCTTACTTTCTCACCATTGGTCTTGCGACGTTCGCATTTCTCTGTTATGAAGGCAGCTTCAAGGGTAGGAAAGTCTTCTACAGAGCAAGTTGCCAATCTCTGATACCATTGCGTTTCTTCCTCTTTGATATTCGCCAAGGTACTGGTTCCAATGATGGCAATAAAGTCGGTACAGGCATCCAGTCGCCTCATAATCTCCAAATCGAACCTGCCGTCCAGATTCTCCTTGTCGAAACTCACAAGACCTTTATAGCCAGAAGCTTCCAACAAAGAAAGCAGATGCTCTGCTTTGTCGGCTGTATCGTCATGACGATAGGAGATGAATATTTTATAATTTCGGTTGGTCATTGATTCAAATTAAAGTTTATTTTTTCTCTATTGTTATCTCTTGTTATATTTCTAAACTTTATTTCATTATTTCTCAGCCTCTCCTTTTCTAATTCAAGTTTCAAATTCTCATTGGCTTCATTAGCTTTTTCTAGAGCTTGATTTCTTTCTTCCATTGCTTGTTCCTTATCTTTTAAAGCTTTATCTCTTGACCTAATTATGGAGTATTGCTTTGTCTTTTCCTCTTCTATTGTTTCTATATGCTTATTTTTTTCTCTATCACTAATCCTTAAAGAATCTATGGTGTTATTCAAACAGCAATTAAGTCTTTCTATTGAATCTTTCTGAATTTGAATGAAGTCTTTTAAAGCAAGAATAGAGTCAGCGGACACTTTTTGTCTCTTTGCTTCTGATTCTGCTGATTTTTGTCTAGAAGAATACCATACAAGTAAAAACATGGTAAAAAGCAAGAGTATAAAGAGCAAAAACTTTTTCAATATATTCTTTTTCGTAACATCTGCCTTTTCTTTAACAATCCTTTCGTTTCTGTGTTTAACTATTATCGGACATAACACATCATGAGTAAACTCTATATATAAAACTTTGTTTACTTTTGACTGGACATGTAGGACTCTTTTGCTTTTTAGTGTTTCAATTTCTATCTCTTGCACACCTGCCTCAAGTGCATCATCTAATGGAACGTTATGACGGTATCCTCCATTAGTAACAAGATGATTTTCTAAATAAGAAATCGATTTGTATGAAATATCTTTTATGCTGTCATAGTAGAATGTTGCGATAATATTGTCACCAAACTGATGGATAATCTCCGATGTTATTGATTTGTCACCACAAGATTGCATTTTATCATATAATTGAGACATATAAAGTGACAAGATGGTAGCATTAACCTCTTTTTCACCCCCAGACCCAATCAATTGTAAAATTCTTCGTGCAACACCCTTGCTCACCAGTCCTTTTCGTGGTTTTGTAATAACCTCATATGCTTCGTCAGAAGATAAATCTTGCAAATAATAACGGTTTCGTTTGAAAGCCGGTATATATTCGCTATGTCGTTCTATACAATATAGATAATCTTCCCTTATACAAAATACCAACCTAAAATTTTGAACTTCAGAATAATTGTTCAGTATAACAGAAATATCCTTAAAGAATTTATCAACACTGCAAGAATCAAGAAAATCCGCAAGTGTAAATAGTTCTTCAAATTGATCAAATACAAAAACTGGAGTAAGTTTTATTTCTTTTGATGTCTTATAAATGTAGTGATTTAATATATATTGTAAAGAATATGGTTTGATTTCATCATTTTTTTCAGATACAATAATTCCTGATTTTACTTGCTTAAGAGAATTATCTATTTGAATAAGATAATCTTCATATAAATTGCCAACAATATTATTATGCTCTAAGCGAATGTATATAGGATAAAAATCCTCATATTTTAAAATAGGAAAAACACCAGCTTTCAACAAGGAAGTCTTGCCAATACCAGATTTGCCATAAATTATCGAACTAAATCCATTAATAATAATATTGGCTATATCATTTGCTTCCTGATCACGTCCGTACAAACTTTCCTCTTCTTCATAGGATTTTAAGCCATGCCATGGATTTTTTAAATTATCTATCATTTTCCAACAAGTTTGTGATTTTATTCTTAATTTCTTTAGCAAATGCAAAGAGATCTTCCTTAAAATTATCCATAGAAATAGTACAGATATTATGTGATTTTAGCTCTTCTGGAATATCAGAATTTCGATCTTCAAAGTCAAAATCATCTGTGCAAAGAGGGCATATATATGCTACATTTCCTAACCGTTGTTTCCTAATTATAGCTTCTTTCCATTCATCACGATATACATGCTCTTCATAATATTGTTCTTTTATACTATTTGTTAAAATTGGAACAAACAATGTAGTTGTTCGTATAGCATACCTAATGTCTTTCCAAAATTCAGCCCCCACACCAAGATTCTTTTTATCGTACCAGACATTTAATCCCATTTCTGTTAGTATTGAATATAATAGTTCTGCTAATGTTTTGTCCGCACGTGAATAACTTATAAAAACGTCAGTTCCACTTAGTGGCTTATCGAACTTCAATTGGCTTAATTCTTGTCCCAATTGTTTTTCTCTAAGTGCGATTCGCTTACATAGTTCTTTGATAAAATCGTTAGTTGGCATGGTTTGTGTCAAAGTATTCGAGCGAGTCATAAAGTCTATAAAATCTTCATTTGCAGAATCATTTATGGTCAACAAACCAATTTTTCGTGCATCTTCACTTCTCTTAATCTTGCTATCTTTCATAGCAAACCATATAAATCGAAAAAGCCAATCAGAATAATCACATCCTAAAACCAACAAAAATTTATTGGATAGAGCATTAGAAAGATTTGCAGGTTTAACCTTGCTTACATTGTCTGTTTCTGATAACCACGATCGTGAAAAATCAAGCATATCTTTGTCACTTAAAACATATTTTCTCCCTAAATTATTTGCTTTTCCCATAATATAATATAATGTTGGAATCTTAAGATTATCAAGAGCAGGTATATCATCATTTGAATCAGGATTATTGTCAAATGTAAATATACGCAGTTTGTCTTTATGTATCTCTTTCATTGCTTTTTCTACAATAGAATCATAAGAAGTATATATAACAAAAGGAAAATATTTAATAGCCAATAACTCTTTTAACCCATCTGATGGTATTAATATTTTTTCATTATATTCATTGTTTAAAATATCATATACATATTTATAAATATCTCTATCCTTGTGTTCGACTTGAAAACGAGGAATAAGCTGAGAGAAATTTTTAGCAGGTTTTCTCATATTACATAAAGGAGAAATTTTACTAACAAGAATATCACTAATACTATTTCCTTCAACTTTTGTAAGTTCACTTCCGATGACAGGAATAACATTTCCTTTTATTACCTGATCCACCAACATATCCCAATATGAGTCTTTATAGGGAGAAGTTTTCGAGCTAATCGAATCAATACAAAGATCTAAATCCATAAAATTATTTTTTAAGTATTCATTTTACCATTCTTTCATTATTTATAACATATAGAGTTTATAGGGTGGTTAAAGGCTTATCGTTTTGAAAATCCCATAAACCACGTATTTTAAGTATAACTCTTTCTATATCTTTGGAACAACAGCATGTGTCACGAAAGCATGATAATGCCATTTCATAATTAATTGGAGTGCCCCACCCCATTTCATAACAACGTCCTAATGCTCTCCACGCTGCATCATTGTTGTTTTTTTTTGTAGCCTCATCTACTAAATCAAAATATAAAGAAAAAAGTTTTTGCGCTTCCATGACATCATTTATCCCATCAATTCCTTGTTCAAAATTTCTTGCATGAGCGAGAATCGTACCTGGAGTAAGCATCTGTTGAAGGACTTGATTAACGACCATATCGCATTGTTCATCCAAAGTACTTCCTTTAATTGTTCTAATAGAGTAATCTGCCAATGGAAACAATTCTTTATCTTTAGCAAGAGCATTTACTAATTCTTCGTTTATTACAAATGGCAAAACGGAATTTTCCCCATACACTTTGTCATAAGCTAAAGCATTTTTGATTTCATGATGAGTCCAGTTAGTCTGAGATAGAATTCTATCATTCATCAACGCTATGATGAATCCATTACTAGTAACATCGCCTAAGGATTTGTTTATTTGACTTGAAAAGTCGCCGTTATGCAAAGATTTACAATCCCAAAATATTTGAAAATCAAATTTAGACAAACGCTTGTAAATTGCCTCTGCCAGTTCTTGATATTCCCTATTGTATGATATAAATAACGTGGCTTGACGTTTGAATTCTTTTATTTTTTTCTTAATAACCTCAATCGGCAAATCTATATTTATAATCTCACATATACGGTCTCTCGATTTAATATACTCGACTTCATCCTTAACCCACTTCGATTTTTTAGCATTCTCACTATCACATAAAATAAACCGAGTCCGACAATCTATTTCACGCTTAATGAGTGAATCTATCTCGTCATGATCATTGAGGCATTTTAGAAAGAACATCAGCGGATGCATATGTATGTCTTCCAATAAATCTCTTATTTTTCGCACTTTTTCATAGTCTTCATGCGAATGAGAAAGGAACACCCAAATTTCTTTATCCATAATATTTTTATTATTAATCACCGTTAGAACGTAACTGCTGACTTTCTATAGTTAGTACATCCAACATTTCTCAAATTTGACAACCTCCAAGAAGTATAGGAATTATATTCCTCTTGGTCTTAATGGCATGCGCAACTTCCTTGCAAAACCAATCTTTATTCCATTCTTCTGTTTTGCATGCATCAAGAGAGCCCTCCTCAAGAACAACAAATATATCCTTCACATTTTCAATGTAATGCAGTAACAGGACATCAAAGTTATCTTTCTTCATTTCATCCAAATCGAAGAAAGTATAATAACCTCGTGTTGTCAATCTATAGTATAAGTTATTGACCGTGGCTAAACTCTTGCGTTTGTAGCTTATAAATATATCGTAAGCCATAAACTTTATTTGAATATAGTGATTCGTTTAAATATAAAGGACTCATTTTCTTTTTATAAATACAAATGGTTTATCAGCAATATATTCAAACGTGTAGTTAAAATTATTGGCATGAACTTGCCCCTTAATTATTTTGTCGTTTATGATTTTCCCAGACAAAGTTCTTGTATTCCATGCATCATCTGTGGAATTCACAACAAAGTCACCAGTCTCTTTTAAATAGCCCTCAAACAATATGTAAAGTGAATGCTTGTCTTTTGAACCTTCTACCCTGTTTTTATAGTAGTAGAAGCCTTTGATAGCATTGTTACTTTTATCTACATCTTTGTATACAAACAATTCTATTTTATCTTTTATAACCTTATTATTAAAAATATATTGTCCAATGTTATTTTCCTTAATTGTTGCATATGAATATTTAGACTCAAAAGAATTGCACTTGTCGTAAAACTCTTTTGGGCTTTTTAATCGTAATTTGTACTTTTCACTTTTTGTATGAAGTTTATCTTCATATATTTCATATCCATTTTTAATTATTTTTATCGTAGAATCATTAGTGCTTGTTATACTATAATCATTAGGTTTGTTGAAAGAAAAATTACCCTTACTGTCTGTTTTTGTAACTTGATTACCCCAGATAACTATAGCACCAATCACAGGTTGAATAGAACCAGAAGAAACTCTTACATTACCTTTTATGAATGCTTCTGAATTTATCTTGTCTATTTGAATATAATTCAGTGTTTTATTTGTACTTACTTGTTCTTGTGTCATTTTAATATTACCAATTAGAGGATTAACAATACAAATAAGCTCATGTTTTTTCCTATAATTATATACAGAAAATGTAGCAGAAGGTCTTCCTTTGTCTATTGTGTCAATAGCAATTGTGTCATTTCCGTCAATCAATGTTACACACGCTTTCCAATATTCCTCATTGCTTATTGTATTTGATTCTATAAGTTGTATATTGATATTTGAGCTGGAAAAGTATGGATATATCCTTAATGTGAGAAATAGGAAAAAAAACAATATATATATTATACTCTTATATCGTTTCTTTTTGTTTTTTTCTTGGATTGATATCTTTTTTGCTAATCTATCGTCCTTGATTCCTTTTATAATTGGACATAGAATATCATGGATAACCTCCAAACGGAGGTCATTTCCATAATTGAATGTTCGCAATAACTTCTTATTATGAATCAGGTCATCTACTTTCTCTTTATTAACAAATTTACAAAAATCGACATATGAGACATTGTTTCGACGGCCGTTTGTTGTTAGCAATTTATCTTCCATCAAGTTTAGTTCCTCATCTGTCAAATTCTCAACAGAATCCACGTAAAAATCCTTAATGGTATCTGTTCCAAACTGCTTAATGATTCTTGACGAAATCACATCGTCATTTACGTCTAACTTTTGGTATATTCGACTTAGGAATAGCGATAGTACAGCTGCATCAACTTCTATTTCTGGTTCATCACCTAATGAGAAGTCCTTTCTATTAGTAACTGTTTCAATAATTAAACGAGCCACATCCAAAGAAACAAGACCTGGGCAAGGCTTTATTATAATTTCAGCAGCTTGCTCTTCATTCAGAGGCCGCAAAGCAAATCTGTGCAGCTTCAATGAAGGTATCTTTATTGTATAAAATTCAAATTCGGACAAAAAATCTTCTCTTAGTACGAAAACGAAATGAATATTATTGTCATCAATATACTGAGCTTCGGCAGATACATCATCATTAGGCGCATTAAAGATATTTGCCAAATCCGTAAAGCCTTCAACTTGCGTATTATTAGTTTTAGGTGTATCAGAATTTTTAACATCCAAGTTATCAACCAATTCTTTTGGCATCATGTCGTTAAGTACATCACCAAAGCTTCTAAAAAAATCTAAACGTGCTGTTGGATTTTGCTGCAAAGTAAATATCTCTTCGAATTGGTCGAAAATGAGTAACAGTTTTTTTCTTTTCCCATCAACAAAAAATAAATGTCTATGAAAATACTCCCAAAGCAATTCTTTCTCGGCATTCCTTGCAGGAAGAACATCTTCTACTTCAACTTTATTACGAATATACCCATCAAGTTGCTTTATGTAACTTGTAGTATTACTATGATCAAATCTTATAACGATAGGTTCAAACTCATTCTGTCTTGCTATAGGCAAGATGCCTGCATTGATGACAGAAGTCTTACCTATACCAGACTTTCCGTATACAACTGTATCTGTATCGTTGAGGACACGTTGTGAGAGGTCGCTAATTTCAGTATTACGACCATATATTATTTGGTTTTCTTTATAGGACTCAAGTCCCAACCAAGGATTGTTTCTCTTATCTATCATACCCTACTGCTTTGACTCTATTTTATTAATTATTTTTTCTACAACGGATGGTACATCATCAATTGATGCAAATGTTATCGCATTATGAGACTGTATCTTTTCTGGCAAAAAAGCATTATAAAAGTCAAAGTCTTTCTCTGTGATTGGTATTATATAAGTTCTCCCTATTCCAACACCACATGCAATGTCCCATTCGTTTCTATAAACATGAGCCACGTCTTTCTCCTTCTCAATATTTAGAGATAAAATAGGAACAAAATATTTGGCTGTTTTGATTGCCCTTTTGATTTCTTCCATAAATTTGCCTCCATCAGTCAAATTCATCTTATCATACCAAACATTCAAATTTCGTTTTGTCAACTCATCATATAATTTTTCAACAAAAGCAGAATCACTTCTGGAATAACTAATGAACACATCGGCATTCTCTTCAGGATAAGAGAATTTTGTTGTTATACGTCTTTCTATCTTTAATTTAAGATTTGGGTCTTGATTAAATTGTGATTCCATACGAGTAGATATCTGCGTTATAACCTCATCTGGGTTCTTTTTCATATAAGTTTTGTTCCTCTCCATGAAATGCACAAATGATTCTTCCAATTCGTTATTGGCAATCATATCGCTCATGTCCTCTGTTCTGTTGCGTTCTTTTCGAATAGAATACCAAATAAAACGAAACAGCCAATCGCTATAATCGATTCCTATCATCAACAAAAATTTTCCTTTTAAAAAATCTACGAGTTTTTTAGGGCGGGTACTTTCTGTTAGCCAAGAAGAACAAAATTCCAACATATCTTGGTCTGTTACGACATAACTATGAGCTCTTTTATCACCAACACGTCCAAACATGTAATAAACGGTAGGTTTAGACAAATCTGATTCATTGAAGATATCTTCATTTTCTTGCGGATTGTTATTAAACTTCAAAACTCTAAGGTCACTTTTCCAAACATCTCGCATAACTTGTTCCACAATTGGCGTAAAGGAAGTTGTTATCACAAAAGGAAACAGTTTACTTCCTAATAATTTAACCAGTATATCCGAAGGTCTTTGTTGTGGCACATCTGGAGCAAACAATCTATTTATCCATGTATATATACTGTCTCTTCCTCCATTTTTTTCATTCGCTTTTAGAAATGTTGTATCATAAACCAATTCTGAAAAGCTTTGAGGAGTAGATTGTACATTAAATACTTTTGCAATAAAATCAAGTAACTGCTTATGTATATTTGTTTCATTAGTAAGCACTTCAGGCCCAATGATAGGAATTACCTCTCCTGCTATTATTTTACTAATCAAAGCATCCCACATTGGCTCTTCTGTTTCGGTAATAAATAATTCTTGTCCAAAAGGATCAAACAAGCCTAATGATTTAGCAAATACATTTTCTTCCATACGCATTATTCGACAGTTCGTTAATAATTTAATAATGTGCTAAGCAGCTATACACTGTAAGCACGAGAAATCTTTGAAAATCTTGCTAATTAAAATTCGGTTCGGGGTGTACCCACTTGCTTTAAAAATTCGTTTCACCAAATAAATGTTGGTCATCAGTGACTTGAATGAAGCCATAGAATATTCCATTCCCATCTCCTTCATAATTACCTTGGCAACATTTAATGATGTGAACGAAGAATTGAAAGCAAAATCGAATTTCCACTTATCGCGAACTTGGCAGTCCATAAGACCAGCATAGACTTCAAAGAATCCTTACCTCTCATCCATCCCTTTCTCATATTCCAACGTCACCTCCACCACAAGACAATCATAGCCTTGAGTTGTTATGCAGCTCTTTGCATCCCAACCACGGATAACATCCCAGGCACAAAGGTCTGTATGGCATCTGCGAGAAGACACTTTTTTACATGGATCAACAGGATTTATCATCAGTCCTTGCAATAGAGATTTGGCTACCCAACGCTCATGTTCTAATCTTGCCATATTCAACAATACAGTAGTTATATAACTATGTTTATCTTCATTGCATGCTGATGGGGCATAGTAAATTTCATGGGTAATGTTAAATTTATGACCACTCTTACCAAAAACACTTGCTTGATAAAGAGATTGGAGTTTATTAATTTTCTCAGATGAAGAGATTTCCCGTATACTTCGACCATTAGCTGCATGATACCATTTCTCTATGGAAGACATTACTGTATCACTCTTGCCTTCACACACCTTGTTAACACATGGAGGCTCGCAACATTCCAATACATATTTTTTTGTCTTGGAGTGGAGAGAATTGCAGATATTCTGTTCCCTTTTTCGTTCACACTCATAGATAATATCTGATGTAAAATTCTCCTTAGGAACCAATTGTCCTGTCGCTTTATTCAAGTCGAGATACCCCAGAGTTTTACCCCACAACTCATCAACTGAGTATCCATGAGTTCCTTCTTCATGCTTACAATAAACCGCATTGTATCGTTTTGCTTGAGCAAGCCATGACTCTTCTACTATATTTGCATAAGTGAATACTTTTTGGATGTCGCCAAAAACATTAAGTTTGATTCCTGATGCAGCATACAATACATTTATATCAGATTCTATCTTTTTTAATCTATAGAGACTCTCCGAATGATAAGAACGGACATAGATATTCAACTTTTTACTGCTCTTATGCGCATCCTTCTCCTCATCCCAATCTCTGTAACGATAAGCCAATTCACAAATCTTGATAGCAGTATCCATAGATAAATCCTCATCACCAAGAGATATCACGAGATAATTCAATGATCCTATTTCTTTTTTGATAATGTCATAGAATTCTATACTACCAATCTTGGTATCAGGAGCAAAAGTAAGTTCCTTACCTTCCTTCTCTACTAAACCTGGAGCAGCAGCAAAAAGGTCACCTTTTAATTCTGACATTCGAGAATCAATAACCGTACAATGGAAATCTGATTTTTTGCCTTCCTTATTGACAAATGCACCAAATTCATACAGGAACTCAAAATACTCTTTTCCTGTCTCACCAAAACCAACAATCAAACTATTAAATGGTGAAGTAACGGTTGCCGTCTGAGAATCAATATCTACAAACTGGACAGGATGATATATGACATCACTCTTCATCGTTTGAACAGCCAAGAAAGAAGAATCTACTACATGAATCTTAATATGATTATCCAGATGCTGAATATCATAACTCTCCATCCAATGTGTCTTGGGACTCTTTAATGTATGGCAATAAATATGAACGTCAGAAATCTCACGATTTACATCGCTGTCTTTCAATAAGTTCAATACACCATTGATATTCTTGTCTGCATCATCATTCAATAAGAAAAAATGTACCTGAGTATGACGCATCAACCTTACCAAAGGTGTCAACTTTAAGGTTCTTCTTAAGATTTTATCTTTTCTGGCTTTCAGATTTGGTGTTGCTATACTACTGAAAACACTCGTGGTATAGCAGTTCAATTCTTCCAATCGGTTCAATTCTTCATTTTTGAACTTAATCATATTGAAGAGTCTACCAAAGCCAAACTTCGTACTTTCTGATTCATCATCATCATTAAATGTACGTATAAACAGGAGGTCTTTAGGGGCATTATCGCCAGCTTCAATCGATTTGGCTAAAGCATAGTTAATGTCGTTGATTCCCCAAAATACATAGAGTCTTTTTCTTTTTGCCAGATGTAATTTAACCATCCAGGCATGAACAAACAAACGAAATTTTTCTATGACAAAGAAGCCAAATTGACGGAAGATGAATACCAAACTGATTAGCACCGCCATGAAATGGCTGAAATTGAACCAAAACATGAAGAGAGCACTATTATGACAATCTTCATGAATGGCACTAATGTCGCTAACAGAAAGGAACATCTCTGTGGCATGGATTGCCGCCATTGGCGCTACAGAAAAGAAATTATTGCCTAATGGTACATGAGTACCTACACAATAAGTTACAAATCCTATAGCCCAAACAACAGCAGCAGGCCATGCCAAATGTTCGCTACATATATGCCAAACCTTACGCTTGGCTTTTTTAATAGGTTCCCAAGTGCGCCAATGGAAGATAATACTTAGAAGTATAAATCCACCTATAATATATAGTAACCAAACAAAACCATCACCAGCCAATTGATTTAAAAAGTCATGTTCTATAATTTCATGCTTATGAAAACTAACAGAACTAGACTTAGAAACACTCAGCCCTTCCAATCCAGAACAATATGCTCCAAATGACAAGGAATCGGTGATATAGCTTACCCCCTTTGCTAAAGTTGTATCTAAACTCATATCTTATTTTTATCTACTTTTTCCTTTTTATCTCAAATCCCAACTTCTTCACCAACTTCAGCGTCTGCATTGCCATTTCCCTATCATAAAGTTTCTCGCTTTCGGGCAGATTACAATAAGGCACCATGTCGGGCGTTTCTTTCTTCTGGTCGTTGCGCTCAGGTCCGTAAGTCCAACCTTGGTCGGTACGTGCCTTTGCCCATATCTCGTGAGCATTCTCTGCAATAGCCTCTTGCAGTTCGGTGAGATCATCGTCAAGTTGTACATCATCAAGGCTTATCGGGTATGGCACATACACGAAGCGGTCGGTGGTATTCACCACTACGAGGTAATGGTTGGATTGCGCCCAAGCCTTGACGAATAACGATAGGCTATAGGTGGTAAGTTCCTCTTCGGTATAAGGGTTGAAGAGCGTTATTTCATCAGACTCTATAGAAATTGAACTGATAGCTACAGCATGGTTGGGCTGTGTGGTGTCTTCTGCCACGTTATGAAGTAATTGAGTGTTGTCAATTACGGCTATCAGTTGGTTGCCATTGGCTAAAAGGCGAGCAATGTCTTCGGTTGTGGAGTCGTAGCGACGGCTGACAGACAGATTGTTCTTCTCCAAAAGCCTACCTATATTATATAGTGGCATGCCTTTGTCTTTTAACCAGCAGTTGCGGTAAGCCTCGTCAAGGAGTGTTTTGTGGGTGGTCTCTATGCCAAACTGATGAAGGATGAATTCCTCACATTCTATGTCGCAAAGATAGTTTTCCTTCTGTTTGGCAGCCATGGCAGTCATAGGAACAGGCTTGGTTATGGCTGGTTCCAAGGATGCCATATCTTCATCCACATCACTTGCGATGCGGATAATTTCCTGTAAATCCTTATCCTGTTCCGCAGCTTTCAACACACGCATGGTGTCTTCTGCCGACGTGTTGCCGTCCAAAAAGGCAGACAACAGTTCATCTGATATAATAATATGCTTATCGTTCATAATGCTTTTTGTCTTTTAGTGCAACTTCCGTGAGAGCCAGTATCGCTCTGCGTTTAATATTATAAAGATTGCCCACGGTCACGCATAGCTGCCATGCTACCTCTTCCGGAGTTCTGCCATCTATCATCAGCAGTCGGATGACCAAGGCGTAGCGTTGGTTCTTCATCTGCCTTAATAGTGCTTCCATATCCATTCGTGCTTGTGAGCTTTCCGCCAACGAAAGTTCACGATGACTATTGTTAAGAGGTTCTTGACTCTCGTCATCTATCACCTTCGCCTTGCTTTTCAGCAATAGGCAATGTCTTATAGCAACGGTCTTTAGCCATTGATAGAGCGTACTTTCAAACTTAAACGAGCGCAACTTTTTGCAATCGTTCTCCATAAGGAGTATGTATATTTCGCTGATTATCTCATCGTAATCAACAATCTGAGTCCCGAACACTCGCCTGATGACACTAAGGAACAATGGCCGACATTCCTTAAAGAAGAATTGTGCAGTCACCTTAGGGTCATGGGCGATGAGGGAGGATATTATTTCTTGGTCGGTCATGATCTGTATTTTATAGTTTTTCTCCACATTCCGAGCAGAACCTCTGCCCATCCTTCACTTCAGCACCGCACTTCGGACATTTCTTTGTATCCTTTGCCTTATCGATGCTTCCATCTTTTTTTGCTTGCTTGTAGGCGGCCTTGCCCTCTTTCACCATATCCTTGATATTTGAGTCCTTGATGATGTCGCGGATAATATGCTTGGTATCATCTGACTCTGAAACCTTTAGCGTACCGTCTGGCTGCATCATTCGGGTAATGAGTTTCAGGTAGATGATAGCAGAGACATATACTATGGTATAACCAAGGGCAGCATTCATAGCTACAGAAACGACTTGTGCACCAGGGATAATGGAAACGATTGACGAGCCAACGAGTACAGCGACAAAAGCACCAGCACTTGTTATCAAGTTTGTGACGATGGCTGAGCCGATGAACTTCGCCGTGTTTTCCGACATGGAAATGTCGAGCGTCTTGTTAATCTTGACGTATGTTGCCCATACGAAACCTGCTTGGGTCAATGCCGCAGCCACTCCTGCAAATCCAGGAGCAACGCCAGCCACGCCACTCGCTATAGCAGCAGCTATGGCATAACAGCTGATAGTCTCGCTGATGCATGCTATCTTGGTTCCATCTAGAGTTCCTTGCATCGCCTTGTCAAGTTCTTGACAGGCTTTGGCTAAAAATGGAGCTATATTCATAATAATAAGTATTTCTTTGTTTATAGTTTATATCCGCAATGCTGACAGAACTTCCATGAAGTGTCTATTGCTTTATGGCAACGAGGGCATACGGGATTATTCTTTATCATATTTTGATAATCTTCACTTTCTGTCCATTTCAGCATTTCTCTTACACGAACAGAAGTGAAAGGGTGGTCTTGATCCATTACGGCATAAGTCTGCAAGGTCTTGTTCCATAATCCATTTTTGCAGAAAGCATCATAGAGGTCAGCTTGTTCAGCTAGCTCTTCAAGATTGAGCTCTGAGGTGATTGACTTCGGACCACCTGCCAAGCGTGCCAACATAGATGCCGTGGCCTTTGGTCCAACTATGTAGGCAGCGGCACGGTCGCAACTTAGTTCACTTTTCCGTTGCCAGTACATTAATGCATAATGAATAGGTACAGCTAACTTTGCCAAGGTCTCAAACATTCCTGAGGCATTGGCAATCACCTGTGCTAATGTATGGTAGAGCATATGACGGCAGGCTATATGTCCGCATTCATGCGCAACCACTCCTATCAGTTCATCTTCTGACATCATATCCACCAAGGCTGAAGTGATGGTGATTGCAGTCTGCGTGTCACCAAAAGCATAAGCGTTTGGAGCAGGATTCATTTCCAGATAGAATTCTGGCTCCTTAATTTCCAACCGTTCACATATTGGTGGCAGAATATTATAGAGCCGAGGCAATTGTGTGGGAGAGAGCTTTACCTTTGAGGCCATATTTAATCCTGTCTGTAACTGCTCTGCACCTATGTCCATAACTTTCTTCACTATTGTCGAAAGCATTGGTATGGCCTTTAATGCCTTCAGTGCTGCAGCATCTTCAGGATGGATAAATTCAGTATATTGCATGACTAGTTTCTTTTAAGCTTAAAATGTTTCAATAATTTGAATAAAGTCATTTGGTATATAGGCTGTTGCCACAGTACAAACACCATCAAGAACGACAAACACTCGCTGTTGTCCAGCAGCTCTTCCAACACGTCCAACGACTCCGGTAAACGGACCATCAATCACTCTGACCAGATCACCACTTTTGAAATGACAACGTTTGGGTGGTATTACCATAATATGCTCGCTGTTTACACTTGTCAGCTTGATGAAATTTGTCATTTCATTGTCGGGAATCGTAACAGGAGGGTTCTTTCCTGTATCTTTCTCTACTTCTTTAGTTTTGTCTGTATAGTATTTAAGCCAAGAAGCAGTAACGGATGGCTTCTTTACAAACTCATGCGACTTCTCGCGAGTCATATATGCAAAAATAAGATTGGGAAGCAAAGGCTCATGAACGAGTTTTCGCTTCCCATTTATTTCTTTAATGACATAATGCATAGGCAAATATGTCTCTACATTCTTGGCTTTAAAATATTCAAGGGCTTTTTCTGTTCTACCATAAGTAGCACGCAGAACAAACCATTGCTTCTTTCCATTTGAAACACAATCCGAGGACACCCCTGTATGGGAGTTCCTGGTCTTTAGACCTTGAACTTCGGGGGAGGTGTCGGAGGTAAGTCCAACACTGGAGGGATTTTTACCGCCTCTTCGGTTGTCTGCATTAGGCAATGCGTTCATTTTGCTCTACAGTTAGTTCAGTAGAAGATAAAATCTCAAATGTTGTCTTCTATTATCAAAGACTCCATTTAGTAAAGAATGTCCGTTGAAGCTGCTGCTACAAAAGAATCTTGTTATAACAAGATCAGACAGTCAATTAAATTAAATGCAAAAATACAGAAATTAATTAAAAATAAGAAAAAAACAGCTGAAAATAATAAAACCAACGTACTATTTTACGTTTCTTTAACACGGATTCATTAAATTGTAACTACCAAGCAAAGGAGTTACCTTATATATATTAAACGTTGGCTATTTTACATAAACAAAACCCTATAACAATAAATAGGAATTTGATAACACAAAAACCAATCCGTGGCTTTAAAATTAAGAAAAGCCACGGATTGGTTTCAGGTTTATCACCCCTCCTTGATAATCCAGTCGCTGATAGTACGCTGAGTGCTATCGTAAATCACAGCAAGAAGCTTCTCCATACTTATCTTCACCTCCTGGTTAGGATACCCCAGCTTATAACTCTTGGTAAATGGCTTATTTCTGTTCAATATCAGTCACGTTAACATGATATTTCTGCAAACCCTTGATGAGATAGCTTGGCGTACCGGAACCAAACCAGTAGGCACCAATCTTCTGTCCAGACAAAGCCCTTATCAGACTGAACGGATTGAACACATCCTCCGAATACTCACTGAAATGGTAGCCATCATAATATTGACGCTGCAAAGATACGGCATTTTTTCGACTCACTCTGAACTTTCGCGAAGATACGCAAAAAACGAAGAAATAGCATCTATCCGATTACGCGCACATAAAAGTTTTTTCCAGAAAAAAGTATCATAGTCTCATTTTTCGCCGGAAACATCATAATATATTACTGATACATAAGTATTTACATTCAATGAGACTTCTCTAAAAAAGCAGAAAGAAGTATCATGGAAGTATCATTATAGACTGTAGAAGTATCATTAAAGACAGCACGATGCACGAGAAAAGACTATTAAAACATCAAGAAAAGTCAGTTTAAACATCGCAAAAAGATAGTTTAAACATCGCAAAGACTCAAAAGAATATTGCCCAAAAACAAATCCTATATTTGGGCATTCATTGCCCACACTATGGGCAATAGTTGCCCGGCACACGGGCTGTCAATGCCCACGTGGTGGGCTGCGGATGCCCGTGTGACGGGCACAAGCAGACCAACCGGAGGGCATAGAGAGACCAACTGATGAACTAAAAAAGCAGACACATCACCATGACTTATCCTGATTATATTGACATAACCATAGAACATCTACAGGTGAAATAGGATTAAAAAAGCCTATGAGACTTCCATGATACATTAATGAGACTTCTCGGCTCCAAAACCGAGAAGTCTCATTTTTATTATTTTCTTATATATCAATCATTTAACCCCCATTTTTCAAGCAAAAATGAGACTTTGATACTTTTTTCGAGAAAAAAAACTTTTTCACGTAGGCAATCGATGCTTATAAACCTTTTCACGTAGGCAACCGATGCCTATAAAACTTGAAGCTTATTCGATAATGATACCGCCATTAGGCTGAATCACAACCTTTGCCTTTCCATCCTTGCCAACCTTCAATGCCTTCTTGATAGAAGTGAAGAACTTCTCGCCCTTCTTCTTTGGCTGGTCGGTGATATAAGTAACGGTCTTACCCGCAAACATCGGCAAATCCAAGGTCAGGGCAAGAGGCTTGTCTGTAGCATTCAGACCGCCCACGAACCATCTACCGGCTGTAAGCGCTGCGCCAGAACCATTCTCTACGCTCGACTTGCGAGCTACCACCGCATACTTGGTAGGATAACCGGCAATAAACCTGGTATCCTCCCATGCAGTTGGTACATTCTTGAGCCAATCTAACTCCCACTGTGGCACATCCTGCAAGTTGTTAGGATAGAGACAGATGCAGTTTACGCTGCTCTGGTTGGTGATGGCAGTAGCCATCTCAAATACATCGCTGGTATAACGCTGATGACGGCTCTTGTTATCCTTAGAGAAATACTTGTTCATCATCACACCACCCCAGTCGAAGCTGGCTACGGCATTTCTTGAGAACGGATGCATCGTCATCTCGAAGGCCTCTTTCTTGGCATGATAATCCGTGAAATATACATTCTCAGAAGCCAGGGCTGCCTCACTCGAAACATAGTTAGGATACATGCGCTCCCAGCCACGTGGCATGGTGCAACCATGGAAGATCACCTCCAAGCCATAATCGTTGGCATCGCTGAGGATATCCTCATAGAGCTTCATCGTCTCCTGCTTGTCGCCACCGAAGAAATCCACCTTGATACCTACCACGCCAATCTTCTTCATCCAAGCCATCTCCTTCTTGCGGGCGATGGAATTGTTCATAATCTGACGAGGAGTCTGAGGAGCATCATTCTCGAAACCATTCGAATTGTACCAGAGCATCAGGCTTACCTTCTTGCTCTTGGCATACTTACTCAACTCTTCGATGCGCTTTCTGCCTATCTGCTTGTCCCACCAGCCATCTACCAAGATGGCTTCATAACCCTGAGCAGCAGCAACATCCACCATCTTCACCTGGTCGTCATAGTTAACGGAATTGTCCTGCCAGATGAGCCAGCTCCAGGTATAGCGCGATGGCTTGTAAGTCTGACTTGCCTCATACAATGGCTTCACTACATCGTAAGGGATGGTGGTCTCTACGACAGGAGCCAGCGAAGAACCCACAGTGATGGTACGCCAGGGAGTTTCTCCCGGCAATGGGATACCGGCATATTCGGAACCGATGCCATTGTTCTCCCCCTTCTGAGGGAAGGCGATGGTATAGCCCTTGCCCGGCTCGTAATCAGAAAGACGGCAGCCTGGATAAGCGCTCGACACACCAGTTTCGCTGACCAGTACCCAACCGTCGCAGCCCACCTTGAAGAGACATGGGAAGGTATAGCCCACACCAAACTTCGACTTCACATTCATCGGAGCATCCGGAGTATATTCCTCCTCGTAAGATGGCTTGGTGCGCTCCCAACCGGTCATCGGAGTAATCTGAGGACAGAGGAAGGTAGTGGTCTTCTCCGGGAAATTGAATCCGCTCACCTCATTATATATAATCACCGACTTAGGATTATCCTTCTTAGGACGGCTCATCTCATACTTGTAGGCGATGTCGTTGTTGCTTACATGAAGATGAAGGGTCATGGAATCCTTCTTGCTGTTGAGGAAACCGATGGTAGCATCCACCACATCCTTCTGGATATCACTCTTCTTGATGCGGGTCATCTTGTAGGCAAGCGGCTTCACTTCCCCACCCTTCAGGATGCCCATGGTGAGATCCTTTGAGAAATCACCATAATTGGCAACCAGACCGAGCGCCGAAGTTCCCAGCATCTGCTTGCCATTGTAATCTACCGTGTAGGAAGCCTTGCCTCCCTCACAAGCAACATTCACCACCAATTTACCGTCTGGCGACTTCACTGTATAGCTGTTAGCCTGCATACCCAAAGCAGCAAGCAACAAAATACCAGCGATACTCATTTTTTGCTTCATATTTATTTTCTTTTTAGGTTTGATTTATTTTAATGTCTGCAAAGATAAGCAAAATCTTGAAGAAAGAGGAGAAGAATCATTAAAAATTTGACACTTTTCGCTTATTTAAAGGGATTTAATGCCAAAAAGCCCCGACATCACGTCGAGGCTTTTGAATTTTTGAATGTTTCAGCATTCAGACATGTCGATTTCTGCGTTCGCAAATACCGATTTCCGCCCCGTAGCCTTGCGGTCCCTTTCATAAAAAAAACATAATTTTCACCTTATATATATAATAAGAGCATTTTTTTTATTATCTTTGCACCTATAATAATACGTACGTAAAGAATGAAAGAATTTGTAATATCAGAAGTCAAGGCGGAAACCGCTGTGCTGGTGGGTCTTATTACCAAGACACAGGACGAAGCCAAGACCAAGGAATATCTCGACGAGTTGGAATTTCTTGCAGATACCGCAGGCGCCGTCACCGTGAAGCGATTCACGCAGAAGGTGGTGTCGCCTAACCAGACCACCTACGTGGGAAAGGGTAAGCTGGAGGAAATCAAGCAATACATCAAGGACGAGGAAGAGGAAGACAGAGAAGTAGGTATGGTGATCTTCGATGATGAACTCTCTGCCAAGCAAATCCGAAATATCGAGCAGGAATTGCAGGTGAAGATTCTGGACCGCACCTCACTCATCCTCGATATCTTCGCCATGCGTGCCCAGACTGCAGCTGCCAAAACACAGGTAGAGCTGGCACAATACCGATACATGCTGCCAAGACTGCAGCGCCTCTGGACTCACCTGGAGCGACAGGGCGGTGGTTCAGGTTCCGGTGGCGGAAAGGGATCGGTAGGTCTGCGTGGACCGGGTGAGACCCAGCTCGAGATGGACCGCCGTATCATCCTCGGCAGAATGAGCCTGCTCAAGGAGCGACTCGCAGAAATAGACAAGCAGAAGACTACCCAGCGCAAGAACCGCGGAAGAATGATCCGCGTGGCTCTCGTGGGCTATACCAACGTGGGAAAATCCACCATCATGAACCTGCTCAGCAAGAGCGAGGTGTTTGCAGAGAACAAGCTCTTTGCTACCCTCGATACCACCGTGAGAAAGGTGGTGGTAGATAACCTGCCATTCCTCCTTGCCGACACCGTAGGATTCATCCGAAAATTACCTACCGACCTGGTGGATTCCTTCAAGAGCACCCTGGATGAGACCCGCGAGGCAGACCTCCTGCTGCACGTGGTAGATATCTCCCACCCAGACTTCGAGGAGCAGATCCAGGTAGTGGAAAAGACCCTGGAGGAGATAGGATGCTCCGACAAGCCTTCGATGATCATCTTCAACAAGATAGACAACTACTCCTGGGTGGAGAAGGAGGAAGACGACCTCACTCCGATAGAGAAGGAGAATATACCGCTGGAAGATCTCAAGAAAACCTGGATGGCAAAGCTCAACGACGACTGTCTCTTCATCTCTGCAAAGAACAAGGAGAACATCGACGAGTTCCGAGAGGTGCTATATAAAAAGGTAAGAGAACTGCACGTACAGAAGTATCCATACAACGACTTCCTGTACCAGAATTACGAATAATTCCCTAAAAAGATATCAACAATGAATGACTACAGACCTCTGACCTCCGAGGAAATCGAGGTACTCAAGAGCAACGACTGTTGGGCTGAAGACTGGACATCAATCAATGTTTCAGAAGACTTCAAACCCAACTACATGCATCGCGTGATGCTCTATGGCGAGGTTAACATCGGTGCCTTCAACAAGAATGTGGAGGTGAGCCAAGGCTTCGTAAAGCATTCCGGCATCAACAATGCCACCCTGAGAAACGTAACCATCGGAGACGACTGTCTCATCGAGAACGTGGGCAACTTCATCAATAACTACACCATTGGTGATGACTGCTACATCTCCAACATCTCTACGATGGAAACCACCGAGGGCGCTACCTTCGGCGAGGGGAACCTGGTGAGCGTGCTCAACGAGGTGGGCGAAGGAAACGTGATTCTCTTCTCCGACCTCAACAGCCAGCTGGCTGCCTTCATGGTGAAGCATTTCTCCGACAAGGAACTGAAGGAGAACATCCGACAGCTCATCAAGACCGACATCGAAAACAAGGCGCCGGAAAGAGGACAGATTGGCAGCAACGTGAAGATTGTGAACACCAAGGAGATTACCAACTGCGTAATCAACGACCTCTGCGAGGTAAATGGTGCCTCACGACTCAGCGACTGTACGCTGCTCGGTTCGGTTCACGGCAACGTATATGTCGGCACGGGAGTCATCATCGAGAACTCTATCATCGCCGAGGGTTCCAGCGTTATCAACAGCGTGAAGATACAGGACTGCTTCGTGGGAGAAGCCTGCCAGCTGAGCAACGGTTTCACAGCCTCAGCCTCCGTATTCTTTGCCAACAGCTATATGAGCAACGGTGAGGCGTGCGCCGCCTTCTGTGGACCATTCACAGCATCGCATCACAAGAGCAGCCTGCTTATCGGCGGCATGTTCTCGTTCTACAATGCCGGTTCAGCCACCAACTTCTCCAACCATGCCTACAAGATGGGGCCAATGCACTGGGGCATCCTGGAGCGCGGTTCGAAGACAGCCAGCGGTGCCTATCTGCTGATGCCAGCCACCCTGGGTTCGTTCTCAGTATGCTTCGGCAAGCTGATGCACCACCCTAACACCCGCAACCTGCCATTCGCCTATCTGATAGCCGATGGCGACAAGATGTTCCTCATTCCGGGCAGAAACATCACCACCGTGGGCTTGTACCGCGACATCAAGAAATGGCCTAAGCGCGACCTCCGTGCACCGGAAAACCGCAAGAGCATCGTCAACTTCGACTGGCTCTCTCCGTTCTCCGTAGGCGAAATCCTGAAGGGCAAGAAGATATTGGAGAACCTGCGCGAGGTGACGGGCGACAACGTTTCGCAGTACCTCTACCACGAATACATCATCCCGGCTACATCGCTCCACAAGGGCATCAAATACTACGATATCGCCCTGCGCATCTACATGGGTGCCGTGCTGAAGCGAGTTTTGAAGCGCGACCCTTCCATCACCCCTCCTACCACGGAGATAGGAACCAGCGACTGGGATGACCTCTCCGGACTCCTCCTGCCGGTTAGCGAGGAAGAGCGCATCATCTCCGACCTGAAGGATGGAACCATCGAAACCATCCAGGAGCTCATCAGCCGCTTCGAGGAGATTGATGCCAACTATCGCGAATACCAGTGGGCATGGACCTACAAGATGATCTGCGACTACTACCACATCTCCGAGATTACCCTGGAGGATGCCAACCGCATCCACGAGGACTATATCAAGGCACGCCGCTCATGGATAGCGGAAATCAAGAAGGATGCCGAAAAGGAGTATGCCATGGGCGATGTGGAGGAAGAGGTTTTCAGAAACTTCGTCAACAGTCTGGACCAGGAAGTGGAATACGAGAATTAATTCATAATGAAGAATTAACAATTTATAATTAAGAAATGAAGATCAAGCACGTTTTGCTGGCAGCTGTCCTGATGGGCAGCCTCAGCGCCACAGCTAAGGATTATCATTACACCACCATCCCCGGTGATGCGATGAAGACACGCATCTATACCCTCGACAACGGTCTGACGGTGTATATGTCAGTCAACAAGGAAAAGCCTCGTCTGCAGGCAAACATCGCAGTGAAGACAGGTTCCAGAAACGACCCTGCCGAAACAACCGGTCTTGCCCACTATCTGGAGCACCTGATGTTCAAGGGAACCCAGAATTTCGGAACCACAGACCATGCCAAGGAAAAGCCTTATCTCGACGAAATCACTCGCCGATATGAGAGCTACCGCAAGCTGACCGACCCTGCACAGCGCAAGCAGGCTTATCACGAAATCGACTCGGTTTCGCAGCTGGCAGCCAAGTACAACATCCCGAACGAGTACGACAAGCTGATGGCGAGCATCGGAAGCCAGGGCACCAACGCCTATACTTCCAACGATGTGACCTGCTATGTAGAGAACATCCCGAACAACGAGATAGAGAATTGGGCTAAGGTACAGAGCGACCGATTCCAGAACATGGTGATCCGCGGTTTCCATACCGAGCTGGAGGCTGTATACGAGGAGAAGAACATCTCCATGGCTAGCGACAACACCCAGGAGTTTGCTGCCCTCTGGAAGCTTCTCACCCCTACCCATCCATACGGTACCCAGACCACCATCGGTGAGCAGGAGCATCTCAAGAACCCTAGCATCATCAATATCCAGAACTATTTCCATCGCTACTATGCACCGAACAATGTGGCTATCTGCCTGGCAGGTGATTTCGACCCAGACCAGACCATCGCCATCATCGACAAGTACTTCGGTTCATGGAAGAAGAACGAGAATCTCTCCCGTCCTGAGTTCAGTCTGCAGCCGGACATTACTGCCGTCAAGGATACAGCCGTAGTGGGCAAGGAGGCTGAGAACGTGATGCTCGCATGGAAATTCAAGGGCGCCAACGACAAGGAGAGCGATGTGCTCGATATCATCGAAGACATGCTTTCCAACGGTAAGGCTGGACTGATGGAGGTTGACCTGGAGCAGCAGATGAAGCTGGCTTCTGCCGGAGCCTTCGTCTACGGTCTGCACGACTATTCTGCCTTCATCCTTGCCGGTAATCCTAACAAGGGTCAGAAGCTGGAAGAGGTACGCAGTCTCATGCTCCAGGAGATGGCGAAGCTGCGCCGTGGAGAATTCGACAACGACCTCCTGCCTTCGGTCATCGCCAACAAGAAGCTGAACTTCTACAGAGGTCTCGACAGCAACGACAACCGTGCCAGCATCATGGTAGACGCCTTCATCAACGACGAGAAATGGGAAGACGTAGCCGGCAAGCTGGAACGTCAGAGCAAGCTGACCAAGCAGGACATCGTGGATTTCGCCAACAAATATCTGCGCGACGACAACTTCGTATGCGTATACAAGCGCATGGGCGAGGATACAACCTTGAAGAAGATTGAGAAGCCAGCCATCACTCCTATTCCGGCAAACCGCGAGTATGAGAGTGCTTTCGTCAAGGAAATCAAGAACGCCCAGGTGCCTGAAATCCAGCCTCAGTTCCTCGATTTCAAGAAGGATCTTACCGTAGGCAAGACCAGCAGAAAGCTGCCTCTCGTATACAAGCAGAACACCCAGAACGACCTCTTCAACCTCGTATTCCGCTACGAGTTCGGCGATGAGGATGATATCCGCTACAGCTATGCAGCCCAGTATCTCGACTATATCGGAACCGACAAGAAGAGCGTTTCTGCCATCAAGCAGGCTTTCTACAAGCTAGCTTGCAACTTCAGCGTCTCCCAGGGTTCCAAGACTCTGCAGATCAGCCTCAACGGTTTGAACGAGAACCTTCCTGCAGCTCTCCAGCTGACGGAGGAAATCCTGCACCATGCCAAGGCAGACAAGACCTCATGGAACCAGTTCATCGACCTCATCGAGAAGCAACAGCAGGATGCCAAGACCAACCAGCAGTCAAACTTCAGCCATCTCTGGAGCTACAGCACCTACGGTGCCTACAACCCAATCCGCAACGCCATCAAGACTGCAGACCTGCGCAAGATGGATCCTCAGGAGCTCGTCAATCTTCTGGGTGGACTGAACAACATCGAGCACACCGTGGCTTACTACGGTCCTTACAGCGAGAAGCAGCTCAACGCCCTGCTCGCCAAGGAGCACAAGACAGCCAAGAAGCTTGCTGCCGTTCCTGAGGGCAAGGAGTACAAGATGGAGGAAATCAATCAGAACGAGATTTATATCGCTCCTTACGATGCCAAGAACATCTATCTGCGTTCTTACCAGAACACCGGAAAGAAGAGCGATGTGAAGGACGGTGCCCTGATTTCTCTCTTCAATGAATATTATGGTGGCGGCATGAATACCATCGTCTTCCAGGAGCTTCGTGAGACCCGCGGTCTGGCTTACAATGCCGGTGCTGCCTACTACACTCCAGTTCGCAAGGACGAGAAGGATTACTTCATGCGTCACGTCATCACCCAGAATGACAAGATGATGGACTGCATCCACGTATTCGATGAGATTACCGACAATCTCCCACAGAACGAGGCTTCCTTCAATCTTGCCAAACAGAACCTGATGAAGTCTATCCAGAGCCGTCGCGTTACCAAGGCTGGCGTCATCAATGCCTACTTCAATGCCAAGCTGATGGGTATCGACTATGATGTAACCAAGCTCTACTACGAGCAGCTCCCTTCTCTGACTCTCCAGGACATCACGAACTTCGAGAAGCAGAATATCGTAGGCAAGCCATACCGCATGGTGATCCTCGGTGATGAGAAGAATCTTGACATGAAGAGTCTGGAGAAGATTGCTCCTATAAAGAGATTGAGCCAGGAAGAAATCTTTGGATATTGATAATGTATAATTAATAATGTACAATTAATAATGTATAAATTCAGCAGTTATGAAAGAGTATAATTTAATTCTCATAAAATCAAAGCAGTTTGCCCTAAGAATCATAAAACTGTATAAATATTTATGTGAACAAAAGAAAGAATATATTCTTTCAAAACAGATTGTTCGCAGCGGCACCAGTATCGGTGCCAATGCGAAAGAAGCTAGCGTAGCTCAATCCAAAGCTGATTTTTACGCAAAATTAAGTATCTCACTTAAAGAAGCAGCAGAAAACCGAATTTTGGTTAGAGACTCTTCACGAAAGTGAATATATTGACGACAAACAATTCGAAAGCATCAATGCCGATTGTACAGAATTATTAAAAATACTTACAAGTATTTTAAAAACAAGAGAAAAAAATAATTATTCATTATAAATTATAAATTAATATGACTCCAGATTTTAAGTATGCTCCAATGTTCCAGATTGGAGAGGACAAGACAGAGTATCGCCTTATCTCTAAGGAAGGCGTAAGCACAGCAGAGTTCGAGGGTAAGACTATCCTCAAGGTTTCTAAGGAAGCTCTTACCTTGCTGGCACAGCAGGGTTTCCACGACGTAGAGTTCAAGCTCCGTCGTGAGCACAACCTCCAGGTGGCTAAGATCCTCAGCGACCCAGAGGCTTCAGAGAACGACAAGTACGTAGCACTCCAGTTCCTCCGCAATGCAGAGACTGCCGTTAAGGGCATTCTCCCATTCTGCCAGGATACAGGTACTGCTATCATCCACGGTGAGAAGGGTCAGCGCGTATGGACTGACTTCGAGGACGAAGAGGCTTTGAGCCTGGGTGTATACAACACCTTTACACAGGACAACCTCCGCTATTCTCAGAACGCTCCTCTCAACATGTATGATGAGGTAAACACCCGTTGCAACCTGCCTGCTCAAATTGATATCGAGGCTACAGAGGGCGACGAGTACCGCTTCGTGATGGTAGCTAAGGGTGGTGGCTCTGCCAACAAGACCTACTTCTACCCTATGACCAAGGCTACTATCCAGAATGAGGGCACCCTCCTCCCATTCCTCGTAGAGAAGATGAAGAGCCTGGGTACAGCTGCATGTCCTCCTTACCACATCGCCTTCGTTATCGGTGGTACTTCAGCAGAGAAGAACCTCCTTACCGTGAAGTTGGCTTCTATCAAATATTACGACGAATTGCCTACAACAGGTGATGAGACCGGTCGTGCTTTCCGCGACATCGACCTGGAGAACAAGCTCCTCAAAGAGGCTCACAAGATTGGCTTGGGTGCACAGTTCGGCGGTAAGTATCTGGCTCACGATATCCGTGTCATCCGTTTGCCACGCCACGGTGCAAGCTGCCCTATCGGTATGGGTGTAAGCTGCTCTGCCGACCGCAACATCAAGGCTAAGATCAACAAGGACGGTATCTGGTTGGAGAAGATGGATGAGAATCCAACAGAGTTGATTCCTGAGGAGCTCCGCAACCCAGGTGAGGGTACCAAGGGTATCGAAATCGACCTCGACAAGGGTATCGACGCAGTTCGTGCTGAGTTGAGCAAGTATCCAGTAAGCACCCGTGTCAACCTGAAGGGTACCATCATCGTGGCTCGTGACATCGCTCATGCTAAGCTCAAGGCTCGCTTGGATGCTGGCGAGGAGATGCCAGAGTACTTCAAGAACCACCCTATCCTCTATGCTGGTCCAGCCA
>ERZ779669.262-NODE-262-length-33720-cov-6.503253_pt1 | contig 33720 bp, 25 predicted proteins | sample MGYA00511372_ERZ779669 | MGnify/ENA primary metagenome ERZ779669 (study PRJEB29588, sample SAMEA1967891) | human gut metagenome | biome: human gut; feature: human-associated habitat; material: faeces | place: Denmark | collected 2008/2010 ... | reverse complement strand
ATAAGTACGTCTCAGAGCTGCTTGGAAAAGGTACGATTGATAAGAAGTCAAGCGGTGAGACAAAGGGCAGACAGGGAAGCTCTTCGAGGAATTATGATGTATTAGGCAGGGAACTGTTTACACCCGATGAAGTCAGAAAGCTGGATAACAAAAAGTGTATTATCTTTATCCGTGGATTTGATCCTATCATGGACAATAAGTTCATACCATTCAATCATCCGATGTTTAACCAGACAGCAGATGGCAAGGGAGAGCCTTATGTTCATCAGATAAGAGGAGCAGATAATCTTATCGGTCCGCCATTTGAGATTCTTTCAGGCAAGGCGGTTAAGTATTATGAAAAACTGAAGGATAAGGGCGAGAATGTGTATATTGATTCTCTTACCTATGAGCAGTTTATGATGCTTGGTGATGCGGAATTAAGCAGAAGATTTTCCATGCAGGATGAAGCAGAGCAGAAAGCAAAGATAGACAGGGAGCAGGCAAATGAGCTTGAGTATGTTGATGAATCACAGAAGTCAGATGCTGCAGAAAGTGCCAATGCATCTAATGGAAGTGCTGGTGGTAAGCCTGTAAGGAATCCTGAGAGGGAAAAGCCTAAGTGGGAGGATACCATCACAAATCGAATGCTGCACTGGTCGTATACACCGGAGCAGAAAGAGGAAGTGAAGAAAGCACTTGCCGCAGGAGTTCCGAAAGCAACGATTCTTACTTACTTCTATCCTGAGGTTACTGTGGAGAAGATGAGTTCATATCGGAATAAGCATTAAATGATATCGCATAGGCACAGAAAATGTGGTATACTGTGCCTATGTAAAAAGAATGTGTTTTGCAAATCGGAAGTTGTATAATAAAAATACTTGTCAAAGAACCTTTACCCCTCTATTTATTCATTGTAAAAGGTTAATTGCTTTACTTTGAACATTATTCTCTTGCATAATAGTGTTCAAAGGAGAAGAACGATAGGAATTAGAAAAAGGAGCGATACTATGAATATAGGAAATCAAATATCGAATATTCGTAAAGAACAGCAATTAACACAAGAGGAATTTGGCCGATTATTTCACGTTACACGGCAAACAGTTTCAAATTGGGAAAACGAAAAAAGTTATCCTGATTTACAAATACTTGTAGACATGAGCAATCAGTTTGAAATCTCTCTTGATACATTATTAAAGGAGAATTCCAAAATGGTAAAAGCAATAGATAAAGAAAGAGTATTAGGTACAATCAAACACGAAAAATCAATCATAGACTTTTTTACGGGTGCAGGTACTGGTATTGTTGCATCTTGTTTATTTTCTCCAGATTCAACAGTACGAACAGTAGCAATCATTGTTGGACTTGTAATGATAGGAATTGGTTGGTATAAAAAAGCAAAGTGTGATAAAAAGGTATTCAAGTATATGGAAGAACACGAAGAGGTTTGATTTTAGATAGCGACAAATACCAGTTTGACGAAATAAAGAAATTATTGGAGAGGAAAAATATGGTTGGAAGAATTTATCACGTTGGATTAACGGTTTCTGACTTGGATCGCTCGATTGCTTTCTACAGAGACATCCTTGGACTTGAATTTCAAGGAGAAATTTTTATGGAAGGCGAAGAAACAGATAAAATGTTTCGCAAGTCGAATTGCAAAGCAAGGGTCGCTTATTTGAACGGTTCTAAGGTTATTGAAACGCCACCGGTCGAGCTGATTCAGTTCGTAGATAGCGAGATCCATAAAGAACAATCAGACTTGTTTACGACATCCATCTCGGAAGTATGTTTCTATACGGATGACATTGATTCTGTCTATAATATCCTTATCGAAAATCATGTGGAGTGCTTATCTGAACCGCAGTATTTCGACTTTAGAGCAAATGGATTTGGGGAGAGCCGAGCTTTTTATTTCAGAGACCCGGATGGCATTATCCTTGAAATGATGCAGCCTCTTTGATAAGAAATTATAGGTATAGGAAATTGCCAACTTCAAGTTTGTAGACCTAAAACAGAATACCGTTCCTTACATAGCAGTCATGTGCTTCGGTGCCTGGCTGCTAATTTTTTTGCGAAAGGAGCAGTATCGAATGAAGCTTGTATTAGCGGAAAAACCCTCAGTTGCCATGAATCTCTCGAAGGTGATCGGAGCAAATCAGCGCGGGGATGGTTATATGGAGGGCAATGGTTACCTTGTCAGCTGGTGTGTGGGGCATCTGGTGGAACTTTCCCAGCCGGAAGCCTATGACGAGAAGTATGCCAAGTGGAGATATGATGATCTTCCGATTTTGCCGGAACATTGGCAGTATCAGGTATCTGCCAGTACGAAAAAGCAGTTTGGAATCCTGAAAAAGCTCATGCAGCGGAAGGATGTAGAGAGCCTGATCTGTGCAACCGATGCAGGGCGTGAGGGAGAACTGATTTTCCGATTGGTTTACCATCAGTGCGGCTGCAAAAAGCCGGTAGAACGCCTGTGGATTTCCTCAATGGAGGACAGTGCTATCCGGGAAGGCTTTCAGAAGCTCAGACCGGGAACAGAATATGATGCCTTATATGAGGCGGCTTTATGCCGGGAGCGTGCCGACTGGATTGTCGGAATCAACGCAACCCGGCTTTTTTCATGCCTGTATGGGCAGACCCTGAATGTGGGGCGCGTGATGACACCAACGCTTGCGATGGTGGTCATGCGGGATGCAGCTATTCGGGCGTTCAAGCCGGAACCATTCTACTCGGCAGAATTGAAATTCCGGGATTTTCAAGCGGGTGGTGAGCGGATGAAAGCAAAAGCAGATGCAGAAAAACTGGTGGCAGAGTGCTGTCAGGCGGGTAGTGCCATCATTACCAAGGTGGAGCAGAAAGAAAAATCAGAGAAGCCCCCGGCCTTGTTTGATCTGACATCGCTTCAGAGAGAAGCAAACCAGCAGCTGGGATTCACTGCCCAGCAGACCTTGGATTACACGCAGGCTCTGTACGAGAAGAAACTTGTGACCTATCCCCGTACTGACAGCCGGTATCTGACGGATGATATGGCACCGCTGGTGCCGGAACTTGTTTCTGTGATCCAGCAGAGCTTTCAGATTCAACCGGATGAGCCAGCACCGGTGAATGCAGCGCAGGTCATCAATTCTAAGAAAGTGACCGATCACCATGCCATTATCCCTACAAAAACAGCGGCGGGTTATGACATTTCCTCTCTTCCCAGTGGAGAACAGGCGATTCTTACCATGCTGGCGGTGCGTCTGATTTGTGCGGTAGGAACTCCTTGCCGCTATGCAGAAACCATAGTGGAAGCGGAGTGCGCCGGTCAGAAGTTCCGCACGAAAGGCAAAACAGTCACGGATATGGGCTGGAGGCAATATGCAGGAAAGCTGGTTGAAGATGCTGAGAAGAATGCGGAGGCAGGTGATCTTCCGGAGCTTTCGGAAGGCATGACATTGGAACTTGCCGGTGTCGATCTGAAAGAAGGCAAGACCAGCCCACCCAAGAGGTTTACCGAAGATCTTCTGCTTTCAGCGATGGAAAGTGCCAGCTCGGATGAATTTCCGGCTGGTGTAGAGCGAAAAGGCATCGGCACACCAGCTACACGCGCTGCCATCATCGAAAAACTGGTACAGAAAGGCTTTATCGAGCGCAGGGGCGATAAGAAAACGAAATACCTTTGTTCTACGGACAAGGGAAATGCGCTGGTGACGGTGGTGCCGGAACAGATTCAGTCTCCATCCATGACGGCAGACTGGGAGGAAAAACTGCTGAAAATAGAACACGGCGAGTATGACAGCGATGCCTTTATGGGAGAAATCAGCAGCATGGTCAGCGGACTTGTAAAAACCTACGAGGCTGTGAAAGGTGCCAATGTCCTGATGCAGCCGGAATGCAAAGTCATTGGTTCCTGCCCCGCCTGCGGCAGTGATGTTTGTGAAACGGCAAATGGATGGTTTTGCAGGGATAAGAGCTGTAAATTTGCGCTCTGGAAGGAAAACAGGTTCTTTCAGACACTGGGAAAGCAGATGACAGAGGAACTGGCAAAGCAACTGGTAAATCAGGGAAAAGCACGGCTTACCCATTGCTATTCCAGGAAGTCCAATCGTTACTATGACACAACCGTTCATGTAGAGACCGGCGCGGACGGCGCAGCAGCGTTTAAGCTGGAGTTTGGAGGTAAAAAATGAGCATGAAAATGATGAATGCAGCTTATCTGGTGGATAATGTCGCTCTGCTTTCCTTGCAGGAAAAGCAGGACGGTGTGGAGTTCCACTGTTTTGATATGGACAGCAAGGTGCAGATTGCCGAGGGACACGTTGGCGGGGATGTGTTGGATAAACAGCCGTTTTCTACGCTGGAAGAAAGCGCGAGGATGGCGGCACTCCAGAAGATTCCCCAGCTGGACGGTCTTGCCGTTGCACCGGTAGCTCCGGAGATGCTGGAGCAGGTACGCGGCGGCAGAAAGGTTCTCTGGCAGATGAAAAAGGCTGATCCTGAGCTGGAGAATGCAAAAAATATCCGGTTTATCACCAGCAGCTACGAGGATCGGTTCAAAATTCCGGATGGCAGTGCGGTGGAGATTGAGTATCCGAATCGGAAATTTTCAGCCCGCTGCGAATATATGGACGAATATCATTTGCGCCTGGGGTATGATGTTCTGCACATCTGTCAGCTGGCAGAAATGCTGGAACGCGGCGGTGGCACATGCCGTCCGGAGCCGCTGATTACGAAAGAACGCAGCGCATGGGATTTGGGAAGCAAGGGCTTTCTTGCCATTCAGACCTGTGAGGACGGTTACGACTATACCTTATATCATAAGGACTTCACGGAAATTGACGGCGGACAGATCGACGACCCGGAAATCAGCATGAATGCAGCCAGAGACCAGATTCTCTCGGATTATGGGTTCGGTGGCCGCACCATGACGCGGATTGACTATGATGAACTTTGTGATCGTGCAGAGAAAGCGGAAATCAGCAGACGGGAATCTGTGCTGGGTAAACTCTCGGATTTGTCTTCCAGAACGGATACGCCGGTGAAAGCTGCCAAGGCGAAGGAGGCGGAGCGATGAAATACAAGCTTACGAAGGCGGAGCAGGAAACCGTCATCAATTTTGACAATGAACTGGATACTGCCAGTATTTACACCCATGACAGCCGTCTGATTAGGAAGCTCCGGGAACTGCGAAAACAGTATCCGGAGCAGTTTATTTTGGAGCACCGAGAGCATGGGTCGGTCACTTATACGATTCCGAAACGCTGTGTTGGTATCCGACCGCCGTACAGTGAAAAGCGGCGGGAACAGCAGCGGCAGGAAGCAAAGGAAAACGGCCTGCCGTTTATGGAGAAGGGAGAAATGAACGATGGCAAGAATTGAAAAATGGGATGAAGTGCATGGAAATCAGGCACCGGACGAAAGAATGATGGCATTTCTCGACAGTGCTACCGACCAGTATGCGATTTTGCAGCTTCGCCGCAGCGAGGATACGGTATATGAACGCTTTTCGTCCATGCGCGAACTGGAACGGATGGGGCTGGAACCGGATATTGACCATTATGAAGTGGTTTATACGGCTCCGCTTCTTCCCTACAAGGATCAGAATACGATGTTGGAGGAACTGTATGCGAAATTCAATGTTTCCCGCCCTGATGATTTTACTGGGCATAGTCTTTCTGTGTCTGACATCGTGGCTTTACGGCAGAATGGTGTTGTAAGCTGTCACTATGTGGATTCCATCGGCTTCCAGGAACTGCCCGGATTTTTGAAACCGGAGAATTACCTGAAAGCCGCAGAAATGGCAATGGAAGACGATTACGGCATGATTGACGGTGTAATCAATAACGGAAAGAAGGAAGAACCGGTGGAGAAAGCATCGGTTCTGGATCAGCTGAAGGAAAAGCAGGAGGCGGTGCCGCCTGCACCGCCTCGCAGGTGCTGCGAAGAAAAGGAGTTGTAAATGCGTTTTACGGATGACGAGTGGATGCTCATGATGCTTTACAGCCCTGGCACACGGACGGGGCTGATTGCAGAGCTTCAGACGATGCAGAAAAGTCTGACGGGCAGAGATAGAAACCTGCGTAGGTGGACGGCCTCGCTGCTTGCGAAACTGGCTGAGATGACAGATGCAGAATATGAGGCACTGGATTTGTATCCGGACGAATAAGGGAGAGGAGGAAAAAGACAGATGATGACGAAAACGGCCTATTATATGCAGATGGCGCAGGAAGCTGCGGCACAGATCACTGGTAGCAAAGAGCAGTGGACAGCGTTTCTGACCACATCCGCACGGCTTTATAAGTATCCTTTTGCGGAGCAGCTGATGATCTATAAGCAGAGACCAGAAGCGACGGCCTGTGCAGAGTACGATCTCTGGAATGATCGGATGAACCGCTATGTGAAGCGTGGCTCCAAAGGCATAGCTCTTTTGGATATGCGCGGCGAGCAGCCGAAACTGCGGTATGTATTTGATGTGGCAGATACCGGAGAACGGAAGAATTCCCGACCGGTACAGCTCTGGAAAATGAATGCGGAGCATGAGCAGCCAATCATTCGCGCACTGGATGCAGCATTTGATGTTCCTGCCGGTGCTGGGTCTCTGGAAAATCATATCATGGAAGCGGCAGAACGCCTTGCAAGGGATTACTGGGAGGAAAACCGCAGGCAGATCAGTGACATCGTTGCAGATTCCTATCTGGAAGGGTATGATGAACTCAACATCGGAGCTTCCTTTAAGAGAGCTGCTGCTGTCAGCATCGCATATTCCGTTTTTACTCGGACGGTGGGCAATGCAGATGACTATTTTGAACACGAGGATTTTCTGGACATCTTTGATTTTAATACGCAGGCTGCTGCCAATGTGCTGGGAACTGCGGTCAGCGAAATGTCCAGCCAGATCTTCCGGGAAATTGAACGCACGATCCGAACCTATGAAAGAGATAAGCAGGCAGAAAGGAGCCAAAACTATGATGGAGCTGAATTACACGAAGAACGGCGATTACCTGATTCCGGACATCCAGTTGTCGGTGCAGGAACAGAAGCCCTTGGGCAAGTACGGGAGGATGCGCAGAGCGTTCCTGCAGGAGAACAACACGCTGCTGTACAATCACCTGATCCTGACCGAGAAGCTGTACCCGCACCTGTGGGAGATTCAGGAGACCGCGACCGCACGGATGGAGCAGATGATGGCGGAGCTTCTGAAAGCGAATCCGGCACCGGACAAGAAATCGAACCAGATAGCCTGGGTGCAGCACATGAACATGCTGAAAGCGCAGGCAGAGGAAGTTATTCTGACGGAACTTATCAACAGTTGAACTTTATGAGCCTGTTTCAGTCCGAAGCAGAGCAGATTCAGAAAATTGATGCGGCGGCAGAGAATGCAGCCAGAGAAGCGGAGAGCGAAAAGCCCTCCGCTTTTGTTATTTCTGAGGATGAAATCGACCGGATGCTGCGGACAGGTTCTAATTTTGAGGGCGGAAAAATCCGTATTTATGCGCTGTATCAGCAGCAAGGGGACGCAAAAGAACGAGCTGCATTCCTGAAAGCAGAATACGGTCTCGGCGGTCACAGCTATACCTTTATGGATGGCAGTCGCGGTTTTGCGGATTATGACGGAAAAGGCATTTTGCTTCGCAATTATGACCATGACCGGGAAGTGCGCCTCACATGGTCGGCGGTGGATAAGCGGTTAGACCGGCTTGTGGAAAATGGTCAGTATCTGACTGCGCTGGAACTGGAAGAGTATCGGAAGCTGGAGCAGGAATATGGCGCGCCGCTTCCTATGCCCACTGCCGCCCATGTATTTCCTCCAACGCCACCGGAACGCTACGATACCGGAAATGAGCATGTGGACAATATGCTGAATACGGCTGCGGATGTCTATGCCCGGAGTGAACTGGCGGCACCCCAGCGGTTTACCGTGATGGAGACAGACGATGGCTATGCGGTCTGGGATGATATTCAGGACGGCATTCATGTGGAGCCGGATGGTGTCAGCGAGGAATTTACCAGCGAATGGGAGGCGGAGACTTACCGGCAGCAGCTGATTGAAAAAGTCCAGGAACGGGAAGCCAAAGACTGGCTCTACGTTGAGCAGAGCAAACAGGATTTGCAGCAGGACATTCCATTCCCGGAAGTGGAATCCGAAGAAGCACAGGAACCGGCTCAAGCAGAGACAGATCCGCTGGTGCTGGAAATGCAGGAACACGCCAAAGAACTTGCCAGAGAGTCAGGCTATGTACCGAATGAACGATTTGTAGTCACGATGACCGGCGAGAACTTCCCGGATTCTAAAGATGCGTTTGCCATCTGGGATTATGTCAAAGAAGAGTATTACGGATATTCGGACGGAAAAGTGCAGACATTTGCTGATTATGTGAGTGCATCAGAGGCGTTGCAGGAGATTCGCGGCAGAGCTATGGAGGCCGAAATAGTGCCTGCAACTGTGCAGCCAGAACCGGCAGCTCCGGTGCAGCCGGATTATCGTGTTGGCGATACGCTGTATCTGGACGGAAAAGCATTTACGATTGAAAAAGTCGGGCTTTTCGATGTGGAGCTTCGGGACCCGGATTCCGTGTATCCGATCTTCCGCTCGGAAAGCAAAGAAAATCTGGCAAGACTTTTGGGGCATGAGGAAAATGTTCACCTGCACAATCTGGTGGTTGATCTGAATCCGGAAAAAGAAGCAGTGTCAAAAGATATTGAGAATACAGGTACTGTATGGTCGGATGAGGCGTTGGATCAGCTCCAGATTACAACTGTGATTGATGGGAGAGTTCAAACGTTTTCTAATGCAGCTGAGGAAGAAGCGTTCCGGGCAGGGCATGAAGCAAAACATGCGGAGAACTACCGCATCAACAGCTTTCACCTCGGCGAAGGCAGTCCTAAACAGAAATTCCGTGCCAACATGGATGCCATCTATACGCTGAAAACCTTGGAAAACCAGCACAGGGATGCGACACCGGAGGAACAGGAAACGCTGGCCAATTATGTCGGCTGGGGCGGACTGGCAGATGCCTTTGATGCAGAGAAAACTGCCTGGGCTGGCGAATATAAGGAGCTGAAAGCAGCTCTTACGGAAGAAGAATATGCCGCAGCAAGGGCTTCGACTCTGAATGCGCATTACACCAGCCCTACCGTGATCCGTGCAATCTATGAAGCATTGGACGGTATGGGATTTGAGAAAGGCAATATTCTGGAACCGTCGATGGGTGTCGGCAACTTCTTCGGTATGCTGCCGGATTCCATGCTGGGAAGCAGGTTGTATGGTGTGGAACTGGATTCTATCACCGGGCGTATTGCGCAGAAGCTGTATCCGCAGGCAGAAATCAAGGTGGCAGGCTTTGAAACCACCGACCGCCGCGACTTCTATGATCTGGCCGTGGGCAATGTGCCTTTTGGCAACTATCGTGTCAGCGATAAGCCCTATGATAAACTCGGATTTTCTATCCACAACTATTTCTTTGCCAAGGCACTGGATCAGGTTCGTCCCGGTGGCATCGTGGCCTTTGTTACCAGCCGCTATACGATGGATTCCAAGAATCCGGATGCACGAAAGTATCTGGCGCAGCGGGCAGAACTACTGGGAGCCATCCGACTTCCTAACAACGCATTCCGTGCCAATGCCGGTACAGATGTAGTGTCGGATATCATTTTTCTGCAAAAGAGAGACCATCCCATTGATATCGAACCGGATTGGGTGCATCTGGGGCTGACATCGGAGGGAATAACCCTCAACAGCTACTTTGTTGACCACCCAGAAATGGTGCTGGGTGAGATTACAACAGAAAGTACCCAGTACGGCAAGGAAGAATGTACGGTCATTCCGATTCCGGATGAGGATCTGGGAGACCAGCTGCATGAGGCTGTGCAGCATATCGGCGGTCACTATGAAGCGCAGGAGCTGGCACCGGAGGAAGAACTGTCCTTGCAAGGCGAAACCATTCCGGCAGACCCCAATGTAAAGAACTTTTCCTATGCGGTGGTAGATGGGGATGTCTACTTCCGTGAGAATAGCATCATGCGTAAAGCTGATCTTTCTGCGACAGCCACCGGCAGGATCAAGGGCATGGTGGAGCTTCGTGCCATTGTGCAGGAACTGATCGACTACCAGCTGAACGATTACCCAGAGGACGCGATTGCCCAGAAACAGCGGGAACTGAATGTGGCCTATGACCGATTCGCCGATCAGTATGGACTTATCAATTCCCGTGCAAATGCACAGGCTTTTTCGGAAGATTCGTCTTATTATCTGCTTTGCTCTCTGGAAAACGTAGACGAAAACGGCAGGCTGGAATCCAAGGCGGATATGTTCACCAAACGGACGATTCGACCGGAACGGGCTGTTACCAGCGTAGATACTCCGGCAGAGGCTCTGGCAATCTCCATCGGAGAGCGCGGCAGAGTGGATTTGCCCTATATGTCGGAGCTTTTAGGTACACCGGGGGAATATGAAAAAATCCAGCAGGAACTGCATGGTGTCATTTTCAAAGACCCGATGACGCAGGGCAGTGAAGAAACAGGCTGGGTGACGGCTGATGAATATCTGTCCGGCAATGTCCGGGAAAAGCTCCGCGTGGCAGAACTGGCTGCGGCTTCTGACCCTGCTTTTGCGGTGAACATGGAGTATCTGAGAAAGGCGCAGCCGAAAGACCTGGATGCATCGGAGATTGATGTGCGCCTTGGTGCCACATGGGTCAATCGGGATTATATCCAGCAGTTTATGGAAGAAACCTTTGAACCGCCGTTCTATCTGCGCCGGAACATCGAGGTGAAATTCTCCCCCATGACGGCAGAGTGGCAGATCACCGGTAAGAGTACACCGAGCCGGAATGATGTTCATGCCTATATGACCTACGGCACCAGCCGTGCCAATGCCTACCGGATTCTGGAGGATACGCTGAATCTGCGGGATATTCGTATCTACGATACCGTGGAGGATGCAGACGGCAAGCAGAAGCGGGTTCTGAATAAAAAGGAGACCACCCTCGCCCAGCAGAAACAGCAGGCCATTAAGGATGCGTTCCAAAACTGGGTGTGGAAAGACCCTTATCGCCGCGCGGAACTTGTGGAAAAGTATAACAAGCTGTTCAACAGCACTCGTCCCCGTGAGTACGATGGTTCTCATATCCGCTTTGGCGGCATGAATCCGGAAATCCGGCTGCGGGAACATCAGCAGAATGCCATTGCTCATGTGCTGTACGGCGGCAATACGCTGCTGGCCCACGAAGTGGGTGCCGGCAAGACCTTCGAGATGGCAGCTTCTGCTATGGAGGCAAAACGGCTGGGACTGTGCCAGAAATCCATGTTTGTCGTTCCGAATCACTTAACCCTTCAGTGGGCAAATGAGTTCCTGCGCCTGTATCCGAGTGCAAAACTGCTGGTGGCAAGCAAAAAGGACTTTGAAACCGCCCGCAGAAAGAAGTTCTGCGCACGAATTGCCACTGGCGATTACGATGCAGTCATCATTGGGCATTCCCAGTTTGAGAAAATCCCGGTGTCCGCAGAACGGCAGGAGCGGATTTTGACTGCCCAGATTGATGAAATCGAAAACGCCATTGCTGAGATGAAATCCCAGAATGGCGAACGTTTCTCTATTAAACAGATGGAAAAGACCCGGAAAGGATTGGAGGCGAGATTGGAGAAACTCCGGGCAACCGACCGAAAAGACGATGTGATTACCTTTGAGCAGCTGGGCGTAGACCGGCTGTTTGTAGACGAGGCACACGCGTTTAAGAACCTGTTTCTCTACACAAAAATGCGCAATGTTGCAGGCTTGTCCACTTCGGAAGCGCAGAAATCTTCGGATATGTTTATGAAGTGCCAGTATATGGACGAGTTGACAGGCGGGCGCGGCATCATTTTTGCGACCGGAACCCCGGTCAGCAACAGCATGACGGAGCTTTACACCATGATGCGGTATCTCCAGTACGGCACGTTGCAGCAGAAAGGGCTGACCCATTTCGACAGCTGGGCTTCTACCTTTGGTGAGACCACCACAGCCATTGAGCTGGCACCGGAGGGAACCGGATACCGGGCAAGAACAAGATTTGCAAAGTTCTTCAACCTTCCGGAGCTGATGAATATGTTCAAGGAAGTGGCGGATATCAAGACTTCCGATCAGCTGCATCTGCCGGTGCCGGAGGCAAAGTTTGAAACCGTGGTGGTGCAGCCTTCGGAGCATCAGCAGGCGATGGTGGCGGAACTTTCGGAACGGGCGGCGGCTGTGCATTCCGGCGTGGTAGACCCGTCGGTCGATAACATGCTGAAAATCACATCGGATGGCAGAAAGCTGGGGCTGGATCAGCGGCTGATGAATCCGCTTCTACCGGATGACCCCAACAGCAAGCTCAATGCCTGTGTGCGGAATGTGCTTCGGATTTATGAGGAAGGACAGTCGGATAAGCTGACCCAGCTGCTGTTCTGCGACCTCAGCACACCGAAGAACGATGGAACCTTTAATGTGTATGAGGATATCCGCGCCAAACTCATCCAGTCCGGTGTGCCAGAGGAAGAAATCGCATTTATCCATGATGCCGATACCGAGGCAAAAAAGAAGGATTTGTTTGCCAAAGTGCGTACCGGACAGGTGCGGGTGTTGTTAGGTTCGACACAGAAGATGGGTGCAGGCACGAACGTGCATGACAGGCTGGTGGCCGTGCATCATCTGGATGTGGGCTGGCGGCCTGCGGACATGACCCAGCGAAATGGTCGTATTATCCGTCAGGGAAACCGAAACAAAGAAGTGCAGGTTTATCAGTATGTGACGGAAGGAACCTTTGACGCCTACCTCTATCAGACACTGGAGAATAAGCAGAAGTTCATCAGCCAGATCATGACCAGCAAATCTCCGGTACGTTCCTGTGACGATGTGGATGAGCAGGCACTTTCCTATGCAGAGATCAAGGCACTTTGTGCAGGAGACCCGCAGATCAAGGAAAAAATGGACTTGGATGTAGATGTTGCAAGGCTGAAGGTGTTGAAAGCTGATCATCAGAGCCAGCAGTACCGATTAGAAGATAAGCTGATGAAATATTTCCCTGCGGAGATTGAGAAAACGCAGGGGTTCATCAAGGGCTTTCAGTCGGATATTCGGACGGTGGCGGCACATTCGCTGCCGGAAGAAGGGTTCTGCAGTATGGAGGTGAATGGCACACGATTTACTGAAAAAGCCGAGGCCGGTGAAGCAATCCTTGCGGCCTGTAAAGCCAATCAGAGTCTGGAGCCGGTGCCGCTTGGCAGCTATCGAGGTTTCAAGATGGAGCTGGCATTTGATAGCTTCCAGAAAGAGTATCAGGTGCTGCTGAAAGGCGAGATGACCCACCGGGTACCCATCGGCACCAGTGCTGCGGGCAATATCCAGCGTCTGGACAATGCTCTTGCTGGGATTCCTGCAAGGCTGGAAAAGGCGGAGCAGCAGCTGGACAATCTTAGCAGCCAGCAGGAAGCGGCGCAGGCCGAGCTTGGAAAGCCATTTCCCCAGGAGGCAGAATTGGCAGAAAAGAGTGCAAGACTGGCAGAACTGGACGCACTGCTGAATATGGATGACCGCGGAAATGATGATCCAGACCGTGAGAAAATGGCGGAAAAGCCGTCTGTCCTGGCAGAATTGCGTGACCGTGCCGGTCGCATTCCGCCGATGGCACATCGAGATGATGAGGAGGTGGCACTATGAGTGTTCGGGAACACTGGATCAACGTCCGGGTAAATCCGGAAGAGCTGGCGAGGATTCATGAAAAGCAGAAAGAATTAGGCATCCGCAATACCGGTGCCTATATGAGAAAAATGGCGATGGACGGGTACTGCGTAAATCTTGATTTGTCGGATGTGGCGCAGGTATCCACCCTTCTTCGCCGATGCAGCAACAACCTGAACCAGTACGCAAAACGAGCCAATGAATCCGGAAGCATCTATGCGGAGGATATCCGGGATTTGCAGAAGCGGCTGGATGAACTCTGGGAGATGCAGAAGCTGATCCTGAAGAGGCTTTCTGATATTCGCTGACGGCGCAAATGTGCGGGATTTCTACAGCACATGGCACAGATGAAACTGTCTGTGCCGTTACATATTTTTGAGGTCTTCCTATTGACATCGTGGTGTTTGGCAAGCGGGTACAGTAAAATGAAGATGAAAAGAAAAACGAAGGGGTGAAATCCATGAAGATCGTATGTTTTTTGTTGAAGCTGATGCTGAAAATCCTGTTGCTGCCAGTTGCGTTTCTGCTGCGATTTCTGTGCTTTATCTGGAATCTGCTGATGCAGCTATCCCTGTGGGTGCTTTCGCCAATCATGCTGTTTGTTCTTGGCTGCGGCATCTATTCGGTGGTTCGGGCGAGCTGGACGGATGTGTTCCTGCTGACCCTGATTGAGATGGGACTGTTTGCAGCTGCGGTTGGTTCGGGCGGCATCATGGAACTAATGGAACGGCTGTGCGAGCGTGTAGAGGATGTTTTGACAATTTGAGGAGGGATTAGATGGATATTCAGTTTATGAAAGATTATTATGATTTACGATACGAGGAAACAGATGGAGAAAATCATTTTGTGGAAGAGGCAGCTTATCAGGAAAAACAGTCTGAGCAATCGAAGATGGAAGACCAGCTGATGGAAATGGTGGGAGGCAGCGAATCTAATGTGTGGAAGCTGTATGAAAGCATCATGTGCGTCTATTTCGATATGGAAGAAATCATCAAGCAGGCCGTTTATTTGCAGGGAGCTTATGACCGGGAACGGATGTTAAAATGAGAATAGTAGATTGGTAAGAGCTGCCTTCGGGTAGCTCTTTTTAGATGGAGGAATAAGGAATGGCGGCTACAAGACTAATTGCGCTGCATATCAATAAAGGAAAGACGGTAGCGCAGTGTCTGGCTGACCGTACTGATTATTCTGAGAATGCAGCAAAGACGGAAGATGGAAAATACATCAGTGCGTATGCCTGTGATGCTAAGACCTGTGATGAAGAATTCATGCTTTCCAAACGGCAGTATGAGCACATCACGGGAAGAACTCAGGCGCATGATGTGATTGCATATCAGATTCGACAATCCTTTAAACCCGGAGAGATCTCACCGGAGGAAGCAAACAAGGTTGGGTATGAGACGGCCAAGAGATTCACCAAGGGAAAACATGCATTTATCGTGGCTACCCATGTTGATCGTGCGCACATTCATAACCATATTATTTTTAATTCGACTACATTAGACTGCACCAGAAAATTCCGAGATTTTCGCCTGTCCGGTCTTGCACTGGCAAGGCTCAGTGATATCGTCTGTCTGGAACACCGGTTGTCGGTCATTATCCGGAAGCCCTATGGAGAGCGGCAGAAGAGAACGGAATACCCGGAGAAAAAATCGCAGCGGGATGAAATCTGCGAGTCCATTGATGCAGCATTGGCAAGAAAACCGAAAGACTTCCGGGAACTGATTGGAATTTTGCAGGAAGCAGGGTACGAGTATAAAGATGGAAAACAGCCTGCACTGCGGGGAAAAGGCCATGCCAGATTTGCCCGCTTCCGCTCTCTTGGCAAAGGATATTCGGTCGAAGAACTCTGCGAAGTGATTGCTGGGAATGTGGTTCATAAAAGCAAATTTGCAGAGAAAACCCGCACAAGCGCAAGGTCAGCACAGGTGCATCAGAAGGCAGAGCTGTCGTTCCTTATTGATGTCCGTGCCAAAATGCAAGCAGGCAAAGGCGCGGGATATGCGCGTTGGGCGAAAGTATTCAATTTGAAGCAGATGGCAAAAGCCATGATGTTCATGGAAGAGCATGGAATCAAGAGCTATGCAGAGCTGAAGGAAAAGGCGGATGGAATTTCTGAAAAATGCGATGCGCTGCTGGAATCTGTAAAGGCGGATGAGGCACGGATGTCAGAAGTGTCGGTGCTGCGGAAGCATCTAATCAATTATGCCAAGACAAAAGATGTCTTTGGTGCATATAAGGCATCCGGCTACAATCGGGAGTTCTATGAAACTCATCGGGATTCGCTGGCCTTACGCAGCGCAGCGAAAAAGGCGTTTGATGCCTATAAGAAAGAGAACGGTTCTGACAAAAAGCTCCCGCGCATCAGCGAGCTGAACGCAGAGTATGCGATGCTTCTGGAACGAAAGAAAAGCTCCTATGCAGAGTACCGCAAGACCAAATCGGAAATGCAGGATTGGCTTGTGGCGCAGAAGATTGTGCAGGAAATCCTGAAAGAGGACGAGCAGAAAAAAGAGCAGCTGCATGAGCAGGAAGTGCGGAAGGAAGAAGAAAATAGACAGAGTAGTCGATGATGGAAAGTCCGGTGCAGTGTGGGTGTAATGCTCATGCTGCACCGGGCTTTTTTGTGTGAAAAAATATTTGTGATGATGTTGCTTATTGATTGCTCTTGACTTGAATTTTGCATCTCAACATAAAAGAAGTTATAATACAGATAGAAAGTTAAATTGATGAATGGGAGGTATGCTTTGTGCCCTTACAGATTATTAGGAACGATATTACAAAAATGAGCGTTGACGCAATCGTCAATGCGGCTAACACGTCTCTTTTGGGCGGCGGCGGTGTAGACGGCTGCATTCATCGTGCCGCCGGACCGGAGCTGCTTGCAGACTGCAGTATGCTACATGGCTGCGAGACCGGCAGCGCAAAAATCACAAAGGGGTACCGTTTACCCTGCAAATATGTGATCCATGCAGTCGGCCCGCGTTGGCGGGATGGCAAGCATCGGGAACAGGAGCTTCTGGAATCCTGCTATCGGATATCTCTGAACTTGGCAAAAGAAAATGGCTGTCAGTCGGTGGCCTTTCCGCTGATTTCCTCCGGCATTTACGGCTATCCGAAAGACCAGGCTCTGAAGGTTGCAGTCGATACCATCAGTACGTTCCTGCTGGAAAATGAGATGATGGTCTACATCGTTATCTTTGACCGAAAGGCATATCAGATTGGCGGAAAACTATTTGCTGATATCGCAGCGTACATAGATGACCGGTATGTGGAAGAACATACCGACAGCCGGGCAGCGCAGAGACGGCGGCTCGAAGCGTTGTCAGAGGAATCTTGCTTTGAAGCTGCACCTGTTCCACTGCCGCCCGAAGAAATCTGTAAATCTTGCAGCAGTCAATCTTTGGAGGCGGCACTGGGGCAGATTGATGAAAGCTTTTCGGAAATGCTGCTGCGGAAGATTGACGAAAGCGGCATGACGGATGCCCAGTGTTACAAGAAGGCAAATATTGACCGGAAGCTCTTTTCCAAAATTCGCTCTGATAAATTCTATAAGCCATCCAAACCTACGGTGCTGGCATTTGCCCTGGCTTTGGAACTGCCGCTTGCCCAGATGCAGGAGATGCTCGGCAAGGCAGGGTTTACCCTTTCCCATTCGAGCAAATTCGATATCATTGTAGAATATTTTGTCGAACGGGGAAACTACAATGTGTATGAAATCAACGAGGCACTGTTTGCTTTTGACCAGAGCCTGATCGGAGCATAAGGACAAGGAAATGTCGCTTTCCATGCGACCACTCCACAAAAGAAAATCGCTATACTATGGCTGTAAGGTACGAAAACCGAGCAGCCATTTTCTTTTGGGAGGACAAGCATATGAGAAAGAATTTAACAGAGATCGTTTTTATCTTAGACCGCAGCGGTTCCATGAGCGGATTGGAACGGGATACCATCGGCGGATTCAATTCCATGATTGAGCAGCAGAAAAAAACAGAGGGCGAAGCACTGATCTCAACGGTGCTGTTTGACAATGTGAGCGAAGTCCTGCACGACCGTGTAAATGTAAGGGACATCCGACCGATGACTGACCGGGATTACACGGTTCGTGGATGCACAGCACTTTTAGATGCCATCGGTGGTGCGATTCATCATATTGGAAATGTTCATAAGTACGCAAGACCGGAGGATGTGCCGGAACACACCATGTTCGTAATCACTACGGATGGAATGGAAAATGCTAGCCGCCGGTACAACAGCGAAAAAGTGAAGCAGATGATCGAGCGGCAGAAAGCGAAATACGGGTGGGAGTTTTTGTTCCTTGGTGCCAATATTGACGCAGTAGAGACCGCAAGTCAGTTCGGAATCGGCGCAGATCGTGCAGTCAACTATCAGTGCGATAGTGAAGGAACCGCGTTGAATTATGAGGTGGTCAGCGAAGCAATCAGCTCTGTCCGGTGCAGTGCCCCGCTGAGTGCAGACTGGAAAAAGCGTATAGACGAGGACTACAAAAAGCGTGGAGGCCGCAAGCACAAGTAAATATTTTTGAAGCCGGGGTGATAATTCACTCCGGTTTTTTCTATGGCAGGAACTACCGTTAAAGCATCCGGAACGGATGCGCAGCCCGATGCCGCAGGCAGCGTTCTATGGGGATTGGGGAGTTTCCCCAACAAGCAGAAAATCGCTTTCGTGTCACGAAAGCCCTGCTTGCAGAAGAGCAGCACTTGTGAGAAGTCACCATTATTGATTTACTTAGCAAAGCGAGTGTGCTATAATTTTATCATGAGTTTTTATAGTTGCAAGCGTTGGTATGAATAAAGAAGGCGGTATGATATGGCGGTTTCCTACAATAGATTATTCAAAATGCTTATTGATCGAAAAATGATGAAAAAGGAATTATGCGAGTTGGCAGATGTGAGCCCAAGCACGATAAGCAAAATGGGCAGAGGCGAAATAGTTTCTATGGAAGTCATTGCACGGATTTGTCTCAAACTGAATTGCACAGTAGATGACATATTAGAAATTTTACCGGATAGTCCAGATTATGGGACGGACGAAAAGATAAAATAAGATTGATTGGACTGGAGGAGGAATACAGATGGCTACTATTTTTAATGAAGATAATACCATTGAGCAAATGATGCTTTCTACTCTTCAGATGAATGGGTGGAAATATATTCCTGCCGAGGAACTTCCTCGTATGTATTCGGATGTACTTGTTGAACCAATGGTAAAAGAGGCCCTCATTCGCCTTAACCCGGAAATTGCGGAAGATCCATCCCGGGCAGATGAAGTTATTTATAAACTTAGGACACTTATTTTGTCTGTTCAACCACATAACCTTGTCACTCAGAATGAGATTTTCAAGAAAATGATTTTTGAGGAAAACTCCTATCCTTTTGGTAAGGACGGACGCATGGTTCCGATTCGTTTCTTTGGTACTATGCGTAAAGAAGATCTTGCTCTCAACGAATATGTTGTGACCAATCAGTGGATATATCCTCAGGCCGAAGGCGGCAAGCGCTTAGATATTGTTCTTTTGATTAACGGTTTCCCGATTGCAATCGGCGAATTGAAAACTCCGGTTCGTAGTGCTATTACTTGGTTGGATGCAGCTGGCGATATTTCAGCTTATGAAAAAAGCATACCCGCCATGTTTGTAACCAACGTCTTTAATTTTGCTACCGAAGGCAAATGCTATCGCTATGGCTCTATCAACATGCCCATTAACATGTGGGGACCGTGGCACACAGCAACTCATAAGGCAGAAGGCAGTCTTGCTGATGTGAAAATCAGTGTTGAGGATATGATTTCACCGAAGAATGTCATGGATATTTTTCAGTTCTTCACGATGTTCGCTACTGATAAAAAATATCGCAAATATAAAATCATCTGTCGTTACCAGCAGTTTGAAGGCGCTAATATGATTGTGAATCGTGTTATCGCTGGCTACCCTAAGAAAGGTCTCATTTGGCATTTCCAAGGTTCCGGTAAATCTCTTCTGATGGTCTTTGCAGCACAGAAGTTGCGAATGATTCCGGAACTTAAAAATCCAACTGTCGTTATTGTGGATGATCGCATTGATCTGGAAACGCAGATTACTGCAACCTTTAATGCATCAGATATTCCGAATCTAACCAGTGCAGCCACAAAAGAAGAACTTCTTTCCTTCTTCCGTGGTGATATGCGAAAAATCCTTATTACTACGATTTTTAAGTTTGGTGAGGTTAGCGGTGAGCTGAATCCTCGTGATAACATCATCGTCATGGTCGATGAAGCTCACAGAACCCAGGAAGGTGATCTGGGTGAAAAAATGAGAATGGCTCTGCCGAATGCTTTCTTCTTTGGATTGACCGGTACGCCTATCAATCGTGTTGATAAAAACACTTTTGCAACCTTTGGTGCCGAGGAAGATCGCACTGGCTATATGAGCCGCTATTCTTTTTCTGACTCCATTCGTGACGGTGCTACGCTTCCTCTTCACTTTGAGCCGGTTCCTGTAGAACTTCATGTGGATAAGGAAAAGCTAGATCGTGAATTTGAGGCTATGACCGATGAAGCTGGACTTAGCAAAGATGAAAAAAACGAACTTTCTCGCAGGGTGAACATGAAAGCAATCATGTATAACCCGGCTAGAATTCGTAAGGTATGTGAGCATATCGCTAAACATTTTAAGGAAAAAATCGAGCCTAATGGCTACAAGGGTCAGGTCGTTGTTTATGACCGTGAATGCTGCTTGATGTATAAGGCTGTCCTCGATGAGCTGCTCGGCGAAGAAGCCAGCACCATTGTTATGGATACCAACAACGATAAAGAAGACCGTTATAAGAAATATCGCAGAGATCGTGATGCCGAGGGCAAGGTTTTAGACACCTTCCGAGATCCTGCAAGCCCGTTAAAACTTGTTATTGTAACAGCTAAACTGTTGACCGGTTTTGACGCACCGATTCTTCAGGTAATGTATCTGGATAAACCCATGAAGGATCATACCCTGCTACAGGCGATTTGTCGTACCAATCGTACCTATGACCAGGGCAAAACACATGGTCTGATCGTTGATTATATCGGTATTTTTGATGATGTCGCGCGTGCACTGGATTTTGACGAAAACAGTATGCGTAAGATCATCACCAACATTGAAGAAATCAAGAAGCAGCTTCCGACACTCCTAAAAAAGTGCCTGGGATACTTCTTGAGTGTTGATAGAACAATTGAAGGTTGGGAAGGTCTCATGGCAGCGCAGGAGTGCTTACCAACAAATAAAGAAAAAGACGCGTTTGCTGCTGACTACCGTGTGCTGAATCGTGCGTGGGATGCTTTATCACCAGACGGTTTCCTGAATGCTTATAAAGCCGATTACCAGTGGCTGTCTCGTGTATATGAATCTGTGAAGCCGACGGATGGCCGAGGTGGATTGATCTGGGCCTCTTTGGGCGCAAAAACGATTGAGCTTGTTCATCAGAACCTAACCGTTGGTGAAGCGGATGAGGACGTGGAAATTCTGGCAATGGATGCCGACCTGATTGATGAGTTCTTAGAAAAGCAGAAAGATTTGAAGAAGACCACCAAAAAGATCGAAATCAATCTCGTAGCCAAAATCATGAATCACACCAAGGACCCGAAATTCATCAAGCTTGGTGAAAAGTTGGAAACATTGCGAGAAAAGCACGAACAGGGCCTGGTGACCAGCATCGAGTTCTTGAAACTTCTATTGGAATTGGCGAAGGAAGCAGCACAGGCTGAAAAAGAAGTAGTGCCAGAGCAGGAAGTTGATAAGGGAATCGCTGCGCTGACGGAACTCTTTAACGGTTTGAAAAACCGAAGCACTCCTGTTATTGTTGAGCGCATCGTTGCTGATATTGACAGCATTGTAAAAATTGTGCGTTTCGATGGCTGGCAGAGCACTACTGCTGGTAAGCAGGAAGTCAAGAAAGCCCTTCGCAGTGTTGTTTGGATCAAATACAAAATCAAGGATAAAGATGTCTTTGATAAGGCTTATAGCTATATTGAGCAGTATTACTAATAACAAAAAAGAAAGCGAGAAAACTAGATGATTGGAGCAATCATTGGCGACATCGTCGGTTCCAGATTTGAATGGGATAATCACAGGTCGAAAGATTTTGATTTCCTTACGCATAAATGTTTCTTTACCGATGATTCCGTCATGTCTCTGGCTGTATGTGATGCTTTGATGCATTGCAAGCCTGACTACAGTGATTTAAGTAATATAACGATTGAATCTATGCAGCGAATTGGACGGCCCTATCCACATTGTGGTTATGGTGGTTCCTTTTATCGTTGGATGTATTCGGACAATCCTCACCCATATAATAGCTACGGAAACGGAGCAGCAATGCGTGTCGGCGGATGTGGCTATGTAGCTAATTCTGTTGCTGAAGCCGCAGCACTTTCAAGAGCAGTTACCGAGACAACCCACAATCACCCAGAAGGAATTAAGGGGGCGGAAGCTACTGCCATTGCAGTCTATCTGGCTCGTACTGGCAGCAGTCTGATGGAAATTCAGGATTATATTGTGAAGAACTACTATCCGATTAACTTCACATTGGATTCCATTCGTGATACCTACCAGTTTAACGAAACCTGCCAAGATACCGTCCCTCAGGCACTCGAAGCATTCTTTGAGTCTACCAGTTTTGAGGATGCTATTCGCAACGCCATTTCTATTGGAGGTGACAGTGACACCTTGGCGGCTATCACCGGTGCTGTTGCCGAGGCGTACTATGGTGTACCTACTGATATCAGGAAACACGCTCTTACATTTTTGGACGAGCGTCTCCTGAAAATTCTCCTGGAATTTGAAAATGAGTATCCTGCTAAATTTGAGAAAATTCAGGAAAGTGGTAGCGTAGGTGTAAACCCTTCCACAGGTAAAAAAGTAAAGACAGGAGGTCGTGCTGAGATGATGCAATCCGCTATGGATATAGCTGATATGGAATTGGAAGCCAGTGCCGCACATCCGGAAGAAACAACCAGTCAGAAGCTGTTTTCTCACCTGTTTGAAGCCTGCAATATTCTGCGTGGCCCCATCAATCAGGACGAATATAAGAGTTATGTAACGCCTATTCTTTTCTTCAAGCGTCTCTCCGACGTTTATGATGAAGAAACTCAAGTTGCTCTCGAAGAATCTGGTGGTGACGAGGAATACGCCAGCTTCCCGGAAAATCACCGCTTTGTCATTCCGGAGGGCTGCCACTGGAAAGATGTTCGTGAAGCAAGTGAAAATGTCGGTGTAGCTATTGTTACAGCCATGAATGGAATCGAACGTGCTAATCCCGATACGCTGAGTGGTGTGTTCAGTAGCTTTGATGATGCAAACTGGACTGATAAAACAAAACTATCTGACGAGCGTCTGAAAGACCTGATTGAACATATGTCCAAAATCAAGGTCGGTAATAACAATTATTCCGCAGATGTAATGGGTGACAGTTACGAATTTCTGATTAAGAAATTTGCTGACCTCTCCAAAAAGAATGCCGGTGAATTCTACACGCCGCGTTCGATTGTCAAATTACTTATTATGCTGATGGCTCCTAAGGCCGGAGAGACCGTTTACGATCCAGCCTGCGGTACGGGTGGTATGCTCATTGAGGCTATCCGGTATATGCATGATGACAAGTTGACCTATGGAAAAATCTACGGTCAGGAAAAAAATCTGGCAACCTCTGCTATCGCTCGAATGAATCTGTTCTTGCATGGTGCACGAGATTTCAAAGTGACACAGGGCGATACCTTACGCTCCCCGAACTATCTGGAACGTGGATCATTGCAGACCTTTGATTGCGTAGTCGCAAATCCACCGTTTTCGCTCAAAAACTGGGGAGCTGAACAATTCAGCAGCGATATTTACGGTAGAAATATTTGGGGATGCCCGACCGATTCCAATGGTGATTTTGCATGGCTTCAGCACATGATTAAGTCTATGAATCCGAAAACTGGTCGTTGTGCTGTGGTGCTGCCGCAGGGAGTGCTCTTTAGAAGCGGCAAAGAAGGTGAGATTCGCAAGCACCTTGTGGAATCCGATAAACTGGAAGCTATCATTACGATGGCCAGTGGTGTATTCTACTCTACTGGTGTTTCTGCCTGCATTCTTTTCTTAAATAATGATAAAGCTCCTGAGCATCGTGGCCGTATTTGTATGATTGATGGCTCCGGAATTTATACTCCCCAGAGAGCACAGAACATTATGACCGAAGAAGATATCCAAACCGTATTCAACTACTATACGGAATACGAAGATGTTATCGAAAAGGTCAAAATCGTTACGATTCCAGAAATTCGGGAGAAAGACTTTTCTCTTGCGATTAACAACTATATCGAAAAGAAGGAGCAGGAAACTGTTCCTCCGGCAGAAATCCGTAGACAGTATTTTGAGGCTTACAAAGAAATGATTGCAGCCGAAGAAAAGATGCGTAAGCTCTTGCTGGAAGGAGGTTATATCAGTGAGTAAAAGAATAACCATTGAGGAACTGCAATCCTATCTTTGGAACTCCGCTGTCCTCCTAAGAACCAACATTGATGCTGGTGCCTATAAACAATATATTTTTCCGCTGTTGTTCTTCAAGCGCATCTGTGATGTATACGATGAAGAAACAGCACTCGCTATCGAAGAGTATGGCGATGACGCTGCTGAATTTGATGCTGATGAAATCCATACCTTTGTGGTTCCAAAGGGGTATCACTGGAATGATGTCCGTGCTGTATCCGAAAATGTTGGTGTGGCCATTGTTGAGGCATTCCGCAAGGTGGAAAATGCCAATATTGACAAGCTGCAAGGTATTTTTGGTGATGGTGCCTGGACAAATAAGAATAGGCTCCCTGATAGGTTGTTGAAAGATCTGCTGGAACATTTCAGTACCAAGACTCTCTCCATTGCCAATTGCCCGGAAGACGAGCTTGGTCAAGGATACGAATACCTGATCAAAAAGTTTGCGGATGACAGCGGTCACACAGCACAGGAGTTCTACACCAATCGAACTGTTGTGCATTTGATGACCGAGATGTTGAAGCCGGAGTCTGGAGAATCTATTTATGATCCGACCTGTGGTAGTGCAGGTATGCTTATTTCTGCTATTGCGTATTTAAAAGAGCAAGGTAAAGAATGGCGAAATGTGGCTGTCTACGGCCAGGAAATCAATGCGCTAACCTCTGCTATTGGTAAGATGAATCTGTTCCTGCACGGAGTTAAGGACTTTAATATCGTAAATGGAGATACTTTGAAAGCACCGGCCTTCGTCGAAAACGGCAGACTGAAGCAGTTTGATCTTATCTTGGCAAATCCACCGTACTCAATTAGCCAGTGGGATCGCGCAGCATTTGAAAGTGATAAATATGGTCGTAACTTCTTGGGTGTGCCTCCGCAAGGGCGTGCTGATTATGCATTCCTTCAGCACATTATCGCAAGCCTGAAGGACGATACTGGTCGATGCGCTATCCTGTTTCCACACGGAGTTCTTTTCCGTAATGAGGAAAGCACGATGCGTGAAAGACTGGTGCGCAGCGATAAAGTAGAATGTGTTATCGGTCTCGGACCGAATCTTTTCTACAACTCTCCGATGGAAGCTTGTATCATGATTTGTCGGATGAACAAGCATCCTGAACGACGTGGACAGGTGTTGTTCATCAACGCAGTAAACGAGGTTGAGCGCAAAAACGCGCAGAGCTATCTGGAAGAACGGCACATCACTCGAATTGCTGCGGCGTATGACAGCTATGTTGATGATGCTAATTTTGCAAAGGTAGCTACTATTCAGGATATTGCAAATAACAACTTCTCCTTGAGCATTCCTCTGTATGTGAAACCAGAGGTAAACGAAGAAGAAATAGATAACCGCAATGTTCAGGAACACTATGATAGTTGGCTGGCTGCTTCCGAAATGATGAAACTGAGCTATGAAAAATGGAACGCACTATTAGTAAAGGAGGCAGATGTCAATGAGTAAAGTCCTTCTTGGCGATGTCGCTGTAGAACATAAGGAGACATGCAAAGGCAGCAAGGATGGCTATCCTATCGTTGGTCTGGAACACCTGATCCCAGAAGAGATTACATTGACTGCTTGGAATGAAGGTAGCGAAAACACGTTCAGTAAGATGTTTCGCAAGGGTAATGTCTTGTTTGGCCGCCGAAGAGCCTACCTGAAAAAGGCTGCTGTTGCTCCATTTGATGGCATCTGCTCTGGTGATATCACTGTTATCGAAGCAAAACCTGACCGTATTTTGCCGGAGTTGCTCCCGTTCATCATCCAGAACGATGATCTGTTTGAGTTTGCTGTCGGTAAATCCGCAGGCTCCCTTTCGCCTCGTGTAAAATGGGAACACTTGAAGAATTATGAGTTCGAGCTCCCAGATATGGAGAAACAAAAGGAATTGGCTGAACTGCTCTGGGCTATGGATAACACGAAGAAATCCTACCAGAAGCTGATTGTGGCTACGGATGAACTGGTGAAATCTCAATTTATCGGGCCAGCTGGCCACAAGGATTTCACCGGTCATACCGCTTCCGCAAGGAGGTGTGCATAATGGCGAAATATCGGTTTGAACAGATTGCAATCAACAGCACTGAAAAGAAAAAGCCTGTTGAAGAAGATCGCTTCACCTATCTTGGTCTTGAACATCTTGATTCAGGAAGCCTCAAAGTTACTCGATTCGGTTCGGAGGTAGCTCCAATCGGTGAAAAACTGGTGATGCACAAAGGAGATGTGCTCTTCGGAAAACGTAGAGCCTACCAGAAGAAAGTTGCCATCGCACCATTTGATGGTATTTTCTCTGCACATGGAATGGTTCTGCGACCTAGAGAAGACGTAATTGACAAGAGCTTCTTTCCGCTGTTTATCAGCTCGGACTATTTCTTGGATGCTGCCATCAAGATCTCCGTTGGATCGTTATCACCAACTATTAACTGGCGCGATCTTAAAACGCTTGAATTTGAATTGCCTGATTTAGCGACTCAGCGCAAGCTGGCCGAAACTCTTTGGTCAATCAATGAAACGATGGAGGCTTATAAAAAGCTTATTTCTGCTACTGACGAACTCGTTAAGTCTCAATTTATCGAGATGTTTGGCGATCCCGTAAAGAATCCTTTTGGTTGGCCAACCATGACGCTGGATCAGGCTACAAAAGAAATCGTTTCCGGCCAATGTCTTAATGGCGACGCAGGAAAACTACAACCAGGGCAGAAAGCAGTACTAAAAGTAAGCGCTGTAACCTATGGTTCTTTTGATGCTAATGAATACAAGGTGTTGCGCGATACGAAGCAAATAACAAAGGGAGTATATCCACAGAAGGGAGATTTACTATTTAGCAGAGCCAATACACGGGAATATGTAGGAGCAACTGTTTTAATTGATCAGGATTATCCTGAGTTGATGTTACCAGATAAACTATGGAAGCTGATTTTTAAACATGAGATCATGCCGATGTTCGCTAAACAGTTTCTTAGCCACCCAGAAATACGAAAGGTTCTTTCTTCCATGGCTACAGGTACCAGCGGTTCCATGTATAACATTTCTATGGAAAAATTAAAAAGGCTTGAGATAATAGTCCCTAATATAAATCAGCAGAAGGAGTATATTCATTTTGTTGAACAGAGCGATAAATCAAAATTTGAACTCGAAAAGGCTCTTTCTGAGCTGACCGCAACATATAAACGCATCATTGCAGAGAATCTTGGCTAAGTAATATGGTCATGTAGTTTCCTCCGGCTCGTGGACAACCGGATAACGGAGGGTACAAAAGGAGGAAGCACCATGATCAATCAGATAATCACAAACATAAAACAAGATTTGTCACAAATCCTAACACCAGATCAAATGGAAGCACTATCGCGGAGCCTAAATAAGCATCTGCCTATGCTGGCCGGAGACAAGCCTGTGGTGGAAAACACAAAGCATGATATGCTTCCGTTGTTTATTGCTGCAAAGCGTGTGGAAGGCTGCTCTGAAAAGTCTCTGCGCTATTATGAATCAACGATTCGCAATATGTTGGAGGACATCAATAAGCCAGAATGCCAGATCACCACGGAAGATTTACGAGGCTATCTCGATACATACCAGCGTCGAGGAACTGTCAGTAAGGTCACTTTGGATAATGTAAGACGCATTCTTTCTTCTTTCTTTGCATGGTTGGAGGATGAGGACTATATTGTTAAAAGCCCAGTGAGAAGGATTCACAAGGTTAAGACCGGGAAAACGGTGAAAGAGACTTATTCCGATGAAGCGTTGGAGCTTATGCGTGACCACTGCGACAATACGCGTGACCTTGCAATGATTGATTTATTGACTTCTACTGGCATTCGTGTCGGTGAATTGGTTAAGCTCAATCGTTCTGATTTGGATTTTGAGAATCGCGAGTGCATTGTATTCGGCAAAGGTAATAAACAGAGGAAGGTCTACTTTGATGCAAGAACGAAAATCCATTTGCAACGTTACCTGTCAGAACGTACAGATGGTAACGAATCTCTGTTTGTATCCCTTCTGAAGCCTTACGAGCGTTTACAAATTAGCGGTGTTGAAATTCGTCTTCGCAAAATTGGTCGTGAATTGAACTTTAATAAGGTGCATCCTCACAAATTTCGCAGGACGTTGGCTACAATGGCCATTGACAAAGGTATGCCAATCGAGCAGGTGCAGCAACTTTTGGGTCATCAAAGTATTGATACGACATTACAATATGCTATGGTCAATCAGAATAATGTGAAGGAATCGCATAGAAAATACATCGGATAATGCTGTCAGCTGTTTGCAATTCTCAATTTTTCGGGGAGTTTGAAGCGAAAAGGCAGTCATTTAATACATGTAGTTTGATAGCTGCTTGCGAGAATGATGATGATATTAAATGTGGCCCATTTGGTACACAACTGAAGCAATCTGAGTATACGGAAGAAGGTGTTCCTGTATGGGGGATTCCTCAAGTCAATGCAGCATTTTCTATCCCAGCGGACACCTATGTGGGTGAGGAAAAGGCATTACAGCTTACACCGTTTTTAATTCAACCTGACGACATTGCAATGTCAAGAAAGGGAAACATAGGCCAATGTGCGTTGTATCCTGCTGATTATACACCGGGAATTATAGCTTCTGATGTTCTTAGAATACGCCCGGATAAAACAAAACTACTACCATCCTTTTTGATGTGCCAGTTCCACTATAGCTCGAATGTGGTTAATCAGATTGAGATGGTTGGAAATGGTCAGATCATGAAAGGCATTAATGTTACCAAACTAAAAAACATCACTATTTACATTCCACCAATGGAGCTTCAGGAGCAATTTGCCGCATTTGTCCGACAGAGCGATAAATCAAAATTTGCCGCTCAGAGCTGTTCAAATCTCAATTTATGGAGCAGTTTGGATCCTACTTAGGCGATGAGACCAGATGCGCAACTGTAGAACAAGTGTGTACTGTATTTGCTGATGGGGATTGGATCGAAAGTAAGGACCAAGCGGACGATGGCATTCGATTGATACAGACCGGAAACGTCGGAAATGGTGTGTACTTAGATAAGGGAGAGAGAGCACGGTATATAGACGAGGAAACTTTTGTCCGGTTAAATTGCACAGAGGTTTTACCTAACGATATCCTTATTTCAAGGCTTCCAGACCCTGTAGGACGAGCTTGTATCATACCCGATGGTCTTGGCAAATCCATCACCGCTGTTGACTGCAGCATTGTTCGCCTTAAAAGCCATGTGCTTCCAGAGTTTTTTGTGGCCTACACAATGACTACTCTGTATGCGGCACAGATCGGTTCGTCGGTAACCGGTAGCACAAGGAAGCGTATAAGCAGGAAGAATCTCGGTCAAGTGGTCATTCCAACGCCAGATATCGATCAGCAGGAGCAATTTGCAGCCTTCGTCCGGCAGAGCGATAAATCAAAATTATTGATTTCAAGGTTAAAGGAATTTATCTTGATGGGCTATCGGGGGCATGGGAAGATGTAAAGGAATATTAGTAAACAAAAGAATGTGATTAAAGCACAGATGGAGGTTGGGCTATGGGCAATAATATTATACTGGAAACAAAATTCGTAGCTGATATAAGAGGCTCTTTTTATATTCCGTCATATCAAAGAGGCTATAGATGGAGTGAAACAGAGGTTGTACGTCTGTTAGATGATATATATCAGAATGGTAAGAAAAATTATTGCCTGCAACCGGTGGTCGTTCGTAAAAAAGAAGATCGGTACGAACTGATTGATGGACAGCAGAGACTTACCACATTATATCTCATTTATAAGTATATGAAGAACGTGAATCCGTTCTTCAATGAACCAGCATTTACACTTTCTTATCAGACAAGAGACCAGTCAGAAGAGTTTTTGAAAACTTTGGACATGACGAAACAGGATGATAACATCGACTTTTGGTTTATAGCCAAGGCATACAACACCATAAAAGAGTGGTTTGAGCAGGACTTACAAATTCGGGTTATGCATATCTTTGAATACTTAAAAGAAGATGTCAAAATCATCTGGTACGAGGTTGGAGAAAGCGAAGATGCAATCTCGCTATTTACCCGTTTGAACATCGGAAAAATTCCGCTGACAAGTGCTGAACTCGTCAAAGCGATGTTTCTTAGCCGGGATAATGCAGAGAATATGCGCAGGGAAAAGCAGGAAGAGATATCGCTACAATGGGATGGCATCGAGAGGGAACTTCATAATGAATCTCTGTGGTTCTTTTTGACAAACAGCGTCAAAGGTGAATATCAGACAAGAATTGACCTTGTTCTTGACCTGATTGCCGGTAAAGATGAAAGTACACGAGAAAAGTATTATACATTCTTCCGATTTGATGAATTGCGTAAAGAAGTATCACTGGATGATATCTGGAAAAAAATCTATCAGACTTTTCTTACTTTGAAGGGCTGGTACGAGGATCATGATCTGTACCACAGAATCGGCTATTTGATTACATCTGGCACTTCTCTGCATAAAATATTTGCTCTGTCAAAAGATAAAAAGAAGAGCGAGTTTAATGAATCTCTCGACGAACTGATTAAAAAGAGCGTTGCGATTTCTGGAAATTATGCTGAACTCAGTTATGAGAAGTCGTTGGATTATAAGCGGATTAGTACATTACTGCTTTTATTCAATATCGAATCGGTAAGAAGAAGTGATGGACATGCTCAACGGTTTCCATTTGATCAGTTTAAGCACCATAAGGGCAGCAATGTTACATGGAGCCTAGAGCATATACATGCCCAGCAATCGGAAGGTATGAAAACACAAGATGTTTGGAAAAAGTGGCTGGAACTTCATATCCCATCTGTTGAAAGTATCGGTGGTGAACATAGTGAACTGATTGATGAAATGCAAGGCGCGATAAATGCAGATAAGCTGGAGCGCACTGTATTTGAGAGCATTCAGCAAAAAGTTCTTGGTTTGTTATCCGTTTCAGGCAATACAGAGTACATGCATTCCATTGCAAATCTTGCATTGCTTAATACGGCGGACAATGCGGCTCTTAATAATTCGACATTTGATGTGAAAAGAAATGATATCATTCAGATGGATAAAAAAGGACAGTATATTCCTTTCTGTACTAAGATGGTATTTCTGAAATATTATACTCCATCTGCTGAAAATCAGCTTCACTTTTGGGGTCAGGCCGATAGAATTGCTTATATTAAAGCAATCAATGATGTTCTGAGTGATTATATAGAACCGATTGTTTTGGAAAAGGAGGAAACAAAATGAGTACGACGCTTCACTCATTTATGGATATCTTTGAAACAACGATTGAGGATGGAGATACTTCAGTTCAGCTTAATAAAATTGTAATCCCCCTTATTCAGAGAGACTACGCTCAAGGACGTATTGATAAAGACATCAATAGAGTAAGAAGTCGTTTTCTTCAGGCACTTTATAGGGCTGTTACTGGGGAGCCGATTACCCTTGACTTTGTTTACGGTGACATTGATGAAGAAGGAACTATGACGCCTTTGGATGGTCAGCAGCGTTTGACAACGTTGTTCCTCTTGCATTGGTATGCGGTTAAAAAGGAAAAAATTTCTGATGACAAGTACGCATTTCTCAGCAGGTTCAGCTATGAAACACGTTATAGTGCAAGATATTTCTGTGCCGAGCTTGTGAAGTTTATGCCATCTTTTGAAACTACGCTTTCTGCTGACATAAAGAATCAGGCATGGTTTCCGTTTGACTGGAAAGATGATCCTACTATCAGCTCCATGCTTGTAATGTTGGATGCGATTGATGAGCGCTTCAAAGATGTACCGGATATATGGGAGCAATTGGAAAATAAAGCGATTACCTTTTATTTCTTGCCAATAAGAGATATGGGTCTTACTGATGAGCTTTATATTAAAATGAATTCCCGTGGGAAGCCGTTGACAGTATTTGAACATTTCAAAGCAGAACTGGAGAGGGAAATCAGAGCTCTCGATGAAAAAAATGGTCAGAATACGGCAGATCGTATTGTTGGAAAAATAGATAAATCCTGGACAGATTTATTGTGGAAATATCGCAGCAGCGGCTCCAGTGATGCGGATGACAATATTATTGATGATGAATTTCTACGATACTTCAAGTTCGTTTGCGATATTATTTGTTATCGTAATGGACAGTCTCCACAAGGCTACAGCAGCGACATTTTTGATTTGCTGCACTTGTATTTCTCCGCAGATGAAGAGAAAGCAGTAGCGAACATAGCTACGCTAGAAGCGTTCTTCGATTGCTGGTGTAAAATAAATGGCTATGATAATCCGACAGAATTTTTGGAATCGTTTATGAGCTACACTCATGCATGTGGGAAAATTGTGGTTGATTCCAGATATAAGATTGATATTTTTGAGGATTGCTTGCATTTTTATTCTGATAAGTCCGGCAGAATACGACAGTTTCCATTAAACCGCATCGTGCTCTTGTATGCCATTACAATCTATTTACAGCACCAAAATGAAGTGACATATTCTGATTTTGTGAGAAGAATCAGAATTGTCAACAACCTGATTCAGAATTCTGAAGATGAGGTTAGTGATAGACAGGATAGAAACAGAATTCCCGCAATTCTTCAGGCTGTTGATGCAATTGTTCTTACAGGCGTGATTGATGATTCTATTGAGATTAACTTCAATGTAAATCAGATACAGGAAGAAAAGAAAAAAATTGAATTCCTAACCCAAAACCCAGACTGTACAGATGAAGTGTTTGAACTGGAAGATCATAACATGTTAAAAGGGCAAATCGGTATTATTGGTCTCGATAATCTTTCGCTGGGCTCTCGTTTTTCTTCTTTATTCGCCTGTTCGTGGGATAAGATTGACTGTGCTTTAATGACATTAGGCAACTATGGGCAGCAGGAAAGAAACAAATGGCGTTATCAGTTTGCATCAAAAAGTTTGCAGTATGCTTGGGATGAGCTATTTCATAAAAGTGCAAATGCCGGTTTTGAAAATACACATACAATTTTAGTTGAACTGCTCAAATCGAAAGAAAGTTTCGATGATGGCATTTTGGATGGAATTATTTCTGCGTTCTTAGCTCAATGTGAAAAGGATAATTTATATCCATGGAATTATTATTATGTAAAGTATCCTGTTTTCCGTCCTGGTAGTTATGGAAAGATGAGCAATGACGATGTGGTAAATAAGCCATATATGTTCTCGGTTATGCAGACAAAGACGCAGTGGTCACAAAATACGTACATGCCGTATTTGAAAGAAGCAGATGATGACCATCTATCCAGAGACGAGATGGGGCAGTATTTGGTTTATGATGATGTTTACATTGTCTGTGAAAACAATTCATATGGTGTTTACAGAAATGATGATGATAGCCTTACGGATACCGTTACTATTTCTCAAAATGAAGCGGGTATTGATACGGAAGATAGAATCATTAAGTTGAAAAAGTATATAGCCAATATGAAGTAATATTTCTATACATTCTGGCCGGACGATAGATAAAGAAAGGTAGCGTTTTGGAAAAAAGGGGGGGATTTTATGACTGATAACCGAAAGAAAGCCTCTATGTCACAGGTACTGGCAGATATAAAGCCTTACATAACGAAAAAGTTCATGGCGGCTCCCTGTGTTA
>ERZ779669.261-NODE-261-length-33766-cov-9.522203_pt1 | contig 33766 bp, 28 predicted proteins | sample MGYA00511372_ERZ779669 | MGnify/ENA primary metagenome ERZ779669 (study PRJEB29588, sample SAMEA1967891) | human gut metagenome | biome: human gut; feature: human-associated habitat; material: faeces | place: Denmark | collected 2008/2010 ... | reverse complement strand
TCTCGCTTGCCGACAACATGCTCTACAAGAGCGGTTCGTACGAAATCAACGACCGCGCTGCGGAGACTCTGAGCAAGATTGCAAAGATCATCACCGACTACAAGGACTACGAGGTGCTCATTGAGGGTAACACCGACAATGTGCCGGTGAATGCAAGTGCGGCTACGATGAAGAACATCCGCAACAACTGGGACCTCTCTTGCTTGCGTGCATCGAGCGTAGTGCAGGCTCTGCAGAACAAGTACGGCGTAGACCCGAAGCGCCTCACAGCTGGCGGACGCGGCGAGTACAACCCCGTTACAACCAACTCTACCGAGGTAGGCAAGCAGCGCAACCGCCGCACTCAGATTATCATCACTCCGAAGCTCGACCAGTTTATGGACCTTATCGACAAGGCTCCGGAGAAAGAGTAAAGAGAATCTTTAGTTGAGAAGAGGATATGTAAAAACTCTATCAACGCGAAAAAATGTACCATATCTGCCAGCAGGCGTGTAACGCGTTGTTGAGTAGAGAGTTAAAGGCTGATAGATAGCTGATAGATAGACCCCATCTACCAGCCATCTACCAGCCATCTACCAGCCATCTACCAGCCATCTACCAGCCAATTAATAATTAATAATTAAAAAAATCCCTTGCAGATCGCTCTGCAAGGGATTTTTTATATCTATCAAATAGACTTATTACTTCATCATTTCGTTGAACTCGTCGAGAGTGATTTCCTTCTCGTTGAGAGTAACGGTGTTCTTGAGTGCAGCAGCAAGCTTCACGTCGATAGCACGTTCCACGAAGTTGTCTACAGCCTCGCGCTTCTTGAGAAGCTCGTTAGCGTAGTTCTCGATGTACTCCTCAGGAATGCTTGTCATGCCGTACTGAGCGAACTGCATGCGAGCCATCTCCTTAGCAGCCTCGCGGATGTCAGCGTCCTCTACCTTCACCTCAGCGGCCTTAACGAGCTGCTCCTTGATGAGGTGCCACTCGAGCTGCTTGATGCTCTCAGCGTAGTTCTTCTCTACGAACTCCTCGCCCTTGTCCTGATTGTTCATGAGCATAACGCGCTTGAGGAGTGCGTCAGGCCATGTGAGCTCGCCTACCTTCTTCTCGCAGTACTCGCGAACGTCGAGGAGGAACTTGAAGTTAGAGTTGGTCTCGAGCTGCGGCTTGAGAGACTCAGCGATCTTGTTGCGGAACTCTTCCTCGCTCTTAACCTCGTCCTTGCCGAATACCTGGTCGAAGAGGTCCTGGTTGATCTCAGCCTTGTTGTAGCGGCTGATCTCTGTGATTTGATAGCTGAAGTCAGACTCGAGCTCCTTAGCTACCTCGCGGTCAATCTTGAGGAGAGCAGAGATCTCTGCTTCGCCTTCCGGATAAGCCTTGCGCGGGTTGAATGTGATGATGTCGCCGAGCTTAGCACCCTTGAAGAGGTTCTTCTGCTCGTCAACCTTAATGTATGAAGGCATGAGCACAGCAGCCTCAACGGTGATGCCGCCTTCCTTTGTGTTGCCCTCAGCGTCGAGCTCGCGCAGGTCGCCCTTGAGCATATCGTTCTTCTCGCCGTCGTACTCCTCAACCTTTGAGTAGCTACCTGCACGACTTGCGTACATGTCTACCTGCTCGTTGATGAGCTTCTCGTCAGCCTTGATTGTATAGTAGTCGATCTTGTTGCGACCGTCGAGGTTGATTGTGAACTCCGGAGCAACAGCGATGTCGAATACGAATGTGTAAGGAGCCGGTTTTTCGATGTCAGCCGGAGTCTCCTGCTTGTCAGAAGGCAGAGGCTCGCCGAGCATCTGGATATTGTTGTCCTTGATGTATTTGTAGAGCTGCTCGCCTACGAACTTGTTAACAGCGTCGTAGCGTACAGATGCACCGAACTGGCGCTTGATGAGACCCATAGGAGCCTGACCCGGGCGGAAGCCAGGGATGTTAGCCTTCTTGCGGTAGTCCTTAAGTGTCTTCTCGACAGAGTCCTGGAAATCTGACTCTTCGACTGTGATAGTCAACAGACCATTCACTTTGTCGGGATTTTCAAATGAAATGTTCATTTTTCTGTTTTTTGTATTTATTGTTTTTACTTATTATATTCGGTTTGACGGAGTGCGTATTGCCGTTTCAGCTTATAGTTTTTGCAGCTTCAGCTTGTAGTCTTTATATTCGCTGCACTCCACGGAAGTGCAAAATTACACATTAATAATGTAAATAGAGAATATAAAGGTCAAAAATTTGTTTTTTTAACAAGCTCCCGCAGCACGGTTCCGTCCATTCTGCGCACGCGCATCACGCCGTCGTCGTAGGTGGCGAAAGTGGGTTCGTTGCCGCCTTTTGGGAAGGTGATAGAGCCGAGATTGCACACCACGTCGCCCTGCTCCGTCTCTTCGAGCTTCCAGAGATGGGTGTGTCCGTAGATGAATATGTCGTGCTTGAACGTTGGGCGGTTCTGCTCGTTGTATACGTGTCCGTGTGTAAGGAAGAAGCGCTGTGTGCCGTCTACGACGAGGGCGTAGTCTGCCATTATCGGGAACTGGAGCAGCATCTGGTCTACCTCTGCGTCGCAATTGCCGCGCACGGCTACGATGTTGTGCTTGCGAGCGTTGAGCAGTTCGACGATGCCTTTCGGGTCGATGCCTTCGGGAATGCGGTTGCGCGGTCCGTAGTTGAGTATGTCGCCCAGAATGCAGAGCATGTCGTAGTGTTCGCGGTCGTAGAAGCTGAGCACTTGCTGCAGCGTTGGCAGACAACCGTGAATATCAGAAACGAATAATATCTTCATGTCTATTGGTTATGCCTTAAAGTTCTTGTCTATTTACTATTGAAAATGCGTGTAGCGTGAGTCGCCAAGCCGGCTGCTTATCCTTGCAGTTCGCGGTCGCGGTCGCGCTTACGCTTTTGTTCGTCCACGAGCTGGAAGTCTTTCTTCTTCAGTTCGAACTGCGAACCGAGATACTTCTCGCGCACGATGCGGTTCTGCGCCAGTTCCTCGGGGTTGCCCTGAAAGAGGATGCGTCCTTCGAAGAGCAGGTATGCGCGGTCAGTGATGGTTAGCGTCTCCTGCACGTTATGGTCGGTGATGAGAATACCGATGTTGCGGTACTTCAGTCGCCACACCACGTGCTGTATCTCCTCAACGGCGATAGGGTCGACGCCGGCGAAAGGCTCGTCGAGCATGATGAACTTCGGGTCGATGGCGAGACAGCGAGCAATCTCAGTGCGTCGGCGCTCGCCTCCGGAGAGTTGGTCGCCCATGTTCTTGCGCACTTTTCCGAGGTTGAAGTCGGCAATGAGCGCTTCGAGTTTCTCAAGCTGCTGATGGTGCGTGAGCTTTGTCATCTCGAGCACCGCCATGATGTTGTCCTCCACGCTCAGCTTGCGGAACACGCTTGCCTCCTGCGGCAGATAGCCGATGCCGGCGCGTGCTCGCTTGTATACGGGATAGTCGGTTATCTCCTTGTCGTCGAGATAGATGTGGCCGTCGTTGGGCACGATGAGTCCGGTGGTCATGTAGAACGACGTTGTCTTACCAGCGCCGTTCGGTCCGAGCAGACCTACGATTTCGCCCTGCTTCACGTTGATAGACACATTGTTGACAACGGTACGCTTTCCGTATCGTTTCACCAGTCCTTCGGTGCGCAGCACCATGCAGTGGGGCTTGTCCTCTGCAGCAGCTTCTGCCGCCTGACCATTCTTTATGTCGATTTCACTCATGTTCTTGTTATTATTTACTCTACAAAGGTAGTGCAAATTGATAGAAAACCCACAAATAAAACATAAAAACTTATGCACAATGCCGAGTTTTTATCTTTTTATTGCTACTTTTGCATCGTTAATACAATATTATATAAGCAAACGCAACTATGTTGATATTAAAATACTTAAACACACTGGGGCGCTACATCATGCTGATGGGCCGTTCCTTCGCGCGACCTGAGCGTATGCGCATGTTTCTGAAGCAGTACATAAAGGAGATGTCTGCGCTTGGCGTCGACTCTATCGGTATCGTGCTGCTCATCTCGTTCTTCATCGGTGCCGTAATCTGCATCCAGATGAAGCTGAACATCCAGAGTCCGTGGATGCCTCGATGGGTGTCGGGCTACACCACGCGCGAGATTCTGCTCTTGGAGTTCTCTTCGAGCATCATGTGTCTTATTCTTGCCGGCAAGGTGGGCTCTAACATCGCCTCGGAGCTGGGCACGATGCGCGTGACGCAGCAGATTGATGCATTGGAGATAATGGGCGTCAACTCCGCCAACTATCTCATCCTACCGAAGATACTGGGACTGGTGACGCTGATGCCGTTCCTCGTCATCTTCTCTTCAGCCACGGGTATTCTCGGCGCCTACGGCACGGCGTACATCGGACACATTCTTTCGCCCGAAGACCTAACGCTGGGTCTGCAGCACTCGTTCAATGCGTGGTTCATGTGGATGAGTATCATCAAGAGTCTTGTCTTCGCGTTCATCATCTCGAGCGTGTCGAGCTTCTTCGGCTACACAGTCGAAGGCGGATCGGTGGAAGTAGGCAAAGCGAGTACCGACGCTGTGGTCTGCTCAAGTGTATTGATATTGTTCTCGGACGTATTCCTCACTCAGCTGCTCAGCTAACAACATCTCAACATCTTATGATAGAAGTAAAACACTTATATAAGTCATTCGGCGACAAGGAAGTGCTGAAAGACATCAATGCCGTCTTCGAGGACGGCAAGACGAACCTCATCATCGGACAGAGCGGTTCGGGAAAGACTGTGCTGATGAAAAACCTCGTGGGACTGCTCACGCCTACAAGCGGCGAGGTGCTCTACGACGGACGCAACTTCGTGGCGATGACAAAGCAGGAGAAGGTGTTCATGCGCCGCGAAATGGGCATGATATTCCAGAGCGCAGCGCTCTTCGACTCGCTCAACGTGCTGGAGAACGTGATGTTCCCGCTCGACATGTTCTCTTCAATGAACTACCGCGAGCGTGTGCGCCGCGCCCAGGAGTGTCTCGACCGCGTCAACCTCAGCGACGCACAGCTGAAGTATCCGGGCGAGATCTCGGGCGGCATGCAGAAGCGTGTGGCTATAGCGCGCGCCATCGTGCTCAACCCGAAGTATCTGTTCTGCGACGAGCCTAACTCGGGCCTTGACCCGCACACGTCGCTCGTTATCGACCAGCTGCTTTCGTCTATCACGAAGGAGTATAACATCACGACCATCATCAACACGCACGACATGAACTCGGTGATGGGCATCGGCGAGAACATCCTCTTCATCTACCAGGGCAACAACGAGTGGCAGGGCACGAAGGACGATGTGATGGGCGCCACGAACGAGAAGCTCAACGACCTCGTCTTCGCTTCCGACCTCTTCAAGCGTGTGAAGGAAGTGGAAATGAGCAAGCTCAAGCAACTCTAACTACACAATTATATTAGTAGCGGAGGCCGGAGACCTCCGCTACTTTTTTGCAATCTCGTCTACCCTATCCATCACGTTCGCAGGCGGACGCTGGTTGAGGTATTCGTTCTTCATGTACTCCATGTAGGGCGCTACGTGCTCGAAGAACTGCTGGTAGCCGCGGCAGAGATAGTTCTTGCCGGGGTTGCCGTAGCGGTCTTTTATGAAACGGTTCTTCGGACACTCGCCGTGGCAGGCAAACTCCCAGCGACATTCCTTGCACTCCTGCGGCAGCGACTTGTGTTTGAGTTCGCTGAAGCGCTGCTGCTGCTCGCCGTAGAGCATCTCGGTGATGGTTTTCTCGCGTATGTTGCCCAGTCGGTATTCGGGGAACACGAAGTGGTCGCAGGAGTAGACGTCGCCGTTGAACTCCATCACGCCGGCGTGTCCGCACTCCTTGGCATACATGCAGATGCCGGGCGTCACGCCCACCCAGTTGGCAAGCATGCAGTCGAACAGCTCCACGTATATCTTGCCCACGTCGTGGCGCACCCACTCGTCGAAGATGGCGCAGAGGAAGCGTCCCCACTGTTCCGGCGTGACGCTCATGTCGGAGAGCGGCGCGTCTGCCTGGTCGGTGATCGTGGCGAGATGGCGTCCGTCGGCGTGCTTCACGATGCGTTCAACGATAGGCGTGAACTGCAGGAACTGGCATCCGTTCTCCTTGAAGAAGCGGTAGAAGTCGAGCGGATAGTCGGCGTTGAAGTCGTTCACCACCGCCATCGCGTTCCACTCCACGCCGTGCTTCTTCAGCAGGCGTATGCCGTGCATCACCTTCTGCCATGTCTGTGCGCCCGAGGCGGTGCGGCGGAACTCGTCGTGAAACTCCTGCGGTCCGTCGATGGATATTCCGACGAGCCAGTTGTTCTCGCGCAGGAAGCGACACCACTCGTCGTTGAGCAGCGTGCCGTTGGTCTGTATCGAGTTGGATATGCGTCTGCCCACGCCATACTTGCGCTGCAGCTCCACCGCCTTACGGTAGAACGAGAGCGGACGCATGAGCGGTTCGCCGCCGTGCCATGTGAAGAGGATGTCGGGAGAGGTCTGCGCCTCAATGTATTCCTTGGTGAACTGCTCGAGCATCTCCTCCGAGAGCACGCGCTTCTGCGCATCGCGGTAGAGGTTCGACTTCTCAAGATAGTAGCAGTATTCGCAGCGCAGGTTGCAGGCTGCGCCTACAGGTTTGAGCATCACGTAGAGCGGACGCGCAAATGGAGATATTGTAGACATAGATGGTGTTGTTATGGTGAGATGGTGAGATGGTGTTATGGTGAGATGGTGAGATGGTGAGATGGTAAGGTGGTAAGGTGGTGAGATTTGTTATGGTGAGGTGATGAGGTGGCGATTGGATTTCAACCGTTTTCGGGTGTAATACAAAAGTACGGATAATTATTTTAATAACATATTGATTTGGCTCAATATTTCCTGTAAAAAACAGAAAAAAGACAGAATAATTGCGAATTTTAAACAAATATCGCTTAAATTGAAATAAAAGTGCCAGATAATTTTGCCATATTAGAAAATAAAACTATCTTTGCACGCGAAAATTATCATCAGTACATAACAACCTACCAAAACCATAAGACACAAACCGTCTGCGAGCGGTTCTTTTACAGGACGAAGCGAGCAGATAAGTACCTTTTAAACAATCACCTAATAATTACCTTCTCAAAGAATAAGAAAAACTGATAGTCATCACTTTACTATTAATTGAAAAGCCATGTCGCAGTTGATGCAACATGGCTCTTTTTTTGTTATATCATTATCTTAGCATCCAGTTGCCGTTGTGCAGCACGAGTGGCACAACGATCTCCTCTTTAGTCTTGTCGCCGAAGCCGAGCATGAGGTACGCCTCGCCTACGTGCTTCGCGGTGTCGGTGCGTGCTCCGGCAGCCTCAACGCTCACGAGTCCCTGGTGGTCGGTCTTCATCTGCCCTACATACTGCTTTGCGCTCACGATGAGTTGCTCGCGGTAGCTCTCGGGTATGCTGTCGGGGCGGTAGAAGCCGTCGACGTATGCCGCGCAGTCGCCGTGAAGCAGATAGTCGTAGTAGACCTTGGCGGCGCGCGACGCCAGCTCGTCGGGGCTGACGGCAGCAGACTGCTTGCCGCAGGAGGCGAGGACCAGACAGCACAAGATTGTTATTAAATATATAATGTGTCGCATAGATTGGTGCACCCCCTCTGATTACTTCTGTCGGATGAAGATGTTTATCGGGCAGCCGTGCATCGACCAGTTTTCGCGAATCTTGTTCTCGAGGAAGCGGCGGTACGGCTCCTTGATATACTGCGGCAGGTTGGCGTAGAACACGAACGACGGAATCTGCGTGTTAGGCAGCTGCGTGCAGTACTTTATCTTGATGTACTTGCCCTTTGTTGATGGTGGCGGGTAAGCCTCGATAAGCGGCAGCATCACCTCGTTGAGCTTCGATGTGCCCACGTGTGCCTTGCGGTTGAGGTATACCTCCTTGGCTGTCTCGAGCACCTTGAAGATGCGCTGCTTGGTGAGCGCCGAGGCGAAGATGATAGGGAAGTCGACGAACGGAGCCATGCGCTGACGGATGGCGTTCTCGAAGGTCTTGATGACTGCCTGGTCCTTGTTCTCCACGAGGTCCCACTTGTTCACTACCACTACGAGCGACTTGTTGTTGCGCTGTATGAGCTGGAAGATGTTCATGTCCTGCGCCTCGATGCCGCGTGTTGCGTCGAGCATGAGGATGCAGACGTCGGAGTTCTCGATAGCGCGGATGGAGCGCATCACCGAGTAGAACTCCAGATCTTCCGACACCTTGTTCTTGCGGCGGATGCCGGCTGTGTCTACGAGGTAGAAGTCGAAGCCGAACTTGCCGTAGCGTGTGTAGATAGAGTCGCGTGTGGTGCCGGCAATCTCGGTCACGATGTTGCGGTCTTCGCCGATGAAGGCGTTGATGATAGAGCTCTTGCCGGCGTTCGGGCGTCCTACTACGGCGAAGCGTGGTATGCCGTCCTCTACGTCTTCCTTCACTTCGGGTTTGAGCTTTGTGAGCACGAGGTCGAGCAGGTCGCCCGTGCCGCTGCCGGTTGCCGACGAGATGCACTGCGGCTCGCCGAGTCCGAGTGCGTAGAACTCAGCCGCGTCGTATATCTGGTCGTTGTTGTCGGTCTTGTTAGCCACGAGAATCACGGGGAGCTTGGTGCGGCGGAGGATTGTAGCCACGTCCTGATCCCAGTCGGTGAGTCCGGTCTGCACGTCAACGACGAAGAGCACCACGTCGGCCTCCTCGGTTGCCACGATAACCTGCTTGCGGATAGCATCCTCGAAGATGTCGTCGCTATTCACGACCCATCCGCCGGTGTCTACTACAGAAAACTCGCGTCCGTTCCACTCGCACTTGCCGTACTGGCGGTCGCGTGTGGTGCCGGCGGTGTCGCTAACGATAGCCTGACGTGTCTTGGTCAGGCGGTTGAACAGTGTAGACTTGCCCACGTTCGGGCGTCCCACTATTGCCACTAAATTTGCCATATTCTTTTAGTCATTCTTTCCTCCGCATCTCACGGAGGCTTGTAGGATGTGGTCTCTGCATCCTTGTTAACGATTTTCCGAAGCTGACCCTACTCCGGCCCTCGCCAGTCTGACGAGAGTATCCCCTCTTTGCTATTCAGGGGGAAGCGACAGCGAGCTGTCGCAATTTTGAGTTTTGAGTTTTGAGTTTTGAATTGTGCGCTTCGCGCATTTTGAATTTATGAATTTTGAATTGAGATTTACGAGTTAGGAGTTGAGAATTATGAGTTGCGAATTCATAATTAAAAAATTGAACAACTCAAAATCGGCGCAGCCGATAATTCAAAACTCAAAACTCAAAATTCAAAATTGCCAACGGCAATAATTCAAAATTCAAAACTCAAAATTCAAAACTCTTATTCCGGATTATATCCGAAGTTGTCGAGTTCGCGCTGCGAGCTACGCCAGTCCTTGTCCACCTTCACGAAGGTGTGGAGGTATACGCTCTTGCCGAAGAACTTCTCGAGCGACTTACGTGCCTCGGTCGACATCTTCTTTAGCGCCACGCCCTGGTGTCCGATGATGATGCCCTTCTGCGAGTCGCGCTCCACGTATATCACGGCGTGTATGTCGATGTGCTTGTCGGTCTCCTTGAACGACTCCACCTTCACCTCTACCGAGTACGGGATTTCCTTGTCGTAGTAGAGCAGAATCTTCTCGCGGATAATCTCCGACACGAAGAAACGGGCTGGCTTGTCGGTCAATTGGTCCTTGTCGAAGAACGGCGGCGAGTCGGGCAGAAGCTCCTTGATGCGACGCATGAGCATATCGACGCCGAACTTGTTCTTGGCTGATATGGGAAGAATCTCGGCATTGGGCAGCAGCGTGTGCCACTTCTCAACGGTGTCGCCGAGTGTCTTCTGGTCGCTCTGGTCGATTTTGTTGATGAGCAGAAGCACCGGAATGGTCATATTCTTCACCTTGTCGAGGAAGTCCATGTTCTTCTCGGGGTTCTCCACTACGTCGGTGACGTAGAGCAACACGTCTGCATCCTGCAATGCCGATTCGGAGAATGCGAGCATCGACTCCTGCAACTTGTAGTTGGGTTTCAGAACACCGGGAGTATCGGAGAAAACTATCTGGGCGTCGTCCTCGTTGACTATGCCCATGATACGGTGGCGCGTGGTCTGCGCCTTGAATGTGGCAATGCTGATGCGCTCGCCTACCAGCTGATTCATCAGGGTCGACTTGCCTACATTAGGATTGCCTACTATATTTACAAATCCTGCTTTGTGCATATTCTTTTCTATAGGGGGGGGTATATTGTACTATAAGTACAAAGTTAGTGTTTTTTCGGGAATATCCGCAGCCGCATATTTGCAATTATATGATTTTTAACAGAATAGACGCAAAAAAGCACATTCGACGATAGTTGTTGAAAACTGTCGGATGTGCTTTTATATATGAGATAATATGCTTCTCTATTACTTGGCTCCGGCAACTGCCGAACCATCGTAAGCCCACTTGTAGAACGATGCTCCGTGAACGAAGCCTGCACCGAAAGCGGTGAAGATGACGTTGTCGCCCTTCTTCATGTTCTTCTCGTTATCCCACAATGCCAATGGTATTGTGGCTGCGCTGGTGTTGCCATAGCGTTCGATGTTGACTACCACCTTCTCCATAGGCAGACCGATACGTTTTGTAACGGCCTCGATGATGCGGAGGTTTGCCTCGTGCGGTACGACCCACTTCACGTCGTCGGCAGTAAGTTCGTTGCGCTTCATCACTTCGGCTACATCGTTGCTCATGTCTGTCACGGCATAGCGGAACACTGTGCGTCCCTCCTGATAGAGGTAGTGCAGACGGTGGTCGACGGTGAAGTGTGACGGCGGGCATACAGAGCCACCAGCCTTCATGTGAAGGAATGGGAGTCCCTTGCCGTCGGTACGCAGATACGAGTTCTGCACGCCTACTCCTTCCTCTTCGGTAGCCTCAACGAGCACCGCTCCGGCTCCGTCGCCGAAGAGCACGCATGTAGCGCGGTCCTGATAGTCGACGAGCGACGACATCTTGTCGGCACCTATTACGATTATCTTCTTGTAGCGTCCGCTCTCAATCATTGTAGCGGCAACGTCGAGCGAATAAAGGAATCCGCAGCATGCTGCCTCAAAATCGAATGCGAAAGCGTTCTTCAGTCCGAGTTTGCCAAGGACTATTGACGCTGTAGAGGGGAACTTGTAGTCGGGAGTTGTAGTGGTTACAATCAGCGCATCGATTGTGTCGGGATCGACGCCGGTCTTCTGCAGTAGCTGCTTGGCTGCCTTGCGGGCCATGTAGCTTGTGCCGAGGCCTTCCTCGGTGAGGATGTGGCGCTCCTTGATGCCGACACGTGTCATAATCCACTCGTCACTGGTGTCTACCATGCGCGAGAGTTCCTCGTTGTTGAGGACATAGTCGGGCACGTATCCGCCAATGCCGGTGATTACTGCGTGTATCTTTCCCATTTTACGGTGAGAGATTATTCAGCTACTTCCTTAACGATAGCCACCTTGCCACGATAGTATCCGCAGGTAGGGCATACAGTGTGGTATACGTAGTAAGCGCCACAGTTAGGGCATACTGCCAATGTGGGAGCTACTGCCTTATCATGAGTTCTTCTCTTAAGTGTACGAGTCTTCGACTGTCTTCTTTTAGGATGTGCCATTTTTCTTTAATCTTTAATTATTGTTTTTAATTTTTCTAATCCATTCCATCGCGGATCTACCGCTGTCTCTTCATCCTCGCCACTACTTCGGGTAGCTGAGTGTTCTTCGAGAACCTTTATCATCGCCGCGTTACATTTTCCAGGTGTATGCACGTGCTTAGCGGGTATGTTGAGCGCTATAAATTCGTAGATAAACCACGCCACGTCCAATGAGCCTTCACGCTCGTCGACTGTGATGAGGTCATCGTCCTCGGAATATTCTTCTCCAAACTTCACCACAAGGCGGTCGTCCGTCTCTATCGGCTGCTCCATATCGTCCAGACACAGGTCGCACGGAATAACGACACTGCCCTCAGTATGGAAATCCAGCTCAAAATAGTTCTCCGTGCGGCGTACATTTATACGCACACGAATATTGCCACGCTTGATTTCGTCTTCGTCAAGTGACTCAAACCAAGCGTCGCCCAGACTATATTCGAGGGCTGTCAGCCCTTCTTTCAAGTCCTTCAAATCTATTCTAAGCAGTTCAGAACTACACATTTGGTGCGCAAAGGTACGAATATTTTCCGACATACGACAATTTTACTATAATGTTTTTGACTTTCTTAAAGGATTTTTCAGTTCTATGCGGAATGTTGTGCCTATTCCTACCTCTGAATGCTTCACCCAGATGCGTCCTTTGTGATATTCTTCGACGATGCGTTTGGCGAGCGAGAGTCCGAGTCCCCAGCCTCGTTTCTTGGTTGTGAAGCCCGGGCGGAACACGTTGCGCAGGTCTTTCTTGCGTATGCCCTTGCCGGTATCACTCACCTCTACTATGGTCTTGCCCTGTTCTTCGGCTACGGTTATGGTTATGGTGCCTTCGCCTCCCATTGCGTCGACAGCGTTCTTGCACAGGTTTTCTATCACCCACTCAAAGAGCGATGCGTTGATCCGTACTCTCACCTCGCAATCCGGGAACCGGCGTATCATCTTCACCCGCTTGGACGTACGCCTATCCATATAGTCCACTACGTGCTGCATCACCTCCTTGAGGTCGGTATCGACGGGTTCGGGCAGCGAGCCTATCTTCGAGAAGCGGTCGGCTATGAGCTGCAGACGCTTCACGTCGTTCTCCATTTCGGGTATGAGCTGGTCGTCGGGATAGCTCTCGCGCAGTATCTCCACCCATGCCATGAGGCTGGATATGGGTGTACCGAGCTGATGGGCTGTCTCCTTTGAGAGTCCCACCCACACCTTGTTCTGTTCGGCACGTTTCGATGTTAGCAATGCGAAAATGGCTATTACCACAAACAGCATCACTACACCTAATTGTATATAGGGGTATGACGCCAGGCGGCGCAGCATGAGCGAATCGTCGTAACAGACGTCGATATAGCCGGTGCTACGGTTGTCGTCGAGTACAATGCGTATAAAGCGGTTGGATGCCAGCAGCTGATTGCCCAATCGGGCGAGAAATGCTGTGGTGTCGGCAGCGTTGTCGCAACGGTCGATATCAATGTTGCGGTAAGCCTGTACTTGTCCATTCGGGTCGAGCACTACGACGGGTATGGTGTTGTTGCTGTTTATCACGCGCAGCACAAGATTGATGTCGGTGTTCTCGTCGGCATGGTTGAGCGTGCGCATAGCCTCAGCCCACACCTCCATCTTGGCACGTTCCTCACCGGCAAGGTCGCGTATGAGGACATGCGACACGACGAGTGAGACAACCGCTATCACTACGGCTGCCAACACAAGAACAATCTTTACTCGGCGTATCTGGTCGGTCCACTGCATATAATATATAACGCAGAAAATGTCAGGATATTATACTGCACGGCAAAAGGACTCCTTTTAGCCTGCAAAAGGACTCGTTTTACAATGCAAAAGGACTCCTTTTGAAGAGCAAAAGGACTCGTTTTGGAATGCAAAAGGACTCCTTTTGCAACACATAAGGGTGTGCAATGAAGAAGTTTACGTACAGACACAACTACCAATAGGCGCTGTCCACCACCTTGTTCACACCACCTTCTACTACCGAATCAGCCGGCACTGACTCTTCCGACGCATCCTCTCTGCCATACGTCATGGCTGCTATAGCCACCATAAGCGCCAGCGCTACAGCCACAAGAAGGGCGTTGAGCACTACATGCCAGTTGCCTGTCGAATCAAGCATATGCCTTATCGTGTCCATATCCGACGGCCGGCGCATGCGATTTTCGTCCGAACACTTCTGCCCTATTCTCGCCAAGCGCTTGCTATGTAATGCCCCAGCCATATACTCCAGCACCTTTCCAAACGAAAAGATGTCGGCACAAGGGTCGCTCTTGGCATCAGGCTGCAACTGTTCGGGTGCCATGTAGCCCCGTGTGCCTGCCGGAATCTTGAGTACACAGAATGTCTCGCTGTCCGAAAGTCCGAAGTCTATCAGCTTCACGTCGCCTCCGCGGTGGGTGAGCATAATGTTCGACGGCTTGATGTCGCGGTGTACTATATGCTTGGCGTGCATATACTCCATAGCATCGAGCAGCTGACAGGCTATCTTTACAACCATGTCTTCGGTGAGTTTGCCACTTGTTACAGCCGACTCAAGCGTCTCGCCGTCGACATATTCCATTACGATACACTCGCCAAGGTCGCCCACCGGCTCCATGCTTATGGTGCGGCAGATGTTGGGATGGTCGAGTTGCAATCCTATCTCAAACTCCTTCATCAGCGCCTGACAATACACGGGCGTGTATCTGAAGTCGGTCTTGAGACACTTCAGAACATAGCGCTTGCCGTATCTCACGGCTGTGAACAGACGTGCATGGCCCGACTTTGACACATAGCACTCGCTGATATTGGTGAATCCGTTGTCGGCTCGCCCCCCCCCAGCCGTAAAATCCGATTCGCTATCTATGTCCACCACATATCCCGAAGTAGGGAGGTTTTCACTGTCATTCATCGTATTTTATGCGTTTATCTTCTTTACAATTGATAGTCCGCCGTTGCGCCCTGCCACGAACGATGCCGTACGTTCGCCGTTGCGCTCTATGTACGGCAGGAAGAGCGGACTCTTCTTGATGAAGCAGCCCGTAACGAACATGTCGCCTGCCAGTATCTTGCTGTTGCGGGCCTCAAGCACACGATAGGTGCTGTCGCCGAGATATTCCAGACGCAGCACACGATTGGGCGACCACCCTATCTCTACGCATTCGCCAGGCTCAAGGTCGCTGCTCACAAGCTGGCCGGCATCAAAAAACGACGAATTGTAGCGTGTGCTTGTCTTCAGCCAATCTACAAATCCTGCATAGTCCTTGAATTCAAGGTAGGTGGCGAGGGCATCGAGTGTCTGCACACGGGGGTTATGGCTGTCGCCCACGTAGCCGTACAGACGCTTCAATGTCGACGACGACACGCTTATTTCGTGCTTGCGCTGCAGCATCAACGAGAATTCGTCAAAATCGGTTGTTGTTGACAACTTCTTGCCATAACGCTCTTCTACAAGGCGCTTCAGTTCTTCTATCTCTGGTGTATTCATTGTATCTTCGTTTTAAATGTCATCCACTATAGTCTCAAACACTGCCCATTGCTTGTTGGCACGATAATATGCCTTGCGGCCTCGGGGCACATGCACACAGCAGGTGCTGGTGAAGTTGGATATGGTGGTGGCAAATGTATTACTGTAACATACCGGTGGCACGGGCGCACTGATGTATATGTCGCTGATAGGACAGCCGTCGAATACGTATTCGGGCAGCAGTTCGATGGCATTGCCCAGCCGCACCGTGGTCAGACTTGAGCACTTCTGGAACAGTCCGGAGGGCAGTTGCTTGAGCGTTGAGGGCAGCACCACTTCCTTCACCTTACTGTTATAGAACGCACACTTGCCTATCGCGGTGAGCCCATCGGCAAATACGAACTTCTCGATGTTGCAGTCGCGGAAGGCATAGTCGCTCACCTGCTTTACGGTCTGGGGCAATTTGTATTCGCCCTTCTTGCCCATTGGAAACCATACTATGCTGCTGCCATCGCCGCTCATGAGCACTCCGTCGATGCTCGTGTAGTGCTCGTTGGCTGCCGACACGTCTATACGCTCAAGCGATGTGCATCCTGCCGAGGGCAGAATCTGGCTCACCGATGCCGGAATGGTGATGCTGTGCAGAGCCGTACAGCCGTTGAAGGCTTCCTTGTCAATCCTTACTGCGCCTATAGGAAGCTTTATGCTCTTCAAGGAGGTGCACGAACGGAAGAGTCCGATGCCAACAACTCCATCCTCGGTAAATCGCGACTCGCCATATTCGCCGCCTCCTGCCACGATGCTTGCTCCCGAAATGTCGATGTCGGCAAGCCGTCCGTCAGTGGGATTGCCCTCCGAATCGCGTCCTGCCATGCAGCGCAGCATGCGCAGATCGTCGCCGTTGAGCGGTCCGGCAAGCGATATGCTGGTGTATTTATCGGCATCGTTGCCTATGAGTTTTGCCAAAATGCCTGCCTCGCCCAGCACTATTGCCGACGAAGTGGTATGCTGCAGCGCCTCGCCTACGGTCTCGCCATTGCGGTTTGCAGCAAAGGGACGGATGGTATAAGCCACGTTTGGCTGCAATCCGTCAATGCACAGACGGAACATTCCGTTCTCGTCAGCCTCATCACTTTGCACGTATGTCTTCTCATCGCTGCCGTTCTGGTCGCTACGCACAACGCGGCAACCGCTCATGGTAATCCTGTCGCCGCCGTCGTCAGCTATGCTGTAGCCTACAATCACGCTCATCGGACCGCTGCTCAGCACTTCTGCATTGCCTAACGTTGGACGGTCGTTGGGCTGAGTGGTGAAGCTGAGCATCTCGCCCGACAACTGGGCTGTGCCGTTGGTGCCACGTAGTATATAATAATAGGTGGTGCCGGCAGTGAGTCCCGATAGGTGCAGGCTCACATCTCCGTCGGTTGCCTCAGCCACATCGAGCTTATGCGTCATGCTCTCGTCGCTTCCGTAGCTGAACCAAAGACGTGGCATAGCCACTCCGTCAGCCACACTACACTTGCCCGAGAGCGTAGCCTCGGTACGGGTTATGTCGGTGGCGGACAGCGTAAGCAGCCGTGGCTCGACATTGTCGGGACTGTCGCTGCTGCACGAACATAGCGTTGCCACTACTGCCAGCAATATGTATATCAGATAATTCTTCATGGCTAATGCGATTGCTTGCGTTTTGTTATCACTCCATTCTTGCCCAGACATATTCCTACACCTATGCTTCCCTGCCACTGCTTGCCTGCAATGGTAAGTGCCGAAGCGCTGAAGCTCAACCTTCCTACATTCACCACGACACCTATTTCGGCTGCAACGCCCTTATGGCTCAGGTCGTCGTTGCGCAGCCATCCGCCTCCTTCGCTGTCGGCAAGTTGCCATGACGTGGTCTGACTGGCGTAGCCTACGCCTTCGAATATGTTCAGCCAGTGGTTCAGACGATGTATGGCGCCAAGCGTAAAGGCATATTCTGAAGTATCGGTGCGCCCCGTGTAGTAGGGTTTGCTGTCCGTTCCGTCACGATAACCGTCGCTGTTGCATGTGCCAAGAGCAGGTTTTGCAGAATGCAGATTGCTGCTTGCGTGCAGATAAACGCCATGTCGGCGCATGACGGCAGCCATTATGCCCCACGACGGACCGTCGGTGTGCATCGATGCGGTAAGCAATGTGTAGGCATGGAGCTGCGCTATGCGTCGCAGAGGGGCTACGGTGACGGTGTCAACAACAGTCTGCGTGTACACAATCGTGTCGTGCTTCTCCACTACAGCGGTCTGCGGCAGATGCAGACGCATCTCGTACGTCATGCGACTCTCGAGCTTTGTGCCCAACGAATAGTTGCGCAGCACTCCCCATTGCGGATGCTTCAGCGTTATCGACTTGGTGCCTTTGGGCAGATAAAGCCATATCTCGCCCACTTCGTCGCGACGCTTCACTATGCCTAACGGCGAAGAAAAGGCAAAGTCGGAGGGTGCCACCACCTTCAATAGGGCACATGCCTCGCCGTTAAGGTCGCGCACGGCATCGATAAAAGCGCTCACATCGGTGGGCAACTGTCGGAAGCTTGCCACCGTGAAGGTGCTGTCTGCCGATGCCAACGGGGCTAAAGGCGCGGCTGCCTTTGCCTCAAGCGCCGACACACACCACAACATCAGCATGCACACCACGCCGAGTCCGGCCCTGCGCAGCGCTGCATTCAGTTCAAGAAATGCCTTCGTTATATTGTCCATACAATTCTATTCTAAATTAAAATCAGAGATGTCCACCACCCCATCGCTGCCCGACACAGTGGCAGAAGGTTGCCATGTGCGCACATGTATAAGCGGCATAGAGGCATTGGTGAAGTCCCATAGCAGAAACAACCAGCCGTCGTCGGCGTAGCGGTCGCTATGATAGCGCTGCCTGAGCGACACTCCGTAGATGCCGTCCTTGGTCGGGTGGCGCATGATACGGAAGTCGGAGAACTTGACATCGACCTGCTTATTAACGGCAAACACTTTCGACAGTCGTGACAGATAGTCGCGCTTGGTGTGCAAAGCATAGCTCACACGGCTGTCAGCCGACAACTTTCCCGACTCTTTCGAGGCTTTGACGACATTGCCAACGATAATAAGAGCATCGTCGCTGAACACCTGACGAAGGAAGTCAATGTCCTTTGAGATGTAAGCCGTGCGCAGATGCTCGCAATAGTTGAGTATCTGGCGGCGGCGCACAGCATCGGTCTCGGCAAGTTTTCCGCTTATTATGCGGGCAGCCTCAGCATAGAACGGACTGCTATGGGCTATCTTCCGTATGTCGGTGGCAGGCAGTCGCACCTCCTTGGGCGATGCTTTTGCTTCGGACTGCTGCCCATGTGGCTCGACAGAAGGATTGTCTATGTCGGCAGACTTGGCTTCGGGCACATTCACAGACGACTGTCCTGTAGCTGCCGACACATCCGTAAACACCACTATGCCTTGCATGTCGATATATCCCTCTCGCCCTGTCGACATCTCGCGGAAGCGCAATCTGCCTTGGCGGAAATGCGTGTCGAGCAGACATCCGCGCAACGGAATGCGAAACAGCACATTGCCACGGCCGTCCTCAACGACATATTGCCTCTCGCCATGCAGCATTGTCTGCTCTACAAGCTGCATGCCTTCGTTTATGCTGTAGCGCGTCTCGGCGGTCACACCCTTGTCGTATCGGTCTGACGACAGCCACAAAATAGCTGCCCACAATGTCAAGACCAGCACAACGGCTGATAATATATACGTTAGTTTCTTCATCCCGAACGCGTTATTTCCAGTCCTTTATCTCGCCGCCGATGTTTATCTTCACCTGATCGGGATTGTTGGATATTATAAGATTTACAAGATGTTCCGTGCCCGGCTTGAACTGGAACTTGCTCTCATAGAAATAGCTCACGCCATTCATCACTACCTCTACGAGCGGCACACGATTGTCCAAGCGCTGTGGAACGATAATGGCAGAATAGCTCGTGTCGCCGTCCTGACGTGCAACGATGGTCTGACGAGAGCCCTTGACGTATCGTGTCACGACACCAGCCTGCAAGTCGACGGTGGCTGTAGGCACCGTGCTGTGTACATAAACCGTAGCCGTTGTAGGCATTTCGCCCTCAAAGTCCTCGCCCTTTATCAGCCTTATCTTCAGCTTGCTCATAATGTGGCGGAAGGTGAGATGTATGGGCGAAGTAGAAGCCGTAATGTCCTTGCTGACGGCAAAGAGCAGGTCGCTCGCCTCATATCCGCCCAACGAGGTGGATGTGCGGACAGTACTTTGGTCGACGGATACGCTGAAGAGCTGGTCCTCAACGCTGCTTACGTCCTTGATATAGGGATAATAGGCATAGGCATTGTATGTGCCTTCGTCCCAATAGAGCGTGCGGGCGGCTGTCCACTGGCTTCCGTCGAATGTCAAGGCCTCGTTGTTGACGAGGTTGCCGCCTATCTCCAAGGGTGCATCGGCTGCCGAAACGTACAGTCCGATGCGGTCGCCCGTCTCAAAATTGCTGTCGGTAGCGCGCACCATTGAGGGATGGTCCACCACGAATGTCATCGGAGTGGACTTGGCGTCCTTGTACTGTGGCGCATCATCATCGGCACAAGCCGTCAACAATGCCACAGCTACAGCACACAGAGCCATGCACATACACCTTATTATATATATAAAAATATTCATACTTTCTACTCATTACACGGTTCACTTCTTTCGCTTAGCCATTCTCTTCTTGAGCGGACTGCCCTTGTGTACGACTGGCGCATGCTGATAGGTGTGGGCTGTGCGCGAATCATTGCGCATCGTGCTGCGTGTCGCTGTGGCTACATCGCGCTTGTCGTTCTTGACAAAATCCTCAAAACTGAAGGTCTCGCCGGCGTATCGCTTTATGCGTTTCACGATGCTCTGGCGACTTATCGTACTGTAATAGGGAATGTCGTTGTTCATGCACGAGTTCTGCTCAGAGCGGAATACGCCACGACTGTGCATGTAGCCGCCCTCGAATATGTCGACAATGTCGCTGTAGCGGTCGTCGTAGATTAGATGGCTCCAGCCCACGCTGTGCATCTTGCCGGTGAGCGACAGATTTTCATACCATCCCATAGCGAGGTAGGCTCGCAGCTCGTCGGCATGCGGACAGCACGAACAACCACAAGCGTCGATGAACGCATTGTGATAGATATACTCGTCGCCAAGCTTGCCGAAGCCGTGACCGCCTGCTTCGTGCTGTACCACTCCACGCGTGTCGAACGGATACTCGTAGGTGCTCAGCGGACAGAATGCTATTGCTGCACCGCTCTCCCACATCTGGCAGATGCCGCCATAGTCGGTAGAATTGGGCACAACGATTATCAATGTCTGATCGAGATTGGCTGCACTCACCGTGGGAGCTCCCAATGCGTAGTCGAACACTTCGTCATAATCGGCCTTCAATCCCACTCCTCCTGTAAAGGTAGTGTTGAATCGGTTGTAGCGTATTGTATTCACTGTGCCGACGCCCGTTTCCGTTGAGAGCGGGAAAGCGGTATAGACATTGAAGTAGGCACGATAGGTCTTGTACGGCTCAATGCCGAAGAAGCACTCCACCTCCTGCTTCACACTCCGCAGATAGGAGCCGTCGGCAATGTCTTTGGCGTTGAATCCGTCGCCTAAGACAACTATGTTTATGCCGCCATTGTTGCCCTTCGTGGCTTTCTGAAGGGTCAGCCACTGGTCTTCGGCATACTCATAATTGTACTGACTGACGCTGCACTCGTGCGTATAGTCCTTCTTCTTGAGGCGGAACACCACCTTGCCCTCACGGTTGGCGCTGCCCTTAGCCATAGACTTAACTGTCAGCGTCACCTCCGTCTTATGCGTTCCGCTCGACGGCGAAACGTCACACCAGTCGGGCTTGCTTGCCACTTCCCATTCGCCTTCGGCATTTATGGTGAGCGTCTGCTTGTGCTGGCTGTTGAGAGCGCAAGCCACCGACGGACGGCATACCAGCTCGTGATGGGCGGCAATACGCTTGAAGTCGCACCATCCGCTTGCTGCCTGATACTGATGTACGGCAGATTCGGGCACCTCTAACGTGAAGTTATCCTTGGAAACTCCGTCAAAGGCACCACTCTGAACGTATGCCGGCATGGTGCCTTCGCATACTATCGAGCCTAAGCCCAAACAGTTCTGGAATGCCCCGCCATCGGTCTGATTGCCCGATTCGGCTCCGATGCTCTCCATACTGGCGGGTATTATCACTCCCTCAAGGCTCCGGCACTGGGCGAATGCACCCGGTGCGATGTTCTCTACGCCTTCGGGAATCTCCAGAACTCCCATCAAACGCCAGTTGTAAGCGAATGCACGTTCGCCGATACTGCCCAGAAACTCGGGCAGCTTGAGCTGTCCAGAGAAGTCGTTGTTGTAGAAACAACGGTTGGGAATGCTGCGCAAATCCTTAGGCAGGATTATCTCGCCCTTGAATCCATTGTTGGCAAAGGCACTCTCGCCTATCGCTCCGATGCCGTTGTGCAACTGGAGGTTGCCGCCAAACCAGCATCCTTCGAATGCCGATGTGGGTATATAGGTGAGCGATTGCGGTATCACGAGATTGCCTGTAAGGTTGCTGCAGCCCTTGAAAGCGCCCACACCCAGTTTCTTCAGATGTCCGGGCAGCTTCAGTTCGCCATAAAATCCCTTGCAATCCAGGAAGCATTGGTCGCCTATCTCTTCAAGAGCGTCGGGCAGTTTGAGTTCGCAGACGAAGTTGGTGTAAAGGAATGTATTGACACCCGTTATCTTCTTCAACGTCGAGGGCAGCGACAACGTGCCGTTGAGCGTGCGTATGTTCTCAAAAGCTCCGTTCTCAATCTCTACCACTCCTTCAGGAATGTTGAGCGAACCAGTCAGTCCGCTTGCATGAAAAGCCGACTGCTTGATAGCCTTCAAAGTGTCGGGGAATACAAAATTGGCAAGCAACCGCTTGTTTTCAAAACTGCATGAAGGCATTTCATCATCATCACCGGCTATGTAAGCACGGTCTACGTCACTGATGCAGGCACCCTTCTTGATGCGAGCTTCCTTCAGATTGAGAGCTGCAAGCGCAAACATACTGTCGCGCATTATACGGAAATCGTAGGCGTTGAGGGTACCCGTCACCTTCATGTGCTTCAGTTTGGTGAGGTCTTTATTGGCTGCTGCGATGGCTTCCTTAAGATGTCCGGCTGTAGAATTCACCACAACATACTCCTTGGCGGTAGCGTCATGGCTCACGAGGTCGTTCTCCCATGGCGCAATACTCTCGCTAATGAGCGTCAGACGATACTTGCCGTCTTCCTTCTTCTTGTCGACACGTATGCTGAACTTCATCATCTTGCCTGCAACATAGGTGAGCGCTGTGTTCTTGGTGAACTTATACGGCACTCCGCCTATTGTTATGCTGAACAGCGTAGTGCCTGCCTGCACAGTCTGCGGCACTACTATGGTGCGCCATACATCGCCCACCTGCGAGGGAATGGTTGCCGTAGATTCCACTGCACCAGCCGGCTTGACCGTTCCGTCAGCCAGATTGATGCTCGCCTTGCGCACCACATTGGCTGTGAGCACAGTCTTCTCGGTAGCCGCCCATTCGCCTTCGGCAAAGCCTTCGCCCTGCACCAGCGTGACGTAAGCACTCGACATGCGGTGCTTCAGAAGCAGACGTATCACGTTGGAGGTTGGAGCGAGGTCGCCCACCGTGCCCCAAAGGAAGTCGCTGGCTTCATATCCGCCCATGTTTCCGTCGTCCGATGCGGTGCTCTGATTGCGCTGCACCTCAAACTGATAGTTGTCAATGCTCTCGGGATTGGCAAAAGGATAATAACCATACACATCGATGTGCGTATGCTTGTCCTTCCAATATATGTCGTAGGCAGAGTTCCACTTGCCTGCCGATGCGTCATAAGTATGGCGCACATTGTCTGCACGATTGCCGCTAAGCTGCAAGGTTCCGGGCGTGCCGGCACGATAATCGACTACGTACACGCCCATGCAGTCGCCATCGCAGAATCCGTTGTCATTGACACGAGTCACTGCCAACTGGTCGATGTCGCCCGAAAGCTGAATGCGGTCGCCGCCATTTGCCCCGCTGTCCTCGCCGAACAAGCCGTCGGAACAGCCCGCCAGCAACATCACGCCGACCGCAACAGCCATATATATAATGTAGTTTAAGTGTTTACTACGCATAATTCAAGTGTTTACAACACATAATACATAATTAAACAGTCAATTCTATTCACCCGTAGCCGTACCGCCATTGTCGGTGTCGTCAACATCCCATGCACCTATGCTCACATCAATGCCGCTGCCGGTCTTGGCAAGTGTTACGGTGAAAGTATGGCGCTTGCCGGATGTGAATGTAAAGGCTTTCTTCAGATTGTAGTCGGTTCCGTCGACAGTAACGGTTATGAGGTTGCCCATCTCTACCTTCTGTGGCACTACAATGGCACGATACGTTCCGCCATCCTTATATGGCGTGAGACTCGAAGCAGTTCCCGTAGCCGTAACCGCAGCCGTAGAAAGATCTACCGTTGCAGAAGTCTTCATGCCGTTAAGCCTCAACGACACCTCTGCCGAGGCTAACGAGGCAGAGGTAAAGCCGTTGCCAGCCTTCAATACTATCTCCACCTGGCTCATCACGTGCTTTGCCACTATGCCGACAGCCTGCTTCTTGGGCGCAACATTGAGCGTGCTGCCTACAAGCAGGTCGGCAGCCTTGTATGCAGACACTGTGCTTTGGTCGGCTGCAACGTCGAAAGGCATTGCGCTGACGCTCGAAACGGTATTGCGGTAAGGATAATACATATAGAAATCGGCACACGTCCGGTCGTCCTTCCAGTACACAGGCGTGGCAGGAGTCCATACATCAGAATATGTATAGAGCATATTGTCGACATGATTGCCCACTGGCTGCAACGCAACCTGTGTGCCGTCGGCATTGCGGTTGACCACAAACAGTCCTATCTGGTCGCCACTCTCAAAAGCAGTTTCCGTAGCTCGTGTTATAGATGTACTGATGTCTATAGGCATTCGCTCTGTAGGTTGGGCTGGGTTGGAAGGCTCTGACGGAACAACCTCGCCACCTTCACCACCTGCCGAACAAGCAAACAGCGAAACACTGACAGCAGCTATATATAAGTACTTTTTTATTAGCATAGATTTAAAGTTGCAACTAAAATCAAATATTATTAATGCAAAAGTACACAATTTATATCAACGGCACAAGTTCACAATAGTTCACAGCTGTAAAAAGATGGAAAGAATGCCTATTAAACCCAAATCGGTCATTAGAAGCATCCAGTAAAAACCTTCGTATCAAGGCATGATACGATCATTTCATGGCATGATACGACCATTTCAAGACACGCAACATATCTTTATATCATGATCCAGACATTAGTGTCACGATTGTAAAGGGACATAGTATCGTATTACATGGTACTTGGCATCAATAAAAAACTCCCTTTGCATTGCAACCATAAGATTGCAACGTAAAGAGAGTTCTTTTGAGGAAATAATAAAAGAGGAATCATTTCCTACGGATATTATGGCCTTTGCTTTATCAAGGATTAATCACCTGTTGCTCAGTTTTGTAGCAAAAATAAACACCGACTTACCATCATTTCGGGTGAAATTGGTTAGTTGCTCCATTGCCTTGACATAGCCTACCGAGTTTTCTCGAATGTTCTCTATAATCTCTGTATCTGTTGTTCCGTCTGACTTTTCAGTTGTATGGATAATCATATCTTGAGTGATATTAGAACCATTCAGAAAGCGGGAAGCCTGCGCCATCGCCTTAACAGAAGCGATACGGTTGATAACGCTCTCGTTGTTCTTATACTTTGCAGGATCCAATGTCAACACAGAAATCAAATAGGAATTATCATAATCATTCACAGCACGCACTCCCTCAAAAGGAGCATTCTTGTACATACGGACAAGTAAGTTGGTAAAAGCAACCTTATCACTTGAGTATCCTTGAGCGGATGCGCCCAAGGATATCATTGTAAATAGCAATAATAATAATCTTTTCATTTTTTCTTCGTCTTTACGCACTTAAATCTTATTACATATTTATACGACAAAAATTTAAGATTACCATAATAGCCTTAGAGGAACAATTACATTGTTCATCTAAGTATTGTCATAAATAATATGTTAATTCAAAAACTTATCATTATCAATCCTTATCCTGTATTTCAAAATTTGAATACTTTGAAATGTCGTTTGCCGGAATCAAGAATTCTATTACCATCTTAGGCCATGTATCCATTCTAAATGAAGCATACTCTACAGCACTGTTAAAATATGCGTAGTTTAACTCATCGGGAAGATCAGAATATTTGTCCCAATATGTATATGGACCTATCAATACATCCATAAGTTTAAAGAATGGTGAGAACAAACCATGTCCTTTGAGAATATAATAGTATGGAACTTTATCACTAAAAAACAACGGATTAGTCAACATAAAATCAGTATATTTTGGGCGCTCCCAATAAGCCATATACTTGAATTTCTCATCATATCCTTCAAAGTATGACTTGTTACCTAAATTATCAATAATCACAAAGTTTGTAAAATAATCATAGAAGGCATGCACCAAATTCCGGTTCCAAGCATTAATGTCAGCCAAAGAATTTCTAAAATAGAAATCCGTCTTCATAAAATCATATCTTGACCAATTTAAACCGAGTCTTGAATACTCTTTCAATTCTTCTGAAGACAAGGATATAGCATTGAGAGTTTGCAAGATGTAACTCAACAATTGTTCGGTATTTTCATTTTGAGAATAATTTATGGTCATTGTAACTAAATAAGAATTGGAATTAGCCCATTGGGTTAATTGGCTTAAAGCCATTTCCTGTTTACGCTTTATAATAGTTTGGTCTCCTTTTGCATATCTATAAAATTTCTCGACAGAATATTTAAAACCACCAATTCCACCTTTAAATTTATCATTAGGTAGACGCGGTTCATCCAACACCAATTCACGGTCAAATAAGGCTGGTAAAAATGACGTTATAACATCCAATAGATTGTCTAAAGCAACCTGCTCATTCTTACGGTTTAATTCTTTAATCTTCATGTTCATTCCAAAAGTAGAACCTGCAAATTCAACAGAAGCACCTTTAGACTTAGCATAACTTACAAGCGTAGAAATGCTGACAGTAGCCTTAAGGGTAACAATACTATAATCGTCTGAAGACAACGACTCTATTTCTTCATACGACTTTATGTTTCCCGACGATATTGTCACGATTTCATCCTTCGTCAACTCATCGTTTACTAAAGAGGTGTTTGCTGACACAAATGTTCCATACACTTGTTCAATGGCACTTCTCAAAGCAACCTTTGTTGCTTCTTCTTTTGTTTTACCATCACCTGTTACGACCAAAGTTACGTCATCATTACTAACATTGTTATTAGCTGTAGTAGTTTCTTCTTTACTGGTTTCATTAGAAGACGAAGCTTTGGCATCAGTTATTCTCTGGCCGCTCAAAGTTCCATTTGTTGTTCTGTTTCTGTTGACTTCAGCAATAGAATTAGCAACAACCTTTCCTAAACTCTTCCAAAAACCCTGTCCAACAGCATTTTCACAAAACAATGGTAATACGAACAATACCACCAGCAATAAATTCTTTTTCATAATAAACCCTTTTATTGTTTTTTTTATTTTCTTCTGCATAAAAACTATCTTCCCACACCAATTTGTGGACTTTGACTTGTAAACTGAATATCAATAGTGTAATTAATATCTCCACCAATAGAAGACATATAAACAACCCCAAACTATAGTTACAATTTAAATCAATATAGGACGCTATATTAGGAACAGCGATTATATACAATAATATTACTGCCATCATACTACGTATAAAAGCAATCTGCATCTCTATTGTTCCAATTGAAGAATTAGCGTTATAATTTACAGCTATATAATAATGAATATAATAATTGCGCTTAAACAAACATTCATCAGTTACTGCCAATATACGTTTCTTTTCTTCCTCGTCAATTTCTGATTTCTTGCAAGCTTTTTGCATTAAAGAAAACTGGTTTCTCAAAACTGAAGAGAACAAGCGTTCCAGAAAAAACTTAAGCAATAGTCCGACAAGATAACTTGCTACGAATATTATTATTCCAAGACTTAACTCGTCAAGACCCGTCACAGAGAATTCTTTGGGTAAAAATACTATTCGACACCAAAGCAAAAACAAATATCCAGGAACAATTGCAGATAATACATCATACAATGTGCTGCCATTTAATATTTTATCCATATTTCATTTATTTTTTACCACCAACTACGTATAATGTTCTTGACTATACTCTTAGGCTGATTGTTTGCCCATGCTACACCGACATCACGACAAGCCTTTACGATACTTCTCTTGTAGTTTTGTCTATCCTCATACTCTTTTACCTGCATTTCCCAAGCACGCTGTTCGTCTGCCCTCAATTTTGACGAGACTTCAGAACACAGTTTGTCTGCTTCAGCGAAACAAGAGCTATACGGAGATATTTTGTCAAGATACTGCGCTACCTCATAGGCTCCTTCTTCGCTTTGATTTTTCATCCAGGCATTACGGGCCATATTGAGCTGCTGCAAACCAAAGGCATCTATCTTCTGCTGATAAAATACAGTAGCTGCATTCTGACATTTGTCATAACAATCAGAACAAACATTAGGCACAGCCAGCATGCGCGAGATTGCCTCGTCGTAATTGCCAACAGAAGCCATTGTACGAGCCTTATTTATCTCCTCGGAGCAATGATTCGTGTAATAATCCACTATCTTGGCCTTTGCCTTTTCAAGCATTTCAGCAAAGATCTTTTGGTTGGGATTCAATCGACTGAACGCACTTATCAAAGCCTTGTTCTCATTAGTGCCAATTCCTTGAAGCGACATGGTGCATGACGCATAGAGTTTGTTTTCCACTACATCGCCCACAAAGAATGTAACGTCTATCTTCTCAGAGATTCTTGCAGGTGTGGACGGCACGACATCCTTGCTCGTAACGTCAACCTTAGCGGTAAGCACAAAACGCTCCACATAGCCGTTGTCACCAAAGCCATTACTAACAAGCATGCGTTGCATGCGGGTCTCCAAGTTATTGCTTGCCTCTACTGGAATAACACCATCGGGCATTATTGCCTGAATAGAAATGCGCCCCTCGTCAGTTGATTGGGCAAACGTTGTCATCGACAACATAAAAAGTATAAGAACAACAAAATTCCTCATATCCTATTTTTCACCAAGTACAACAATAGCTTCACCCAAGCCTCTTACCATAACCTTTGAAGTTATATTGAAAGGTGGTTGTTGCAGATATTTTCTCAACTTTGTAGCAAACGCCCTAGCATCCATAGCCCTGCCTTTATCATCAAGCAATGGGATACGCACCTGTTCAAACTGGGCAAACGACTCAGTTCCGTCACTCAGATTGAATGTTCCATTCACACAGTTCTTCTGTAACCAATCCTGTATGCAGTCGGTCAGTTCCTCTCCATTATATTCTTCTTCCAAGTCCTTATCCCAACTATCCCAGCGTCTTACTGTAAGGCTTATCTCTCTTCCACGCTTAGTCTGATCGGCAAACCAGTTGTCCATTTGATGATCGAAAGGTTTTATATTTTCCTTAACGGCCTTTGCTAACAGTACTGGAATAATATCCGACGACGGCTTCGTGGTGCCTGTCGAAGTGGCTATACGCTTGTTGGTATAAGCATCGAAGGCTTCAAGTGTGAACGATGCCGACTTACCGCTACCTGCACGATTCACTTGCCACCAAATCTGAATGATGACATCCGACTTAACACGACGCTTCAATTGGTCAAGTGGAGTCTCAACGAGTGATGCTCCACTCTTCTTACTTGTTGTAACATTGTCTTCGGCTGTCTTCATGTTAATGCTCTTTATTTCCTGTTCGGCATCCTTCAAACTGTAGCCAAGTTCTGTAAGCACTTGTCCCACCTTGCTAATAACGGGTACAAGTTCCGTATCTTCAAGAAAGGCCTGCTGGTAATTTGGAACTTTCACTTCATTGCCTTGGTCGGAGAAGTCTGTCATAAAGTATCGCTGGGTACACCAGTTGTCACTTGGCAGAATCATAATTGTTGGTTTCTTCGCTTGTTGTGCAAAAACAAACGAATTGCTTACCAATAAAGCTAATACTATTAATACTTTCCTCATAAAGTTAGTTTTTATAACTTGAACATCATTATTATCTTTCACTTCCTTACTCATGGTCTTATGTATTTTTAGGTTTTAATTGAGTATTCGTCAAATCAAGGACAAAGTTATCAGATATTTATGACCTGTACAAGTCCATAATGGTTCACAAACGAAAAAAGCTGATTCACACAGCTGGAGACAATGACATTGCTGTCATCGCTTCTTGCTATGTGAATCAGCTTTCTATTGTTGGTTATAGTACTGCTTACAGGTTGATTTTCACTCCTGCGTTGAGTCTTACACCGTAATATTCCACCTGCATTGTGCGGTTCTTCTCGCCTTGATAATAGCGTAAGGGCTGGTTGAGCAAGTTGTTGGCATTGGCATAAACCGTGAACTTGGTTTTCTTACCACATGTGTAGCTGGCGTTAAGATCGAGATAACCCACCTTGTCGTAGTAGCGGTCGAGGGCACGGCTGGTGCTCATCTGGTCGATGAATGCCGAAGCGAAGTTGTATGAGAGTCGCAAGTTGATGCCACTCTTCTCGAAGAACATTGAGGCGTTGGCAGTATGCTCAGGCGAACCTGCCACCTTAACGTCGTCACCATCCTTTATGCCCAGACGCTCGTTAAAGTTGCGTGTGGTACTGTGAGTGTATGTATAGTTGCCATAGAAGCCAAGGCACTTGAGTGCGGGCGAAATGAAACCGAAGTCGCGCTGGTATGCTACCTCTACGCCAAGCACACGTGCGTCGTAGGCGTTGATGTTCTGTTCTACCTTGAACTGCTTCTCAGCGTTTTCGCCTGTGAGTCCAAGGTCGCTGCCGAGATACTTGTTCGACGACCACTCTACATTTACATTCTTTATGTCCTTGTAGAAGAGACCGAGGCTGACGAGTCCTACACTCTTGAAGTAGTGGTCGAGCGAGAGGTCAACGTTGACAGCCTTGGCTGGCTTGGTGTTAGGATCACCGATTGTTGCTTCCTCGTCAGAGATGTTGAAGGTCTTGTTAGCAATGAGTGCCGAGTACTTCGGACGTGAGATTGTCTTAGTTACTGATGCACGCAGACTGCCGTCGTCGCTATATTTGTACTTGAGGAGCAAGCTTGGCAGAAGGTCGGTGTAGTGGTTCTTGAAGTCGCCGGTAGGTTTCATGGTCGACTCGTCGTCAGTTACCTCTACATTATATCCGCTTGTCTTGAGGTCGGTACGCTCTACACGCAGTCCGAGAGTAGCAGAGAGGCGCTTGCCCAACTTCTGGTCGAAGCGCAGATAGCCGGCTGTTATCCGTTCGCGTATCTTGTAGTTGCCAGCCTCTTCCTCATAGTTCTCTGTGCCTTCATACTTGCTGAAGTCGATCTTGCCAAGTGTCTGCTTTGATATGAAAGGAGAGTTGGCAGGATACTGGCTACCTGGCATGAATCCGTCGCGTATCTGCTGTACTGTCAGGTTGCGCCAGTTGTCGCCAAGCACTTCTTCAGGATCATAATCGAAGAATGACTTGGTGCGTGTCTTTTCCTTGCTGGTGTACTTGGCTCCAAACTTCAATGTGTTGCCATAGAGTCCATTTGTGATAGGAAGTGTGAAGTTGAGACGTCCCTTCCATTCGTTCTCTACGATGTCTTGATTGGAATTGTCGAGTTCGTCGAGCTTCCAGTTGGTGTCGTCAAGTGCGGGCAGCGATGTAGCGTAATAAGGCTGGCGGTCGCCTACGTCCTCAAATCCTTCACCGAACTTAATCTTTGCATTCTTGTTATTGTACTTGTACGAAGCATAACGCTCGTTGGGACGCTCCTCAGTTGCACGCGAATAGCTGGCAGCCCAGTCCATCTTCAGATTGCCGAAAAGATGTTCGCCGTCGAAAGTATAGTCCATTGTCTGCTGAAGTTCGAGTCGGGCGTTCTTGGTGTCGGATGCTCCTGCCTTGGTCTGCATAACGATGCTCTGCTTTTCGGCCTTGCTGTTGAGCTTCTTGTAGCTTATGCGGTAGCGGTTCTCCCAATCGCTGCGACGGTTGTACATTCCCTTGAACGAAATCTTGTGCTGCGGATTGAACTTGTAGTCGAGTGCCAACGAGTAGCTCTGACGCTCACGTGTTACATAATACTGACGCACCTGAGCCTCTTTCAGTTCAAGTTGCTTGTCATCGTTCTCCTCATATTCAAACTCCGTATTGTCCGAACCGCCCGGTGCATACTGATAAGAGGCTGCTGCCATAATACCAAGCTTATGGTTGAAGAAACGGTCGCCCCATGTTGCACCGAGGTCAAGCTGCGGTTTGCCACTCACCCATGTATAACCCGAACCTACGTTGAAGTTCAATACACGATGCGAAGGAGTATTCTTGGTCACAAGGTTTATCTCACCACCGATGGCATCGCCGTCCATATCGGATGTAACAACCTTGTTTACCTCTATGGTCTGAACCATATCGGCAGGAATAAGGTCGAGCTGTACGTTACGTGTGTCGCCTTCGGCAGAAGGGATGCGGTTGCCATTGACTGTTACTGAAGTAAGGTCAGCTGATGTTCCGCGCACCTGTCCGAAGCGTGCCTCACCCTGGTCGTACTGCACATTGATACCATTGATACGCTTCAAGGCATCACCAATATTAGAGTCGGGGAACTTACCCACCTGGTCGGCACTCACAACATTAGTTACACCCATTGTCTCCTTCTGCATCTGCAATGCCTTGCGCTGTCCGTAGAAAGCACCTGTCACTACAACCTCCTTCAACTCATGCGACTCCGAAAGCTGAATGTTGCGCTCAACATTATTGCCAGTAAGTTTTACGGTGTAGTATTTAGGTTCATAACCTACGTAGCTCACCTTCACCTTATATGTACCAGGCTTAAGATTTGCCAATGTGTAGAATCCGTTCACGTCGCTTGTGACGCCCGTGTGCAATTCCTCAATCATGATTGTAGCTCCGGGCAGAACCTGACGGTCGGCATCGGTGATACGTCCGGTGATGGTTCCCATTTCGGGCAATGTGACATTATCCTTAATGTTGTCGCCATACATAGGCATAATGGTTGCTGAAGCCAAAAGGGCTGCAAGCAAGTTTTTCCTGAATTCCATATATCAATAATATTAATGTGTAGCTTTAGCTTACTTGTTCTTTGTAACAGTGTGGATTATGTTGCCGTCCTTGTCAATCATCGACAGACGCAACTGCTTCTTGTCAGCGGTCAATACAGAGAAGCCTTCGGCCGGACTGCAGAATACAGTTCCATCGACCGGCTTCACCTTACGAGCAAGCGAAGCTGATGAGTTGACAATATAGTCGATGTTGTCGCCCTTCATCTGTATGTGCTGGAAGTTGTGGATATGTCCGCATACATACATTGCCACATTATTATACTTGTGAAGCAATGGCATCACACGCTTCTGCATGTCCAGACGTTCGTTGACGCTCTTGCCTGTCTCGGCATAGATAGGATGATGACCAACTACTACTACCCAATCCTCCTTAGCCCCTTTAAGAGTCTGGTCAAGCCAAGAGAGTTGCTTCTGCATATCCTCCTTGCATGCATCTGGGTATTTTTCGTTTGCCTCGCGATACTTGTCGATGAGCGGAGTGGTGTCAAGGAACACAATACGAATGCTTGTTCCTTTGTGATCATACACCTTGGTATAATACTTTGAAGGCATAACCCAACGACGGCTCACCTTGCCATAGTCGAGCACAGCCTGTGTGTTGCCACGATACTCATGATTGCCACACACGGAAAACCAGTCGAGCATCAGTTCTGGATGAGAATATACAAGTTCATAGTTGGTCATCCATAACGGGTCGTTAACAGATGTAACGCCATTGAAATGATGTATGTCACCGGCAGCAATTACACACTCCGGATTGACGGCATCAGCCATCTCACCCATAAGTTCAGCAATAGGTTTCTGCTGATAGTAGCCATTACGACCAAGGTCGTTAGCAATATAGAAATTGATTTCGCCATTAAGCGCGTCCCATGTAGGACGAGCTGCATAAGTCTTTGCAGCCGATTGCGAAGCGCACTGCTTCATGCACTGTGTCTGGGCGTAAGAAGGAACTGAGCCTACAAACGAGGCTAATGTACTTGCTAAAAGCGTCAGCGCAAGGACGCTGTTCTTTAAAAAAACTGATTTCATTTATTAAAAATTATCTTAATTATTTCGAGTGCAAAGGTATCCCGTCGAAATTACAATGATGTTAAGATAGCTTTTATATAAGGTTAATTATGTAAACAAGCCAAAGAACGCTTGCTATATATATTATAAAGGTATGGATATAATTGTATAGCGCATGCAAAGGTAATACTTGGCGCATGCAATGTCAAGTAGGAATGCTATATATTATATAATGTATATATATAATATATGTATAGTATATACAAATGGTAATAATAGGAGGGTATAAATAAAAAAAAGTCTCCAAAGTCATTAGACCTTGAAGACCCAAAGTAAAGAAGGCAGCCACCTACTCTCCCGCATTGCA
>ERZ779669.252-NODE-252-length-34357-cov-3.090957_pt1 | contig 34357 bp, 29 predicted proteins | sample MGYA00511372_ERZ779669 | MGnify/ENA primary metagenome ERZ779669 (study PRJEB29588, sample SAMEA1967891) | human gut metagenome | biome: human gut; feature: human-associated habitat; material: faeces | place: Denmark | collected 2008/2010 ... | reverse complement strand
AGCTCAGATGGTATTTGCCCATATCCTTAATATTGCCGTACAGGTACAACATCATTCCGAAGAAGTACACAAAGGCCGCTGGACCAACAGCAAAGACTTTTGCTTCTGGGATACACCGCTTATCGAATTACGCGGTAAGAAACTGGGAATAGTAGGCTTGGGACACACCGGTTACAGCACTGCCCGTGTAGCGATTGGCTTCGGCATGGAAGTACATGCATACACATCCAAATCTGCGTTCCAGCTTCCTCCCGAAATCAAAAAAATGGAACTGGATGAACTGTTCCGCGAATGTGATATCATCAGCCTCAACTGCCCGCTTACCGAAAGCACACGTAACATGGTTAGTGCCGAACGCCTCAAGCTGATGAAACCCACCTCTATCCTTATCAACACCGGACGCGGACAACTCATCAACGAACAGGATCTGGCAGATGCCCTCAACAGCGGACAGATCTATGCTGCCGGACTGGATGTCCTTTCACAGGAACCTCCCCGTGCCGACAATCCGTTGCTCACCGCCAAAAACTGCTACATCACCCCACACATTGCCTGGGCAACAACAGCCGCACGCGAACGCCTCATGCATATCATGATGGATAACATTAAAGCTTATTTAGAAGGAAAGCCTATAAACAATGTAGCCAAATAAGCCACTGAAACCATCACCTAGCATACGAAAACAAAGAGGCTGTTTTGAATAATCTGATAAGTTTTTCTGCAAAACATGCACATCTTTTGCATTATCTTTTGTCACTCTACCTTTAGTTGAACACGTAGCGCACACCTACCTGCAACTTCCAGCATTCATCGTAATTTTTATTGAATGAATAGGTCTCTGTTGGAGCAACCCCTGCCTTGTCACGATAAAGTGAGAAGAGCGGACGGTTGTTGGCATCCTTACCTTCATACTCCAATATACGCCCGTTATTACTGTTGGCCATGTTCTTGGTTACTCCCCATTTCGAATTGAACAGGTTACCAATGTTCATGAAGTCCAACGAAATCTGCAACTTGTTCGTTGTCTTGCCCACACGTACGGCAAAATCCTGCACAATGCTCAGGTCAAAGCGGTGTACCCACGGTGCACGGGCTGCAAATGCCTCAGCATACTCACCTTTATGGTTCTTAAGATAAGAATCCTGGTTTACATACGCCCAAAACAGCTCGCGGTCTGCATCATCTACAAACTGAATTTCACTGTCATCCTTCGGAATATACATCAGGTCGTTGTTGATACCGTCGCCGTTCATGTCATTTGTGTACATATACGAGTATCCGCCTGCCGAATATCCTGTATAGAACAGGTTAAAGTGTGTATCATATCCCGGTTTACGATGTTCAGCCGTATAGTTCAACGAAGCAATCACACGATCGGGAATCACATATTGCGAACGCTGAACAGTAGCAAAGTTAGGACCGTCAATTGTGTTCTGTCCCTGCCAAGTCGAATAAGCATTGTTTCCCGGTAGACCGGATACTTCTTTAGATTCTGTATGAGTATACGCAGCCATTAAAGCCAGATTCTTCACAGGCTCTGCATTCACTGTTACATTAAAGGTATAACCATAGCCGCGTGACGTATTTGTCAGCACACAGGCACTTCCTAAATCATTATAATATAAATAATCGGGAACTGTGACTTCTTTCCCATTTTGCATTTCCGTATGCGACGGATAGATTAAGCGATTATCTGCACCTTCAAAACGCTCCCAATTATCCGACGACTTAATATTATAATTGATCATGTTCACTGCATTTATGTTCTTGGTGTACATAAACTCACCTGTTACACTCATCGGGAACGATACTGGCAACTGATAATCAACGGCAATTGACGACTTCCATACTTGCGGCATTTTAAAGTCAGGATCAACACCAGCAATAGTACCAGAAGTAGGAAGTTGCCCTTCTTCTGGACTAATGGTTGTAGGCAATCCAAGTACTTCAATCATTTTATTCACATCCGTAATCATACCACCTGCCAACTTGTCAAGACGAGGATCACGTGAAGCAATGGTACCGTCACCATTATATTTTGTCACAATCGACACCAGATTCTGAATCATACCTGCATTGGTAGGCATATTGGTAAAATATACCAGTGGGAGACGTCCGCCAAACAAACCTGTACCTCCACGCACTTTCAGTGCCTTGTTGCCCAGCACATCCCATACAAAGCCCAAACGCGGTGAAACCTGAATACGCGAAGCAGGCCATGCACCGGTATCAATGTGCTTACCGCCAAAGTCCAATTCATAAATGGCATTGTTACGCATCAGATCGCTGTTGTCAAAGCTCAGGTTGTCAAAGCGGATACCTCCAGTCAGCTTGAAGTTCTTCACAATACTCCACTCGTCCTGCACATACCAGCCAATCTGATTGAAAGTCACCTGTGCGTTCGGATTCTGATTGCCGTTATAACCGTATGACAAGGCAAATGCCTCGGGGGCTGCCCCATTCAGAAAATCATCCAGACTGCGATAGCGGTAATATCCCGTACCGTTGCGCATGTACGAGTTGTTGGCCAACTGATGCTCAAAACTGAAGCCGGCAGTCAGTTTGTGATCGCCCAGATAATAGGTAAAGTTATCGGTCAGCGTATAGATTTTGTTGTTTACGGCATTGTTATAAGTAAACAGCTCGTATCCCAGCGACATGTACGGTTCCAGCGTCTGTGTGTTGGTCGAAGCATCATAACCCGCCATAATGTCAATGAAGGGGAACATTGAAGAGTTCGTGCCACGGATATCCTGAATGTTGGTATACGTAAACAACAACTGGTTGGACATATTGGCACCGAAACGGCTGTTCAGATCAGCAGAAATAGAACTCACCTTGTTGTCCTGCGAATACAGAGAGTTGGCAAACGACATAGAGTATTGCGAAAAACGGTTCATTCCATTCAAACGATAACCAGTATCACAAGAATTGCCATTTGTAGGATTCCATGCACGGTTTTTCGTATAATTGTAACGTACAGCCAGTTTATGCTGTTCGTTAATGTTCCAGTCAATGCGTCCCAATAATTTCAGATTGGTCTCATCAGCGGGGAAATCCGTCCACGAACCGGTATCATATCCATATTTCTGTTTTACAAACTCCGATACACGTTGCATATCCGACAATTTGGTACGCGAAATATAGTTATCCGGATCTGCTACACCGTCAGCCGAAGCACGCCAGTTCACTACCGTTGAAGGAATCTTCTGATATTCCACATTGGCAAAGAAGAACAATTTGTTTTTAACAATCGGCCCTCCAAACGTAGCACCATAAATATGCTTGTCATTTTCGGCAGGCACATTCAGGCTCTGGCCATCCACACGGCTACCACGCATATTGTCATTGTAGTGATACGTATAAGCGGTTCCCTTAAATGTATTGGTACCCGATTTGGTAACTGCATTGATACCACCTCCGATAAAGTTGGTCTGTCTCACATCAAACGGAGCAATTACAACCTGCACTTCCTCAATGGCATCCATCGAAATCGGATTACCTCCACCGGGCAATGCATCGGACAAACCGAAGTTGTTGTTAAAATTGGCACCGTCAATAGTAAAGTTAGTAGAACGTCCGTCACCACCGGCAAAACCCATACCGTTTGCATAAGGTGAAATGCGGGCTATATCGTCAATACTACGGTTGATGGTAGGCAAATTCTGAATTTGCGCAGACGAAATATTGGTAGACGCACCCGTCTTCTCTGCTGCAAATTTTGTTTTAGCGGCAGCCACCACCACTTCACCCAGCAATTCCGAAGCCTCTTTCATCTCCACATTCAGGTTGTACACTTCACCGAGCTGCAAAGTAATATCCTCATAAACCACTCCCTGATATCCCACATAAGAGATAGAAAGCTTATAAGGACCACCAGTACGCATACCTTGAATAGTATATCGGCCATCCATGTTTGTAATAGCTCCATACTGTGTACCCGAAGGCATGTGTATGGCCTGAACAGTAGCACCGATAATCGGCTCATTGGCAACATCTGCCACCCTACCGCCCATTGCAGCTGTAGTAACCTGTGCTCTCGCGCCTACAGCTGTCAGCACCAGTAAAAACACTGCAAGCAAAAACCTTAAGTTTCTTAACATAATACCTTTGTTTTTAGTTAAAAATAGAATAGATTCTGAAAACGTTTGCAAAAATACGTATAATATTACAACCACATATTACAAAAGTATTACAATTTCACATTCATACATATATACAAACAATCTCCGGCATGCCAAAACGCAAATACGCAGACACGCCGGAGATTGTAAATACCCAGTCAACAACATTTATAAATTGCGAGCTGTAATCGCTCAGCGCACTGTTCCAAACAGATATTCATAATCGCGCTTGGCAGCAGTTTGAGTCCATTCTTCAGGCACAAAGCGCCACTGATCCAACTCACGAGGATCAATATCACCTTTCCGCTCAATATATTGCATCAGATAATAACGCAAATCCTTGTCCGTGGAATAAAAAATACGTTCCTTCAGCTTCTCCTGCGGAATACCAGCCCCTTCTGTCAGCAGCTCTCCGCCACCATTGCCCCGGTAAGAATTCACAGCCACCTTATACATCCGGTCCATACTAAAAGGCGTTCCGTCGGCCATGCTTACAATGTGTACCTTTTCTCCCGCCGGTTTCGTCACATCCACTGTATAGATAATACCGGCCGCCGAATCGAAGTTATAGCTCGGATGCTTAAAAGAAGCCCTGTCTTCCGCCCCTTCTCTACGCTGTTCACGCAACAGCAACAAGTGATCGTCTGCCGACGTCATCCGGTTGGTCCACAAGCTGTACGACATCTCCAACGCATCGTGCACCTCCTTACCCGACAGCATCATGGTGTAGAGCATGTTCTCATACTTGTACAGGCTGAACATATCGCTCACAAACACATCCCCCTCTTTTATTTCTGTATCAAACGACAAGGGAGCAGCCAGCGAAATCTCCGCCCCGCCAATCTCCAGTTGCAGGCGGTGAATCAGGTCTACAAACGCCGAAGAACCGAAATAGGCCGGCCGTGTCGATATGGTCTTTGTAAAATGTCCTATCCTCTTCGACACAAATGCCTGTATCTTTTCATACTGAGATGCAAAGCGGTCGGTAAATCCCTGGCTCACCTCCGTATTCCTCACCTCTGTCAGCCGGCCTGTCACCTGCCTGTCCGTCACCTTGCCGTCGCGTAAAGTCAGTGCAATGTCCACGTCACCCACAGCTACAGCATTGTTTGCCGGATTGACAACCAGCACCGAATCACCTTCCACGTTAGCCACCTTCATGCAGGCACGCGCATGGTCGTGTCCCATCAGCACCACGTCAAATCCCGGTACCCGCCGTGCCACGTCCACCGAAGCATTCTCCCGATATTTTTCGCCCATCAGATACGCCTCCTTACCGGCATGAAACAACCCTATCACCACATCCGCCCGTTCCTGTTCACGGATTACCTTCACCCATTTCTTTGCCGTCTCCTCCATATCGTCAAAGCGTAATCCCTGCCACAAATTTTCAGGCAACCACATCGGAATGGCAGGTGTAATCATGCCCAGCACTGCAATCCTCACGCCCTCACGTTCCAGTACCACATAGGGTTTGAAGTGCGTCTTTCCCGTAGCCGTCTCTATCACGTTGGCTCCCAATACTGGAAAGTTACAATCTGCGGCCCAGCGATCAAATACCGCCCGTCCCGTCTCAATATCATGGTTTCCCACAGTGGCAGCATCATAGCCCATAAAGTTCAGCATCTCCGCTCCCAAGTGCGGTGCCACCGTATCTATGTAGTTATAATAGTAGGCCGACGGCTGTCCCTGCAAAAAATCCCCGTTATCCAGCAGAATCAGGTTATCTCCATACGTCTTCTTTTCCTTCTGCACAAAGTCATACACCCGTGCCAAGCTTCCGGCAGCATCGCGCTGCCCGATGAAGTCATACGGATAATAATTCCCGTGTACATCCGTCGTTTCCACAATTTTCAGTCTCACGACCTTTTCACCGGCCGACAATCCTTCCATTAACAGAAAGGCCAACAGCCACAGGCAATAAAATCTTCTCATACACTTTCTAACTTTCAGTTTGACAGACAAAGATACATTTTTCCCGCACAATCGGACAAACAGTACATAAAAAAAGCAGTGCTTCCTCCCCGTTGCTGCCATTAAGACAACAAACTGTTGGGAAGAAGCACTGCTTTCTGCAATAAGTCAACCTCAGCCGTTACTTTATCTGACGATGCTGGCTTTTATCTGTTGCACAATATAAACTACATCCTCATCCGTCACACAAGGCCCGCTTGGCAAGCACAATCCCCGCTTGAAGAGTGCTTCACTCACCCCGTTCACATAACAGGGATTATTCCTATACACCGGTTGTTTATGCATCGGTTTCCACAACGGTCGGCTTTCAATGCCTGCCTTATCCAGTGCCATGCGCATGGCTTCCACATTCCGGTTCGGCTCACAGTCTGTATGCAACGATGCAGCCGCATGTGTCACACCAGCCGCACCACCAACCGCGCCCTGTACAGCCACCTCATAGGCATGTTCTTCTCCTACTACATGCAGGTCTTCGTCCAGCAACACCGTATTCAGCCAGTAATTACTGTCATACCGTTCCGACGGATTCTCATGCAGCACCACCCCCGGCACATCTACTAACAAATCTTTATACAACTGACAAATATGTTTATGATGGGTTATATGCTCATCAATCGCCGTCATCTGTCCGCGCCCTATGCCCGCACAGATATTACTCATGCGGTAGTTATATCCTATCTCCTCGTGTTGGTAATACGGATAGCTCTCCCTTGCCTGTGTAGCATAAAACATAATCTTCCGCTTCGCTTCCTCATCGGCACATACCAAAGCGCCGCCGCCCGAAGTCGTAATCATCTTGTTACCGTTGAACGACAGCACACCGTAACGCCCGAAGGTGCCACACACCTTTCCGTCGTACCTGCTGCCCAAACCTTCTGCCGCATCTTCCACCACCGGAATGTCGTATTTGTCGGCTACAGCCATAATCTCGTCAATCCTCGCCGGCATGCCATACAGATACACCGGCACAATGGCTTTCGGCTTCTTGCCGGGCACCATGCGGTCTACAATCGCTTTTTCCAGCAAGGCTGGATCCATGTTCCACGTCTCGGCCTCACTGTCCACAAACACCGGTGTAGCTCCCAAATAAGTAACCGGATGCGACGAAGCACAGAACGTAAAACTCTGTACCAATACCTCGTCCCCCGGTCCAACACCGCAGGCCAGCAGTGCCAGATGCACCGCAGCCGTACCGGCCGACAGTGCCACCACTTTTTTATCCTGACCTACAAAATGTTCCAGATCCTCTTCAAAACCATTCACATTGGGTCCCAAAGGTACCACCCAGTTGGTATCAAAAGCCTCTTGGATATACTTCATTTCATTGCCGCTCATGTGAGCAAGACAAAGATAAATTCGTTTCCGATTCATAAGTATATACTTATTATAATTTACGTAATATTTCTATTTTTATTTATTATTCAACAACACACAACCATTATGACCGGGATACACATTTCTTGTTTCTGCCAACTGTAGAATTCTGTCTAAAGAAAGTCTTGCTTGTTTCCTATCACTATGCGGAAAAGATGTTATCACTTTAATGCCAGGAATATATGAATCTCCTGTAAAAATAGAATCATCTGTATAATAACTCAAACAACTCCAATCATGTCCGGGAGTAGCCAATACCCTACATTCTACATTTTTAAAAAGGCAAACTGTGTCTCCCTCTCCCAATATTTGCAAATGATTACCTTGAAAAATAATGGAATCTACATGATAACGCGAAAAATTCAGACGATCCGAATACAATCCTTCCTTTCCCTTTTCCGATGTATACACCACACATCCCGGGAAACGGTCTATCAATTTATTGATGCCATAGATATGATCATAATGTGTATGTGTTATGAGCAATCCACGTACCTGCTTGTCCGCCACATATTGCAATACAGGATTTATATCACCCACATCTACCAACCAACAATGATCCGACTGTTCGTCTGTCAATACAAATGTATTGGAAGTAAAAACAGAATTTATTATCCGATACACCTCCATCATTTACCTAGTTTGTACCATCAAAAGGAACAGTGGTAGCCTCGCCTTCTTTTGATATATCTTCCCGGAAGAACACCTTCTTTACAGTCAGCAAAATAATCTTCACATCCAGCCAAAAAGAACAATGCTCCACGTACCACACATCCAACTCAAATTTCTTTTTCCAGGATATGTTGTTACGTCCATTTACTTGCGCCCAACCGGTAATTCCTGGTCTCACTTCATGCCTCCGATACTGTTCTTTGGTATAGAGCGGAAGATATTTAGGCAACAGCGGGCGTGGCCCGACCAGTGCCATATCTCCTTTCAGTACATTAATCAACTGCGGCAGTTCATCAATAGACAGTGAACGCACAAGCCTGCCTACCTTTGTCAACCGTTCTGCATCCGGCAACAATTTTCCTTCCGCATCCCGTTCATCGGTCATCGTTTTAAACTTGATGGCCTTAAAAATCTTGGCATCCTTTCCCGGACGGTCTTGAGTAAAGAACACCCCGGCACCTTTATTGGCAAAATGAAGGAAAATAATAATGACTAATAGAATAGGCCAAAGAATCAACAAGGCACAAAGAACGAGGAGGAAGTCAATTAGACGTTTAAAAAAAGCACGATACATTTTTATAATTTAATTGTAGGAAGTTCGCTCCAATTTAATTGCCTATCAGCTTCTTCTACACTAAGAAAATCAAAGTCGGAAACGAAACTGCAAAATTTCCTAAAACTACCATTCAACCCGTAATAATTCTTAATATAACGAGCAAATGCTGATTCTCCTTCGAAAGAATGATAACGACGTTTCTGATTCTTGTCAAAATCCTTAATATGGAAATAAGTCATTACATAATTACTATTTTCAGCCAAAGACTTAATTTTCCAATAAGGAAACAAGCGAAAATATCCACCACCAGAATATACAAGGTCACGCCCCCAAATTGTCGCAGGCGACATTGGAAATTCTTTCATCTTGTAACCTGAAATTTCAATGGTAGCCGGATATTTAGTCTGATATGTTGGAAATCCACCAAAACTACGTATTGCAGGGAATATAGAACAATCATATTTAATTCCGTTCTCAGCTAAAACCTCAAGTACCCACTTATTCTTTTCTGTAATTGAAAAAGCTGGTGCCCGATAAGCATTAACTTTATAACCTATGCAATCTTCAATAGTAGTAATAGCCTTCCGCGTATCTTCCACAACTTCTTCACGATTACACTTTCCTAAAAAAACGTGAGAGAAGGAGTGACAACCAATATGATGCCCTCTTGCCGATATTCGCTTCACCACTTCAGGAGAATGTTGAGCAACCTCTCCCAAGACAAAAAAAGTAGCTTTCATGCCACGTTTATCCAACAAATCCAAAATTTGTGCAAGATAATTGTCTATACGTGGCAGCCAGTCTTTCCTTTCTCCTATGCTATAATGGTCATAAACCCACCAATCTTCAATATCAAAACTTAATATTTTCATTATTTCCTATATCAAATCATAATCAGCCAAACTCACTTCCCAATTTCTGAGTTCAAAAATGCGTTTATCAATCACTGTATTGTCAAAAATAGTTCCTACAAAATAAAATTTTTTAGGAGACAGTTTTTCAGGAACCCTAAATAAAGTTTTAGATTTAAATGGCAAATATCCAACAAACATTATCGCATCTATCTTATCTGCCTTACACTCCTTATATACAGTCCTTACTATGCTATCAAAATTTCTTTGTGATAATGGATTAACATCCAATATAAAAGCAGTTCTAACTTGGTTGTAATCTGAAACACAATACACTCCATAATAGCCTTGCTTTCTAATAAAATGATATTTAGCATCAGCATATCGACATCGTTCAAAAGAGCTATGATCTTTATGAACCAACGCTATATGCTCTTTTTTAGAGCCAAGGCAAATCTTAGACAATAGAAGAAACAATTTAGATAAACATGACGATATTCCATTAAATAAAAAGAGGCTTTTTTTGATACATCCTATATGTATTGGCAACATAAAAATTGGTAAGTTACCAATATCCTGCCGTTTAAGACCTTTCTTTTGAACTGGATAAGCATTTTCATTAGGAAAACCCATTAAAAAGGAGCAATTTTCTTTTTCAACAGCATATTTCTGACTATCAGCAATAAGTCTTCTATAAGTTAGAAAATTACGATATTCTTTCAGAATCATTGTTCCTGCACCATAAGCAAATAAAACCCGCTTACCATCGAATAAATAGAAATTTGGCAATAAATTATGATTACCCACGATATCACCTGCCCCATTTTTAAGTAAAGCATGAATTGAATATCCCAATGGAGTAGATGAATAATGATTCACATAGCTTTGAGGTGATATCGAATGATTAGGGAATATTTTGTTAAACAAAGTGCATATTTGTTCAATTTCTTCCCGGCTCAGTTCTGACGTTCTTTTTATAACAATCGGATTCATCTTACCTTTTATTGTATTGTGTACCCACCATCAATAATTATATTTTGCCCTGTAATCCAACGCGCCCTAGATGTCAACAAAAACACGCAAATATTTGAAATATCCTCTACATTTCCTATTCCTAATGGGAAACCTGATAAACGCTTTTTTCTTTCTTCTTCAGATAAGGATTGCAAATAGTTACTCATCATTGGTGTTAAAACCGTACCAGGTGATACACAATTTATAGTCATTTCTCTCTTTGCTAATTCTAAAGCCATCGGCCGGATTGCTGCCACTAAAGCTCCTTTAGACGCTGCATATGCACTGACTCCCATACGACCAATGACTGATGATATAGAAGAGAGTAAAACGAAATGGCAACCATTATTTTTATATTTTATTGCTGATATACATTTTATTAACTCAAAAGCACTTAATGCATTTATACGCCATACGTCTTCATAATCCTTAGCGGAAAGAAATTTTAATGGTGCTGTTTTCTCTATTCCGGCGGCATGTATCAAACCATCAATATGACTATATTTACAATGTAATTCATCAACAAGATGAACTATTTTGTCTATATTATTTAAATCAAAAGACAGAGTAAGATGCCCTTCACCATCCATTTGCGATAACGTGTTATTCAAACGTTCTTGGTCTCGCCCAATTAATATTACCCGTGCACCAATACGACTGCAATCAATGGCACAGCAAGCACCTATGCCTGAAGATGCTCCTGTAACCATTATAACCTTATTCTTCAACGAAAGAAATTCTCGTTCCATTTTCAAATTTCTACAATATCACTAATTTTACAAGCATCTAAAGCTATAATACCAGTAGCCCAAGTCATACCTACTCCAAATGCACTTAATAACAATGTTTTTTTTCCTTCTAATTTATCCATTAACTCAGAAACTATTGTTAAAGGGACAGATACAGAAGAGACATTGCCATACTTACTTATTGTAGAAGGAACTTTCTGTTTGTCAATCTTTAATTTCGAAATAAGATATGAATTCATAAAATTATTTGCTTGATGAAAAATATAATAATCCATATCTTGAATATCTTTATTTGCAAAAAGTAATAATGCCTTTATATCGTTAGGTATTTCACGAATAACAAAATTAAAAACATCTCCTCCCCTCATATAGCCCTGCTCATCAGTTCGAATATTTCCATATTCATCAACAACCTTTTCTGTTACTGTATCAACCGAACTAGGAATACGATATCCGCCAGCATCGATTTTTATCAAAGATTCACGAGAGCCATCAGAGTTAAGTGAAAAATAAGAATGTCCAAACTGAGGATTTCTTTCTATTATAGCTGCCACTCCTCCATCACCAAATAAAAAAGCCGTTTTTCTATCTTTAGGAGAATAAACTTTTGAACGGGTTTCCCCGTCTAACAACAAAACCTTTCTAATATGAGGCTGCATTGCATACGAATATGCAACTGTTAATCCATATATAAAAGCCGAGCACCCCAAATTAATATCAAAAGCGATAGTTTGATGTGATAACCCTAAACGATTTTGTAAGATAACAGATGTAGCAGGCATTCTATAATCAGGCGTCTGAGAAATAAATATTAACACATCTATTTCCTCTTTGGAAATCTGCATGTCAGAAATAAGTTTTTCAGCTGCAGCAAAACATAAATCAGAACTACAGGTATCCTTATCTACAAATCTACGCTCTACAATTCCAATCTTATCAACTACCTCTTTTACTACATCTGCAGGAAAATAGTCTGTATATTGGTAATTTTTTATAATATTTTTAGGTACACAAGCTGATAAGCCCGCTACACCTACCCCTTCAAACTGAAGAAATGCCATGATTACTTATTAATATAGTTATATATATCTTCTACTGTATACAAATTATTAAATTCATCTTCATCAATAGAAACCCCAAATTCCTGATCTAACATCATAATGATTGATAAATGAACCAATGAACTCCATTCTTCAATATCACGGAAACGGGTTTCCGCTTTTATTAAAACTGGATCCGTTTCTTCAAATTGTTCTGCGAACTTGCTTATAAAATAATTCTTATCCATAATATAAAAAATGTTAGTTATACTTTTAATCATAAAGGATTGCACCTTCTTCAGATACTCGTATATTGTATTTTATAATTTTGGCTGGATTTCCTGCAACAATACAGTTTGATGGCACATCTTTAGTTACTACTGAACCACTACCAACAACTACTTCATCTCCAATTTTTACACCTGGTAAAATTATCGCTCTCGTACCAATCAAACATCTATCACCTATATATGTATCTAGCTTTAATCTACGAAAATAATCATGAGATAATATCAAAGCATTTCCTGCTATCCACGTATAATCACCTATATGTATCCCACGAGGATTTATCGTTCTGTCAAGCACTGCCTTACGAGATATTACAACATTCTTACCAATATCCATACCCACAAACGTTCTCAAGTACCAAGGCTTCCATGTTATCACAATTTGATATGCCCACACTCTAATTTTCCTAAACATATAATTATCTTGATTTACATTGTCACGAAAGTTAAACACATCGGTTTCGTCTTCATCCACATTGTCCCCCAACTTAACCCCAGCCCAAATGAAGACATCAATAAAGTTGTTTCTTTTGTTCTCAATTGTTCCGCAATTCGAGTCACCATCAGCGATGGAATAGAAGCCCCACCTAAATTTCCAAATTCTTCCAAATTATATGGAACTTTTTCGATAGGTAATTTTAACTTCTTCACGATACGATCCACAATCATCTTATTAGCTTGGTGAATCAGGAAATAATCTATATCCGTATTACGGTCAATTTGATAATCAGCCATAAATGCCTCCATCGATTTAGGAGGGCGGGAAATTGCAAATGAAAAGACATTCATTCCGTTTATCAACGTATGAATAGGGGCACGTACTATACCGTTTCCAAAATCCTCGTACTCAAACGAAGCAGGTGTAACCGGATGGCGGAAGCCACCATGCGGTGTCATCAATGCTTCATAACCTTTACCATAGGTATGGAAATCGACAATAATATCGTGAGCCTTCTCATCGTATTCCAACGCCAATGCCGTACCACCATCACCAAACAAGGGAACGCGACTTTTATCTTTCATCGAACCCATTCTCAATGCGGTATCACCTACCAGCAACAAAGCGCGCTTCACATTACCGGTAGTTAACAGATTACCAGCTATCGTAATCGCATACATACATCCACAACATCCCATCGGGACATCCACACAGAAACAATTTTCCGACAAACCTAATCTATCCTGTAGGATGCATGACGTAGGAGGTGTCCGATAATCACCTGTCACAGATTCAAATACTAAAACATCAATACTTTCTTTTTCCCATCCTAAATCCGACAACAACTGTTCGGCAGCAGCCTGACACATATCAGAAGCACATACTGATTCTGGAGCAATATGCCTGCTTTTTATGCCTACCGTTTTATCAAAAACATCCGCCTCCTCCTGCGTAAAGAAGTCATAATCGGCAGTATGAACCACTTCTTTGGGAACAGCCATGGAGACCCCTTTTATACCTACATTTTTTATTGTCCACCTTGCCATAAATACTATTTACTTTTACAGTTCCACTTCGTATTTCTTCAAAATTTCACGGCCTTTTCCATACGAAGTAAACTCCATAATATCTTCGGGGTCAAACATAATATCAAACGACTCTTCCAACAGAGCAATGATATTCAACTGATGAACAGAATCCCATCCATCTACACTGTCCTTAGCAAAACCTTCATTCAATGCAGATTCATTCACACCAAAAACTTCTACAAACGCCTGATTGTATTTCTCAATATTTGTCATAATCTTAATTCTTAAACGGTTAATTTACTATATAATACTTTACCAGCTTCATTTTTAGGAATAACGTCCACGACTTTGACCTCAAAGGCGGAGGCTACCAATTTAGTCTTATCCACCAGGCGTTCCTTTACCAGAACTGCAAACTGAGGATCGGTGATATAAACCGTCATCTTGTCATCAGTACCCACACAAGCACATTCAATCGGATATTTGGCTTTGATTATCTGCTCACATTCATCCAATCCTATCCGCATACCAAACAATTTCAAGAAACGTCCCATACGGCCGACAATGTAGTAACATCCGTCCTCATCGCGATAAGCCAAATCACCGGTACGCATAAACCCATGCCGTTCGTCACCCAACATCAGGTCTTCGCGTTGACGGGCATAACCCAATGTCACATTCTTACCCCGATAGCACATCTCACCTTCCGTATTCGGTGTTTCTATAATTTTTCCCTCCGAATCAACCAACGACAACTCGGCATTGGGCACCGCACGGCCGATACTTCCACATTTGGATATGGCAAATTCAGGAGGCAAATAAGCCATTCGCGCTGTCCCCTCCGATTGTCCGTAAGTGGCAATCCAACGTTTTCCATGCTCCCGACAATACTCGGCAAACTTTAAGTTCAAAGCCCGGGGCATCTTCCCACCACCTTGTGTCAACAGAGTCAAGTCCGGTAAATCCATACGGAAGAAACGCATCAGATTCAATATCTCAAAGCTGTAAGGTACACCTGTGAAGCTGGTAGCATGCTGTTCCTTCATAAAATTCCAAAAAGCTTTATCTGTCATGTTCAATCCCGTAATCAGCACAGTAGCTCCTACATATAAATGACTGAAAACAACAGAAAGCCCCATCGTATAGTACAAGGGTAATACCAACAACGGCCGTTCTTTGTCCGTCAATTCAAAGAAAGTGGAAATATTCAAAGCCGCAGCCTCAATATTCGCATATTTATGACGCACCAGTTTAGGGCTTCCAGTGGAACCAGAAGTAGGTAACAGATGCGACAGTTCCTCATACATAGCACACGCAGGTTGCCCTGTCCGTAACAATCTATATCCATACCGCTCAGCTACCACTTCATACGACCATTTAATAGCTAATGAAGAAGGCACACACAAATAAGGAGGTTTGTAAATATCAAACAGATTTTGAAACAATCCGTCCTCTATATGTGCATTCAACAATAAAGGAACATGTCCGGCATTTATACTTCCAATACTCCACGCCACACCCCCTACATTGTTTTCTGTAAGCAAGAACAACAAAGAACGATGAGGAAGAAAACCAGTCAATTCCTCAGCGAAGGCTATTAATTCTCCATACTTCAGGGAATTTCCTGAAGTATCAAGAACAGCAACCGCCTCCTGCGGATGCTCATTTAAACGTAAAATCATTTGTAAAACATTTAGCCCTTTAGCTTATGACTAATCCAACTAAAGGACTTATAAACTTAGAAACTCAAAAACTCAAAAACTCAAATCATCATATCGACGCACATCCATCTACCCCAAGTATCTGACCAGATATATAAGAAGCCCTGTCAGATGCCAGGAAAGCACAGGCATTTGCCACATCCTCCGGTGTACCCAAACGTCCCAATGCAATTTTCTGAATACGTGTATCTATCTTTTCACCACTCTCCTCATACAATTCAGAAAAACGTTCCGTCTTCACAATTCCCGGTGCTACCGCATTTACCCGGATTCCCAGACCGGCCAATTCCTTGGCTGCCGATTTGGTGAACGACATAATCGCTCCTTTGGTAGCCGAATAAGCCGACTGCCCGGGCGAACCCAATACAGCCGTTACCGAGGCAATGTTGACAATAGCCCCTCCCTTGCCTCGCGCCATCAGGCGTGAAACCAGCTGCACCATCTCTATCACTGCAATCACATTCACCCGAAACATCAGTTCCGTTTCCGGGCGGAGTATCATGCCGATTTTCTTATTAAACACGACACCGGCATTGTTGACCAGTACATCAATGCGTCCTTCTTGCTTAAATACCGACATAAAAGCAGACTTTACAGCAGCGGCATCTGTCACATCAAAGTATAAAGGCACTACCCTAGTATCATTCTCGGCAGCACATTGTTCTGCCCAACCGTTCATACTGCCCTCCTGCCTGTCGCAAGCATATACAATAGCTCCATCACTGGCAAAACGCTCGGCTATAGACTTACCGATGCCTTGTGCCGCACCAGTAATGATACAAACTTTATTAGATAATAAATGTTCCATTTTTAACTCAATGTCATTCCACCATCCAACTTAAGAGAAATACCTGTAACCCATGCAGAAGCATCTGATAATAGATAAATAATTGCCCACGCTATTTCTTCCGGCTTTCCATACCTCTTAAGAGGATATCTTAACCTATCCATTTCATATTGTTCAGAAGTTAATTGCCCACGATTCAAAATCCGGGTTTCAACCATTGCGGGATTAACACTATTACATCTAATTCCCTTAGGTGCTAATTCCAAAGCAGCAGATCGCATATATGCATCAATTCCACATTTTGTCATTGAATAAATAGCATTCCCCATCGATACACGATAAACACCTGCTACAGAAGAAGTAAACACAATTGAAGAGCATGCTTTAAGTTTTTTTTGTTTTAAGATTCGTTTTACTAATAAAACAGGAGCCAGCAAATTTATACACTGCATTTCTTCCATTTTCTTAACTGTAATAAACTGTATAGGGGTTAGCCCTACAATTCCAGCATTACTCACACAACCGTCTAATTCCGGAATTTGCTCCACCAAATTTATAATTCCATCTTCTGTTGACAAATCAGAAACAACCTGAATATGTTGAGACGTAGCCGTACTCATTAAAGACAAAAAAGTATCATTCAAACGACATGCATCTCTTCCCGTTATAACGACTGAAGCACCTAATTTTGCACATTCAATAGCTGTAGCTCTTCCTATACCAGAAGAAGCCCCTGTTACAAGAATTGTTTTTCCTTGTAATGAAAAAGGATTATATAATTCCATAGTTACAACTCTAACAAATCTGGAAATACGATATTCTTAGTACTAAACACTACAGATCCCCAAGAAAGACCTACACCAAAACCACAAGCGACCCACTTTCTTTCTTGATTATCTACAGAATCTTTTGTTTGAGTAAGCATCGTTAATGGAATCGAAGCAGAGGAAGTATTACCAAATTCTTTTAAACTATAAGGAACTTTACTGATATCTAACTTCAATTTCTTTCTGATTTTTTCATTCATCATTAAATTCGCTTGATGCAAAACTAAATAATCAATATCGTTTAACTGCCATCCTGCAAATTCAACCACACGCCGAATAGACCTAGGAGCGACCGAAATGCCAAAAGAGAAAACATCCATCCCTTTCATTCTTGTTTGAAGGCGATGTTTCTTACTTCCATCAACATCCTCCAAATCAAACGAAGTTAATGTAACTGGATTTCGGCTACCACCATCTGGAATAATAATAGCATCGTATCCACTTCCATCTGTACCAAAATCAAAATAGAAGATATCGGCATCATTGCCTGTATACTCTAACGCAGTCACTGTTCCAGCATACCCAAACAATGGATCGTACTCACATAAAGCTCTTTTTCTAGCATCACCCACTAATAATAATGCCTTTTTTATATTACCATGGGATAACAAGGAAGTAACAACACTCAAACCATACACCCAACCAGAACAACCCAACGAGATATCCATTGCATAGCATTCCTTGCTCAATCCCAATTTATCTTGCAATATACATGAAGTCGCAGGAAGAATATAATCTGGATGCTGAGAAACAAATATTAAAGCACCAATATCAGATTTATTCCAATGCAATTCGGCAACCAATTTCTCAGTTGCAGCAAAACATAAATCAGATGCAGTAAATTCATTGGATATATGAGCACATTTTATTCCCGTTTTTTCTGCAAAATCCACTGAATCATAATCCGTATTTCGCACTGTATCCGCAACAGATATCACCTGTTTAGGGACACAAGCAGATATACCAACCATTCGGACTTTTGAAATATCAAATAAAGCCATTATTTCTTTAATGCTACAATATTATACAGTTCTTCAATTGTTTGGGCCTGCCGCATATCATCACCTTTCAACGTAACATCATATTCTTCATCAATCATTGCGATAATAGAAAGTGCCATCAATGAACTCCATTCATCCAATTCACGAAAATTAGTTGTAGCAGTAAATTCAGTAAAGTCAGTTTCATCAAACTGATCAGCAAATTTCTCAATAAACTCTTGCAATTTCATAACTCAAATTAAATTTCAAAAAAACATAAAATATTAACAGACGATATATCGAAAAAGATTTTGGATACTGATAACCAATAACCCTTTTTCTATTCTATATAAACTCTAATCAATAATCAAATTTTTTAGCAGGATTACCTATATATACTCCTTCTTTTCTTGGAGAGAACATAAGTACACTTCCTGCCCCTACTCGCACATTATTCTCTATTTTCAAACGTTGTAAAACAATAGCTCCTACTCCAAAAAAGTTATTGTTACCAATTTGAACACTACCTGAAATTCTGGTAGTAGGCATAAGCATATTATAATCACCTATATTAACATTATGCCCAAGAACAACAGATCCATTAAGTACATTAAAATTACCTATAGTAACATTACATGAAATCACACATGCACCCTGAATAACATTTCCTTTTCCAATATTAAATGTCTCATTATCAACCACCTTTAAAGTAGGATCTATTATATTAGGATATACAATATTTTTATTACATATTAAACTGACTTTATCTCTGATCACCGCCGGATTCCCTATTGCAATCACTAAATTCAATTTTTCAGGATAGCTATTAATATCCTCGCCATTTCCTATTACAACTCCAAAATGAGAAATTAAATCTCCTTTTTTCTTTACATCATCAAAAAAACCAATAAAATTCCATTGAGGCTTAATTTCATTTATACGCTTTAATAAACAAGCAACTTCCTGACCAAATCCACCAGAACCATAAATTGCAATATTTTCCATTTTTGTGATTTAATTATATTAGAATTTGTCAATTAACGATGGCATAAAATCATCATAAAAAATTTGATTTTTACAAGCACATTGATAATTATATTTTTGCTCTTCAAACGATAAAGATGATAAATCATTTAATGTATTTAAATCATCTTCAAATGAGAATATAATATACCCTCTTTTCCTGTAATACGCCAATAAATTATTATCATTACGAAGAAATACTTTTACACCACTTTTTAATAAAAAAATAATATTTCCTGCAGCTTCTTGCCTTTTCGACCCTATTATTGCAACAGATGAATCGCAAATCAGTTTAAAATATTCCTCCTTTGGCATATACGAAAGCAAAGGAATAAATTGTTCATGAAAGACCTTACTACATTTTTTAATTACTAATTTTCGGATAGAATCAAAACCATAAGATAATGGTACTAATTTCTTATACTCATTCAACGTATCAAGTTTTGCAATTCTATTTACTACAGTTAAATGATTAGCAGAAACAGAAGCTTGGTGATTTATAAGAATCATCTTTTTCTTACTTACCGGTTGAAAAGACACAATATTATTTAAATCATCACCTCTATATTTTGCTTGATATGTGAAGTATTTAAACTTTATATTTGTTTTGTATTTCTTTTGCAACAACAAATAGTCTTCATAATTCCAAAAGCAAAAATAATCAATCATAGGCAATGCTTTTTTTAAAACTGTAGACATAATTTCTTTTCCCAAAATTCTTCTAAGAAACATGTTATATCTACCTGGATATATATAAGACTTATAAGAATAAAAATGTAATGGCTCATCCAACAGATTATATCGATTTTCTTGTGCCAATGATATATACAATTCATATCCCCAAAAAAACCAATACACATCATACTTCCTTCTTTTTGTTAAATAGTACAACAAATTAACATTACTACAATGCAAACCATGAAGAATAATACTCTTCACACCAAAATCAACACATATTTTTTCAATAATATTATAATTGCTTTCTATAAAACGTACGTATTTAAATGTAAAATCATCCTTGAGAATTCTGCATTTATTTTTCTCTTTATTCACCAGAAAAATATTTCTTCCCGGATAATATTTTTTAAAAGCAGGAACAATATCATTTATAAAATTACCATCATAACATAAATGTAAAATCATTGGAGATATTTTTTATTTTTCAAAACTGGCAATGCTAAAATCAATATAAAAAACCAATATTCTTTTAATGGATAATCTCGAATTAAATTAGCAACAACAAATAAGACCACAAACAGAAACGAATTTATAGATCGATATACATAAAAATAGCATAATAAAAAGGCACATAATAAAAATGTACCAATCCAACCACGCAAATAAAAAAAACGTTTATAACCAGCACAACCATTAACGATATTAGTAGCGGCCTTCGTTTCATACGCCTCTCTTCCTACTCCGAATAATGTTTCAGACGAATTTAAATATCTTTCATAGTAAGCATCAAAGATGCTAGTTGTTCTGTTTGAACCAGCCATCTCACCATCTTCGAAAACCAAACGAAGAAAAATTTTATTATTCAAATAATTTTCACCTTGATTATATACACTAGATACTCCCCAAACCCCAGCAACAAAAGCAAGAAAAAGTAATACATATATAATACCCTTTTTACTTCTTGTAAAAATGTACATACAAAATCCACCAAATAAAAGGCCATAGGCAGCCAATGATAAAGAAAGAATAATCCCTAACAACAATACAATATTGCCAAAATTTTTTAAGCGATATTCTCCAATATGTAATAAAAAACAACACATTGTACCTAAATGCCCAGGTTCTAAAAACATCCCCGCAAATCTAGGTATAAAAATGTTATCGGCTACATAATTTATTACGAATAAATAATATACTTCATGAGAATAAAATGCATCTGTTTCAGAAAAATAATGAGGCAAAGGCACATTCAACAAATATAACATCCAACCCAATAAAGATATACCAACAATGAATTGAGTTAAAACGATTATTGCCCGTAAAATACGTTCCTTACATATATCATCAGAAAAAATTAAAAATGCTGCTAGAACAATTGTGATTATATGACATAAGAAAGACCAAAAAGACAAACCTGCAACATGTAAATATTCATATACATATAAAGTAACAACCTGAAGAACCAATATTATTTTTACAAATCCAGTATATCTATAAATATGTTTATAATAAGAAACATAACAAATACACGATATAAGTGCTAATATTGATAAGAGAGAGATTGGTATTGACCAAGTAAAATATAATCTTTTAGATTGAAACATTATTAATGACAAGCAAATTATTAAGAAATAAAATAAGAGCTTATCCTTAGAATATTTTAATGAAAATATATCCCGATTATTTCCCATAATCACATTATTCAACAATGGTACCAATTGCATCAACCCATACATTATCACCTTTGCTCCATAAAGGCTTATTTAAAGTTGTATCAAAATATTGGAACCCTTTCTCAACATTTTGAGGCCTTTCCGAGCTACTCCCTACTATCTTATCAAGAACAAATCCATTGGCCATTCTATACTGTTTTGTATAAGAATCATACCAAACTGGAATTTTATCATCAGTTAAAAAGAACATACGACCAATATTTGAAGCTTCTAGAATTGGAAGTTCACTTTTTTTAACTGCATTAAAGACTTCCGCATACGGAAAAGTTATTTTTCCTCTAATCTCATCAAAAGGTAATATCAAATTATTAATTTTTATTGTCTCCGGATATACTCCACCACTTATCGCCAAATATCCTTTACCTGCTTCAGTTACTTCACCATGTTTGAGAATGCTATATGCCGATTTCAAACTATAATAAATAACAATCCTCCAATTATCTTTAGAATGTTCATTCTGTATTGTGTTTCCCATAGCTAAATAAATTTCATAAGAATTTGATTCACCATTATATTCAACATTAGAAAAAATAGGCAAATTCTTATATATAGATGTCGTTAATATGGAGTCATGACAATAATCTACTTGTATATCATCTATAGCAGTATTAGCAAAATTCCCTAATGTATAAGTAGATTTATTAACAGATTGTATTCTACCATTACAATTTGCAAAAGCTATTAATTCTATTTTTGAAAAAGCACCTTTAGGAATTGCTAATTTACATGACTGCCCACTACTAAGATTAACAAAAAACTTTTTCATTCCATCTGTATCATGAGGACTTGTACAGTTGATAAATTTTTGTTGATATTTTGAAGCTGCAGTAACAATGTAAGGATTTAACTCATCAAAAGAGCAATTAACATAAGCCAAATGCCGACTATAAGTGAAATAATTTATACTATTCCCAACATTGCTAATATAAGGGATATGACAATTTATAAATTTAATCCAATATGTTGTATTTAATCTAAGAGGAGCAGAAAATATACAATCCGAAATTACTGTAGCATACTCCCCCAAATCCTCTATAGTATTATTGGTAGAAGATACATCATATCTATTATTTCTAAATACGCAACTAGATAAATATACAGACTCATTCCTGCATTTGGGATTTATTTTTATATAATCACTTTCAAAATCAACAGCACACATAGGAGCTGTACCATTAATCGCTTCTATTCCATTCCCTTCAAAATAAACATTTCTAATAAAAATATTATGGCCACAACAAGAAATACCATTTCTTCTATTAAATAAAACTTTAATATTGTCAACCAACAGATTTTGTGTTGGATCTAGTACAGTTCCTTCTGAAGGACTAGAAGGAATAGTACCACTTTCAATCTTAAGAACCTTTGCCCCTATTACTAAGCCATCTCCAAAAGATTCAGCAATTGTAATATCACGAATTATTATATTCCTACAGCTTAACACTCTAAAAATAAATCCAAATTCTCCATAATAATTACTTCCAGAAACAAATGGATCTGTATATATATGACTTCGCGCATCTCCATATATAGCTCCATTACCACATATTTCAATATTTTCTTTTTCACTAATACTAAACACTGTGTAAGCCCCTTGATTAGTGGGAATCATTTTCCAAATATTATTTATTATGATTTTAGTATTGGATTTTATTCTAAATATTATCAATTTAGAAAATTCTTCACTATTCAATTTAGCATACACTGGTCTAACTTTATCTCCTAAAGAAGGAACTCCCTTATATGACACTTCATACCAATATATTCTATTCTCCTCAAAATGAACTGTATTGTATACTGTATCATCTGTTAATGAAAAAATATTATTAATTATATCATTAGCAGGATTATCTTGAGCTGAATCATAAACAAACCAAGTATCATAGATGGTACTAACGGACCATGAACCAGTAATCACAACATGATCAAAAATAGCAACATTATCAGCTATTATAGATGACTCATTTCCAACAAGTGAACCATTAAAAAATTTTCCTCCAACAAATTTTAAGGTACTTTTATTAGGTAATTTGATTTGCTCGCCATTCAAATTGAAATTACTATTTATTATGTAAGTTACATTGTTCTTTATTAATTGTTGAGAGATAGGCAAATCATTAAACAAAACTATTGTATTCCCATTATCAGCAGATTCCACGACATTACAAGAGTAACAATAGGACTGCAGATCTGCAAATAGAAGAATATGAAATATTATGAACGCAGTTAACCTATACATAAAATAATTGATTTTCAAACAATATGATCATTGGCATCAGTATCTTGAAACCTTATTTGATGTAATGTCTAATATAATTGTTACAATATTTTCAATATCACACTCTTTAAGCCCATAATACATTGGCAGACATATCACACTTTCTGCCATTTGGGTTGCCATCGGTAAATTATCTGGTCTAGCTGATTCCAGCCCCTTATAAGGTGAGAACTCGCTTATCAAAGGATAGAAATAACGACGCCCCAATACATTATGTTCCTTCATTTTGAAATACAGTTCGTCACGCGTCATGCCATATTTTTCTTCATCTATGAAAATAGGGAAATAAGCGTAGTTGTGACGAACACCTGGAATATCTTCCATAAACCTGATACCCTCCACTCCCCGTAAAGCTTCGCGATACTTAACGGCCACTTGATGACGTGCTTCTATTGCAGCATCCACCTGCTTTAAATTCAACAGACCGTATGCAGACCGTATTTCATCCATTTTGCTGTTAATGCCCGGTGCCACTACGGTCGTTTCTCCAGCAAAACCAAAATTCTTCAAATAATCGATACGTTTCTTAGTCGCTTCATCATGCATGATCAATGCACCGCCTTCAACTGTATTGTACACCTTGGTGGCATGGAAACTTAATGTTGACATGTCACCGGCATTCAACACACTTTCACCATTGACCTCTACACCGAAAGCATGGGCAGAATCGTAAATAACTTTCAACCCATATTTGTCTGCAATATCTTGAATACGTTTGGTATCACAAGGATTACCATATACATGTACAGGCATAACGGCTGTTGTACGCGGAGTAATGGCCGCTTCAATTTTGTCAGGGTCCAAATTACCAGTCAATGGGTCAACGTCCACAAATACAGGCTTGATTCCATTCCACCACAACGAGTGCGTGGTAGCCACAAAACTATAAGGGGTTGTTATGACTTCGCCGGTAATGCGCAAAGCCTGCAAAGCCGTTATCAGAGGAAGTGTACCGTTAGTGAATAAACTGATGTAAGGTACTTTCAAATACGCACACAACGCTTTTTCCAACTCCTGATGGTAATGACCATTATTAGTTAACCATTTACGATTCCAAATGTCTTTCAGTAATTCGTTAAATTCGTCCAAATCGGGCAACAGCGGAGAAGTTACTGTAATTACTTTTTCTGTTTTCATCTTATTTATAAAAAGTAGTTAATTTTAATGGTGAAGTAAATTTTCGATTAGTAGCGCATCTCCATAACCATTCTAATGGTCCATTTGTAAAATAACGTAACCAATAATAGCTAAAAATGCATTGAAAAAGATAGAATAGCAGGAAATAGCTTAATATAGCAAGCATGTCCCAACCGTTAGGAATAATAAATAAAGACATAGAAACTACACCAAATAGTGACTGTATTGTATAGTTCGTAAGTCCCAACTTTCCATAAGATTCCAGAAATTTAAATGATGAAGGGAATTTGTAGTAGACATAAAGAAACATAATCGCCATAAATAAGGCACCGAAGACATTTCCCAACGATCTTAAAGCAGAAATTCTTGTAAAATAGAACAATACATACAACAAAACATACATAATGCCAAATGCTGTTACATTCTTCATATGTGCATGTTTTTCAACATTACTAATAAAACCTTTCAATGCAAACCAGTATCCCAATAAAAAATATGAAAATGTTCCAAATATTCCTCCATTAAAAACGACTCTTAAATAATCTTTTATCGATTCAAGTAAGGGATATGAAACAATCGTATTTAAGCTGTTTTCTATTGAATATCTGTCGCATTCAGCATGGGATGAAAAAAGCTGATCGCCTATATGATAAGGTGCAAGCAATAGTGCAACAAGACGAAAACAAATAGCACTAATCAAGAGAATTTTAGGAGACGCATAACGAAACAGTAACAAACAAATTCCCCAAATTCCATACCACATTAGAGCATCATAAGTGTAAAACAACTTATTAAACAGACCAATCGCAATAAGTAAAATGCAACGCCAAACAAATTTCAGACTAGTATATGAAGGTTTTCTTAATATCAGGAAAAAACTCACTCCAAATAACATACTAAACACTGGAGCACAACGATTCGAAAGCAGCATAGATATACTTAAAGTCATCATCTGACCTATATTGGACAATGCACATTGATAACTGGTAAAACCAAACATACCTGCCATATGTACTAAAAAGATTCCCAACAGAGTAATACCTCGCAAGGCATCTATTGAATGTATTCGCCCAAATGAATGTGCAACAGTTTCTGTCTTCATAATAGTTTAAATTATATGCTTATCTTTTCTCAATGATAGAATAAAACTCCTTCAATTCCGGGAATCTAAATAAGAAGGCAAAAACTATGTAGTAAATAACTCCTACACACATGCCCGTTATCAGTTGAAGAGAGGCACCCGTTAAAAATGAGATGGTAAAATAGACCACTCCCCACATGGTTAAAGAAAGCAATAAAGTAGGCAGTAAATCTTGCACCTGCTGTAGAAAGCCTACATGTATCAGTTTTCCGGTATAATGTGTATTAATAATCAGACAAATGATCGATGAAAAAATCTGTCCCACACACATGGCAATCAATCCCATGGGAACAGTAATACAAAGAATTATTACAGCCAATATTTTCTTGATAATCTCCAATCTCAAAAATAAATCGGAACGTCCCTTTACCTGCAACAAATTCAAATTGATCGCATGAATGGGATACCACATCATGCCGAAACAGATTATCTGTAACAAAGTAGAGGCAAACAGCCATTGCTCTTTCAGCAACAACAGAATAAACGGTTCTGCCACAGCCGAAAGTCCTACCAACAACGGAAATATCAGAAAAGCGGATACTCTAAGAAAACGCCGATAAATCAATGCCAGCCGTTCGTCATCATTCTGTATCTGACAGAGTACCGGATAAGTTACCCGCTGTATAATACCTGTCAAATTAGATGAAGGGAATTCTGCAAACTGATGGGCACGGGTATAGTAACCTAATGAAGAAGCGGTAAACACCTTGCCGATTACCAACAGATACATGTTACGGTATATTACATCCAGCAATCCCGAAGCCATCAGTTTGGAACCAAATGTAAACAGTTCTCTAAAAGAATTCCAAGAATAAATCAACCGTGGTCGCCAACGTGCAAATATCCAAAGCAACAAGGTATTTAATCCCAAATTCACCAACTGCTGGGCTACAATGGACCAATAGCTGAAACCGGAATAAGCCATACTGATACCAACAATACCCGATACAATGGCAGCAGTTAAACTTGCCTTCGCCTGCGTTTTGAAATCAATATTTACCGTAAGCAAGGCCCGTTGCACAACTACAAACGAGTTGAACACCACACTCAAGCAAACCACACGCATCAAAGCTGTCAGTTCCGGGCTGTCATAAAAATCAGCTACCCACGGAGCGATGGCAAACAGAATGAAATAAAGCAGAGCACCTACTACAATGTTAAAATAGAATACCGTCGAATTATCTGTTTCCGTACGGTTCTGCTTACGTATTAATGCCTGGGAAAAACCACTATCCACCAAAGACTGGGATACGGCAATAAAGATGGCAACCATACCTACCAAGCCATAATCCTTCGGCGTAAGCAGGCGTGCCATGATAATCATCACCAGAAACTGGATTCCCTGAACTGAGAAGCGTTCCACGCTGCTCCAAAACACACCTTTTACTGTCTTTTGTTTTAACGATTCAGCCAATGTATTATTGTAAATTTCTATTTAAATAGTCAAATCAAAGAACTCACTCTAACAAGAGGGAAAAATCCATACCGTCCCTGAAACGTGCAGGCAATGGAATCGAAAATTGAAATAATATTTTTTTCATAACTGCGAACGCATTTTGCCTATCAAGTCCCTTCCAAACAGAACCCATCCCACCGAAGCCACCCCGGCCAGGAACACAAACCCAACCAGTATCATCATCTTGGAAGGCTTGGATGCCTTCAACGGTACCGTAGCCGCCTGCACCACCGTGTACACCGGTGTACTCTCCTGCACTTTCGCCTTGGCAAGCTGCAACTGCTGGGCCGTCTGGTTGTACAGGTTATAAGCCAGGGTCATCTCGTTCTGCAAGCGCTCCTGACGGGTCTGCACACTGCGCAAAGAGAGGTTCTGGTTCATGTCCACATAGTCGGCATACGCCTGCTGGGCCGTATAGTAGTTCTGACGTGCCTCGTCGTACAGCTTCTGGGTAAACTCCAGGTCGTGACGAGCCTTGTTGGTGCGGTAGTCGGTAATGTAATTCTGGAGTCTGGTCATCACCGTATCGGTCAGTGTGGCAGAAATCAGGGGGTCCTGCATCGTCACGGACAGGGTAACCACAGAGGTCTTCTTATCTATAGAAACCGCGATACGTTCCCGTAATGCACCTACGATAGCTGTTTCTTCTTTCGTTAACCGGAATGGGTTCAGTTTGCCGTCCCCGTTTCCTTCCTCCTCGTCCCGGAACAGTGACATCACCCAGCCCAGGCATTTGAAAGGAAAAGAAGTAATAGCTGTCCACCAGGCACTGCGCTGATGTTCCTTCAGGTAATCGTATACATCGGTCGTCAGCTCTCCCTCCGTATCAGTGACCTTCACGTCAAACAACTCCGTAGCAAAAGCCACCGAGGCTACAATGTCCGGATAAAGCTCCGGATATAACGCATCATTTCCTGATACGTTGCCCATACTGATACCGGCCATCCCCGCCAGGGCACTCAGCCCGCTCAGCGAACGGCTCCCGTCCGAAGTCTCGGGAGCCAGCATGACAGAAGTGGTGTATTCCTTGGGGATGCTGAATCCCACCACCAGCGCCACCACCACGGCGATGCCACACCACTTCAGCACCAGCCGCCGTTCCGACCACACCCTGGCCGCCAGTTCCAGCAGGTCAATCTCCTGCTCTTCCACCTCGGGGGAAAGCTTCCCCTGTATAGTATTTTCCTTGTATTCCGTTGTTTCCATTATCCGATTATTTTACCAGGTTTGCAATCGTGGCGGCCATCGTGCCCAAAGAGGCGGCCGACGTGGTGAGCGACATTATCTCGGCAACGCTCATGCCTTTCCGTTCCTTCTTGCTGGGAACGATAATCTGGCTGCCCGGCTCGATCTGCCCCTTCCGGAAACGCTTCAAACGTGTCACCGTCCCGTTCATGCGTACCACATACGCACGGCGTTTCTTCGCCATTTTGCCATAGCCGCCCGCCTGGTCGATGTAGTAGGAAATACCCTTGCCGGCCAGGTAGGTCACCGTATTGGGGAACTGAACCTCACCCGTGATCTTCACCGTGCTGATGTATTCCGGAATGTACAGGTAGTCGCCCTCGCGGAGCACCACGTCGTAGTCCGAACCCGGATGGGCCAGTGCCTTGTCCAGTTCGATACCGACGGTGTAACGGTCGCTCAGCCGGAGCTTGGCCACCGAAACGGAGTCGCTGCCGCTGTTCATCAACGCCATATCCAAAGCTGCCTGACGCTGGGCACGCTCCTCCTCGTTCATCTGCCGGATAAGGCGGCCACCACGCACATAGGCTTCCTTCGTCACCCCGCCGGCACGCTTCACCAGGTCAGAAAGACGCTCGTTCTTCGTGGTCAGCGTATAACCACCGGCAAAGACTGCCTCACCCGCAATGGTGACACGACGCTGGATCTGGTAGCCGGGACTGCGGCGAACCTCCACCACGTCGAAAGGCTCCAGCAAAAAGCCGGGCGTGCCGTCTATCACATAACCTTCCTTGACAGAGAAGGTGAATACCTTGCTGATTTCCTTACCCGATTCCTGGCTTGCAGGATCTTTCAAGCGGCGTGAAACGTCCACCTTGACCGTGGAAGCGCTCTCCAACAGGCCGCCGGCCTGTACCAGCAGGTCTTCAAGGGTCGTGTTTTCCGCATACGGATAGACGCCCGGACGGGATACCTCACCGCTGACTGTAAACGCACCTTTTGCCTCCAGCTCGTGGATACTCGGGATGACCAGCACGTCCTCGCGCTGAAGGGGGATATCCGGAAGACGGCCGCTAAGCACCCCTTCCAGGTCGATGGCAATCACCTCGTGGGTCAGGTCCTCACGCTCGCGGGTAAGCAGTACACGCGACTGGAAAGCGTCACCCGTCAGACCTTCGGCACGGGCAACCAGCTCACGGACCGTGTTCAGCGTACCGCCAAGCTCGTACATGCCCGGACGGTAGACCGCACCACGCACTTCCACACGGTTGGCAAAGCGGTCCAGGATGGCACCTACCGTAACTGCGTCGCCGTCTTCCACCTGCCAGGAGGTATAGGAAGCCTCTTCCACGCTGAAAAGGCGGTTCTCACGGCCCGTACGCCGTTCGGCGCCATCGCCCGCAGGCTGTCCACCCGCAACGCGCAGCCCGGCTTTTGCAGCAGATACAGCACCACCGCGCAGGCAATGGCGCGGGACACAAGGCTTGCCAGCGCCGCGCCCATGACCCCCATGCCGAAGCCGTAGATCAGCACCGCGTTGCCGCCGATGTTCACCAGCTGCTCGTAAGCAGGAACCAGGATGACGTCGCCTTCTTCCAGACGGATGTCGTCGGACATGGAACCCTTCAGCAGGTATTCGTACACGTCCACACGTGCGGCTTCATGGCCGCCGCGCATCACACGGATATTACGGAGGGAGCCGATGCTGGAAACACCTCCAGCACGGTAAAGCGCATGGAATACCGTGGAGAAGGAGGACAGGCGGTAGGTGCCGGGAACGGCGACCTCGCCCATCACGTTCACCTGGATGGTGCGGATCTGGCCCAGCGTGACGCGGATCTGCGATTCGGGATTATCGCCCGAAACACCGGCGTATTTGCGTGAAAGCACCTCACGGATCTTCGTGCCTGCCTCGGAAATGGTCAGGCCGTTCAGGTAGACGGGACCGATCTGGCTGATCATGATGTTGCCTTCCGGAGAGATTTCCTGGCGGATGGTGGCCTCGTTGGTACCCCAGATATCGATGATGAGTTCGTCACCGGGACCCAGCCGGTAATTGCGGGGAGTAGCCATGTTCTCGTTGGGCTCGAATGTCAACGAACGGTTCGTAAAAATATTGCGTCCATACACCAAACGGGGAGAAAGGCTGTCATTTTGTGATATTGTCGGATCATTTATCACCTCATTTACCACATCCATACTACCTGCCGTAGTCTCCGTAAACGAGTTTTCCACGCTGCGGCGTTCGCGGGTCTCAGTGCCCGCAGCAGGGCTGGACACCAGTGTGCCGCTACCCTGATTTTCTTCATAACGGGTCTTGATGCGTTCCATCTGCTCGCGGGTCACCCCCCGTGAAAGGAGGATACGCCCTATTTCCTGATCGCCCTTGCCGGCGGACTTCTGCTCTTTTACAAAACTGACCACCTGCTCGTCGCTCATCTGCGCATAGGCGGACAGCGAAAGGACAGACAGCAGGCATGTCAACAATGATAACCTGAATAACCTTGTCATTTGTCTTTTAGAATGTTGTTTATTTGAATGTTAGTTTCTTTCCCAAAAAAGCCGGAAAGGTACAGGGCTCCGGGTGATTTATATTTAATACATACGCTTATGCATAGAGGGATGGAGCCCTGCACCGCTTCCGGTTTTATATATTTTTTACCATCATCTTCTGAAATTTGCAGCCGGTCTTGCCAAACTTGACACCCCTTATACCCAATATCCCCTACGCGCGCCTCCGCGGGAAGAAGCAGACTGGGATAACACTACGCATATACGCGCGTGAAGAAAAGTGCATAATAGAGGCGGCAACTTTGTCAAGGTGCACCCCAACGGCAGTAGAACGGGAATGCTAAAGTTACTCTTTAGCCCGCCAAAGTTCCTGGTTAGCACGCTAAAGAGCCACTTTACAACTGCCAAGAGGGTTATTCGGCAATGGGCTGGCAATACCACCGCGAAATGCGGAGCATCACCCCCACTCCCACCAAGGTTTTGATGAAATAGAAATTGTTTTTGATTCGATGAAGTTTACCCGTCATGCCTGCAAACGGACCATGCACCACACGTACGGGTTTGCCCGGCCTGGCTTCGGCTTCCTCACCGGTCATAAACACGGTACCGTCGAAACCGGGATCGCACAGGGCACGGAACTCGGTCATCTGTGTGTCGGGAATTTCGTAACAGTCTTCCGTACCTTCCTTGCGTATGATATACAGGGGCACCATACACTCTCCGAAAAGACGGAGCATGGCTTTTTGCGACTCGTCTTTGCGCACGAAAACCATGTTGTGTACCACAGGTACCAGCACACGCCTGGACTTGCCATCGCGCGAATGCCGTTCCACATAGGTCATGGGGATGAAATATTCCTTTCCCTTTTCCTCCAGAAAACTGCCAACCTTCAGCTCCTGGCAATTGAACGTGCGCAGGGCATACCAGGGTGACGGCACCGTGCGAACCGGCGACGAAACCGCGGAAGAAGGTTGCGAAGAAAAAGAGGGCGTTTCCATAACAATTAAAACGCGGCAAAGGTATTCAAGCTGTTCCCAACAAAAAAAGACTCCCCTTCCTATGCCCGCAACAGGCCAGGAAAAGCAGTCTGACATCAAGGATACAGCCTTTTATACCTCCACCGTACAAGAGCCGTAGCTCACGAGAAATAGATATACAGTGCTATAACGCGGCAAAGGTAAGGCAGAAATTCAAAATAAACAAAATTATTGTAGAGAAAAAATTACAAACAAGTCTATCGCCAAAAAAAAATTACAAACGGATTCCGGTCACCGCCTGTCGAATCCGTACCACAGCCGTACCTGCTTCGTACCAGCTTCGTATGAGGCATGTTGGAGTTCTGACGTCATAGACACGAACAAAACACGAGGAAAATATGAACAAAAAGAAGGCGGAAAGGGTTGGAAGGTGAAAAAGGATTTGTATCTTTGGAGGCATTTTTGAATGAACAGAAAGCATAAGACCCAAGACCGATATGCAAGAATTATTTCCCCGTCTCCTCTCGGAGACACTCGGTATTGCCGAAAAACAGGTGAAAGCTACCCTCGAGCTGCTGGAAGGCGGTGCTACCATTCCTTTCATCAGCCGTTACCGCAAGGAAGCAACCGGAGGATTGGACGAGGTTCAGATAGAATCCATCAAGAACCACTACGAGAAACTAAACGAGACTGCCAAGCGGAAAGAAACCATTGTGAACACCATACGCGAACAGGGCAAGCTGACCGCCGAGCTGGAGAAACGCATTGCGGAAACCTGGGACAACACGACGCTGGAAGACATTTACCTCCCTTACAAACCCAAACGGAAAACCCGTGCGGAGGCAGCCCGGCAGAAGGGGCTGGAACCGCTGGCTACCCTGTTGCTGCTGCAACGCGAACCGCATCCCGAACAGCAGGCCGCACGCTTTGTAAAGGGCGACGTAAAAGATGTGAACGATGCTCTGAAAGGTGCACGCGACATCATTGCCGAACAGGTGAGCGAGGACGAACGGGCCCGCAACAGCGTGCGCCGTGCTTTTACCCACCAAGGAATATTGACTGCCAAAGTGGTGAAAGGCAAAGAGGAAGAGGCTGCCAAGTATCGTGACTACTTTGACTTCAGCGAACCGCTGAAGCGTTGCACATCGCATCGGTTGCTGGCCATACGCCGTGCCGAAGCCGAAGGACTGCTGAAGGTGAACATCACCCCTGACGACGAAGAATGCCTGCAACAACTGGACCGCCAGTTTGTGCGCGGCCGCAATGCCTGTGCCGAACAGGTGGCAGAGGCCGTGCAGGATGCATACAAACGGTTGCTGAAACCGGGCATCGAAACCGAGTTTGCCGCACAGAGCAAGGAACGGGCCGACGAAGAGGCTATCCGGGTATTTGCCGAGAACCTTCGCCAGTTATTGTTGGCTTCTCCGCTGGGACAGAAACGGGTAATGGGGATCGACCCGGGATTCCGGACGGGATGCAAAGTGGTGTGCTTGAGCGAACAGGGAGACCTGCTGCACAACGAGAACATCTATCCGCATCCGCCGGTAAACAAGCCGCAGGAGGCTTTTGCTAAGATGCAGAAAATGATTGAAGCCTATCGGATAGATGCCATCGCCATCGGCAACGGAACTGCCAGCCGCGAAACGGAAGAATTTATCCAGAGCCGGACGTGGAACCGCGACATACAAGTGTTTGTTGTGAGCGAACAGGGAGCTTCCATCTATTCGGCCTCGAAGATTGCCCGTGACGAGTTTCCTGACTATGACGTGACGGTGCGCGGTGCCGTTTCCATCGGACGCAGGTTGATGGACCCGT